>WNGL01000071.1_pt1 | contig 105740 bp, 95 predicted proteins | sample 5400591 | NCBI WGS metagenome assembly WNGL01 (sample SAMN13153377, study PRJNA577476) | soil metagenome | isolation source: 80 cm soil or saprolite under Garry oak tree replicate 1 | place: USA:California | collected 2016-06-15 | reverse complement strand
AGCTTCGGCGACGAGGAGCGCGCCCGAGCAATCGAATGGGCAGCCTCCCTTGTTGAGCGCGCACTACAGGAGCACGCCGACGAGCGATTGACGCTCGCCGAGGCATCAGCGAGGTCGGGCTACTCCCAGGACCACCTGGCTAGACTCATCCGCGAAGGACGGCTGCCCAATGCCGGGCGGCCTCATGCGCCAAGAATTCGCGCAGCGGACCTGCCCACCCGACGGTCCCGGCAAAACAATGTGGTTGTCAGCAAGGGCCCGCGCGTCTATGATCCCGTTGCCGACGCTCGGGCCATTGGAAGCCGACGGTGAGGAGAGACGCTCATGGCGACTCGAAACCGGCGGAACGAATGGCACCAAGTGCATGGGAGGTGGACGCGCTCGCTCGGCGAACGAGGGATGCGCGTCCGGATCTTTGAAAAACGAAGGAACGGGACGTTTTATCGGACGACCTGGGTACCTGGACGGGGCCGGGATCACGCGTCGCTCGGGACGCGGGACCGAAACGAGGCGGAGCGCCTGGGGAGGATGCTCTTGGCTGAGCTGTTGCGCCAGGAGGAGACGACCCGGTCGGAGCGCTTGATGTTGGGAGCTTTGTGGAAGCGGTACGAGACGGAGTGTGCGACGTACCTCGACAATAAAGCGAGTACCCGGCGCGACGACGCGGCACGAGTAAAGTTGCTGCTCGCGTTCTTCGGCGAGCATTGCGACGTGCGAACGCTGACCGCTCGAGATCAATCGGCGTACGCCGCGAGCCGCAAGGCTGGTGGCGTCGTCCTCGCAGATGGTACCAAGACCCGACCCGTGCGCACGCGTTCGGTGGAGATGGACCTCGTGTTGCTTCACACGATGTTGAGATGGGCCACGACGGTTCGCCAACCCAACGGATCAAGACTCCTGGACGCCAATCCCTTGGCGGGCGTGCGCCGTGAGCGGGAGCAGAACCCCACGCGGCCTGTCGCTTCTTGGGAGCGGTTTCAGCGCACGCGGGCAGCGATGCATGCGTTGCAGGAGGAAGCAGCGGAGCGCCACGCTGCTGATCCCGAGTCCGTGATCGCCGAGATGGAGGAGACGCGATGGGCGAAGATGGAACTCGCCCTCGTGCTCGCCGAAGCCACGGGCCGGCGGCTCGGGTCGATCCGCCAGCTGCGGTGGGAGGATATCGACTTCTCACGCCGCACGATCCGGTGGCGGGCCGAGTTCGACAAGAAGGGGAAGGAGTGGGTCGTCCCGATGCCCGAGTCACTCGCGGAGGAGCTGAAGCAGTTCCGCATGCGATTCGGGGCGATTACGGGATGGATCTTCGCTGGCGAGCGCAAGCTCGACCAGCCGATGGATCGCCACCTCTTCGACAAGTGGCTGCACGTCGCGGAGAGGAAGGCCAAGCTCCCGAAGCTCGAAGGTGGGCTCTGGCACCCGTATCGCCGGAAGTGGGCGACTGAGCGAAAGCATCACTCCCTCAAGGACGTCGCCGCGGCGGGCGGCTGGAAGGACACCGAGACGTTGCTCACCTGCTATCAGCAACCCGATGCAGACACGTTGTTGGCAGTGATGAGCGAGCCGAAGAAGATGCGCGATGCCGCGCTCGCATCCGGTTGAGGCGGCCGCCGCGACCCCCTGATGCGGGTCAGGTGGTTGGCAAAACAGCACCACAAACGGCACCACCGCTTCTTGAAGCACAAAGCACCGCCGGCGCAATTGCCAACGGTGCTTCGCGTTAGACGAATCGGGACGGCGGGATTTGAACCCGCGACCCCCTGAACCCCATTCAGGTGCGCTACCGGACTGCGCTACGTCCCGAAACACTAGACGCCCAGACGCCGAGATGCCTAGACGCTCAGGCTTCCCCACCCAGCCCCGCCGTTTCTCCACTGCTCTTGCGCAGGAGCCCATACGATTACCTGCATCCTACGCTCCTCAGACCCGCTAGGCGTCTCGGCGTCTAGCCGTCTGCCTGCATCCTAGGCGTCTACCGTCTCGCCGGTCGCGGAAGATACCCGGGCATCACTCGAACTTCAACGCACTGCGTTCTGCTCCACCACCAACCGATCTTCTGACCGCCCCAGCTCGCGTTGCACCACCACCATCGCCGTGACGAGCAGCAGCGCCGCGAGCAAGAACGGCGCGCCCGGCAGGCCGAGCCCGCGGAACCGGCCGATCGCCGCCGCGAACACCTGCGTGAACAACACCGGGGCGATCACGCCGGCGATCCCCATCACACTGGCGATCGCGCCCTGCAACCGGCCCTGCTCGTCGGCCCCCACGCGCCGCGTCATCAGGCCTTGCAGCGCCGGATAGGTGAGGCCGAACAGGCCCCCAATCGGAATCCCGAGGAGGAAGAGGGCCCCGGTGGGCGCCAGGCCGTACAGCGTGAACGCCACCGCGCCGCACGCCAGGCCCGCGAGCAGGGCCCGCGGCTCGCCCAGCCGCCGCACCGCGGCACCGACGAGCCCGCCCTGCACGATCATCGACACGACTCCGACCCCCGCGAGCGCGAACCCGACGGTGCGCGCCGTCCAGCCGTAGCGATAGTCGCCATACAACACGAACAGGCTGGGGAGGGCGTCGTGCGCCACGCGATAGAGAAACGCAACGAGCGCGAGGCCGAGCAACGCCTCGTGGGCCTGCAGCAGGCCCAGCGATCCCACTGGATTGGCGCGGCGCCAGGCGAACGGCGCCCGCCGCTCAACCGGCAACGACTCGGGGAGCACGAACCAGCCGTACCCGGCGCCGATGAGGCTCAACGCACCTGCCGCCCAGAACGGCGCGCGCAGGCCGATACCACCCAACAGGCCACCCACCGCCGGGCCGAGGATGAAGCCGACGCCGAACGCCGCGCCCAGCATGCCGAACCGCCCGGCGCGTTGATCGGGCTCGGTGACGTCGGCGATGTAGGCGAAGGACGTCGCGAAGCTCGACGCCGTGACACCCGAGAGCACGCGGCCGAGGAACAGCCACCCCACCGTGGGCGCGAGCGCCATTACGACGTAGTCGAGCCCGAGGCCGAGACACGACACCAGGATCACCGGCCGGCGGCCGACGCGGTCCGAGAGCGCGCCCAGCACCGGCGCGAACAGGAACTGCATGGCCGCCCACACGGTGCCGAACAGACCGAATAGCCCCGCGGCGCGCGTCTCGTTGCCGCCCTCGAGCTGGATCACGAGCTTGGGCAATACCGGCGCGATGATGCCGAGCGCCAGCATGTCGAGCAGCACCGTGCCGAAAATGAACCAGAAGGTGGCGCGTCGCATGCGGGGTCCCAGGGAGGTGGGAGAGGGTCGGGACGATAACGCCGGAGGCGGGCGCGCCGCAAACTGCCTCGTTCTGATGATCGACCTGGGACGTCGGGCGTGGCGATTGGCGTCCCCGTCCGCCGCGCGCTACTATCGAAGCACGACCCCACCCCCCAGGAGACCGGACCATGCCGACCGTCCGCGAGATCCTCGCCAAGAAGGGCAGCGACGTGCTCACCATCGCGCCCGGGGAAACGGTGCTGCGCGCCGCGCAGGTGATGAACGACCGCGGCATCGGCGGGCTTGTCGTCGCCGAGGGGGGTCGCCCGGTCGGCATCTTCACCGAGCGCGACATCCTGCGGCGCGTGGTCGCGCAGCAGCGCGATCCCGCGACCACCAAGGTCGCCGAGGTCATGACCGCCCCCGTCACCGCCTGCGGCCCTGACACGCCCGTGGACGAGTGCGCCGCCATGATGACCGAGAAGCGTATCCGCCACCTGCCGGTGGTCGGCGAGCGGGTGCTCGCCGGCGTGATCACGATCGGCGACGTACTCGCCTTCCAGGTCCGGGAGCAGCAGGCCACCATCGACTACATGCATCACTTCATGTTCGACTTGCGGTAACGCCTCATCCGGCAATGCATTACCCGGCAACGTGAGCGGCGCCGTTGTCCGGCACGCCCGCCGTATCCCATATTGGTGCCCCCTTATGACCAGCGGCGCGAAGGACGTCTGGATCTTCCAGATCGTGCACCAGGACACGGGCAAGCCCGCGCAGGGCGTGCCTGTGACCGTGCTCGACGCCGCCGGCAACCCGGCGGGCTACTGGGTGAGCGACGCCGACGGCAGCGTCGCGATCCCGCGGCGCGACACGCCCAAGCTGCGGCTGCGGGTGGGGCTGCGCAGCGAAGACCCGATCGAGCTGAACACAACGACCCTGGGCGATGGCCCGACGCCGCTCGCTGCGCCGGCTCAGTTGCCACCAACCGTCGCCTCGGGCGGAGAGCGCAGCGAGCGCGAGGCGCAGCCCGCTCCGCCACCCCGACCGGTCGACCAGACGGAGGTGCCGGGGCACGTCCTGTACTTCCAACGGCTCGCGATGTTCGAGGAGCGCGCGGCCGCCCTCCCCCCAGCGCGCACCGCCGCCCCGCGGGACAGCGTCGCCGACTTCTTCACGCCCCCAACGGAGGGGCCGGCGGTGATGCGGTACGGCGTGCTGATCGAGGTGGAGCAGTACTGGCAGTCGCTCGGCGTGCTGTGGGGCGAGCTGCTGTACAGCGTGTCGCTCACCCCCGGCGACGAGGCGAAGCTCGCGGTGCTGGACGGTCGCTGGCGTCGCGAGGCGGAAGGCCGGGAGCGCCCGCTCCAGATCCTGGCGCGCATGGTCGGCACCTCGATGCTCGGCGACCTCGTGACCGCGCTCCGCCCGGAGCTGCAGCTCGACCCGGTGGCGCTCTCCGAGCCCAGCCTCGAGCCCGCGGTCGCGGACACAGTTGATCTGATCCGCGACCGCACCGAGCGCATGAGCCACGCGCTACGACGCCGACCGCTCGGCGTGGTGGACGCGCACGCCGACACGCCCGCGGGCGGCGCGGTCCGCAGCGTGCGCAACACCACGCGCGACCGCCTCGTCACGTTCCACTTCTTCGAGCCGCTCGAGCGCTTCAAGGTGATGGCGCGGAGCCCGCACGTGCGCCCCGTGATCTTCGTGCCGTTCCGGCTCCCCAACGTCGCGACGCCAGACGTGGTGCGCCGCTTCGGCTACATCTTCCGGCGCACGCTGCTCGATCGCGGTCTGCTGCCGGACTTGGACCAGCTGTTGGGCGGGGACGACGCGCGCGCCGAAACACCCCGGAGGGGAGGGGGGGGCGGGGGGGAGCGACTGCTCGACCACATCGAATCGAACCTCCTCTACTACTCCACGGCGATCATCACGGCGGGCGATCCTGCCGCGCGGCACGTGGCGCTGTCGAAGCTGCGCGATCCGATGGGGCGGCCGCTCACCGACGTGGTGGAGAACACCGTGGTCGGACGGTTCGGCTCGGCCATCGCGCTGCCGTTGCGCTCGCCGGCGCAGCTGCCGCCCGAGCGCCGGGACGCACTCGCGGCGTACACGGCGCGACCGCTCCGGGTCACGGACAGCTTCGTCGTGACGATCCCGCATCCGGGCGTCTGGGTCAGCGCGCAGGCCCACGAGCCGATGCAGCAGCAGGCCGACGCACGCGACGCCGCGGGGTGAGCTCCGCTCCGGCGCGATCGTCCCCACGCTAAGAGCGTGGGCTCGGCAAGACACTGTGCTCAAGCATACTACGTTTTAGCGTAGGGCCGTGCCGAGCCTATCCTTCAAGATGGCGAACTCGCGTTGATGAACCCTCCCGCGATCGCGCGGCGGGCGGCGGCCAGCTCCTGATCGGGCTCCGGTGGGTCAAACCGCCAGATCGATCTGGGCGAGGGCGTCGTGGAACGCGGTCGCGCTCGCCGGCCGCGCGGCGTGGTCGGCCGCGAGCGCGGCGAGGAGCAGGTCGGCGAGCGGGCGCGGGACCGCGGGCGCGAGCGCGCGGGGCGACGGCGGACCACCGAGCAGCGCCTGCGCCACGAGCGAGTCGGGGGACGCCTGCGGGTACGGCGGCCGCCCGGCGAGGCACTCATACAGCACCGCCGCGGTCCCGTACACATCGGTGCCGGTGTCGAGCGGCTCGCCCAGCAGCTGCTCGGGCGCCATGTAGGGCAGGGTGCCGCGCGGCGCGGCGTCCGGCTGCGCGGCCGCGACCCGGCTCGCGAGCTCGGCGATCCCGAAGTCCGCAAGCTTGACGTCGCCGTCGCGACTGACGAGGACGTTTTGGGGCTTGATGTCGCGGTGGATCACTCCCTGGGCGTGCACTACGGCCAGCGCGCGGCACAGCTGCCTGCCGAGCACGAGGGCGACCGGCACCGGCATGGGGCCACGCTCCAGCAGCTGGGCGAGCGACCAGCCGTGCACGTACTCCATCGTGATGAAGCGACGGTCACCCGCCCGCCCGATGTCGTGGGTGCGCACGACGTGCGGGTGCGAGATGCGGCGGGTGATCCGCAGCTCGCTGCGAAACCGGTCGAGCGCCGCCTGGTCTTCGGTGCCCGCGGGCGCGCGCAGCGCCTTGAGCGCGATGACGTCGTCGAGCTCGCGATCGCGCGCCGCGTACACCACTCCCATGCCGCCGGCGCCGAGCGGGCGTAGGATCTCGTAGCGCTCGGCGAGCATCTCTCGGGCCACTCCCGCCGCCTGCCCGGCGGCCGGCAGCGGCGGGCCGACCTGGTCCACGAACTGCCGCACCACCTCGCGCTCGGCCAGCTCGAGGACGGCCCGCTCCTGCTCGAGCAGCATGCGCTTGCGGCGCACGCCCCAACGGTAGCCGCCCGGGTCGCCGTCATGCCGGATCACGCGATGGCAGGGAATCGCCAGTGCCACGGGATTGGTGGCGCAGGCGCGGGCCACGGCGCGCACGGCGTCCGGCCGGCCGATCGCCTCCGCGATCTCCCGGTAGCTGCGCGTCGCGCCATACGGGATCGCGCGGAGCGCCGTCCAGACGCGCCGCTGGAACGCGCTCGCGCGCAGGTCGAGCGGCAGATCGACCCGCGGCTCTTGCCCCGCGAGGTGGCGCAGCAGGGCGTTCGCCCAGCGCGCGAGCGGCTCCCCGTCCCGTCGCAGCTCGGCGTCCGGGTGCTCGGCGCGCAGCCCGGTCTCGAGCTCCTCGTCCGAGTCGCCGAGCCGGACCGTGCAGAGGCCGCGTGCCGTCGCGCCGAGCAGCAGGCGCCCCAGTGGTGAGTCGACGATGGTATAGCCTATGAGAGATGCCGCCGGTGCGGCCGCGATGGTCTCGAGCATGATGGCCTCCTTGGGTACGCAAGATGCGCCGGCCCGCCCTCCCGCCGCTATCCGGTTTTGTATAGCGTTGTTGGGCCTTCGTTCTGGAGACGAGCGTGGCGGATCCGCGGCAGGCGACCTGGTACCGGTGGGACGACCTCCCCAAGGAGACGTTGAACGACTTGCTCTCACGCCGCCTGATCACGGGCGATCGCGTGATGCTCGCCCACGTCTACTTGAAGAAAGGGTGCGTCGTCCCGAAGCACTCTCACGAGAACGAGCAGTTCACCTACATCCTGGAAGGGGCGCTCAAGTTCCTCGTGGGGGAGCGCGACCGCCACGAGGTGGTCGTCCGGGCGGGCGAGGTGCTGCACCTTCCGGCGCACCTGCCCCACGAGGCGCACGCGCTCGAGGACACGCTCGACGTCGACGTGTTCTCTCCGCCGCGCGAGGACTGGCTCAACAAGACCGACAGCTATCTGCGGAAGACGTGAGACTGAATCGACGCGCCCCAAGAGCGCGGCTCAAGCTGCGGCTCGGCATCGTCCGCTGAAACGGCGAATCCGCCCGCCCGTTTACGGGCTGTGGCCGAGCCGCGAGTTCACTTGCGCCGTTCAGCGCGCGTGCCCGATGGCCCTGAGGAACTCCCGGTCCCACGCCGCGGCGATCCCCTCGCGCGGCGAATACGGCCCGGGCTGATAGGCGCGCGAGGCGATCCCTGCCTGGGAGCGCTCGCAGATGTGCCAGTCTTGACGGTTGGTCTCGTCCCAGAAGCGCACGGCGTCGTCGGGATCGAACCCCGGCTGGCCGAATGACGCGGGATTGAACAGCCACTCGCAGGTGATGGCGGTTCGCTGCGGTCCGTCCGGCCAGAGCGTGTGGAACATCACGTAGTCCGGGTGCAGCGACAGCAGCATGTTGGGGAAGATCGAGTAGAAGTAGACCCGGCTCAGATCCTCCGCCGGCAGGTCGCCGACCGGCAGGGCGCAGGCCCGGCCGCTCATCGTGAGGCTGCCGCCGTGCTTCGTGATGACCATGTAGCCGCCGAGCAACGGCCCCTCGAACAGGTCGTTGGCGCCGCTCGTGTACGGCGTGAGCTTGGCGAGCCCTGGATGAATCACGGGGCAGTGGAGGCATTCGGAGTAATTCTGGAACAGCAGCTTCCAATTCGCCTGGACGTCGTAGTCGATGCGCCGCGCGGACCGGAGGCGCGCGAGGTTGAAGCGGCGGAACCGCTCGGTGAGCGGCGCGAACGCCCGCTCGAGCGGCTCGCGCCCAGCGGGGGGAGCGAGGTTCAGGAACAGGAACCCCTCCCACGTCTCGAGCGCGACGGCGTGGAGCGGGTAGTCCCGCTTGTCGAAGCCCGCGACCTCGTTCATATGGGGCGCGCCGATCAGCGAGCCGTCCAGCGTGTAGGTCCAGGCGTGGTAGGGACATTGGATCGTCTCGGAGAAGCGCCCACGCTGCTCCTCGCACAGCCGCGTGCCGCGATGGCGGCATACATTGTAGAAGGCGCGCACCGCCCCATCCTGTCCCCGGACCACGATGACGCTCTCCCGCGCCACGCTCCGCACCACGAAGTCGCCCGGGTTCGCGAGCTCCGCGGCGCGACCGACGCACAGCCAGTGCCGGGTATAGATGCGATCCATCTCCTCGGCGTAGATCTCGGCCGACGTGTAGTACTCGCGGGGCAGGGTGCGCTGCCCCTGCTGGTAGGCCTCCGTGGGTTTGACGAACGTGCTCATGTGTTGAAGGCTAGCAGGGTCTGGCATATCCGCAATCTTCCTGACTGGCGAGCCGCAGTCCCCCAACTATGTTGAGCGCGCGTGGCTCCGGCAGGCAATAGGGCTGCCGGAGCGCATCGGTGAAGGAGGCCCTCATGACCAAGCTTCTCACCCTCGTCCCGGTCGCGGCAGCGCTGGTGCTCGCCGCCTGTCAGGAGACCACCTCGCCAGCGCCCTCGAATTCACTGGCCGTTCGACCCGCGTTTGCCGTCGGGGGCGGGAACTCCGGTCTGACCCTCCATCCCGGCGGCCTCGGAGAACAGTCCTTCGCCAAGTGGGTGTCGCACGAGGGCGAGCCGGACTCGAAGGGCAACGCAGACCAGGCCCTCTACTTCCAGAAGATGGTGGCCACGCCGGTCGTCGCCGCGGGTTTCGCCGTGATCGAGGGTCTCGAAGGCCAGCTCGTGTCGGACCTGACCAAGCTGTCCTGGGACCACCGGGATGGCGGGTGGTGCGGCGCCGGAGCCCCGCGATGGGACGTGTTCGTCACGGGTTCCAGCGGCACGCCGTACACACTCTTCCTCGGCTGCGCCGCCGCCGATCATACGCCAGCGAGCGAGCCCGGGTGGATCACTGATTCGTACGCTGGCGCTGCCATCGTCACGGTCGGCGGAGGCAACGCCGGGCTCACGGCCGCCCAACAAGCAGACGCCGCGGCAGGCACCATCACGGGCCTCAGCATTGTCTTCGACGAGGGGACGGACGTGGGCCCGGGGTTCGTGTTCCTGGACAACATCACCGTGAACGGGATGGTCTGGACCAAGCCGGCGGACAATTCGAACTGAGCCGTCCGACCCGTCACGCGACAACGGCCCGCCGCTCCTCAGCGCGGGCCGTTGCTCCTTCTCGCTCCGGCGCCGAACACCACCCCCCGCCGCTCCGGTCCGAGCAGAGCCACGACCGCGCCGAGCACGAACACGGTCGCGGCGCTCAGCGCCATCGCCCAGGCGTAGTTCAGGTGCTCCGCGAAGCGCGCCTCGACGTAGCCGATGTAGCCCGCGAAGAACACGCCGCATTGGTAGGCGAAGCCCGGGAGGAAGCCGCGCACCGAGTCGGGGGAGAGCTCCGTGATGTGGGCCGGGATCACGCCCCACGCGCCCTGCACGAAGAATTGCATCACGAACGCGCCGGCCACGAGCAGCGGCAGCGACGGCGCGAACGCCCAGAGCGGGATGACCAGCAGGGCGCCGCCGAGCGCGAGCCCAATCGCGCGACGGCGGCCCAGCCGGTCGGAATACAGCCCGCCGATCACGCCGCCGGTGAGGGCGCCGACCATCGAGAACGCGGTCAACGCGGCCCGCTGGGTCGGGGTGAAGCCCCAGTCGCGCTGCAGGAACGTGGGATACATGTCCTGCGTGCCGTGCGAGACCATGTTCATCATCCACATGAGCACGGTGATATAAAGGAAGAGCTTGAGGTTCCCGGCGATCGCCCGGCCCAGCCCGCTCCAGGTCTCGTGCCGCGTCTCCCGCCACACCTCCGACTCGCGCACCCGGGCGCGCACGAACAGGGCGAGCAACGCCGGCAAGCCGCCGATGAAGAACAACGGCCGCCATCCCCAATGCGGAAAGACGAAGAAATAGCACAACGCGGCCAGCAGGTAGCCGGCGGCATACCCCTGTTGCAGCAATCCCGACACGACGCCGCGGAGTCGTACCGGCACCTTCTCCATCACGAGCGACGCCCCGACGCCCCACTCGCCACCCATGCCGATCCCGAACAGCGCCCGCAGCACCATGAACGTGCCGTAGCTCGGGGCCAGTCCGGTGAGGACCTCCACGGCGGAATAGAAGACGAGGTCGATCATCAGCGGGAGCTTGCGGCCGTAGCGATCCGCCAGCAGCCCGAAGATGAACGCGCCCACCGGACGGAACGCGAGCGTCAGGCCGATCGAGGCGGCGATGTCGGCGTCGGACTTGCCGAACTCCTTCGCGATCGCCGTCAACGTCATGACCACGAGGAAGAAGTCGAACGCGTCGAGCGTCCAACCGAGGAAGCCGGCGGTGACCGCGGCCCGCTGGTCGCCGGCCGTGGGCGGCGCGCTGGTCATTTGGTGTCCCGGTCGTGAAGCCTCTAGATTACATGCGTTCCGCCGTTTCCACGACTCGGAGGGCTCGATGGGCTTTCGCGCGCTGCCGCTTTCCCTCCTGCTCGTCTGCGGTGCGGGCGGCGTGGCCGCGCAGAGCGGAGGTCCCCGGCCGGCGATCGCCGTGCTCAACCTCTGGTTCGACGGCGAACACGCCAACGTGCTCGAGCCCGGCGACACCGCGGTGGCGCAGGCCGCGACGAGCCGGCTGCTCGAGACGCTGCGTGCGTCCGACGCGGTCACCGTGACCGACTCGGCCCACGTCGCCGCCGCGGTGGCGGCGCAGGCAGCCGCCGGCACCCGGTGCGACCGCGGCTGCGCCGTCGCCGTCGGCCGCGCGCTCGGCGCCCAATGGGTCGCCATTGGGACGCTGACCAAGACCAGCAACCTGGTGTGGGTGCTCTCCGCCGAGTTGTGCGAGGTCGGAACCGGGACGCGGGTGCTGGCGGATGGCTACGAGATCAAGGGGGACGCGATGCGCATGGCGCCCGCCGGCGCTCGCGTCTTCGCGCAGCGGATCGAGAAGACCATCGGGGCGCGGCGCTAGGGCGTTATCTTCCTGCCGCTTCCCGCTCGAGCAGCGCCCGCTTGCGCGCGAGTCCCCAGCGGTAGCCGCCCAGTTCGCGGTCTTCCCTGACGACCCGGTGGCAGGGGATTACGAGCGCCGCGGGGTTGGTCGCGCAAGCGCGCGCGACGGCGCGCGTCGCGCGGGGGCGGCCGATCGCGCGCGCGATCGCGGAGTAGGAGCGGGTGGCGCCGTAGGGAATGCGGCGCAGCGCCTCCCACACGCGCCGCTGGAACGCCGTCGCGCGGACGTCGAGCGGCAGGTCGAGCGGCTCGGCACGCCCGTCCAGGTAGCGTAGGATCTCCCCGACCCAGTTGGCGAGCGCCCCCGCCACCCCCCCTCTCCCCCCGGCGCTGTCGCGCCGCAGCTCCGCGGCAGGGAACTCTTCTCGTAGGCCCGCTTCGAGTGCCTCGACGCCGTTCCCCAGGCTGACCCGACAGATGCCGCGGTCGGTCGCCGCGACGAGCAGCCGGCCCAGCGGGCACGGGACGATGGTATAGGTGATCCGGGTGTCGGGCGCTCCGCGGCTGTAGGTCGCCGGCGTCATGCCGAGCTGCGCGTGCGCGCGCTCGTATACGCGGCTCGGCGAGCCGTACCCCGCGTCGTACAGCGCCGGGCTCACGCGACGCCGCGCCCGCAGCCCGGCCTTGAAGCGGTCGAGCCGGCGGGCGTCCCGGTACTGGCGCGGACTGACGCCGAGCACTCCTCGAAACGCACGCACGAGCTGGTGTGGGGTCGCGCCGACGTGCGCCGCGAGCGCTGCGACGGGCGCCGGCCGGTCGGGGTGCGCGTCGATGAGGCCGCACGCCGCGCGGACCAGCGGGACCCGCGGATCAGGCCGGTGCGCCTCGCTGGGACGGCAGCGGCGGCACGGCCGGAACCCGGCCAGCGCGGCCGCCTCGGGCGTGGGGAAAAAATCCACCTGCTGGCGCCGCGGGCGCCGGCTCGGGCACGACGGGCGGCAGTAGATGCCGGTCGAGTGGACGGCGTACACGAATGCGTCGTCATATCGGCGATCGCGCGCGAGCACGATGCGCCAGAGGTCGGGGGACGGGGGAAGCGGGACGGGGGACGAGTGCGCGCTGGTCACGTCGTGGAACCTAGTCTCGCTTCGGTGGTGCGGCTATCCGTTATTGGACCTCAAACTCAGGCCCCGTTCCCCGTCCCCCGTCCCCCGTCCCCCCGTCCCCCCGTCCCGCTACATCCATGGTTCGTCCGCCGAGGGGCCGTAGATCGACGGGACCTTGCCGTCCGCCATGCGGAGGTAGATCGAGAACTGGCCGCGGTGATGCACGCTGTCCATCAGCATGAACCACAGGAGATCCATCTTGCGGACGTCGCCCATCTGCTTCGGGGCCACGAAGAACTTCACCGTCTTGTTGAGCTCGGCCTCGGGCGTCCGCTTGATGCGCTCGACGAACGCCTTGGAGGAATTTTCGTACACCGCGATCACCTCCGGCAACGTACCGGGCGCGGGCGGCATCTTGCCGAACTCGATCCCGCCATCGAGGGCCTGCTCGCTGGCCTTCTGCTCCGTCACGAACATCCACGCGAGGTCTTTCGCGGATTTGCACCTGCCGTGCGGTTTCAAGTCCGCCTTGGCGGCGGGGTAGGCCTTGAGCACTTTCATCGTCGTGGGGAGCTCCCTCTCCAGCGCTCCCAGGAACTGCTCTTTCTCCGTCATACGCTCCTCCCTCAGACGCGGGTTGCGCTTGCTTCCACCCTCAGCGGATTTCGACCACCCGCGCGGGTTTGTCAAGGCATCGTTCCGTTCCGACGCCCGCCGGCGCCATCTTCCGCCGTGATCTACACCATAGGGCACTCCACCCGCGAGATCGCTGAGCTCATTGGCCTCCTCGCGGCGCACGGCGTGGAGCAAGTGGTGGACGTGCGGCGCTATCCGGCCTCGCGGCGTCACCCGCAGTTCGCGCAGGCGGCGCTCGCCGCGGCGCTGGCCGCGGCGGGTATCGCCTACCACCACGAGCCCGACCTGGGCGGACGCCGCCCCGCCCGCCGCGACTCCCCCAACGGCGGCTGGCGCAGCGCCGCGTTCCGCGGCTACGCCGACTACATGGAGACGCCCGAGTTTCAACAGGCGCTGGCGCGATTGATGGAAGCGGCTCGGGGGCGCTCCACCGCCATCCTTTGCGCCGAAGCCGTCCCGTGGCGTTGCCATCGCCAGCTCATCGCCGACGCTCTGGTGGCGCGCGGCCAGGCGGTGGGGCACGTCCTTAGGGCCGACCGCGTCGATCCGCACCGGCTCTCGCCCCACGCCCGGGTCCTCCCGGACGGGCGCTTGCAATATCCGCCGGGCCCGGCGGACCAGAACGTGCTGTCTTAGTGCCCTGTACGCGGCGGCAGGTCGGGGTGTAGGTTGGTCCGCGTGACCTCTGATGACGGAGCGGGAATGGCGCGCCAGAACATCTCGAGCGGAGCGCCGTGGGAGCCGATCGTCGGGTACTCCCGCGCGGTGCGCGTCGGGTCGAGCGTCCACGTGGCGGGCACGACCGCGACGGGACCCGACGGCGCGATCGTGGGCATCGGCGACGCGTATGCGCAGGCGGCGCAGGCGCTGCGCAACATCGAGCGCGCGCTGGCGCAGGCGGGCGCGTCGCTGCGGGACGTCGTGCGCACGCGCATGTACGTGATCGACATCGCCGACTGGGAGCGTGTCGGCCGGGCCCACGGAGAGGTGTTTCACGACATCCGTCCGGCCACCACGTTGGTGGCGGTGAGCCGGCTGGTGGCGCCCGAGATGCTGGTGGAGATCGAGGCGGACGCGCTGATCGAAGCACCGGCTGCCACGCCATGACGCGGCCGACGCCATCGCGCACCGGCTTCACGCTGGTCGAGATGCTGGTGGTGCTGATCCTGATGGGACTCGCCGCGGCGCTCGTCGCGCCGGCGCTGCTCCCGCCCCGCCACGACCAATCCGCCTTCAAGGATCTGGTGGCCAGCGCGCGCGAAGCGGCCGCGCGCCGCGGCGAGGTCGTGTACTTGAGTCTCGATCCCACGGGCCAGTGGCGGATGGAGGGAGGGGCCAACCCGCTCGAAGGCACGCTCGCGACCGGGCGGGTGCCGCCGGTGTTCGCGGTCCCGGTCACGCTCGCCGTGTCGCCGCTCGGGAGCTGCGCCTTCGACGTGCGCAGCGCTCCCGCGGCGGCGGCCGTCCCGCTCGACCCGCTCACCTGCGAGATCCGGGAGCCCTGAGAGGGGCCGGCTATTTCCAGCTCGCGATGTCCGCGTCCTCATCCTCGCCGCCCGGCTGCCCGTCGCGGCCGAGGGTGTAGAGGTCGTACCCGGAGGGGGTGTGCTCCCCCGGACACATATAGATGTAGGGGCGACCCCAGGGGTCGAGCGGGATGGCCTTCTTCAGATAGGGCCCCCGCCAGTTGAGCGGGATCGGGTCGCGGGCGGGCTTCGTTTGCAGCGCGTCGAGGCCCTGCTCCGTAGTGGGATATGAGCCGTTGTCGAGCCGGTAGTTGTCGAGCGCCAGCCCGAGCAGCTCGATCTGGGTGCGCGCGGTGGCGCTCTTCGCCTCCGACACGCGCCCGAGGATGCGGGGCCCGACCAGGGCGGCGAGCAGCCCCAGCACGATGATCACGACGAGGATCTCGATCAGCGTGAAGCCGCGGGCCGCGCTCCGCAAGGGTGTCATGAGTCGTGAAAGTACGCGCGCCGGTTTCGAGGCGGCAAGGTCGTGGGTCGCCGCCTTGACAGGTCTCCGGGGTGAGCGTCGTTTCAGATCGGGCGATACGAGGGTTTGGCGCGGGAACAGGGGTTACGCTAGGGGTCCGTCTCGCTCATGGACACCAAAAAGCCGGTACGGAGGCGGCGCCGCCGTCCACCCAGCGCCTGGCGGTCGCTCAGGGTGCTCGTGGCGGACGACCACCTGGTTTTCCTCGAGGGCATCCAGGCGTTGCTCAAGGCGCGCGGGCTGAACGTCGTGGCCCAGGCCGCGGACGGGGCCACCGCCGTGCGACTCGCCGACGAACGCCGGCCTGACGTCGTGGTGCTGGACGTCGCCATGCCGGTGCTGAACGGCGTGGACGCGGCGCGGGAGATCGCCACCGCAGCGCCCGGGATCGGTTTGATCCTGCTGAGCGGGCTGACGGAGGAGCGGATCGTCCGCGACGCGCTGCGGGCCGGCGTGCGCGGCTTTGTCGTCAAGACGCAGGCGGCGGACGAGCTGGTCGAGGCGATCCGCGAAGTCTCGCGGGGGGGGCTGTACGTGAGCCCGGGGCCCGCGCGCGCCGTGGTCGAGGCGTGCATCGCGGGAGCGACCGGACCGGACACGCTGAGCTCGCGGGAACGCGAGGTGCTGCGCCTCGTCGCCGACGGCAAGACGACCAAGGAGACGGCCGCGCTGCTGAGGCTCTCGGTGAGGACCATCGACGCGCATCGCGCGAGCATCATGCGGCGGCTTGGAATTCACGACACGGCCGGGCTCGTCCGCTACGCCATCCGCCAGGGGCTCATCGTCCCATGACGACTCGGGGTACGCCGGCCCTCGCAGAACTACCTAGTGGGGCACTCGTAACTTACCGATAACGGGCCGGGCACCGCGGCTCCATTGTACCAACAAGGCGGCGCCCCCCTGGCGGCGCCGGTCACGTGCCGCCCCACCCTGGCGCGCGCGGCACCAGCGTCGGACAGACGGGGCCCGAATCATGATTGCCCTTTATAGCGCGGACGCGCGCCACTCTCCGCGCGTCGCCGCGGCGCTCCGCGGGAGCGCACCGGTCGTGTCGACGGATCGCTGGGACCAGTTCGAGCGGGCCATCCCGGGTGCGGCCTGCTCGATCGCCGTCGTGGAATGGCTGCAGCGAAGTCCGATGCTGCCGCGGCTCACGTCGCTCAAGACGCGTTTCCGGCTGCAACCGATCGTCCTGGTGACGAACAAGGATGCGGACAACGCGCGCGCGCTCCGCGGCATTCCGGTCGAGGAAGTGGTCTGGCTCTCCGAGATCGAAGAGGCCCTCCGATCCGCGGTGCGGCGCGCCAATGCGAGCGCCCTGCTGCAACGTGCGGGTTTCGCCATCAGGCAGGCGGCCCGCCTCCCCGCCGTGCTGCGCGACTGCCTTGCCTACGCCTGCGGCGCGGACGGTCCGGTGCACTCGGTGGCCGAGCTGGCCACCACCTGTGGTCTCGATCGGCGCACGCTGTGGCGCCACTGGCGCGCCGCCGCGGGGGGCCCCGCGCGACTCCGGCTGGAGGACGTCGTGGACTGGCTGCTGCTCTTGCACGCGGTCGGCCGCAAGGTGCCGAGCCGCAGCTGGTCGGACGTGGCTGCGGAGCTCAAGGTGCATCAGCATACGCTCGCCCGTGCGGCCGCCCGGCTCGCCGGGCGCCCACTCAAGGCCCTCGCCGCCGCGGATCAGCTGACCCTCGCCACGCAATTCGACGCCCAGGTCCTCGCGCCCCTGCTCGGCGAAACCGGCGGCACATCTCAGTCCGCGGGATGGACTCGTTCGCTGGTGAGCCAGGCGGGACATTCTGGTTCCGCCTGAGACGTTTTGCGGTTGCGCCTCCGTCCCGACGCGCGGAACCTCTATCCCTATGAACCCCGCCGCGGGGTTCGCCGTGCCGATCACGCGCGAGCAGTTCGGACTCGATTCCAGAGGAGGAGGACCATGCGCAAACGCACCCCCGCCACGCCTGCGACCCCTCAGCCCGAACCCGACCCGTCCGCGCCGGCCGGGAAATCGCGGCGCGAGTTCATCAAGTCCAGTGCGGCAGGCCTCGTGGCCGCCGCCGTCGCCCCGGGGGCGTTGGCCAGCATGGGCTCGGCGCCGAGTGCCGACGCCAGGGTCGTCGTGCACAGCGCCGATGCGGGCCGGAAAATACTCACCAACGGCGTTGTGCTGACCCTCGACCCCAGCGTCGGCGATTTCGAGCGGGCCGACGTGGTGATCGAGGGCAAGAAGATCGCCGCGATCCTTCCGCGTCCCGGCGGGCCGGCGTCCGGGGGGCCCGCCGGGTCGCCGGCGGAGTCCGGCGCGGGGGAGAGGATCGACTGCACCGGCATGATCGTCATGCCGGGGCTCATCAGCACGCACAATCACCAGTACGAAGCCATCCAGCGCAGCATCATCGCCGACGGGCTGATCGTCTTCGCAGGAGACCCGGATCAGCAGCCGACCAGCACGACCAACGCCGTCTACGAAGCCTATGGGACGGTCGTGCAGAGCATCTGGACGACGGGCCGAATCGGACCTGCGACCAATCCCCAGTGGGACATTGGACGCTCGCCGTATGACCCCGAGGACAACTACAACGCGGAGCTCATCGCCTGCCTCAGCCAGATCACTCAGGGCATCACCTGCGGCACGGACACCTCGCAGGCCTCGCACACGCCCGAGCACACCGACGCCATGATCGAGGCCTGTATCGCCTCCGGACGGCGGACGCTGTACGACTACAGCAATGGGGTCAACCGCGACGTACCGGCGGGCCAGTATCGTCAACCCTATGGCGTGCGCACGAGCCCGAACGAGTATCCCGTGCCGGGCCTCCCCCGGATAGCAACCAAATACTTCAGCTCGAAAGACCAGCTGCTGACGCTCGGCTTTGCGGGCGGCCCGACGGTCATCCCCAACCTACCGGCGCCCTACACGGGCCTGACGGGGTGGAAGCTCGGCCGTGAATTCGGCGCGTGGATCAACAACCACAACGTTGGAGGCGCGAGCACCCCTCAGACCGGCCTCACCAACGGCCTCGCCCCCTTTGACGACGTCACCCTCGTCCATTGTGTCCGGTGGCAGGACAACAACTACGCGCAGCTCAGCTACGGCGATATCGCCTATCCCACTTCCGGTAAGTCGACGGCGTGGGAAATCTGGGCGGCGAATGGCGGGCACGTCTCGATCGCCGTCCTCATCGAGCAGCAGATGCGGCACGGCATGCCCCCGATCCAGCAGGCGCTCAATCACGGCATCCTGCCGAGCCTGAGCCCCGACGTGGACACGAACATGACGCCCGACCCGTTCTCGATGATGCGAGGGGCCTTCTGCATCCAACGGGCGTTGGCCAACGACTTGGCATTTTCCGTCTCCCCAGGCGGCGCGCCTGGAGCCGGAAGCGACCCGGGCAATCTGCCGATCCCGCAGCTGGTCACCTCCCGGCAGGTCGTCGAGATGATGACGGTCGCAGGCGCTGTAGCGAGCGGCCTCGGCAACAAAGTGGGTACGCTGACGCCCGGCAAGGACGCCGACATCGTGATGCTGGAGTACGACAACGTCAATTTCCAGCCGATGAACAACGTGTACGGCACCATCGTGACGATGATGGACACGCGCGCCGTCCGCCACGTGATGATCGCGGGCAAGCTCGTGTACAAGGACCGTGCATTGGTGGGCTGGAATCTGGACAAGGTGGTCCGGAACGCCGTGGCGTCGCGCGACAACGCACTCGCGCGGATCCGCGGCGGTGCGATGGGCTCGGACAAGGAGATCATCAACCGCGGTAAGAACAGCGGGAATCCCTATCGGCCGAGCTTCTTGGGCTCGTGCTGCTACAACGGTCAGAACGAGTTCGCACCCGCCTACCGGTTGAGGCCGTGACGTGAGGGTTCGTCGAATCGAAACACCGGGGTGCCGTTCGTGCGGACGGCATCCCGGTCGGCGTGGGACCGCCGACACCGCACGGACATGACATGAATCTGGAGTACGAGAACGGCACGCTGCGCGTCGAGAACGCGAAGGGCCTGCGCTGGCAGGTCGCCGACGTCGCGAGGCCGCGATTCGGCTTCGACTACGATGCGCTGAGCGTGAGCGCTGGGCGCGCGCTGCGCCGCGTCGGGTCGAGCGTGCACCCGCTCGCCTTGGACGAAATCCAGCAGGTGAACGCATTCATCGAGCGGCTGCAGCCGCCGCCCTGGGCGACCCTCCAGAACCAGGTCACGGGGGACCTGCGGGCGCTGGCGCGGGGCCTCATCAACTCGGTCGTGACGCAGCTGGAGTATGACGGGCTGCTCGATGTGGCGATCACCGGCCGGAAGGGCTCGACGGACGTGTACGCCGAGGAGGCGCGACGTGTCCTGGCGTACGTCGACTCGGTGTGGAACGCCTTCCACGCGCTCGTCGTGCAGATCAAGGACACGCCGAACGACGAGCTGAAGAGTGTGAACGAGTACGCGGAGCTGATGCCGTTCCCCCCGCCGCTCGACCACTTTTCCGGCACGGTCTTCCAGGAGCTGCTCGATGGCGCGCGCGGTAACCGTTGAGGCGACCGCACCGGGGAAGGCCGACCTCTCCCACATCCTCGACCGAGCCTTCGTGTTCGACGACTTCTTCCCGGGGACGCAGATCCTCCAGCTCGAGCAGTGGGCGCTGCGGACGCCGCATTGGATGCTCAACAACTCCTCGCACGACGAGCACGGGAAGGCGCGGCACCGCATCTGGGGCGCGTCGTACATCCAGGCGGTGCAGCGGACGGGGTGGCCCGGGCTGCCGCCGGTGCTGTTCTCAGCCGTGGCCACGACGTTCCAGAAGCTCGGCGTCATGATCACGACCCCCGAGTATGTCGGGCTGAACGGGCAGTCGCGCGGCCAGGACGGAGGCACGCATGTGGACTGCGCCCACGATGCGAGCGATCAACTCTCGCTGCTCATCTACATCGGCGAGGACACCGACGGCGACCTGCTCTTGTACGACAAGGACGACCGCACGCAGCTGATCGACCGCGTCGCCTTCCGGCCGAACCGGGTGGTCGTGGCGGACGGATCCATCCCGCACGCGGCGCGCGCGCCGAGCGACGACAAGTTCCGCATGTCGGTGATCGTGCGCGGAGCCTACGAGTGTCGGCGATCCCAGCCCGGAGGGTGAGCATGCCGCCGCAACAGGTTGTGGAGCCCGGAGTGGACCCGCTTGCCGACATGGCGACGCATGGCGGGATCGAATATCTGTTTCCCACGCCGCTCTTCTGGTACGTGTTCAAGCACGTCGCGGCGCTGAACGCGGAGCTCCGGGAGCTCATCCTGGCGCACGAGCGCGCCGTGCCCTCCATGGTCAAGAGCAATCAGGGGGGCTGGCAGTCTCCGACGGAGTTCTTCAGCTGGGACGGCGAGGCGGTCGCGACGTTGCGGCAGTTCGCGGTCCGCGCGGTCGAAAGCGCCACCGGGCGCCTGGGCCTGCCGCCGAACGTCCGGTGCGAGTTCCACCTGTCGAGCTGGGCGGCGGTGAACCGGAAGGGGCACTACAACACCCCGCATGTGCATCCCGGGGCGACGTGGTCGGGGGTCTACTACGTGGACCCGGGCGACGAGCCGCCGGACGCGCCCGGGGGGGGCGCCGTGCTCGAGTTCGCGCATCCGATCGTCGCCTCGGTGCTGACGTTCTTCCCCAGCCTGCTCCCCTCGGCGCGCCTGGTGCGGCCCGAGGCTGGGATGATCATCCTGTTCCCGAGCTACCTGCAACACAGCGTGCGCCTGTACCGCGGCGAGCGACCCCGCGTCTGCGTGCCATTCAACGCGCACCTGCGGATCGTGGGCGCGTGAGCCACCAAACCTTCCTTCAAATGCGATCACCGCGTTCTCGCGAGAGGAGAACTACCATGCGCAAACGGACCTCGCCCCCACGTTGGATCGTATCGCCAGTCGTGCTTGCCATTGCGCTTGGAACGGCGGCCACTACGGCTGCCCAGGTATACCCGACGGACAAGAGGCACCTGACCGGGCCGCTGGAGATCTGCGACCAGGGCAGCTTCTTCGTCGGCGGCGTGCCGAAAGTCACCCAGTATGCCAATTCCGTCACGCCAAGCGCGTACCAAGAGCTCATCATCGGCCAGATGTATGTGCAGTTTCAAGTGCCCCAGGGCGCCCGCAAGTGGCCGCTCGTCATGGTGCACGGAGGCGGTTATTCAGGGTCGTGTCTGGAGTCGACACCGGACGGGAACGAAGGGTGGTTTTCGTATTCGGTTCGTCACAAGCTCGCCACCTACGTGGTCGACCAGGCGGGACGCGGACGCTCCGGCTGGGACCGTTCCTTCGTCAATGAGCGGATAGCCACCGGAAGCCTGGCCGGGTTCCCGAACTTGGGCAATACGAGCAGCAGCGGCATCTGGACGGCGTGGTTCGGCTTCATCATCCCTGCAGGCTCGGATATCATCACGGGCAGGATGATACAGCGCGGGGATCCCGGCGACCCAACGTGCGCGAGCGACCCCTTCCATTGCGCTCGCACGGCGCAGATGATCCCACCAGTTCCCAATACGGTGGACCCGAGCATCGAGGCGCGCGTTGGGGCTATAGGGCCTACGCCCAATCCGCTCAACGATACGTATCTCGCTTTGCAACACTACAAGTACGGCGTGCCCAACACAGACGTCACGCTCCCGAGCTCGACGTGCGCTTACTGCGTCCCCACCACGATCAACGGCGCCGACACTTGGTCGGGGCGCGACCTGGCGACGCTGGTCGAAGGATTACACGGCGCCGTCGTGGCAACTCATTCCCAATCGGGCAGCGTGGGCCATCATATGGTCCGCTATCTCAAAGAGGACGACGCAGCAGGCAAGTGCGGTGGGCCGGGCGCATGCTTGGCCATGCTTCAGGGCTTGATCACCATTGACGGGGTCTGTTCGTTCGCGAACACCGGGCTCACGGCAGCGGACTTCGCCCACATCCCCTACCTGGTCGTCAGGGGATGGTACCCGTCGGGCATAAGTAACGGATGCAACGGCACCGTCGCGGCCATCAAGGCTGCTGGTGGAACGGCGGACTTCATCAAGCTGGACGACCCCTCGTTTGGAACGCAGTTCCAGGGCGTCACCCACATGATGATGATGAGCACGAAGAGCCTCGAGGTCTTCGACGTCATCCTGAATTGGGCGAGCAAGAACATCGACAATCCGCCCGCCCACGGTGCCTGCGGTCCGGAAGGAAAGGACTGAAGCGTGGGACGTTTTGGGATGAAACAGGACGTTTTGCGGTTGCGCTGCCCGTCGCAAGGCGGGATACTCGCGTCACGTGCTGAAACGCCTTCTGAAAATCCACTTGGAGTAAACGGACGAAACAGGAGGTCGCTAATGCGACACCATCGACTCCCAGGGCGCGCAGTACACTCGATCTTAGCTGCGGCTGTGTGCGCCGCATTCGCCGCGAGTGCGTCGGCACAGCGATATCCGACGCAGCACCGATATCTGACCAAGCCGCTGAAAATCTGCGATCAAGGCATCTTCTACGTCGGCGGCGCGCCTAAAGTGACGCCGTTTGGCGCAGGGCCCACGGCGGGCCCCTACACGCAAATCATCATCGGCAGCATGTATGTGCACTTCCAGGTTCCGATGGTGTCCCGTACCTGGCCGCTCATCATGGTGCACGGGTCCGGCTATACGGGGTCGTGCGTTGAGGGGACGGCGGCCGGGAGCGAAGGCTGGATGGACTACACGGTGCGCCACGGCATCCCGACCTACGTCGTCGATCAGGCGGGACGCGGGCGTTCCGGTTTCGACAAGTCCGTTATCCATGAGGGAGAAGCCTTGATTGACGCCGACCCCGCTGCGGCGAAGGCCCTGATCCCAACCCTCGGCGGGTCCACCAGTACTGCCTGGACGAGCTGGTTCGGCCACATCATTCCGACGGGTACGGACATCAGCAACGGCCAGATGGTCCGCCATGGCGCCGTCGGCGATCCTCTGTGCGCGACTGAGCCGGCCCACTGCGACCAATTCGGACGGATCCCGATGGAGCCGGAGGCCCCGTGGGCCGTCGACCAGGCCATCGCGTCGCGCACGGGAATTGGAGCGCCCGCGGGATTGGGAACCGTAAAGCCGGATGTCGGTGGCCACGTCAACCCAGCCTTCCCATTGAGCGATCGGTATCTGGCCTTGCAGGCTTATAAGTTCAATGTGCCCAACACGGAGTCCACGCTTCCCGGCTCCATGTGCTCAGCCTGCGTTCCGACCAATGTCAACAGCGTCAATACGTGGACCCCGCGTGACCTGGCAACGCTGGTCGAGGGCCTCGGTGGAGCCGTGGTGGCGACCCACTCGCAATCGGGACAAATCGGGATGCACATGGTCCGCGTGCTGAGGGAGGACGGCAAGCTCGATATGCTGAAGGGCTTGCTCCAAATCGAGGGGGGGTCGGATACCCTTTCATCGGGGACCAAGGCCGCGGACTTCAAAAATGTTCCCTACTTGGCCTTCAAGGGAGACTATTCGGCGACTAGCGCGAACGCCCAGAACCTCGTTAACGCCATCAAGGCGCTGGGTGGAACGGCGGATTATATCCAGCTGGACCAGCCGGGTTGGTGGCAGGGTACCTATGCCGGCCCCTACGGGGCCGCCTACGTAGGGCCCTTCGCGGGCGTCTCCCACATGATGATGATAGAAACGTCGAACCTCCAGGTCATGGACGTGATCCTGAACTGGGCGGACCAGAACATAAAGAACCCGAAGGCGATCGCGTGCAAAGAGAGTTTCGACAAGGACGAGTGACGGCGTAGGTCATCTCAGCGTTGCGCACGACGGTCGGAGCCAACCGCGAATGCAGTTCGTTCGCGGTTGGCTCCGACCGTTCGTTCATGTTCCACGGGTTACGGCGCCCTCGCGAAGACGCTAGCATGGAGCCATGAAACGCAGTCACACCGAGCACCGTGCCGGGGGAATGAGCGTGCGAGCGGCACTGGGCGAGATGGGCTCTGAACCCTGGTATGTCGCCGAGGGCAAACGGGGCCAGCAGTTGCTGGACCAGGGTCGGATGAGCCAAGCGCGAGAAGTCTTCGAGTCCGTCCTCGCCCGCCTGGGCGATGCACCGAGCTACGGCCGGGCCGTGATCCTGGAACGGCTGGGCCGTTGCATCCACCTGAGCGGGCGCCCGGACCTGGCCTCGACGCCGCTCCGGGAAGCGTTGGATGTGCTCGGCAGCCTCGCGCCGAGCGACGGCGTGAAGCGTCTGCGAGGCGCACTGCGGTCGGAGCTGGGCGACGCGCTGCGCGCCGTGCGCCAGTACGGCGACGCCAGAAAGGCGTACGAAGCGGCCCTCAAGATTGCCGAAGACTCGCACGATCTCAGGGCGCAGAGCATAGAGCTCGGCCGACTCGGCGCGCTCGCGTTGGCCGAGGGGAATCCGAAGGAAGCGTTGCCACGCCACCAGGCTGCGCTGCTGCTGTGCCAGCAGCTCCGCGAGCCTGCTATGGAGGCGGTTGCCTGGTATCAGCTCGGCCGCGCCTTCCAGGCATCGGGGGAGCGGGACGAAGCCGAACGCCACTACCGGGAAGCCGCGCGCATCGATCGGCAGGTCGGCAATACGGTCGAGCTCGGACGCCACCTGAGCGCCCTCGCCGACTTGCTGCAGAAGCAACCGGGTCGCCTGGTGGAGGCCCGACAGCTGGTCGAGGAGGCACTTGGTATCGCGCAAACTCTCGATCCCGCGGGGGTCGAGGTCTGGAAGAACTATGGCGTCCTCGCGGCAGTGACCGAGCAGGAGGCCGCCGGCGCTGCCGACAACGAGCAGAAGGTCGCGCTGCAAATGCAGGCACGCGACTACCGCCACCTTCAAGAGTATGCGCCCCGGATCCTCGCCACGCTCGCCCGCCTCGGTGACGCACCGAGCTACGGCAGGGCTGTGATTCTCGAGCGGCTCGGCTGCTGCTTCCACATGGGCAGGCGGCCCGACCTGGCGGTGGCGCCGCTGCGCGAAGCGATCGACGTCACGGGGCGGCTCCCGGCCAGTGACGGCGTGAAGGGGCTGCGGGGCACGCTGCATTCGGATCTCGGGGACGCGCTCCGCGCGATGGGCCGACACGGCGAGGCAGAGCAGGAGTACGAAGCGGCCCTCAAGGTTGCCGAAGAATTGCGGGACGTCCGGGGCCAGGCGGCGGCCTCGCATCAGCTCGGCAGGGTGTTCGAAGAGCAGCCGGAGCGGGAAGCCCCCGATGTCCTCCCCTTGGCGTTTGCGCTCACCCTCTACGAAGACCTGATCACCGACTACGCGTTCGACCCGGATCTGCTCGTCGACGGTCGGCGCGAACGGAGGATCACGCGGTGGACCGGAGAGCCCGCTCCGCTGGCGGACGACGCGCGTCCCGTGCTGGCGCCGTGCGCGCGCACCTGGATGGACGACCGCGGATCGGTCCGGTTCTCGCTCCCCCCGGGTGAGCCGGTCGTCGAACGGGATCGCGGTTGCACGGTGATACGGCGGACCCGCCGCGAGCTGGCCGTTTCGGGGAATCCGGGCGTCCTCTGGCAGCTGATCCGCGGGATGGACGGGGCAGCCACGGTTGCGGAGATCGTGTCCCAGCTCGCGCCACACCAGCGCGCGACCGGGGTGCGCCTGCTCGCCGTGTTGGCCGCGACCGGCGTCCTCGACGTTTCCGGGCGGGCCATTGGCCGGTTCCTCCATTCGGCTACGAAGAAGGGGGTCTTGCCGGCAGGCGGCCTCGAGGGCGACCAAGTCCTGCAGCTGGCGACGGATGGGAGCTACCGCTCGTATCCGGGAGCGCCCCGGATCGCCATGGGCCAATCGGTCCCCGACCGCCTTCGCGCCTTCCACGCCCTGACCCGCGCGCGTCGCTCGCGCCGGGACTACCGGGGGCTGGCCGTGAACCGGGGCGACTTCGACGCGCTCCTGTACACCGCGTGCGGGGTGACGGGAGCGATGTCGTGGTCGGGACGGGAGGTGAAGCTCCGCGCGTATCCCTCGAGCGGAGCCCTGTACGCCGTGGAGATCTATCCGGTCGTGTTTCGCGTGGAAGGCCTGGAGCCCGGGGTCTACCATTACCGCGCTGTCGAAAACGCGCTCGAGGTGGTGAAGCTGGCTATCGATCCGACTCGCCTGGTCGGTGCGGCGCTGCCCATGGAGCGGGAGGTCGTGGCCGGCGCCGCGCTGCTCTTCTGTCTCGCCGGGGTCTTCCCGCGCCACGAACGGAAGTACGGCGAAGGGGGCTACCGGATGCTGGTGGCCGAGGCGGGACACATCTCCCAGAACCTAGTCCTGGCGGCGGCCGCGCTCGGCCTGAGCGCCCGACCTTTCGGCGGCGTCTTCGACGACCTCCTGAATCACGATCTCGGGCTCGACGGAGCGGACGAGCAGTTTCTCCTGGCAGTGCTGGTCGGACGCACCGGCCGGCAGCAGGGGGTGTAAGCCGCGCAAGCGACGTTTTGCGACGCAGCGCGACATTTTGCGGTTGCGCCGTGGCCGAATCGCACCATTCTCCTTCCTCACAATTGCCGGGTGGTCCCGTCCTGGCCGTGGACTCTGGCGGCTCGGCGCAGCGGAGCAACCTTCGACGGAGGGGATAGGGCGATGACGAGCGGACCTGAAACACGCTTCATGTTGCAAGCGGGCCGCGGTCTGTCTGCGGCGCTCGTGTTGGTCGCGATGGCGACGAGCGTTGCGGCCCAGGATGGCGTGACGAAACGATTCCTGACCGGACCACCGCTCCACATCCAGGACCAGGGCAGCTTCTACATCGGCGGCGTGCCGAAAGTCACCAACTATGCTACGTCGGCCACGCCCGCGACGAACGGAACCGCCGTCAACCAAATCATGATCGGCCAGATGTACGTGCAGTTCCAGATCCCGGAGGGCTGGAACCCGGAGAAGGTGAAAGAGGGCAAGTTCCCCGTCATCATGGTGCACGGGTCCACGCATACGGGGGCGTGTCTTGAGTCAACACCGGACGGGCGGGAGGGCTGGGAGCCCTACTTCCTGCAAAAGGGCATCCCCGTTTACGTCGTCGATCAGGCCGGACGCGGACGCTCCGGCTTCGACGAGTCCGTGATCCATGAGGGAGAGGCCCTCCTTAGGGCTGGTGACATGGCCGGTGGCACCGCCTTGATTCCGAGCTTCGGCAGGATCACGTCGAATGGCTCGTGGACATCGTGGTTCGGGTTCCTGTATCCGGCGGGTCAGAGTCCCCCCACGAACATCCTCAGCCCCGGCGCTCAGCTCATCCAGCATGGGCCCAGCCCGCTGAATGGCACGCCCACCGGGGACCCGCTGTGCCTGACGCGCCCCGGGGCGTGCGTGTACCCCGTCATCTTCCCCATCGGGACCATAGACTTGCCCGCCTTTCCTCACGAGCCCCTGGCGGAAAACCTGCCGTACTCGCTGGGACCTCCTGGAGCGAACGGGGCGCCTACGGTATTGGGCGGGCCGAACGGGCCGTCGACCCGGTCGGGTGCGGACGTCGGACCCAACACTGTTCCGCAACCAACGAACTACTACGAGTTGAACTACTACAAGCAGCTGGTTCCCAACGGGGAGGTCACGCTCCCGAGCTCGATTTGCGCCGCCTGCAATAGCGGCAGCACCACGATGGATCCCCACATTGTCTCCCCTGCCAATACCTGGACGCCGTTCGACCTGGCGTTACTGGTCGAAAGGCTCGGTGGAGCCATCGTGGCGACCCACTCGCAATCGGGAGCCATGGGTCATCACATGGCCCGCATCCTGAAGGAACGGGGTCATCTGAATCTGCTGAAGGGTTTGATCACCATCGAAGGGTCTTGCTCCTTCCTGGGCGCCGGACTGACGGCGGCGGATTTCGATAACATCCCGTACCTGGCGGTCAAGGGAGACTATACGGGGAGAAGTGCGGTGTGCGCCGACAGCGCCGTTGGCGAGACGAGCGCCAACGCTGGGTGGGCTGTTTCGATCAACGGTCGCCGGGCCGCCGGATTCGGAACCGCGAAAGCGGACTATGTCCAGCTCGACAGCTTGGACGCCGCGGTGTTCGACGGCACCACCCACATGATGATGTTGGGCGCGAACAACCTCAAAGTCGCGGACGTCATGCTGGAGTGGGCCGACAAGTACATCAGCGACTACTTCAAGAAGAGCAAGCAGTAGAGCCGCGCTACCAGTGCGAACGATCGGAGCCCGCCGCGAATCAGGTGTTCGCGGTGGGCTCCGCAGCGCTGCTTAGTCCTGAAGAGCCAGTAATGTCGCCCGCCACGCATCGAGGCCCGGAAACCCCGGGCTCACCAAGGCGAGCCGATCCGCGTAGGCGCGCGCCCGGTGCACGTCGTGCATCAGCACGTAGACCCGGGACAGGTCGAACAGCACCGGCGGGTTATCCGGATGGTACTCGAGCGACTGTTCCAACAGTGCAATGGCCCGGCCGTACTGCTGCGCCTCGAGCTCGAGCGTCCCGAGCGCGCGGCAGGTCATGGCGGACGGTTCGAGGGCGTAGGCCCGCTCGGCCAGTACTCGAGCCTGGTGCGGATCGTTGAGCCGGAGCAGGATATCCGCGGCGTACACCAGCAGCGTGGCATTCCCGGGCAGTTCGCGAATCAGCCCGCGGTACTCCGCCAACGCCAGGCGTAACTGCCCCCGCGACCGATAATAGCCCGCCAGGTCGAACTTCGCCCGCGTCCAGGTCCGGCTTCGCTTGTTGACCACCTCGAACGCCACGCCGTCGGCGGCATCGAGCGGACGGTACTTCCTGGGGTAGCCTGTCGGGTCTTCGCGCGCCACGAACGGCCAGCTGGTCGTCAGCGACTGGATCTCGTGCCACGCAAACCGCCGGTCGAATTCGGTCAGCTCCATCCTGTCGTAGTATGCCTGCCAGCTCCGCAGCCTGGTCGTATCGGCCGCTCGACCGAGAAACCCCGCCTGCCGGATCGCCTCGAAGAACGCCTTGCCCATCAGCAGGTAGCCGGCCTGGTTGGGGTGCAGGTGCTCCCAGAAGAGCTCAGACCCCGGAATGCCGTCTTGGGAGGCCGCCGTAAACGCCTCGTCCACCGGCACGTAATGCGCGCCCGTTTCGCGCGCGGTGGTGCGGATGATCGCGTTGAACTCACCCGGCGCCCGGAAGCGCAGCGCGTCCAGATCCCGGGCCCGCTCGAACAGCTGCCGCGCCCGGACCCGCTCGCCGCGGGCGAGTGCCTGGCGGGCCTCGGCGAAGACATCCACGGCAGCCGGGGATGTCGGCGTGGCCACCGAACGGAGCGGCGGCTGGTCGCGGAGGTTGCTGGTGAGGCTCCCGATAAACACCGGTACCCCGGCATCGCGGAACCGCGTCAGGATCGCCCGCAGGTTGTCGCGAAACTGCTCGACGCCCCGCCGGTAAATGGCGCTGCCGAGTGGAATCAACTCCTCGCGCACCATCTGCCGCATCAGCGACATCGAGTCGCGCGCGGCTGCGGTCCGTGCTCCGAGACGTCGGGCCAGTCCGACGGCCACCTCGCGCGCCAGGAGGAACGTCTTCAGGCGCTGCAGGCGCAGATAGGTCCGGACGAACGCCGGGGAGGTGCCCAGGGTCTCGGTCGAGCCGGCGCCGAGGGCGCCGTAGAACTCGTTGTGCCCGGCGTAGATCACCACGGCGTCCGGCTGCTCGGCCAGGAGCTCGTCGACTTCATCGTACAGCGCGAAGCTCGTAATGGCGGCCACGCCGAGGTTCACCACCTCCACCGTGTCGCCGGGCATCACATCCTGGAGCGCATCGCGCAACACTCGGGAAAACGTCCCGTTGTAACCGTACGGAAAACCGGCGGCGGAGGACTCACCGAGCACGAAGACCCGAAAGCCATGCGCGGGCTTTGAGAGGAGAAAGAGATCGGTAGGGGGCGACGGCAGCATCCGCACGTTGACGAAGTAACGCGCCGGGAACCCGTCGTTCGCGGCGGCGTATTGGCCCGCAAGGAAAGAGACGCGCGCGAACAGGCTGAGATCGCCCTTGTAGTGCATTGCCCGCAGGCCGCCCTCGAGCGCGCCGAAGACGAGCACGGGAATCGACAGGGCCAGCAGCGCCAAGGCCCGCTGCCGGTGCTGGGAGAAGAAGCGAGAGAGCGCCACGACCTAGAAGATCTGATACAGCGCCTGGAGTGCCGCGCCGGGACCGAAGAGCAGCGCCGCGACAAACACGAGGAGGAGGGCGGTGACGGCGATGGGGAGCAGCCAGAGCCGCTTGTGGGCGCGCAGATAAGCGAACAATTCGGGGACGAACCCGGCCTTGTCCATCGCTTCAACCTAAGCGGCGTGACCGGCTCCGCTAGACGCCGCTAGAAAATCGTGAGCTGTCCCTCCAAGTTTGCAGCCCCGCGCGAGGCGGAGGGGCGCTTGCGGCGAGGGATTCCGGCGTGGGGCCGCGAACCGACTCGCGCCAGGCGGCGACTGGTACGGAGGTGAGATCGTGCGTCCCGGGATGGCGAGCGCTCTGCTCGCCGTGGGGTCGGTCGTGCTTCCCCTGTTCGTGGGAGAAATCGCGTGCCGGGTGGCCGGCTATCGCGGCGCCGAGCTGTACCGCCCCGACAGCGAGCTCGGGTGGGTGCTGGAGCCGCGCCAGACGACGGTGACGAGAGCGGGTCACCTTCCGGTCGAGGTCAACGAGGACGGCTTCCGGGGCGACCCGCTGGAGCGGCCGAAGGCTGCGGCGACGGTGCGGATCTTCGCCTTGGGTGCCTCCACGACGTTCGGCTGGGGCGTGCGCCAACCAGACAGCTACCACCAGGTGCTGGAGCGCCTGCTCAACGACCGCGCCCGAGGGGGACGGGGGGGGGTCGGTGCGACGACGCACTTCGAGATCGTGAACGCCGGCGTCATCGGCTACAACTTGCGGCAGACGGCTCAGTACATGCGCCGCATCGCGCACCGCTATCAGCCGGACGGCTTCCTGGTGGCCTACACGTTCAACGACGCCTGGAACAGGTTCGGCACGCTGAACGCCGAGCAGCGCGCTCAGGTGCTCACGGGAGTTCGCCGGAAGAACGTGCTGAGGGCGTCCGCTCTGTTCAACTGGCTGGTCGACGTCTGGACGCGCCGGCTGCAGGAGCGGGCGGGTGGTGCTGCCGTCGGCGACGGGCCGGCCCTCGCCCAAACCGGGGACGGCGCCGCCAGCCCGGCCGAGCTGGCGGCGTACCGCGCCACCCTCGATTCGATGCTGGCGTTCGCCCGCGCGGCCAGGCTGTCGCTTGCCTTCACGGTCCTCGCTGCGCGCGGGCAGCGACGGGCCTGGCCGCGCCAGGCGGCGATGGCCCAGGCCGCCGCCGCGGGGCATGTTCCTGTGATCGACATCCTGTCCGTGTTCGGGGCGGGGGATGCGGACTCGCTGTATCTCCCCAACGACGCCGTGCATCCCTCTCGTCTGGGGCATGAGGTGATCGGGCGGCTCATGTACGCGGGGCTGTGCGCTGCTGCCGCAGCGGCCGCTCCCGGCGAACCGGCTGCGGTCTATCGCGCCGGATGCCCCCCGTGATCCGGAATCCCCGAAATAGTTGCTTCCACCGGGCCTGCTACGCGCAGGCGAGGCGACGTTTTGGGCTGGGGCGAGACGTTTTGCGGTTGCGCCGCCGGTCCGCGCTCACGCAAGCTGCAGCGGATGTGGGGCGTCGCGACGCGGTTCACACCAGACCACGAGGAGGCGGGGTGATCACGCAATGCAAGGCGAGGAGGAACACATGACAGCGATCCATTCGTTGAGGTCCGCAGCGCTCGCCGCGGGACTGGCGTGCCTGATCGCGACGACGAGTGCGAGTCAGGAGGCCAAGAAGCTCGGCCCGTTTTCGGTCGCGGCGCAGGGTGTGTTGTACCTGGGAGGTACCTACGACATCCCAGCCAGCCCCACGACGATGTCGGGTCAGATGCACGCGTTTTATCAACTCCCCAACGCGCCGCTCGCGACCCAGATGAAGCCGCACCGATATCCCATCGTGATGATTCACGGCAGCCAGCAAACGGGTGCGAATTTCCTCGGCACGCCCGACGGACGGCCCGGCTGGGCGCTCTTCTTCGTCAGCAACGGCTGGCCGGTCTACGTCGTCGACCAGCCGGGGCGCGGCAAGTCCGGGTACTTCCCGAACGCGTATGGTGCGCAGGGGGCGAACCCGAGCCCGACCGGCGTGCAGCGCATGTTCACGGCCCCCGAGTTGTCGAACCCCCTGCAATGGCCGCAGGCGGCGCTGCACACGCAGTGGCCCGGTGGGTCGGGAAGCGGCGTCCCCGGCGAGTACGCCTACGACCAGTTCTTCGCGTCGCAGGTCGCGAACATGCCCAGCGGCAACCAGGCGCTGGCCCTGACCACGGCCGCGGTCACGCAGCTGCTCAATAGGATCGGTCCTGCCATCATCATCACGCACTCGATGTCGGGACCGCTCAGCTGGATGATTCCGCAGGCGAACCCGGGGAAGGTCAAGGCCATCATCGCTGTCGAGCCGAGCGGTAACTCCAGCCTCAACGGGGACGTCTTACCGGGCAACGCGTGCGGGTTGAGCGCCGTCTGCCTCAATTTCACGCCGGCGGTCACCGGCCCGGCCGATCTGAACCTCACCAGGATACCGGGGCCCGACGCAGCGCATAAGAGTTGCTGGCTGCAGGGAGGGCCCACGATCCACACGTTGCCCTGGCTGAACGGCATTCCCATCCTGATCGCGACCGGCGAGGCATCGTATCACGCCACCTACGACTACTGCACCGCGAACTTTCTCACGCAGGCGGGAGTCGAGAACGAGTGGGTGTACCTCCCGACGGTGGGTCTGCACGGCAACGGGCACATGCAGATGCTCGAGCTGAACAACCTCGAGCTCGCTGCGTTTTACCAGGACTGGCTGTTGAGCAAGCTGCGGTAGCGAGGCCGTCACCGGGTAGACCGCGCGGGGCGCGAACGTCACAGGACTGTGGCGGCCGCGCCCCGGTGTTTTTGCGGAGAGCCGGGCGGACGTTTTGGGACCCCGCGCGACATTTTGCGGTTGTCCTGCGGCGCGACCGCGTTATCTGTTCCTTAGCCCCCGCGTGGTTCCTTCCCTGGCGGTGGACTCCGAGGCTCGTCACGCCACCGCATCCTCGCGACCGTGAGAAACGTCAGACCGGGAGGGCAAGCGATGAACAGCAAGCGATGGTACCCAACCGCAGTCACGCTGGCAGCGGCGCTGCTCGGCGCAGCCGCACCGCTGCAGGCGCAGGGCAACTCGGACGGACCCCTCGTCCAGACGAGCGACGGTCCGGTTCGTGGATTCGTGAGCAATGGCGTGTACCAATTCCTCGGTATCCCCTACGCCGCTCCCCCCGTCGGCGCACGGCGCTGGATGCCGCCGCAGCCCCATGCCGCGTGGACGCAACCGCTCAACGCCACGGCGTTCGCGCCCACCTGCGCGCAGATCACGACGCTCGGGGTGTTTGCGGGCCCGGCGAACAACAACGAAGACTGCCTCTTTCTGAACGTCTTCACGCCGAAGCTCGGACAGGGAGAGAAGCGGCCGGTCCTGGTCTGGATCCACGGCGGCGGATTTGTCGACGGCGAGAGCACCGACTACGACGGGAGCAAGCTCGCCCAGCAGGGCCCCACCGTGGTCGTCACGATCAACTACCGCCTCGGCCTCCTGGGCTATTTCGGGCATCCGGCGCTGGATGCCGAAGGCCATCCCTTCGGCAACTATGGTCTCATGGACCAGCAGGCCGCACTCCGCTGGGTGCGGCGCAACATCGCCGCGTTTGGCGGCGACCCGAACAACGTCGCGCTGGGCGGCCAATCGGCCGGCTCCGCCGCCGCCTACGCCAACATGATCTCGCCGGCCTCCGCGGGCCTGTTCCATCGAGCGATCGGCGAAAGCGGACCCTTGCTCACGGTTCTTTCACGGGCGACGGCAGAGACGCGGGGTACGAACTTCGCGATCGCCGCTGGCTGCGGCGCTGGTGCGGACGCCGCGACCGCGGCGTGTCTGCGCGCCCTGCCCGCTGCGCAGATCATGGCGCTGCAGGGAACGGCGAGCGCGAACGGCCCGTACGTGACCGGCCAGTTCGTGGACGGCACCCTCATCGCCATGCCGGCGGACGTGGCCTTCGCCACCGGCCAGTTCAATCGCATGCCCGTCATCAACGGGACCGTCGAGGACGAGGGGAATTTCGGCATCGGCATCACGCAATATTTCAGCGGCGTGCCCCTGACCGCGGCCCAATACGTGATCAACGTCACGAATATCTACTCCGGCAACGCCGGACCGGGGGGCACTCCGCCGGCGTACCCGCCGGGGACGGTCGACGCGGTGCTGGCCCACTACCCGCTCAGCGCCTATGCGACGCCCCAGTTGGCCTACGATGCGGTCACCACGCACCCGAGTGCCTGCCGGGCTCGCCACCTCAATCAGTTGCTGGCCCCATGGGTGCCGGTCTACGCCTATGAGTTCACGGACCGGAACGCACCGTATTACTTCCCGGTCATGTCCGGGTTCATACCCCTCGCGGCCCACACCATCGATATCCAGTTCCTGTTCCCGCTGTGGCACGGGGGCCCGCTGGGAATACCGCACCCGCTCACCAGGCCGGAGGAGCACCTCTCCGACCAGCTGGTTGCCGCCTGGACGAACTTCGCCCGCACCGGCAATCCGAATGGGGTTGCGGACCATCCCTGGCCGCGCTACGTCGCCGATCTGGATAACTACTTGGTGCAGGACGTGCCACAGCTGTCGACGTTCACGGGATCAGAATTCTCAGCGAACCATCAATGTGACTTCTGGGATAGCGTCTTGCTCTACTGACTAACGGGACGGCACGGCCCCAAGACCGGGATGCGGTGGCGCCGCAGCCCGGTCTTCCTGTCTCGGCCCCGGCTGCGAGACGTTTTGGGACGACGCGGGACGTTTTGCGGTTGCGCCCGCGGCCGAGCAGTGCTACTGGTCGCGTTTCTGCTCATTCGGAGGCACTCATGAGCTGCAAGCCTCAGGTGCGGAGGGGTGCGGGCTGGGTCATTTGCTCCGCGGTCGTCTTTGCATCAGGCCCGAGGGGAATGCTCGTCGCGCAGGCGGCGGGCCCATCGGTGGTGGATCCCAACCTGGCGGTGCGGACGGTCGTCAGCGGTCTCAGCCAACCCACCAGTATGGCGTTCCTCGGCGCCACCGAGATCCTGGTCCTGGAGAAGGCCACCGGAAAGGTGCAGCGGGTCGTCGACGGGGCGATCCAGAGCACGGTGCTCGACCTGGCGGTGAACTCCGGCTCCGAGCGGGGGCTCTTGGGCATTGCGCTTCACCCCGATTTCCCCACCAACCCCGGGGTCTACCTGTACTGGACGGAGAGCAGCACCGGCGTGGACAACAGCAATCTCGCCAACGTCCCGCTCCTCGGTAACCGGGTCGACCGCTATGTGTGGAATGGATCGACCCTCACGTTCGACCGGAACCTCATCAAGCTGCACGCGTTCCAGGGCGATGCGGGGCAGACGCTCCGGGGCAACCACAACGGTGGCGTGCTGCGGTTCGGGCCGGATCGCAAGCTGTACGTCGTCATCGGTGACAATGGTCGGCGCGGCCAGATGCAGAACCTGCGCGACGGACCCTTCGGCCCCGGAATCCCGGACGACCAGTTCGGGGGCCCGGAGCCGGACGACGCGCATCTCACGGGCGTCATTCTGCGCCTCAACGACGACGGGACGACGCCGCCCGACAACCCCTTCTTCGCCGTCGGCGCGGCCAGGGGCGGCGAGGTCGGCGCCAACATCCAGAAGATCTTCGCCTACGGGATCCGCAACACCTTCGGCATGGCGTTCGATCCCGTGTCGGGCGACCTGTGGGCCGAGGAGAACGGCGACGACTCGTTCACCGAGTTGCACCGGCTCGAGCCCGGCCAGAACAGCGGCTGGGTGCAGATCCGGGGACCGGTGTCCCGCATCGTGGACTACAAGGCGATCGAGACCAGTCCCGGCGTCGATCCGTGCATCGGCGGCGCCTATTTCGGGCTGCAGCAGATCCGCTGGCCCCCGACGAACATCGCCGACACACCCGAGGACGCGCTCTCGCGCTTGTTCATGCTGCCCGGCGCGCACTACAGGGATCCGGAGTTCAGCTGGAAGTTCGAGGTTGCTCCAGCCGCCATCGGCTTCATGACCGGCCCGGCGCTCGGACCGCAATATGCGGGCGACCTGTTCATGGGCGCCGCCAGGACGTTTCTCGAGGGCGGTCACCTGTTCCGACTCCAGCTGACCGGCAACCGGAGAAAAATCGGCGTAGACGATCCCCGGCTGGACGACCGGGTGGCCGACAACCGCTGCAAGTTCGACATCACGGAAAGCGAGACTCTGCTGTTCGGCAGGAACTTCGGGATCGGCACCGACATCCAGACCGGCCCCAACGGGAACCTGTTCGTGGTCTCGCTCTCGAACGGGGCGATCTACGAGATCTTCCGGCAGCGCTAGGCTCTAGCCAGAGGACACGACCATGCGCAAACGCACGTCGACCCCCGAAAGACCAGAGACGCCGCTCACGCGACGCGATTTCCTCGCGGCGGCGGGCAGCGTCGCCGCCGCGGCATCGGTGCCCCTCGGGAGGCCGCGCGAGCGGGTTGCCGATGAACCTCGATCTGTGACCATTCCGCCGGCCGAGCCGACGCCGTTCGTGGTCGCCAAGCAGGGGAGCTTCATGGTGGGCGGGACTGTCGTCACCAACCTCGGCACCTTCGACCCGATCCTGCTGACCCCCGGTGGGCAGACGATTCACGGCGACCACGCCTACGTGCAGTACCAGATCCCGCCCGATGCGCGCAGCCTGCCGCTGGTGCTGTGGCACGGCGGCGGCCAGTTCTCGAAGACCTGGGAGACCACGCCCGATGGACGGGAAGGCTACCAGACGATCTTCCTGCGGCGCGGCTTCGCCGTGTACAACCTGGATCAACCACGGCGCGGCCGCGCCGGACGCAGCACCGCCGGCATCACGTTGACCCCGGTGCCCGGACCGGGGCCGACCGGCGAGCAGGGAATCTTTGTCCGCTTCCGGATCGGCATCTGGCCGAACTATTTCCCGGGCGTGCAGTTCTCGGGTGACCCGGCGGCGCTGGATCAGTGGTGGCGCCAGCAGACCCCGGATACGGGTCCGGGTGACAACACGGTCCTGTCGAACGCGGTGGCGGCGCTGTTCGCCAAGATCGGCCCGGCGGTGCTCGTCACGCACTCCGCGAGCGGTCTCCCGGGATGGCTGACGAAACCCAAGAGCGAGAACATCAGGGCCATCGTGTCTTACGAGCCGGTGGGTTGGGTCTTCCCCGCAGGCGAGGTTCCGACTCCCATCCCCACGGCAGCAGGCCCGATCACCGGCAGCCCGGTCCCGTCTGCGGACTTCGAGACCCTGACGACGGTCCCTATTCAGGTTGTCTACGGCGGCAACATCCCGGCCACCCCGAGCGTCTATCCGGGCTTGGACATCTGGCGCGGTCGCTTGGCGATGGCGCGGCAGTTCGTGAACACGGTAAACAGCCACGGGGGCGAGGCGGAGCTCCTGAGCCTGCCCGACGTCGGCGTCTTCGGCAACACGCACTTCGCGATGTCGGACCTCAACAACGTCCAGGTCGCGGATCTCTTGTCGCAATACCTCAACGAGAGGGGGCTCGATAAGCGTGGACGGGGGCATTGATCTCATGAACCGGAGCCAGCGATTTGCCATATCCGTCGCGGTGCTTGCCGCCATGCTGGGACCAGTGGGTCGCGCGGCGGCGCAAGCGCCGCTCGTGCTGCAGGCCCAGGGCAGCTTCTTCGTCGGCGGACAGACCGAGACGCTGTCCCCAACCAGCGCGATCACGGTCAGCCAGATGTACGTGCAGTATCAGATCCCGGAGGGTTTCGGGCGCCATCTTCCGGTCGTCATGCTGCATGGCTGCTGCCTGAGCGGCAAGACGTACGAGACCACTCCCGACGGCCGGATGGGCTGGGCCGAGTATTTCTTACGCCGGCAGCGCCCGGTCTACCTGCCCGACCAGTCCTCGCGGGCGCGCTCGGGCTTTGACGCGACGATCTTCAACCAGGTGAGGGCGGGCACGCTGCCGCCGAGCAGTCAGCCCAGCATCCTCCAGGCCAGCCACCAGACCGCTTGGACCTTGTTTCGCTTCGGGCCGACCTTCAACACGACGTTCGCAGATGAGCAGTTTCCGGTGGAGGCTGCCGACGAGTTGTACAAGCAGATGATACCGGATCTCAATTCGACGCTCCCGACGCCTAATCCCACGTGGGTAAACCTGGGGTCACTGGCGAATCAGCTGGGCGGCGCTGTCCTGATGGGCCACTCGGAATCCGGCTTCTTTCCCGAGCAGGCCGCGCTGATCGACCCCACGGGCATCCGGGGCGTGATCACGATCGAAACCGCGTTCTGCGTGACGACGCTGACGCCCGACCAGCTCGCGATCCTCGCGAAGATTCCAACGCTCGTCATCTTCGGCGACCACCTCACGGATGTTCCAGCGTTTGCCGCGCTGTGGCAACGGAGCTTTGACACGTGCAACCAGGTGGTGCAGCAGATCAACGCCGCGGGGGGCGACGCGATCATGCTCTATCTCCCGGACCTCGGCATCCGCGGCAACAGTCACATGATGATGCAGGACAAGAATAACCTGCAGCTCGCCGACTTGATTCTGACGTGGATCGATCAGCACGTGGAAGGCAAGAAGCACTAGGAGGAGGTTTCCATGCACGGCACACATGGCTTCACCGGCACGATGCGACACGCCGTGTTGTCCGCCACCATTCTCGCCTGCACGTTGGGAGCGGTGGACGCGGCGGCGAGCACGGCCGCGGCCCAAGCCCCAAAGTGGCATAAACTGGAGCTCAAGAAGTTCGGGAGTTTCTTCGTGGGTGGTCGGGACCAGGCGGTTCCGTACCGCAGCGGCAGGTTCATCAGCTCCACGTACGAGCAGCCGGACGTCGTCAAGGTGGACCAGATGTACGTGCAGTACATGATTCCAGAGGACCAGAAGCACAAGTTTCCGGTCATTTTCGCGCATGGCGCCTGGCATACAGGAAAGACATGGGAGGAGACGCCGGACGGCCGCGAGGGCTGGGTCAATTACTTCGCCTTCAAGGGCTTCGCCACCTACTGGGTCGACAAGCCATGGCGGGCGCGGTCGGCGTTCAGTGCGCAGACGATCGACGCGGTCGCGCGGGGGGATTCCGCCCCGAGCACGCTGCCCAATATCTATATCACCGGTCAACAGGGTTGGACCGCGTTCCGATTTGGGCCTGCGATCGGCGTGGCGAACCCGGGCGTGCTGTTCCCGCTCGACGCGGTCGACGAGTACTACAAGCAACTGGTACCGGATTTCAGCGCCTGGCTCCGCAATTCGCCTGTCGCTCAGACGTATCCGCAAATGACCGCCGACGCGGACGCCCTCTTGGAGAGGGTGGGCCCGGCAGTTTACATCGGCCATTCGCAAGGGGGCGCTGAGATCCCCGGCATCGTTCGCGCCCGACCCGATCCGCATCTGTTCGCCGCCGCCATCAGCGTCGAGGGAGGCTCCTGCCCGCCGGTCGCCGACGCCCCGTTGTACAAGCAGATCCCGTTCCTCTATGTCACCGGCGATTTCACGAATCCGCCGGCGAACTGCGAACCGTTCGTCGCTGCGCTCACCGCCCTGGGCGGGATCGGGACCAACCTCCATCTGCCCGACATTGGCATCGACGGTAACGATCACATGATGATGCTTGACAAGAACAATCTCCAAGTCGCCCAGGTCCTGATCGACTGGATCGAGAAGAACGTGGAAGGCAAGCACGGAAAGTGAGGACCTGCCATGCGTAAACGCATCTCGCCGCGGGCCGGCGCCTCGCGCCGCGATTTCCTCAAGACGAGCACGGTGGGGCTCGTTGCCGCCGCCGTCGCCCCGCGGACGCTCGCCGGCACGACATCGATCGCGGATGCTGAGGCCCGCGGCGCCGTGGATTCGGACCATCCACTCGTGCTGCGGACCCAGGGGAGTTTCATGGTCGGCGGGACTGTGATCACCGGCCCTACCGGAGACACGTTTCACGGCGATCACGCCTACGTCCAGTACCAGATCCCACCCGACGTGCGCCAGTTGCCGTTGGTGATGTGGCACGGGGGCGGGCAATTCTCGAAGACGTGGGAGTCCACGCCCGACGGGCGGGACGGCTACCAGAACATCTTCCTGCGCCGCGGCTTCGCCACCTATATCCTCGATCAGCCCCGCCGGGGCCGGGCGGGCCGCAGCACGGTGGGAGCGACCATCCCCAACGCCGTGCCGGGTGAGAGTAACACCTTCAATATTTTCCGGCTCGGGCTCTGGCTGCCGCCTGGTCCCCCACAGTTTTTCCCGAACGTGCAATTCCCGCGCACCCAAGAGGCGGTCGACCAGTACTGGCGCCAGCAGACTCCGAACACGGGCCCAGAGGGCATCGCCCCCGAGATTCGGGACTTCCAGGGCGGCACGGTCGCGGCACTCTTCGGCAAGATCGGGCCCGGAATCCTCCTCACGCATTCCAACAGTGGCCAGTACGGCTGGGTGACGGCCATGAAGGCGCCGGACCTCGTCAGGGCGATCATCGCTTACGAGCCAGCCGCTTTCTCGTACCCGCAGGACGAGGTGCCAGCGCCGGTGCCCACGCAGAACGCCCAGATTGCGGCGATCACGGCGCCGCAACTCGTCTCCGCAGCCGGCTTCCAAAAGCTGACGAGGATGCCGATCCAGGTCATCTACGGGGACAACATCGAGTTCACGACCCCAAGCTCCATCTTCGGCGTCGAGCTGTGGCGCGTGGTGACGCAGCGCGCGCAACAGTTCGTCGACGCGGTGAACCGGCACGGCGGGGATGCCCAGGTCCTCTACCTTCCGACGATGGGGCTGCACGGCAATACCCACTTCGCGTTCTCGGACCTGAACAACCTCCAGGTGGCGGATCTCTTGTCGGAATGGCTGCACGAGAAGGGGCTCGACCAGCGGGGAAAGGAATAGGGAAGAGGAGTCTTGACGGCCCCCGCCGATGAATTCCCGGTGAATTCCGGACGTTTTGAGCCGAAACGCGACATTTTGCGGTTGCACTTTAGCACACTCGTCTCATGTGTTCCCTCAGCGGCCGAGTGCTCCCTTGCGGGCCGTGAACTCCGGTGGCTCGGCGCTAGGGAGCAACTCTCATGTGGAGGAGGTCGAGCGATGGACACGATGAGGCGATGGTGCCCGGCGGTCACGGTGGTGGCGGCGCTGCTGCTCGGCGGCGCGGCGCAGGCGCAGCACAAGAGCTGGCTGAAAGGCTGGCATGATCCGAGCAAGGAGAAGGACATCCATGTCGGCCAGATGGGCCTGTTCTTCGTGAACGGGGCGGCGAACTTAGGCTTGACCACGGGAGGCTACTACACCTCCGCCGTGAACGAAGCAGCACCGGGCGGCGCCACGACCGTGGGGCTCACGTACCAGTCGCATCAGATGTACGTCGAGTACTACATCCCCAAGAACGTGACCCATCCGTACCCGGTCGTGATGATCCACGGCGGGGCGCAGACACAAACGAACTTCTGGATGACGCCGGATGGGCAGCCGGGGTGGGGGCAGTTCTTCCTGGCGAACGGCTATGCGGTCTACATCGCCGACCAGGTGGGGCGGGGCAACTCGGGGTATGCGTTCGAGCCGTACGGAGCCTACTACGGGACGCTCGCTGAACCGAAGGTCGCTATCGGGCCGCCTACGTCTGTCACGTCCGTCGAAACCAGCTGGAGCATCCCGCAGCTCCTCAACGTGTTCCCGCATGGGTACCTGCACACCCAGTGGCCGGGGACGGGCATGCCCGGGAGTTACTTCTTTGATCAGTTCATGATGTCGCAGGTCTCATCCAATGGCAACGCCATCTTTACGCAGGCCGAAGCGCAAGCGGCGGGGGCGGCGCTGCTCGATCGGATCGGCCCGGCGATCATCGTCACGCACTCGCAGTCGGGCGTGTTCGGCCCACTGATCGCGGACAAGCGGCCCAACTTGGTGAAGGGAGTCGTGACGGTCGAGGGGATTTCGTCGCCGCATGGTTACATCGCCGGGGTGCTGTACCCCTCCGGCTACAATCCCTGCACCGTGGGGCCTGCGACCATGACGGGTCCGCGCCGGCACTTGTGCACGTCACCGGCCGGCACCGTGGCGAACCTGCCGGGCACCGGGGGGAGCATCTACCCCGACGGGAACGATAGCCCCTACTACATCGACAACAACGGCATCGTGGGTGCCACTCCGTATGGGATCACCACGATCCCGGTCACCTACTCGCCGGCCTGGAACGTGGCGACCGACACGTTGAACTTCGTGCAGGAGGCGACGCCGGATGGGCCGGATGTCCGGTGCTGGCTGCAGGGGGGATCATCGCCCAAGCAACTGGTGAACTTGATCGGGATTCCCCACCTGATGATCACCGCCGAGGCGAGCAATTCCTCCAGCACCAACCACTGCGTCTCGAAATATCTGACGCAGGCGGGCTGGCAGAACACCTGGCTGTCGCTCGGGATGGTAGGGATCCATGGCAACGCGCACATGATGATGACGGAGCGGAACGAGCTTGAGATCGCGGCGTTCCTCGCGAGCTGGCTCGTCGAGAACGTCGAGAACGGCGCGAAGGCGGCCAAGCACTAGGCGGTACCTCCTGACCAGTGAGGGCGCGGGTCCCGTGGGCCCGCGCCCTCAACGTTTTTTCCGGTCCGGCAGGGTTGCCAGCCGGGCCCGCCACTGGTCGAGGCCCGGGAATTCGGGGCTCACCCGGGCCAGCCGATCGGCGTAAGCCCGCGCCTGGCGCACGTCGCGTGCGAGCGCGTAGGCGTGAGACAAGTCGAAGAGCACCGCCGGGTTGTCCGGGTGGAATTGCTGCGATTGTTCCAACAGCTGAATGGCCCGGTCGGAGTGCTGCGCGTTGAGCTCGAGCGTCCCGAGCGCATAGCAGGTGAGTCCGGAGGGCTCGAGGGCGTAGGCTCGCTCGAGCAGCGCTCGGGCGTGCTCCAGGTCGTGGAGGCGGAGAAGAGTGCCCCCGACGAAGACCAGGAGCGCGGGATTCTCGGGCTGTTCGCGGATGAGCCCGCGATACTCGGCGAGCGCCAGCTGGAGCTGACCGCGCGATCGATAATAGTCCGCGAGGTCGAACTTCGCCGACACCCATCGTACGCCAGTGTTGGCCGCCGCCCACGCCAAGCTGTCGGCGGGATCGAGCGGCCGGTAATTCCGGGGGTAGCCGGTCCGGTCTTCGTGCTCCACAAACGGCCAGCGGGTCTCGAGCGAGCGGATCTCGTGCCACGCAAACCGCCGGTCGAATTCGGTCAGCGCCATCCGGTCGTAGTACGCCGGCCAGCGCCGCAGCCGGGTGGTATCGGCCGCCCGGCCGAGAAACCCCGCCTGCTCGATCGCGGCGAAAAACACCTGGCCCATCAGGTGATAGCCAGTCTGGTTGGGGTGCAGGTGCTCCCAGAATAGCTCTGCGCCGGGAATCCCGTCCGTGGAGGCTGCCGCGAACGCCTCGTCCACCGGCACGTAGTGCGCGCCCGTCGCGCGCGCGAGCGCGCGGATGATCGCGTTGAACTCGCCCGGCGCCCGGAACCGCAGGGCATCGAGGTCCCGCGCCTCCGCAAACAGCTGGCGGGCGGCGGCGCGATCCCCCCGCGCCAGCGCCTGGCGGGCGGCGCTGAACACGCGCTCAGCCGGGGGCAGGGTCGCGGTCGCCACCGACCGCAAGGGCGGCTGGTCGCGCAGGTTGCTCGTGAGGCTCCCGATGAACACCGGGACTCGGGCCGCGCGGAAGCGCGTGAGGATGGCACGCAGGTTATCGCGAAACTGCGCGACGCCCCGCCGGTAGGTGGGACTGTCGAGCGGGATCCACTCCTCGCGTACCAGCTGGCGCATGAGCGACAGCGAGTCGCGCGCCGAACCCCCGAGCCACCGGGCCAGGCCGCCCACCAGCCCGCGCGCGAGCAGCACCGTCTTGAGGCGCCGCTCGAGCCGCAGGTAGGTCCGCACCAGCGCCGGGACGGCCCCGAGGGTCTCCGTCGAGCCGACGCCGAGGGCCCCGTAGAACTCGTTGTGCCCGGCGTAGAGCACCACGGCGTCGGGGTGCTGGGCCAGGATCTCGTCGATTTCGTCGTACAGCGCATAGCTGGTGATAGCGGCCACGCCGAGGTTCACCACTTCCACCGTGTCGCCGGGCATCACGTCCTGGAGCGCATCCTGCAGCACTCGGGCGAACGTCCCGTTGTGGAGGTACGGGAAGCCGGCCGCGGAGGACTCGCCGAGCACGAACACCCGGAAGCCGTGCGTGGGCTTCGCGGCGAGAAAGATGTCGGTCGGGGGCGTCGGCAGCATCCGCACGTTGAGGAAGTAGCGCGCGGCTACCCGGTCGTTTACGCCCATGTACTGGCCCGCGGCGTAGGGCAGGCGCACGAACAGGCTCAGGTCACCCTGGTAGTGCAGCGCGCGTAGCGCTCCCTCGAGCGCGCCGAAGGTGAGCGCCGGAATCGACACCGCTAGCAGCGCAAAGGCGCGACGCCGCGTACGCGAGGGAGCCGTCACCCCGTCCATGCCTTGAAGCTACTGCTTTGATCCCTGGGGCCCGTGGTGCCGAGACATTTTGGGACCGATCGAGACGCTTTGCGGTTGCTTGTCGCGGCGGCAACGCGATGTTTCACCGTAGCACACCCAGAGACATCAACTGGAGGAGGGCCAGGTGGTGAACACGATCGGGTTGTGGCGTGCGCGGGCAGTGATGGTCGCCGCAGTGTTGCTCGGCGTCGGCGCGCAGGGGCAGGCGCAGCAGGACGTCTTGAAAGGCTTCAAAGACCCGAGCAAAGGGCTGCAGATCGCCGAGCAAGGGTACTTCTTCGTGAGCGGGCAGTACTACACGACATCCGGCGGGACGCAGTTCCTAGCCAATCAGACGTATGTCGAGTACCAGATCCCCAAGGACCTGAAGCATCCCTACCCGATCGTGTTCTTCCCGGGCGGCGGGCAGACCGGGACGAACTTCATGGGGACGCCAGATCGGCGCCCGGGCTGGGGCCAGTTCTTCGTAGCGAACGGCTATGCGGTCTACATCCTCGACGAGGTGGGGCGCGGCAAGGCCCCCTGGTCGACGGACCTGTACGGTGCCCTCCCAGGGGCAGGCAGGTTCACGGGCGCCGAGCAAATGTTCACCGCGATCCAGCTTTTCAACCTGTGGCCGCAGGCGCACCTGCACACGCAGTGGCCCGGCTCGGGGGTGCACGGGGATCCCATCTTTGATCAGTTCCTCGCTTCCCAGGTGCCATCCATCGATGCTGCGGCGCAGGAGGCGCAGCAGCGAGCGGCCGGGGCGGCGATCCTGGATCAGATCGGCCCGGCGATCCTTCTCACCCACTCGATGTCGGGGCCGTACGGCTGGCAGGTAGCGGACGCGCGCCCGCACCTCGTCAAAGGACTCCTGCAGGTCGAGCCGAATGGGCCGCCGTTCTTCAACGTCATCAACCTCGGCCCGCCCAACTGGTTCGCGGACAGCCCGCTGATGCGGGCGTGGGGGATCACACGGAACGCGATCACCTATTCGCCGGCCGTGACCGACCCGTCACAGCTGACGAAGGTACAGCAAGCGGCGCCCGAAGGTCCCGACCTGGCGCGGTGCTGGCGGCAGGGCGAGCCGGCCCACCAGCTGCCGACGCTCCAGGGTATCCCGATCCTGATCATCACGAGCGAGGCCAGTTACCACGCTCCCTACGATCAGTGCACCTCGGAATACCTGATGCAGGCGGGTGTCAAGAACACGCTCCTCAGGCTGCCGGATGTCGGGATCCATGGCAACGGGCACATGATGATGCTCGAGAAAGACAACCTCGAGATCGCGGCGGTGATGGCTCGGTGGCTCGAGGAGAACGTCGAAAGGAAGCATCGGTAGCGAGCAGCCTTCAACGGAGGAGGGCAGGGGGGGAATGACGACGATGCGCTTTGCCAACGCCGTGCGACGCGCTGTGTTGCCGGCGGTCGTGGTCGTTGGAACGGCGACCGCGGTCGCGGCCCAAGACGGCAAGCCGGAGAAAGGCCCGCTGGTGCTGAAGGCCCAGGGCAGCTTCTTCGTCGGCGGTGAGACGAAGAATGTCGGTCCGAACAACGACTACACGATCCACCAGATGTACGTGCAGTACATGATACCGGTTGGTAAGACCGGGGTCCCGGTCGTCATGGTGCACGGGTGTTGCCTCAGCTCGAAGTCGTGGCAACAGACGCCGGACGGTCGCATGGGCTGGGACGAGTATTTCGTGCGTCAGGGTCATCCGACCTATCTCGCCGACCAGGTCTCGCGCGCGCGCTCGGGCTACGACGAGACGGTGATCAACCAAGTCAAGGCGGGCACCCTGCCGCCGAGCAGCCTTCCCTCGATCTTTCGAATCGGCCATCAGGGCACCTGGACGGGGTTCCGCTTCGGGCCGGCGTTCGGCTCCGTATATCCAGATGAGCAGTTTCCGGTCGAGGCTTTCGACGAGTTTTCCAAGCAAATAATTCCGGACATCAACTCGCAGCTCGACCCCACGGCCAATCCCACGTGGACGAACATGGCGGCCCTGGCAAACAAGCTGGGAGGCGCCGTCTTGATAGGTCACTCCGAATCGAGCGCCTTCCCTCCGCGCGCGGCGCTGATCGACCCCAGCGGCGTAAGGGGCTTAATCCAGCTCGAGACGGGGTGCCTGGCAACATTGACCGCAGATCAATACGCGACCCTGGCGAGGATTCCGATCCTCATCGTGGTCGCCGACCACTTGGCCGCCCCGCCTCCCTCCGCCTCGTGTGTGACGTACATGACGCAACTCAGGGCTGCGGGCGGGGATGTCACATTCATTCACCTGCCGGAAATCGGCATCCACGGCAATAGCCATATGATGATGCTGGACAAGAACAATCTGCAGGTCGCAGACGTGCTGCTGGCGTGGATCGGCGAGCACGTGGAAGGAAAGAACGGGAAGTGAGGCGGTCACCGCGCCGCTGACGAACCCGGCCGCGAGCGCAACCGCACAAGGTCTCGTGTTTCATTCCAAGCCATCGCGGGGTTGGTCGTGACGAGCCGGGACGTTTTGGGCTAGAATGGGACATCTTGCGGTTGCGCCGCGCGCGAGCGGACGTGTAATTGCGGGAGCTCTCGTTCTTACGAAGGATCTCTCCCCGGCCCTGTACAACTAACTCAGGAGCGCAACGCAATGACGAGCAGATGGCAGCATGTGACAGGGGCTATGCTCCTGGCGGTGGTGCTCGTGCCGAGCGCAACCGGCGCGGCGCAGCAGGTGCTCTCCAAGACCGCAGGCACGCCAGTGGTGGTCGCCACTCAGGGCTACTTCTTCGTCGGCGGGCAGTACTTCACCGCGGCAGACGGACAGTTCATGGCGGATCAGATGTATGTGGAGTTCCAGATTCCCCAGAATGTGAAGCACCCCTATCCGATCGTGCTGATCCACGGCGGGGGGCTCACGGGCACATACATGATGGGGACGTCGGACGGCCGCGAGGGCTGGAGCACCTTCTTCCTGCGCCAAGGGTACGCGGTCTACGTCGTGGATCAGACGGGGCGCGGCAAGTCGGCCTATCACACCGACGTGTACGGTCCGATGAGTCGCGGCAACGCGTTGGGCATCCAGCAACGCTTCACCGCGTTCCAGCTCTACAATCAGTGGCCCAAGGCCGGTCTGCACACCCAATGGCCGGGCCCCGGACTGATCGGTGATCCCGTCTTCGATCAGTTCTACGCGTCTGAAGTAGAGGGAATGGCGTCCGCGGTCAACCAGCAATCAACGATGCAAGCGGCGGGCGCCGCCCTGCTCGACAAGATCGGCCCAGCCATCCTGCTGACCCACTCGCAGTCCGGACCATACGGGTGGCTCATCGCCGATGCGCGCCCCACGCTGGTCAAGGGACTGCTGCAGACCGAGCCGTCGGGACCGCCGCTCCACAGCGTGACCTTCCTCGGGCCGCCCACCTGGTTCACGGACGGTCCGGTGCAGTTCCCCTGGGGGATGACCGCGATTCCCATGACCTACGCACCGGCGGTCTCAGATCCGTCGCAGCTCACGTTCGTGCCGCAAGCGGTGGCCGACAACCCCGGTGTGATCAGGTGCTGGCGCCAGGCCGAGCCGGCGCGACAACTGCCGAACCTGCAGCACGTCCCGATCCTGATCGTGACCAGCGAGGCCGGCTATCACTCGACCTATGACCAGTGCACCAGTGAGTACCTGACCCAGGCCGGGGTGCCGAACGCCCAGGTGAACCTGGGGGACGTCGGGATCCACGGCAACGGGCACATGATGATGATCGAGAAGAACAACCTCGACATCGCGGCGTTCATGCAGAGCTGGCTCGAGCAGAACGTCGAGAAGGGCGTGAGGGTGCCGAACCATTGACGGAGCGGAGCCGAGCGAACCTTCCTCGACGGAGAGGGGGCTCGACCGGCGCGTGGCAGCGGGAGCCCGGTGAAGCCCCAGGAGGTCAAGGGTGCGGGCGGGGATGCGACGATGCTGCATCTCCCGGAGCTCGGCATCTTCGGCAACAGCCACATATTCATGCAGGACAAGAACAACCTGCAGGTCGCGGATCTGATCCTGGCGTGGATCGACCGGCACGTGGAAGGGAGGCACGGGAAGTAAGGCCATCACCGGGCGGCTGACGGACCCGCCAATCTCGGCCCGTGAGCGAGGCGAGCAAACCGCCTCGCTCCTCCGCCAGCCGGGACTCGGGCGAGCCGTGAGACACTTTGGGCCGAAGTGGGACATTTTGCGATTGCGCTCGGCGCCGTGACCGGTTCTACTCTACCCGACGAGCCTGGTGCCCACGTCGCCGATTTTTACTCCTCCCTGGGACCCGTCGGCTGGCTCGTGGATCACCCGAAACGCGTCCGGAAGCGGCAAGTCTCGTGGAGGCTCGAACCATCTTCACCCGGGAGGAAGCCGGCCGTGAACACCACCCATCACTGTCGTCCCGGAGTTGGGCCCCAGTCCGTCGCATTCTGGGCGGCTGCGCTCGCCCTCGCGCTCCTGCCGGCCGTCGCAGCGGCGCAAGCCATCAACGACCTCCAGCGCAAACAGAAACCGCCAACCCTCAGCGACGCGGGCAGCTTCTACGTCGGTGGGCGCGACGTGACGACCGACGCGTCCACCACGGGGACGGTGAACGGCGTGCCTGTCCTCACCGCGGGCTCGCCGGGCGACCTCACGGTCGACCAGCTGTACGTGCAGTTTCAGGTCCCGGAGAACGCCGGCAAGCACGTGCCGGTGGTCTTCGTGCACGGCTGCTGTCTCAGCTCGAAAACGTGGGAGACCACACCCGACGGGCGCGAAGGCTGGTACGAGTACTTCGTGCGCAACGGCCACCCCACCTACCTCGCGGACCAGTCCTCCCGTGCCCGGTCGGGCTTCAACGCCACGATCTACAACGAAGTGAGGGTCGGCCTGCAGCCCCCGACCGCGCTGCCCAACATCTTGATGGCCACCCATCAGTTCTCCTGGTCTGTGTTCCGCTTCGGGCCGAGCTTCGGCGTGGCGTGGCCGGATGAGCAGTTCCCGCTGGAGAAGGTCGAGGAGCTTTACCACCAGGAGATCCCCGACGAAAACGCGACGCTCCCATCGCCTAACCCCACGTGGGCGAACATGGCGACGCTCGCCCGCCAGCTGGGTGGCGGGGTCCTCGTGGGCCACTCCGAATCGAGCTCCTACCCGACGCGGGCGGCGCTGACTGACCCCACCGGCGTCCGGGGCATCATCCAGCTCGAGACGGGTTGCCTCACCACGCTGACGGCGGCCCAGATTGCGATCCTCGCGAAGATTCCGATGCTCATCGTAGTCGGCGATCATTTCAGCACACCCCAGCCCTCTGTGTCTTGCGTAACCGAGATGTCGCAAGTCAACGGGGCGGGCGGTGACATGACGTTCCTCAGTCTGCCGGCGGCTGGTCTGCACGGCAACAGCCACATGTTCATGCAGGACAAGAACAACCTGCAGGTCGCGGACGTGATCCTCGCTTGGATCGGTGAGCACGTGGAGGACAAGAAGAAATGAGGAGATGCACACGATTCGCGCGCTTCGCGAGCGCGCTCACGTTCCTGCTCGGGGCCGTGCACGACACGGCGCCCGCGCAGCATTCAGGGCACGGCAAGGAGCCGTTGCTACTCCGGGACGCCGGCAGCTTCTACGTCAACGGTGTGGTGGCGCCCAGCTACCCGACCGGCACGCAGATCATCAACCAGCTGTACGTGCAATACATGATTCCGCTCGCGCAGCGGAGTCGCAACGTCACGCCGATCGTGCTGGTGCACGGATCCGGCCACACCGGCAAGACCTACGAGACGACGCCCGACGGCCGCGACGGCTGGGCGCTCGATTACGTGCGGCACGGGATCCCTGTCTACATCGTGGATCAGGCCGGCCGCGCGCGCTCCGGCTTCGACCCGACGCTCCACAATCGGGCGCGCGCCGAGGCCGACCCCACCTTGCTTCGCAACCTCGGCGGGTTCACGCGCGAGCGGGCGTGGACGGTGTTTCGCATCGGCCCCACGCCGTTCGTGCCGTATCCCGTGACGCAGTTTCCGGTTGAGGTGATGGACCAGTACTTCGCGCAATTGGTGCCGAACACGGACGCGTATCTCGCGGACCCGGCGACGCGAGTAAACGCGCTCGCGGCGCTGTTCGACAAGATCGGACCCGCGGTGGTCTCGGTGCACTCAATGTCGGGTCCGCAAGGCACCGGCGTCGCCATCGCACGCCCCAACCTCGTCAAGGCCGTCGTCGACGTGGAGCCGCCCTCCGGCTGTGTGATCTCTGACGCCGACGTGGCCTCGGTGTTCACCCACGTGGCGCTCCTGGCGGTGTTCGGAGACCATACGCCGGGAGACGCGCTGTGGGCGCCGGCGGTGACGTCGTGCCAGAATGCGGCCGATCGTATCCAGGCCGCCGGCGGGATCGGGCGGAATCTGGTGTTGCCCGACATCGGGATCTTCGGCAACAGCCACATGATGATGTTGGAAAAGAACAACGGGCAGATTGCCGACGTGATCATCAAGTGGCTCGAAGCCAACGTGTGGGAGAAGTAGGAGAAGGGGGCGCACATGCGATCTCGCGGCATCACGGCGCTGGCCTTGGCGACGCTCACGCGTCTCGGGGCGTGGCCCGCGTTGGGGCAGGCGCCGGCCACTTCCACGCATCCGCCGTACCCGTGGGCCGATCAGCACCTGCCACCCATGGTGCTGCACAAGCACGGGATCTTCTGGGCGGGGGGCCAAGTCGTCAAACGGACCCAAGTGGGCACCGAAGGCTCGGGTCCGGTCACCGTCCCCATCGCGACGCAAGACTATTCCGTCGGTCAGGCGTACGTCGAGTACTTCATTCCCGAGCACCTGCGCCACGGCAAGAAGACCCTTCCGATCGTCATGGTCCCCGGCGGCAACCTGGTCGGGGTGCACTACCTGACGACGCCGGACGGCCGCGAGGGGTGGGCCGATTTCTTCATCCGCCGCGGCTTCCCCGTCTACATCGTCGACGTGCCGGGACGAGGACGCGCCGGCTTCATCCCCGACCAGTTCAACAACGTGCGCCAGGGCGCCGCTCTGCCGTCGTCGCAGCCCAACCTGGCCACCTTCGACGGTGCCGGGTGGCAGGAGTGGAACACCGGACCATCGCCCATGGTGCAGGGACCGTTCGACCCCAATTGCTTCGGGAACGACGCACGCGGCGTGCCACCAACGTATTGCAACGGCGACCTGATGCCGGCCACAACGATCCCGCAGTATCTGCACTGGCTGGGCGCGCTCATGCCCCAAGGTCCCACGCCCGGGAGCTCGAACAACGGTCTCATCGCGGTCCTCCAGACGGTGGGGCCGGCCATTTACATCGGCCACTCGGCCGGCGGGAGCTCCGGGGGGACCATCGCCAACGACCACCCCGAGCTGTTCAAGGCGGTCATCGGGCTCGAACCAGCCAGTGATTGCATGTTGCTGCCGGGCGTGCCGATCAGCGGGCTCGCCCAGGTGCCCACGCTCAGCGTCCACGGGGCCACCAATCAGGTTGGCCGTCCGCAGACTGGTCCCTGCGTCAACACCTACAAGCAGATCACCGCGATGGGGGGCGACGCAACGTACCTCTCGCTGGCCAACATCCCGGATTCGGTGCTCACGCGGCTGGGCGTGTCGTCGTCCGACATCCCCCAATTCGGGATCTGGGGCACCGACCACATCATGATGTGGGATAACGTCAGCGATGACATCGCGGTGATCGTGCTGGATTGGATCGAGCGGCACGTGGAGAAGAAACAGAACGATAAGGACGAGTAGCTGCAGATAAAATGCGGCGGAAAGGAGGTTCCCATGCCTCGGTTGGCTGGCCTCGCCCTGACGCTCCTGCTCGGTACCGCAGCGAGCGCCGCGCTGGCGCAGGATGCCGCGAAGCCGAAGAAGGTCAAGCCGCTGGTCCTCGCCGAGCAGGGCACCTTCTACGTCGGGGGCAGCATCGAGTTCCGCGATCCCAACACGAGTTCCACAACTCCAGATCCGCGATCGCTTCCGGGGAATATCGCGGTCCATCAGATGTACGTGGAGTACCAGATTCCCGAGGACCGGAAGTACCGCTATTCCCTCGTCCTCATGCACGGCGGCGGCCACACCGGTGAGTTCTTCAGGACAACCCCCGACGGACGCGAGGGATGGTTCACCAGCTTCACGCGGCGCGGCTTCGCGGTTTACGCAGTCGATGGAGCCAACCGCGGGCGAGCCGGCTGGGATCCGACCAACAGATTCGCGGTCGCGCGAGGGATTGAGTCCTACACGGCGCTGGAGACCGCGAACATGTACTCCGAGCAGTCGGCGTGGGTGGCGTTCCGGTGGGGGCCGAGCTACGGGGTGGCGTACGCCAACACGCAGTTTCCGCTCGCCTATGTGAACGAGTACCTGAAGGAGATCCAGCCTGCCTACCGGGATGCCCCGGAGAACGGGTACCTCCAAGCTGACCTGGAAGCGCTCATCGACAAGCTCGGACCCTGCATCCTGCTCGGCTGGTCCACGGGCACGGGCAACGTCATGGTCGCCGCCACCAATCGGCTGGTGCTCGCCAGGGCGGTCATCGGGGTCGAAGGGTTCCCGCCGGCGGCGGGCAATGCGCCGGACGTGAACGCGATGGCGACGATCCCGTTTCTCGGTCTCGTCGGCGATAACACGTCGCCGGCCAGTTTCCGGGCATACACTCAGACCCTGGTGAATCTGGGCGGCGACGCCACAACGGTCTGGCTCCCGGACGCCGGGCTCTTCGGCAATGGCCACACGATGGCGTTGGAGCTCAACAACGAGCAGATCGCTGATATCATCGAACGGTGGATCGCGGACCACGTGCCGGGCGTCCGCGGTCCGTACACCCACCCGTGAGGACATGCCGGCCGACACTGGAGGGACACATGAAGAAGCGAATCAGCTACGCCTTGCTGGCGCCCAGTTGCCTCGTGGCCTTCGCTGGACCCGGCCAGACAGGCAGCGCGCCGAATCCGATCCGCCTGAGGGCGCGATTGACCCCGGTTCAAGAGGTCCCATCGACCCTGTCGAGCGCCACCGGCGAATGGATGGCTGAGGTCGATCCGACGAGGACGTCGGTTACCTTCACCATGACGTACTCGGACCTCTCGACGCCGGTGCTGTTCTCCCACATTCACTTCGGCCAGCCGGGGGTCAATGGAGCCGTGATGGTGTTCTTCTGCAACAATTCCAGCAACGGGCCTCAGCCGCGCCCCTGCCCGACACCGGGCGGGACCGTCAGCGGCACGTTTACGGCGGCTGACGTGCAGGCCGTAACGACCCAGGGAATCCGTGCGGGAAGCCTGGACGACGTGCTCGCCGCGATCAGCACCGGCCGGACCTACGTGAACATTCATTCCATGCGTTCGCCTGGAGGCGAGATCCGCGGACGCGTGAGGGTCGAGGAGGACGAGGGGCAGCAGTAGCCCACCTGCCGTCGGCGACTCACCAGGAAGGAGGTTCCCACCGTGCCGGGCGTCCGCAGCCGCTACACGCACCCGTGAGAGCATTGCGCGGGGTTGGCCGGGAGCGGAACTTCCCCTAGCGTGAAGCGCGCGTCCGGGTTCACCCTGCTCGAAGTCATCGTCGCCATCGTGCTCACCGGCATCGTGGCATTGTTGGCGTACGCGTCGGCGCAGGTGAGCCTCGACGCGCGCGCGCGGTTGCGCGCGGAGCTCCGCGGGTTGCAGCAGACCCGAGCCGTGCGCGAGGTCGTCCAGGACGCCCTGCGCAACGCGCAGTCGCCGCAACGCCCGGGGGAGCCCGGGTTCACGCTCCAGGCCGGCCGCTTGTCCTTCGTGACGGCCGGTGGTGGGCCGCCGTTCGATGCCGGGTACGACTGGCTCGTGACGTTCGGGCCGAGCGCCAGCGGAGGGGAGCTCGAGGTGGTGGCCACGCCGGTCGGTCGGGCGCCGCCGGTGCAGGTGGCGTTCACCGTACCTGATGTGACGCGGTGGGACGTGCGCGTGCTCGCGCCTTGGGGATCGCAGTGGCTCGACGAGTGGCTGTCGGGCAGGGTCATGCCGCGGGCGGTGGCGATCATGTTCTGGCACGACTCCGTGCGGGTGGGGCCGCCGGTTCGCGTCATCCTGGCGCCCAATCCGCCGTTCGTCACGGACTCGTCGGAGGACGGCCAATCAGGCGGGTCATGACCGAGCGGGGCCTGACGTTGCTCGAGGTGCTCGTCGCGCTGGTCGTGCTGAGCCTCGTGGCCCTCGCCTATCTGCAGGTGTTCCAGGGGAGCCACGCGCTGGTCGCGAGCTCGCGGGAGTGGTCCGAGGCGATCGCGTACGCCGAGGACGCGATGGAGCGCACCAAGCTGGGGGAAGGGAGCGCGCTGCTGTCGGCGCCCGAGGCGCTCGCCCATGGGTTCCGGCGCCAGGTCACGAGCCGCCCGTGGCAGCCCGGCTTGACCCTGGTGAGGGTGACCGTGTTCCTCCCCGGCGGGGGCGGGGGGCGCTTCGATCTCGATCGGCTGGCTCGAGTCGACACCGCGCGGGCCGGCGTTGCGGCCCAGAGCCCTGCCGTGGGCCAGCCATGGTGACCCGCCGCCACCAGCGTGGCGTCGCGCTGATCTTCGTCCTGTGGCTGCTGGTGCTGCTCGGCGTGATCGTCGCTGAAGTCGCTTCCAAGGCGCGAGCCGAGGCGGCGCTGCTCGGGAGCTTGCGCTCGCGCACCGTCGCCCGGTACGCGGCGGAGAGCGGGATCCTCGCGGCGACGGTCCGTATCGAGGGATTGCTGGACTCCACCCGGAACCCGCCGGAGCGCGCTGCCATGTTTCGGGGGCTCGGCGCCCGCCTGGCGTCGCTCACGGACGTGGAGCTCGCCGACGCCCGGTTCGGCGTCGCGGCGGTCGATCTCAACGCGCGCATCGATCTGAACCGCGCCGACCTCGCCACGCTGCGGGGGTTGTTCGGACAGTTCACGTCCGAGGCGCGCGCCGACACCGTGGTGGCCGCGTTGAAAGCCGCTCCCATCCATCGACTCGCCGAGCTGAGCCGCGTCGCCGGGATCGACGATTCGTTGGCCCTCGCGGTGGCTCCGTACGTCACGGTGTGGAGCGACGGGCTCGTCAACCTCAACTCGGCGCCCGCGCCCGTGCTCGCGGCGCTGCCCGGCTTCGGGGCGGCGGCCCAGAGCATCGTGGCGCGGCGCGAGGCCGGCGAGGTCTTCGCCACCATCGACCTGGTGCGCCAGCCGCTGCTGGCCGCCGTCGGTGCGCCGGTCCTGCTCGTGTCGACCGCCCCCAGCCGCCTGATGCTCGTCAGTCGCGGGTGGCAGGAGGGCCGTCCCCTGACGCACGAGATTCAGGCGGTCTTTGCGATCGTGGGGCAACGGCTGGTGCTGCAGTCGAGCTCGGAGCGGGATCTGTAGCCTAGAACGCCTTGAGGTTGATCCCGTAGATCGCCTGCAGCATCGCGAGGGCGACGAACCCCACCAGCGCGCCGAAGACGAGGATCAGCGCCGGCTCGAGCAGCGCCACGGCAGTGCGGAGGGCACGCCGCACCTCACCGTCGTACGTGTCGGCGACGCGGAGACACAGGTCCTCCAGGCGCCCGCTTTCTTCGCCGACGGCGATCATCTGCAAGGCGAGCGGCGGCAAGGTCCCCGACAGCGCCGGGGCCAGCGGGCTGCCTTCGGTCAAGGCCGCGGCCGCCCGGTCCACGCCCTCCTGCACGACGACGTTCGTCACCGAGGCGCGCGCGATCTTCAACGCGGGGAGCGCCGGCACGCCACTCTTCAGGAGCAGGCCGAGGGTGCGGGCGAAGCGCGCGGTCGAGTACTTGAGCTCGATGTCGCCGACCCAGGGCCAGGCGAGCCGCGCGGCGTGCCAACGGCGGCGCGTCTCGGGGCGGGCGAGGGCGTTCGGGACCGTGTAAACAGCGGCCAATCCCAGCAACAGCCACGCCCACCACGCCTTGGTCAGCACGGCGCTGGCCGCGAGCAGCAGACGGGTGCTGAGTGGCAGCGTGCCTCCCATGTCCGCGAGGATCGCGGCGAATCGGGGGACCACGAAGCCGAGCAGCACGACCACGCCGATGCACGCGACGACGGCCATGATCACGGGGTAGAGCAGGGCGGACCGTACCTGCGACCGCAGCTCCGCGCCTTCCTCCAAGTGCTCGGACAGGCGCTCGAACACGATCTCGAGCGCGCCACTCGACTCGCCGGCGGAGACCATCGCGACAAATAACGGATCGAAGTAGCGCGGGTGCTGCGCCAGCGCGTCGGCCAGGCCGGCGCCCCCCTGTACGGCGCGGCGCACCTGGCGCACCGCGTCGGCGAGGCCGTCGTGGCCTGCGTGCTGGGCCGTGAACGCGAGCGTGCGGTCGAGGGGGACGCCGGCGCCGAGCAGCGTGGCGGTGTTGCGCGTCCAGAGCGCGGTGGCGGCGCGGCGGCCCAGACGCCGACCGGCCCGGGCCGCGCTGGCGGCGGTCGCCTCGTCCACCGCGACCGGATAGAGGTGCTGGCGCCGCAGCTCCTCGAGCACCGACTGCGGTGAGGGGGCCTGCACCACCCCTTCGACCACCTGCCCCTCGGGTGTCGCCGCGCGATAGTGGAACCGCGTGGTCATCCGAGCACCTCGTCACGCGTCACCCGGAGCACTTCCTCCAACGTCGTGCCGCCGGCACACGCCTTCGCCCAGCCGGCCGCGCGGAGCGGCGCCATACCCCGGGCCTGCGCGAGCGCCTGGATCTCGGCGAGCGGGGCGTTCTTCACGACGCGCGCGCGCAGCTCGTCGCTCATGCGCATCAGCTCGTACAGGCCGGTGCGCCCCCGATACCCGGTCCCCGAGCACGCCTCGCACCCTCCCGCGCGGCCCCGGCGGAAGCGCGGCTTCGGGATGTCGGGCTGACCGGCCGCCGCCTGCGCCACGACGTCCGGCGGCGGCCGGAAATCCTCGGCGCAGCTATCGCACACCACGCGCACCAGCCGCTGGCCCAAGATGCCGAGCACCGTCGCCGCGACCAGGTAGGGCTCGATCCCCATGTCCACCATGCGCGTGACGCCGCTGGGCGCGTCGTTGGTGTGGAGCGTCGAGAACACGAGATGGCCCGTCAGGGCGGCCTGGATCGCGATCTCCGCCGTCTCCCGGTCGCGCATCTCGCCGACCATGATGATGTCCGGGTCGTGACGCAGGATGGATCGCAACGCGGCCGCGAACGTGAGCCCGATCTTGGGATTGACGGGGATCTGCGTGATCCCCTCCACCTGATACTCGACCGGGTCTTCCACGGTCACGATCTTCACGCCGGGCCCGTTGAGGCGGTCGAGCGCACCGTACAGCGTCGTGGTCTTGCCCGAACCGGTTGGGCCCGTCACGAGGATGATGCCGTGCGGCTGACGGATCAAGCGCTCGAAGTCCTCGAGCACCCGGCCCGGCATGCCGAGCTCCGTGAGGTCGCGCACGCCGGCGCCCCGGTCGAGGATGCGGAGCACGACGCCTTCCCCGTGCAGGGTCGGCGTGATCGACACACGCAGGTCGAGCTCCCGGTCCGAGAGCCGCAGGCGGATGCGGCCGTCCTGCGCCAGCCGCCGCTCGGCGATATTCAGCCCCGCCATGATCTTGATGCGGCTGATCACCGCGGCCTGGTACTGCCGCGGCGGATGTGAGACGTCCTGCAGCACGCCGTCGATCCGATAGCGCACCCGCAGCCCGTCCGCGCCGGCTTCGAGGTGGATGTCACTGGACCGCGCGCGCAGCGCCTCGAGAATCAGGAGATTGACGAGTTTGATGACGGGTGCCTGGTTCGCCAGCGCGCGCAGGTCGTCGATCGTCTCTTCTTCGTCGGTGAGCACGACGAGGTCGCCGCCGCGGAGATCGGTCGCCTGGACGTCGGGTGCGGCCTCCGATTGGGCCGACAGGACGGCGGCGTGAATCTCCGCCGCCGGCGCCTCGACGAGGCGCACGCGGCGCTCGAACGTCCAGCACAGCTCGTCGATCACCGTCGGGTCGAGCGGCGCGCCCGCGGCGACCACGAGCTCTCCACTCGGGGCGACCGCGAGCGGCAACAGGCAGTGCTCCTCGAGGTACTTCGACGAGAGCCGTTGCGCGAGCGGGCCGGCGGCGGCGGCGCGCAGATCGGCCGACGTGCGCGGCGGCTCCGCTGCACCGGCCGGTGGCGTCGGCGCCGGCTCGGGCCCTGGCGCGGGGATGGGCAGAGGGCCGGGGGAGGAAGGGCCGGCGGGAGCGCGCCTGCTCGTCCGCGTCACGGCTTGGGAGAGAGAGGGGGGATGATGCCGGGCCGCGTGAGGACGCTGTCGAGGTCCTGTTTCAGGCCGGGCAGCTGTTCCCGCTCACGCTGGAGCAGCGAATCGGCCTGCTCGTCGGTGTAGACGACGTAGGGCGTGAGGAAGATCGCCAACTCGGTACGCAGGCGGCTCCTGCTCCGCGTCCTGAAGAGGTACCCGAGGAGCGGTACGTCTTTGAGGATGGGAACGCCCGACTCGATGGCTTGGGTCTGCTCGTCGATCAACCCGCCGATGACGATCGTGTGTCCATTCTTCACCAGCGCGCTCGTCTCGGCTTCGCGCGTGTTGATCACCGGGGCGTTCTGCGCCGACGACACCAACTGCCCGGTGAGGGTGCTCACCTCCTGCAGCACGCGAAACGTCACGTAGCCATCGCTGTTGACGGTGGGGATCACCGTCAGCTGCGTGCCCACGTCCTGATACTGGACCACCGTGGCGGAGCCGATGCCGGTGAACGAGCCCTGCTGGAACGGCACCTGGCTGCCCACGAGGATGCGCGCCTCCTCGTTGTTGAGCGCGAGGACGCGGGGCGTGGACAGCACCCGCACGTCGGTGCGCGTCGCGAGCGCCTGCAGGATGGCCCGCACGTTCAGACTGCCGAGGCTCACGACCCGCACGCCCAGGCCCTGCAGGTTCTGGATCAGCGTGTCGCCGAAGCTCTGGGCGCCGACGCCGACGCCGATTCCGCGCGTGGAGTCCCCCTTGATGCCTCGTTGGGTGAGGAGCTGCCAGTTGACGCCGTATTGGTCCGCCTTGTCGAGCGTGACCTCGGCGATCAACACCTCGAGCAGCACCTGTGGGGGCCGCACGTCGAGCTGATCGATCGTCTCTTGCAGGACCGAGAAGTTGGGCGGCGCGGTGCGGATCACGAGTGAGTTCGTCGCCTGGTCGGGCACGATGGTGGTGCGGCCGACTAAGCCCGGCCCGCCTGCGGCCTGCCCGCTCTCGGGCGCGGCGGCGGGCGGCGCCGTGGGGACGGGCGGCGCGGCGAACGGGATCTGCGAGCGTTGCGCGAGGGACTGCGTCTCGCGCTGGCGCATCGATTGGAGCTGGCCCGACAGGCTCTTCGACTCGAGCGCCTGGACCCGCGCTCGGGGGGCCGCCGCGGCCACGGTGGCCCCGAACACCTGGCCGAGCGTGGCGGCGAGCTCCGCGGAGCTGGCATGCTTGAGCGGGTACACGTAGGTGCGGAGGCCCGCTTCGCCCCCGGTCTTCACGTCCAGCTGCCGCAGCAGGTCGAGAAAACGCGCGATGTTCACGCCGCGGTCGGTGATCAGCACCGCGTTCGAGCGTGGCACGACCTCGATCCGAGCGGTCTTGCTCGCCACCTGCTTCAACAGCGTGACGCCTTCATCCGCGCGGATGTAGTCGAGCGGCACGATCTGTGTGACGAGGCCGAGCGGCGGCGGCGTCGGGAGGTCCTTGCCCACGCGCACCGGCCCGGTCGAGGGGCGCTTGTCCACCGGCATGACCTGAGCGACCGGACCGGTCTGCACGATCACGAGATCCTGACTCTCGAGGATCGCTTCGAGCACGGCGCCCACCTGCGCAGCGGGGACCGGCTCCGGAGTCTGGAACGTGATGCGGCGGCTGGGCACGTCCGTGAGCACGACGTTCACACCGAGCACCATCGTGAGCGAGCGGATCACGTCGCCCAAGTCCGCGTTCACGTAATTGATGCGGACCGTCTGCGGCTGCTGCAGGGTGAGCGCCAGGAGGAGCGCGAGCCGCGTCATGGCCTCTTCCGCTGGGCGGGTTGCAGGTGCAGGATGAGCGGCCCGGAAGGCTGCGCGAGCGTGACGGTGGAATCCGTGATCGCGACGAGCCGAGCCCCCGCCACCGGATCGCCGACCCGGTAGATCTCGGCGCCGGGAATCTTCGGGTCCGCGTCGATCAGCGCGATGGCCCCCTGCGGACCCACCGTGATCCCGTACAGCCGGAGCGCCGGCCGACGCGAGGCGACCGGTACGCCGGCGCCCCGGGCCGCCCGGCCCGGCGGCGAGAAGCGCACCGACGGTGGCGAGCGCGTCTGGGAAAAGATGTTCGCGGCGACGATGGCCTCGTAGCTGGGCGCGGGCGCGGCGGCCGGCGGTGCGGCCAGCAGCAGGCCCGCGGCGGGGAGCGGTAGCGGCGCCGCTTCGGCTTGGGGCAGCGCCGGACGGCTGAACCGGAGCCACAACGCCAGCAGGCCGAGCCCGATGGCGGCGCCGTACAGCGCGCGAACAGCGGTCATGAGCCGGTCGCTCCTGCCGCCGGGCCGTACAGGCCGTGGAGGCGAATCGACCAGGTCAGACGCTGAGACGGCATGCTACGTCCCCCCATCCCCACACCGTACGGCCCGCTCAGCGCCAGCTGGAAGCCTGCGTTCAGCGTGAGGTCATCGATGACGAGGAGCTTTTCCCCGCGCTCGAGCCGGTACAGGAAGTCGACCAGCCCGTAGATGTCCCCCTGGCCCTGGAGCTGCACCGGGATCGCGAGCAGCCCCCCCTCGGGCTTGTCGGGGCGCGGCTGGCCCGCCACGTCCACGCGGTCGAGTTGCACAGCGCTCTCGTCGGCGTAGCGCTGCAGCAGTCCCTGCAGCGTCGACGCCGCGAGCGCGGGCGTCGCGCCGCTCACGAGCCGGGCCTGGTCGGCGGCGACCGCCAGCTTCTGCTCGTCCAGCGCGCGCCGCAGCCGGTCCGTGTTCGCCGCGAGCGTCGCGAGGCGCACCCACTGCCCCCGGCTCGCCGCGTACGCGGCTTCGCGCACCGCCCAGCGGCGGCCGAGCGGCAGGACGCCGAGCACGAACACCAGCGCGACGGCGCTGACGATCGCGCCGCCCAGGATCACGCGTCGCTCGCGCGGCTTAAGGCGCCGCAGCGTATCGGAAAGCGAGGGCAAAGCTCTCATAGGTCCGGTCCTCCACCGCCACGCGATTGGTGGCGGAGAGGAAGTGGACGTCCTTGAAGTCCGAGACTCCGCCGAGCTGCGCCACCAGGCGCGACGCGTTAGGGGCGTAGCCGTCGATCTGCCCCTCGCCCCCCGACAACCGCAGCCCCCGCAGATAGGCTCCGGCGGGCAGATGCTGCGAGAGCGCCAGGAGCACGCGCAACGGATCGGCTCGCTCGCTGTCGATCTGGCGGATCGCTCGCGCCTGGCGGTCGAGCGCCTCGAGCTCGCCCTGCAACGCGACTGCGGGCGCGGCTCGCCGGCGCAGGGCGTCGAGCCCGGCCTGGAGCTCGCGAGTCGTACCGGCGCGCCAGGCGTCGACCGAGCTCAATGCGAGCACGAGGGCCACCGCGCACGCCGCCGCGGCCAACCCCAGCTCGCGCCGGTCCCGTCCGTGGATACTCCGGCCAAGCTGCGGCGACACGAGGGTCTCGGCGAAGTCCGGCTCGGCGCCGATCGCGAGCGCCGCGCCGTACGCCGGCAGGAACGCCCCGGGCACGTCGGCCACGGCGGGGAGGGGGTGCCACGTGACGCCCGGCAGCAGCCCGGCGAGCGCGCGGCTGCGGTCCTCGTTCCAGGAGCTGAGGTAGACCGTCGTGGGGTTGCCGTCGTCACGCAGGGCCGCCGCTGCGCCCGCGATGTCGCCGAACAGACGCCGGGCGCGCGCCACGCGCCCGCCGCGGATCTCCACTAGACCGATGCCGTCACCCCGTGCGTCTAGGAGCGTGACGGCGTCCGTGAGCGGCACTCGGGCGAGCGCGCGCGCCAGCGCGACCGGCGCGGGCTCCACCAGATCCACTGGGGCGATCTGCTCGAGGGCGGCCACCCAGCTTGCCAGGTCCGCCTCGTTCGCGGCGAACACGAGATCGTCGTCGGCCCGGACCGCGGGCACCAGCTCCTGGCTACGCACCGCGAAGAAGCGCTCGGGCTCGAGCCGCAAGACATGGCGCCGGTCTGCGGCGGGCAGGGCGGGGAGCTTCACCCGCTTGGTGTGGAGCAGCGGCAGATCCAGCGCCACGGCGATCCGGCGGGCCGAGCCGATCTGTCGTAGCGCCTGCACCGCGTCGGCGGGATTGTCGCGGTCCCACTCGATCTCGACGACGCGGGTCCGGGCCTGGGGGGAGGGCCACGGGGGCCACCCCTCCACGCGTACGCCCCGAATCGTGCGGGCACCGAACTCCACGCCCAGGTTGGCCATGAGCTATTCCTTTGCCACGCAAGCGTATGGACCGCTGGAGTGCGGTCTGTCCCGAAACTGCCCCCACGGAAGGAGGCTGTCAACCACGCGCAACCTCCGGTGGGACGGCCTCTGCCGGTGCACCAGGCACGCTTGATGCTGCCGTGCGGCGCCGCGCGAGCCGTTTGACGCGACCGTCAACGCGGTCCAGCGTTAGGCGAGGGCCACAAGTCACCCCAGCCCTGCTGCTCGGTGCGGCGAGAACACGGATGAAATCCACCGGTTCGAGTTGGCGTCGTCGCCGCGCCCCCGAACGTCGCTCACCGGTACCTCTCAACGCGGGAGGGGTTATGAACCCCACTAGGCTGTTACTCGCTGCTCCGGCTCTCCTCCTCTGTGGTCTCGCGACGGCAGGCGCGCACGCCCAGGAGAGAGCGGCGAACTGCTCGGGCGTTCCTTCGGCCGGGCAGCTCAAGCAGCTCCTCGTCGCCGCGCCGTCACACGGCGGTGACGCCGGGGGGCTGTTTAACGGAACGCGCATGTGGGCGGCTGTCGTGAACCGTAACGGTGAGCTCTGCGCCTTCGCAACATCGATGGCGGACGCCACGCAGGTATGGCCTGGGAGCCAGGCGATCGCCAAGGCGAAAGCGTACACCGCCAACGCGTTCAGCCTCGATGTACTCGCCCTCTCGACGGCCATGCTCTACACCTTCACCCAGCCGGGGCATTCGCTGTGGGGCCTGAACCAGTCCAACCTCTTTAACCCGGAATTTCTGGCGCCGCCCAGCGGGGAGGGCGGCGGCAAGGGCGAAATCGCGGGCGGCATCATCACGTTCGGGGGTGGGGTGGCGCTGTATTCGGGTGGCCGCGTCGTCGGCGGGCTGGGAATCAGCGGCGACACGGCATGCACGGACCACGAGATCGCCAAGCGCGTGCGCGATGAGGCCGGGATGAACCCTCCGAACTCGGACGACATCAGCTACTCGTCGGTCGACGGCCCGTCGGTGTTCAGTCATCCGCTATGCCCGAACACCTTCAGGAACGGTGTGTTCATCGGGAACGAGCCGAACGCCAGCGGCTACTGAGCCCGCGGCCGAGTCGAAGCGCACCAAGGGGAGGCTCACCGGCGGGCCTCCCTGTGGTTTTTCCCTCAGGTAGATTGTGGACGGAGGTGTGAGACTCGTGTCGGTCACGGAGGTCAGGAAGCGGGCGACGGTGGCGTGCCCGTTCTGTGGTACGCTGAATCGCCTGGATCTGGGACGACTCGCCGACCGCCCCAAGTGTGGCAGCTGCGGGCGGCCGATCCTGGTGGACCGGCCCGTCGCCGTCACCGACGCGACGGTAGACGGCGTGCTCGGCGGCACCGACGTGCCGGTGCTCATGGATTGCTACGCCGACTGGTGTGGGCCCTGCAAGATCGTGGCCCCAATCCTCGACGCGTTCGCCCACGAGCGACGGGGCGAAGTGCTCGTCACGAAGCTCGATACCGACGCGAACCCCGCGACCACGCGGCGCTTCGACGTGCGTGCCATCCCCACCCTGATCGTGTTTCGCCAGGGGCGGGAAGTAGGGCGACACGCGGGCGTGATCGCGCGGCCGCAGCTCGAAACCCTCGTCGGCTCTCCGGGACCCTCCTGAGGTGACCTCGGGCGCGGCCTCGAGGGACGACGCTGGCGAGCCTGCGGAGCCGCGCTCCGCGTCGAGTAACGTCTCCGAGCGCTCGCGCGGCGTGGCCCTCGCGCTCGCCGTACTCGGCGGTGTGTTCGGGTTGCACCGCTTCTACACGGGCCGGGTGCAGAGCGGCGTGATCATGTGCCTCACGCTCGGTGGCATGGGGATGTGGTACCTCTACGACGTGGTCGTGATCGCCGCCGGTGACTTCGAGGACGGCACGGGGCGCCGGGTCGTGCGGTGGGACGTGGCCGGCGAGCCGGGCGAGTCCACGGCGTCCGAGCGGCGCGTGGCCGACGTGGAAGACCGACTGCTGTCGCTCGAGTCTCAGGTCAACGAGCTGGCCGAGCGGCTGGACTTCGCGGAGCGCCTGCTGGCGCAGGCGCGCGAGCGGGGAACGCTTCCGAAGGGCTAAACGTTGTCAGTCGCCAGTGATCAGTTGACTGACAACTGACAACTGACGACAGATAACGTAATCGTTCCAGCTTCACCGAAACCATCCTGAGGACCGCATGCAGATCGGGGTCCCGAAAGAGACCGCGGCCGGGGAGCGTCGCGTCGCGCTGACGCCGGAGGTCGCCGGGCGGCTCGTGAAGTCCGGCCTGGCGGTGCTCGTCGAGCGCGGCGCCGGAGAGGCCGCGTCGTTCGGCGACGAGGCCTATCGCGCAGCCGGGGCGACGCTCGCCGCCACGGCCGTGGACGTCTTCGGGCAAAGCGAGGTCGTCCTCAAGGTGCAGCCGCCCTCGCTCGAGGAGGCCCGGCTGTGTCGCGAGGGGACCGTGCTCGTCGCGGTGTTCCAGCCGTCGGCCGCGCGGGACACGGTGTCGCAGCTCGCGGCTCGCAAGGTCACCGCCTTCAGTCTCGCCTTGCTCCCCCGCATCACCCGCGCGCAGGCGATGGACGTGCTGTCCTCCCAGGCGACCGTCGCGGGATACAAGGCGGTACTGCTCGCCGCCGCGGCCACGGGCCGCTTCTTTCCGATGCTCGTGACCGCGGCCGGCACGCTCGCCCCGGCCCGTGTGTTGGTGCTGGGTGCCGGGGTGGCGGGACTCCAGGCGATCGCCACGGCGCGCCGCCTCGGCGCGGTGGTCTCGGCGTTCGACGTGCGCCCCGCGGTGAGGGAGCAGGTGGAGAGCCTCGGCGCGAAGTTCCTGGAGCTGCAGATCACCGAGCACGCGGAGACCGCGGGCGGCTACGCCAAGGAGCTGTCCGAGGAGACCCACCGCCGTGAGCTCGCGTTCATCGCCCAGAGCGTCCAGGACGTGGACGTGGTGATCACCACCGCCGCGATCCCGGGGAAGCGGGCGCCCACGCTCATCACCGCGGACGCCGTGGCGGCGATGAAGCCCGGCTCGGTGATCGTGGACGTGGCGGCTGAGACGGGCGGCAACTGTGAATTGACCGAAGCGGGTCACGACGTCGTGCGAAACGGCGTCCTGATTCTCGGACCCCTGAATCTGCCGAGCACGCTGCCGCTTCACGCGAGCCAGATGTACGCGCGCAACATCTCGAGCTTCGTCTCGCTGCTCATCAAGGACGGCGCGCTGCGGCTCGACTTCGACGACGAAATCGTTCGCGACACGTGCGTCACCCACGCGGGGGAGGTACGGAAGACATGATCGACAGCGTGATGGTGGCCCAGGCCGCGGCCGCCGAGCATGCGGCGGTCGACTCCTGGTCCATGCTGTTCGTGTTCGTGCTGGCGACGTTCATCGGGCTGGGCGTGATCCGCCGCGTCTCCCGGCTCCTCTACACCCCGCTCATGTCGCTCACGAACGCGATCTCGGCGATCGCCGTCGTCGGGTCGATCGTCGTCGCAGGAGCGGAGTACCCGAAGATGATTCGCATCCTCGGCGGGGTCGCGCTGTTCGCCTCCATGACCAACATCGTCAGCGGATTCCTGATCACCGACCGGATGCTCAAGATGTTCAAGAAGCAATGATGCACCCGATCGCCGAGTTCTCCGCCGTCCTGGCGACGGCGCTGTTCATCTTCTCGCTGCACTGGATGAACGACCCAAAGACCGCTCGCCACGGGGTGATCGCGGGTGTGGTCGGCATGCTCGTGGCCGTCCTCGCGACTTGGATCCAGCCCGAGATCGTCCACCACGGGTGGATCGTGGTGGCCATCGTCGCCGGGTTCATCGTCGGCGTCCCGCTCTCCCTCGTGCCGCTCACCGCGGTGCCGCAGCGAACCGCCCTGTCGCACGCGTTCGGTGGGCTCGCCGCCGGGCTCGTGGGGACGGCGGAATACTTCCTTGGGTTGACCGAAAACCCGGCGCAGCTCACGCCGTTCCGGATGAGTGCCATCGCCGCTGAGGTGATCCTCGGGTTCCTGACGTTCACGGGGAGCCTCATGGCCGCGGGCAAGCTGCAGGAGGTCAAATGGATCCCGCAGCGCCCCGTCACCTACCCGGGGCAGAACGTCGTGAACGTGGGGGTTCTGGCGCTGGCCGTGGCGCTGGGCGTGCTCGTCGTCGCGCACCCCACCGCGGCGTGGTCGGGCCACGTCTTCTACGCGATCGTCGGGCTCGCCGTCCTCTTCGGGGTGCTCCTCATCATCCCGATCGGCGGCGCGGACATGCCGACCGTCATTTCAATCCTGAACTCCTACGCCGGCCTTTCGGCGGTCGCGATGGGGTTTGTGCTCAACAACAAGCTGCTCGTCACGGCGGGCGCGCTCGACGGCTCGAGCGGTCTGATCCTGTCGATCATCATGTGCCGGGCGATGAATCGCTCGTTCACCAACGTGCTGTTCGGGGCGTTCGGCACCGTGCAGAAGACGACGGCGGTGGGGGAGCAGAAACCGTGGAAGCAGGAGACGGTCGAAGGCGCGGCCCAGCTGCTCGAGCAGGCGAATCGCGTCGTGGTCATCCCGGGCTACGGCATGGCGGTTGCCCAGGCCCAGCACAAGGTGCGCGAGCTCTACGACCAGCTCACCAAGCGCGGGGTCACGGTCCAGTTCGCCATCCATCCGGTGGCCGGGCGGATGCCGGGGCACATGAACGTGCTGCTCGCGGAAGCGAACATCCCGTATACCGCGCTCGTCGAGATGGACGACATCAATCCCGAAATGCCGCAATGCGACGTGGCGCTCGTGATCGGCGCGAACGACGTCGTGAATCCGGCGGCCCGCTACGTCAAAGACAGCCCCATCTACGGCATGCCCATCATCGACGCGGACAAGGCCAGGACGGTCCTCGCCATCAAGCGGAGTAAGAAGCCCGGCTTCGCCGGCATCGACAACGAGCTGTACGTGCAGGACAACACGTGGATGTTGTTCGGCGACGCCAAGGCGGTGGTGGGCGACCTAGTCCGGCAGCTCGCCGGCGGCGGCCTGCACTAGCCGCCCCGCATCGCGTGGCGCCCGGTCACTCCTGGATCACCGTGATCTTGAACCCGTCGGGGTCGGTGAGCGCGAACGCCCAGTCGCCCCAGGGCGTCTGGGACGGCTCGCGGTCGAGCCGCCAACCCTTGGCCTTGGTGCGCGCGGCGAGCGCGTCGATGTCCTGAGCCGTTGAGATCCAGAGGCGGAAACCTTCCCCCTTCTTGCGGTCCCGCCCCTTCGCGAAGTCATCCTGCCCGAGCATGAGGTCGCAGGCCCCGGCCTTCATCTGCACACCGCGCACCAGGCCCCCCTCCTCCCAGCGCTCACCCACCGTGAACCCCAGGACGTCCCGGTACCACGCGACGCTGCGCTCGAGGTCGCTGACCGTGAACGACGCGGCCATGGAGCGCAGCCGCAGCGACTCCGGCTGCTGGCGCTGTTTCCTCGCCGGACGTTTGGCTTTCTTCCGCTTCGTGGCCATCGCTGGGCTCCTTTCGCGCCGGGTGCGGGCAGAAAGCGTAGCCCTCGCGGGATGCCTGCGCCAGATTGCCCCCTCCCGGAACAGCGAGCGTAGCGCCCTGCGGATCCCCCTGCGAGATTACCGGCTCGACCCAGCAAGAGGTATCGTCATGCCTACCAGTCAGGCCTCAGCGGTGTGGGAAGGAAAGCTCAAGGACGGCAAGGGGACGTTCAAAGCCGGCAGCAGCGCATTCACCGGGCCGTACAGTTTCGCGACGCGCTTCGAGGGAAAGAAGGGCACCAATCCCGAGGAGCTGATCGCGGCGGCGCACGCCGCGTGCCTGAGTATGGCTTTGTCGGCCGGGCTCGAGAAAGCGGGGAAGCCCGCGACGCGCGTGGAAACCACCGCCGCGTGCACCATCGACATGGTCGACGGCGCGCCCAAGATTACGAAGATGGAGCTCAAGGTGCGCGGCAAGGTGGCGGGCCTCGACCAGACCGGGTTCCAGAAGGCCGCCGAGGAGGCGAAACGGGGCTGTCCCGTGTCGAAGGCGCTGGCCGGGATCCCGCAGATCACGCTGGACGCCAAGCTGGAGTGAGCTGGACCGTCTATCTCCTGCGCTGTCGCGACGGTTCGCTCTACGCCGGCATCACGAGCGATCTCCCCAAACGCCTGACGCGGCACACGGCGGGCACGGCGAGCGCTTACACGCGCTCGCGCCGGCCGGTCCGGCTGGTGTACGCGGAACCGCAGCCGACCCGTTCGGCGGCGCTCCGACGCGAGGCGGCGCTGCGCCGGCTCTCACGGTCGGAGAAGCTCGCGCTCGTGCGGCGGGAAGGGGGAAGAGGGGGGGGCAGGCGATGAGACTCGCGAGCCGCGACTGGGCCGGGCTCGCGATCGCCCTCGCCGTGGCCGCCGGGTGTGTGCGGCTGGGCTTCTGGCAGCTCGACCGCCTGCGCCAGCGCCGCGCGAGCAACGCAGTGGTGCTCGCGGCACGCCAGCGGCCGCCGCTCGAAGTCACGGGCTCGGTCGCGGCAGACGCCGCACGCGATCGCCGCCTCCACGCCCGGGGCATCTATGACTACGCCCGCGAACAGCTGTGGCGCGGGCGCAGCTACGAAGGCATTCCGGGAGTGGACCTCATCACCCCCTTGCGGCTCGCCGATGGCTCCGGGGTGCTGGTGGACCGGGGCTGGGCGCCCTCCCCGGACGGGTATCACGTGGATCAAGGCGCGTTTCGCGAGGCCGACAGCGCGGACGTCCTGGGACTCGGCATGACGGCGCCCCGGGCCCGGGGGGACGTCGATCCCGCGAGGCTCAGGGACTCGCTGCCGTACCGTTTGCTGCCGTTCGTGCTTCAGCGGCTGCCCTCCTCGACCGCCCTTGACCGCCCTCTACCGCCCTCTACCGCCTTGCTTCACCGCTGGCCGACTCCCGAGCTCTCGGACGGCCCCCACCTTTCCTACGCGATCCAGTGGTTCAGTTTCGCCGTGATCATCGTGGTGGGTTCCGGGGCCCTGGCGAGAAAGCGGCTCCGGGAGCGGGAAGTGGGGGGAGCGAGGGAGGGGCTTCGTGGCTAGCCGGGGGTGCAGGGGTACCATTAACACGCTGTCCTAGCGATATTTGGAGCACTGCCCGCGGTGCGCGCCTCCCCACCGATGCACCCCGCGGGCTTTTCACGCCTCGAAAGGAGCCTAATCGCGATGCCCGCAGCCCTGCCGCTCAAGCAGCCCGTGAAGGTGAGTCAACTCGTGCGCCGGCGTCTGCGGGAGCTCAAGCGCACGCCTCGCGAGCTTGCCGAGGCAGTGAAGGTGTCGGAGCAGTACATGTCGGACCTGGTTGCCGGGCGGCGCCGCCCACCGGCCCCGGGTCGCACCGACCTGTACGTCCCGATGGCCAAGTTCCTGCGGCTGCATCGCAATGACTTGCCCACCTGCGCGCGAGTTGAGCGGGCGGCGGAGCCGGCGCAGCGACGGCCCGACCCGCTCGTGTGGAAGCTCGTCCTGGGACTGTGCGAGCCCACGCGCCAGCGGGCGATCGCTCGCCGCGTCACGAAGCCCGACGGGGCGGAGCTCCAAGCCCTCATCGTAGGGCGGCTGCTCGAGGTGTCGCAGGGATTCGTGCGGCGCCGCCTGGAGGATGAGGTGGGGCTCCGCGTGGCGGCGACTCGCGATGGCTGCACCTACCTCGATGCGCGGATGCGGCTGCTCGAGTTCCTGGACGTGTGCGCGGACTCGCTGAGCGCGGGCGACTGCGAGGAGTTCGTCGCCCCGCGGATCGCGGCGTGGGACATCGAGCTCGAGACGTGCGCCATGCGGATCGTGCTCCGGTCGTCGTAGAGCCCCCCCGCCCCCCCCCGCCCCCCCCCGCAAACGCCAACGGCGCCGTCCGAGGGACGACGCCGTTCGTGTTGCTGGTACCGCGGGTGGTTTAGAGCTTGACGACGTTCTGCGCCGCCGGGCCCTTTTGACCCTGCACGACGTCGAACTCGACGCGCTCGCCCTCGGCCAAGGACTTGAAGCCCTGCGCCTGGATCGCGGTGTGATGCACGAAGCAGTCCTTTTCGCCGTTCTCGGGCGTGATGAAGCCGAAGCCTTTCGCGTCGTTGAACCACTTTACGATACCGGTGATGCGTGCCATCTGCTGTAACTCCTGACTAGGAATGTTCGCGGCGGCGAGCGGACTTCGCCTTGCGGCGCGCCGCTGCCTTATCTTTCCGCCGCCGCTGAGCGCCCGGGCTCTCGTAGAAGCGTTTCCGCTTCATGTCCTGGAACAGCCCGGCCTTGGTGATCTGGCGGCGGAACTTCTTCAGGACATAGTCCAGTCGGTCGCTGTCGCCCACCATTACTTCCACGTGCCGGCCTCTCTTCCGTTCGGAGCCGCCAGAAACGACAAAGGACCGTGGGCGGCAGCCCAGGTCCTTGGAGCAGTCTCTGGTTGTTTCGCTCGCGCCAATGATCGCTGGTTGGGCGGCGTTTGTCAACCATGCGGGCGATGCCGCTCCTTGACCTTGGCCGGCCAGGTGACTACCCTTCATCGCGTAGTTCCGAGAACCGCGAGCTGGCATCCTTCCGAAGGACGGTCCCGCTCAGGTGCGGGCCTCACATCTGTAGGCTCAATCCCTAAGGTTCGCAAGAAACACGAATACGTCGCGCAGACGATATCGCGCCGAAGACGTCACGCAAAGACGTCGCGCGAAAACGTCGCCTCACGCTTCGGCGTGACGTCTCTAGCGAGACGGTTGTGCGGGACGTCTTCAAAGGAGTTCTATGTCTTTCAATTCTCTCGGGCTCGCCCCCGAGTTGTTACGCGCCGTGGCCGACGAGGGCTACGAGCACCCCACCCCGATCCAACAGGAAGCGATCCCCCTGGCCCTCGCCGGGCGCGACCTGATCGGGTCCGCGCAAACCGGCACCGGCAAGACCGCCGCGTTCATGCTGCCGATCCTGCAGCGCCTGGCGCAGCGCGGCGCGCAGCACGTGCTGCGGGCCCTGATCCTCGTCCCCACCCGCGAGCTCGCGGAGCAGGTGTTGCAGAGCGCCCGCGCCTACGGGCGGCATCTCCACGTGACGGCCGCGGCGGTGTACGGCGGCGTGGGACTGGAGCCGCAGACCCAGGCGCTGCGGCACGGCGTGGACATCGTCGTCGCGACGCCCGGCCGGCTACTCGATCACATGGAGCGGGGGCACGTGGATTTCTCGCAGCTCGAGGTCTTGGTGCTCGACGAGGCCGATCGCATGCTCGACATGGGGTTCGCTCCCGACGTGCGTCGCATCCTGCGGGCGCTTCCCGACAAACGGCAGACGATGCTGTTCTCGGCGACCGTGTCGTCCGAGGTGGACGCGCTCGCGCGCGCCGCGCTCGACCGCCACGCGTCGGTCGAAATCGGTCGCCGGGCGACGCCCGCAGAGGGCGTCGAGCACGTGATCGTCGCGGTCGACAAGCTCCAGAAGCGCGGCGTGCTCGCCAAGATCCTGCAGGCGAAGCCCGCCGGTCAGACGCTGATCTTCACCCGCACCAAGTACGGGGCGGACAAGCTCGTGACGTTTCTGCGGCGCGAGGCGATTCCGGCGCACGCCATTCACGGCGACAAGGCGCAGAGCCACCGCACGCGCACGCTCGACGCGTTCCGTAGCGGGGCGGCGGACATCCTCGTGGCGACCGACATCGCGGCGCGAGGCATCGACGTGGACGGCATCCGGATGGTCGTGAACTTCGACGTGCCCCAGGATCCGGAGGTGTACGTGCATCGCGTGGGCCGCACGGCGCGGGCCGGGGCGCGCGGGCTCGCGCTCACGCTGCTCTCGCCCGACGAGTGGCTCCTCATGGGAGACATCGAGAAGCTGGTCGGCCGGGTGTTCCCGCGTGAAGTGATTCCCGGGTTCGAGCCGTCGGTGGCGCCGTTGCAGCCCAGGGCGCTCAAGCTGGTACAGCCGAAGCCCGGGCGCTCGGTCAGAATGAGGGTGGGGCGGGGACGCCGTTAGGCGAAACGCGTCTCGGCGTGACGCTTTTCAGCCTCTCGCTTCGATCGGCGCGTAGTCGCGCTTGTCCGCGCCGGTGTAGATCTGCCGTGGGCGAGCGAGCTTCTGCTCCTTGTCGAGCAGCATTTCCTGCCACTGGGCGAGCCACCCGGGCGTCCGGCCGATCGCGAATAGGACCGGAAACATGTCCATCGGGAACTTCATCGCTTCGTAGATGATCCCCGAGTAGAAGTCGACGTTGGGGTACAGTTTGCGGGTCACGAAGTACTCGTCCTGGAGCGCGATGCGCTCCAGCTCCACCGCGATGTCGATGAGCGGGTTCTTCCCGGTGACGTCGAACACCTCATCCGCCACGCGCTTGATGATCGTCGCGCGCGGGTCGTAGTTCTTGTAGACGCGGTGCCCGAAGCCCATCAGCCGGAATTCGCCGTGTTTCACGCGCTCGATGTAGGCCGGGATGTTGTCCTTCGAGCCGATCTGCCGCAGCATCCGCAACACTTCCTCGTTCGCGCCGCCGTGCAGCGGTCCGTACAGCGCCGCCGCCGCCGCCGCCATCGCGGAGTACGGGTCGGCGTGTGACGAGCCGACCCCGCGCATCGCGCTGGTCGAGCAGTTCTGCTCGTGGTCGGCATGCAGGATGAACAGCACGTCCAGGGCGTGCTCGAGGGTCTTGTTGGGCACGTACTTCACCTCGGTCGCCTTGAACATCATGTTCAGGAAGTTGCCCGTGTACGACAGGTCGTTGTCGGGATACGCGTACGGCATCCCCACCGAGTGCCGGTGCGCGAACGCCGCCAGCGTCGGGGCTTTGGCGATGAGACGGAAGATCTGGTTCTGACGCGAGTTCTCGTCCGCGATGTGCTTCGCCTCGGGGTAGAAGGTCGACAACGCGGCCACGGTGCTCACGAACATCCCCATCGGGTGCGCGTCGTGATGGAACCCGTCGATGAATTTCTTGATGCTCTCGTGCACGATCGTGTGGTGCGTGACGTTGTAGAACCACGAGTCGAGCTCGGCCGCCGACGGCAGCTCGCCGTGCAGCAGCAGGTACGCCGTCTCGAGAAAGCTGCTCTGCTGGGCCAGCTGCTCGATCGGGTAGCCGCGATACCGCAGGATGCCCTGGTCGCCGTCGATGAAGCTGACGGCGCTGCGGCACGACGCGGTGTTGAGGAACCCGGGATCGTAGGTCATGAGCCCCGGATCGTCGTCGGCGAGCTTGATCTGCCGCAGGTCGACGGCCCGGATGGCGCCGTCCTGGATCGGGACGTCGTACTGCTTACCGGTACGGTTGTCGGTGATGGAGAGGGTGCTCTTCGACACGCGGTGCTCGTCCTGGAAATGGCTCGCGAAAGATAATCAGAGGCAGGACGATAGAAGACGGTAGCAGCCGGTAGAGGCCGCCATTGCTACCGCCCTCTACCGCCCGCTACCGCCCTCCTTATCTTGGTGTCCCATGACCGCTCCCAAGTCGTCCAAACGCGAGTCCCTGTACCCCACGCGCGTAGCGGCGGGCGCCCAGCTGGGGCAGCAGCTCGCGGCGCGGGGCTACATCGGGTGCGTGCTGCTGGGCATCACCCCCGAGGGGGTGGAGATCGCCGCCCACGCGGCCAAGGCGATGGGCGCGCCGTTCGACGTCCTCGTCGCGGCGTTCATCAAGCTGGGGTCGAACCTCGCCCCCATCGGCGCCGTCGCCGAGTCGGCCCCGTCGGAGATGGATCCGGACTTCCAGCCGAGCGGCGCGGTGCTGGACAAGCTGGCGACCGCGATCGACGAGACACGCGCTCGGGTGAGCCAAGACCTGATCCTGTACCGCACCCAACGGCCCGTGAAGCGGCTTGCGGGACGCATCGCCGTGATCGTGGATGGCCAGGTGGTGTACCCCTGGAAGGTGTTGGCGGCGGCCAAGGCGGCCGAGCAGCTGGGCGCCAAACAGGTGGTGATCGCGACGCCGGTCGCGACTCAGGCGGCAGCCGAGCGGATCGACGCGCGGCGCTTGGACCTCGTGTGTCCCAGCATCGTGATGGACCCGCAGGGGCATCCGGCGCCATACGGCGACACGGGGGGGGAGACGCCGGAGCGGCTCCGGTCAATCATGATCGCGCATCAGGCTGCTTAGTCCGACGCCTCCACCATCCCCCGCTCCAGCCACCGGTGCTCGCCCTGCAGCACGTCCTGCGCGACGCGATACGTACGCACGTCGTTATTGCGCCACAGGCCCTGGAACTTCTCCCGGATGCGCACGCGCGCCTGGCGGCAGAACAGGTCCGCGAGCGCCACCGCGCGGCGGCCGCCCGCCGGATCCTGCTTGAGCAGCCACAGCGCCCGCGCGCACGTCGCGGCCATCGCGAACAGCTCCGCCCCCACGTCCACCAGCCGGAACAGCACGGCCTGGCGATACTCGAGCTTGGGCCCGAACCGCACCATCGCGTGGAACACGCTGCGCGCGAGCCGCCGCGCACCGCGCTCGACGTAGCGGACGTGCGTGGCCAGCGGCCCGAACGCCGCGTACTTGGGCGCGAAGCTCCAGCCGAGCCAGCGTGATGGGTACCACCAGGCGTAGAACAGTCCTGCGCGCAGCAGGCCCCGCAGCCGCGCGCCGGCGCTCTTGCCCGGCATCACCACGTCGCCCGCGACCTGGAGGTGTTTGTCCACGGCTTCCCGCGCGATGAACAGATGCATGATCTCGCTCGAACCCTCGAAGATCAGGTTGATCCTGAAGTCGCGCATGATGCGCTCGACCGCCACGGGCTTCTCGCCGCGGGCGCGCAGCGAGTCAGCGGTCTCGTAGCCGCGTCCCCCGCGGATCTGCACCGTATCGTCGATGATCCGCCAGCCGGCTTCGGAGTTGTAGAGCTTGGCGATCGCCGCTTCCAGCCGGATGTCGTAGCCGCCGCGGTCGGCCATTGCGCCGCACAGCTCCGCCACCGCCTCCATGGCGAAGGTGTTCGCAGCCATCGTGCCGATCTTTTGCGCGATGGCGTCGTGCTTGCCGATCGGGCGCCCCCACTGCACCCGCTCGTTCGACCAGCGACGGGCGATCTCGAGGCAGCGCTTGGCCGCCGCGACCGACGAGATCGGCAGGGTGAGCCGCCCGGTGTTGAGCGTGACCAGCGCGAGCTTCAGCCCCTTGCCCTCGCCCCACAGCACGTTCTCGTTGGGCACCCGCACGTTCGTGAACCGGATCACGCCGTTGTAGATCGCCTTCAGCCCCATGAAGTGGCAGCGGTGCGCGACCTCGACGCCGGGCCAGTCGGCCTCGATGATGAACGCCGTGATCTGCCGCTTCTCCTTGCCGTTCACGACCTTCGCCGGCGTGCGCGCCATCACGACCATCAACTCGGCCTTCGTGCCGTTCGTGCACCAGAGCTTTTCGCCGTTCAGGATCCAGGCGGTTCCGTCGTCGGACGGCACCGCGTTGGTCTCGAGCGCGGCGGGGTCGGAGCCCACGCCGGGCTCGGTCAGCGCGAACGCGGAGATCGCGCCCTGGGCGAGGCGCGGGAAGTACTTCCGCTTCTGCTCCTCGGAGCCGAACATCTTGAGCGGCTGCGGCACGCCGATCGACTGGTGCGCGGACAGCAGGGCGGTGACCGAGCCGTCCACCGATGAGACCAGCTCGATCGCTTTCATGTACGAAAGCTGGGAGAGACCCAGCCCGCCGTACTCGCGCGGGATCTTGATGCCGAACGCGCCCAGTTGGCGCAGTCCCTGGATGACGTCCTCGGGGATCTCTCCCTCGCGATCGATGCGGTCCGAATCGACGCGCTCGCGCAGGAAGCGCTCGAGCTTCTCGAGGAACGGCCGCGCCCGCTCGACCTCCTCGGCGGCCTGCTCGGGGTAGGGATGGATCAGGTCCATCCGCAGCCGCCCCAGGAACAAGTCGCGCACGAAGCTGGGCGCGACCCAGTCCTTTTCTCGGGCGGCTTCGGCGACTTCACGCGCCTCATCGGCGCTGACTCGGCGCTCAGGCGCGACGGTGGTGGTCATGGCTACCTCCCCACGTAACTTACACGCCTTGACACCGCGGCGGTGAGGGGGAGATTCGCCTCGCCCTCACCAGGAGACCCCCGATGCGCCGGTCACTGACGCCCGTCCTGACGCTGGTGCTCGCCGGTCCGGTGCCCGCGCAGGCGCCCGTGGCATCCAGCCCGCCCGCGATCCTCCTCAAGGCCGGACGCCTCATCGATGGTCGCGCCGACGCCCCCCAAAGCAACGTCGGCGTCCTCATTCAAGGGGACCGGATCAAGGCCGTCGGCCCCCTGGCACAGGTTCAGGGGCAGGCGCCCGGCGCCCGCGTCATCGACCTCTCGTCGCTCACCGTGCTACCCGGCTTCATCGACACGCACACCCACCTGCTGCTCCAGGGCGATCCGACGGCCGAATCGTACGACCAGCAACTGCTGTATCAGTCCATTCCGTACCGCGCCATTCTCGCGGCCCGGAACGCCCGTATCGCCCTGGAGCACGGCTTCATCGCCATTCGTGACCTGGAGACCGAAGGCGCGATGTACGCGGACGTGGACGTGAAGCGCGCCGTGAGCCGCGGCGAGATCCCGGGTCCCCGCATCTTCGCCTCGACCCGCGCCATGGCGCCCACGGGGATGTACCCGATCGTGTCGGACAACTGGGAGCTCGAGCTGCCACACGGCGTGCAGCCCGTGGACGGCGCGGACAACGCGCGACGCGCGGTGCGGGAGCAAGTCGCGCACGGCGCGGACTGGATCAAGTTCTACGCCGACCGTCGCTACTATTTCACTCCCGACTCGGTGCTGCACAGCTGGGTGAATTTCACCGACGACGAGGCGCGCGCCATCGTGGACGAGGCGCACCGCCTCGGCCGCCGGGTGGCGGCGCACGCCATCGGCTCGGACGGCATCGCCGCCGCGCTGCGCGCCGGCGTGAACACCATCGAGCACGGCGACGGGATGACCGACTCGCTGATCGATGTGCTGGTCGCCCGCGGCGTCTATTGGGTCCCGACCGTGACGGTGTCTCACTTCGTCGCGGGGCCGCGCGGCGGCCCGTGGGCGCCGATGGTGGAGCACCAGCGGCTGGCGTTCCAGCGCGCGCTCAAGAAGGGCGTCAGGATCGTCTTCGGCACCGACGTCGGCGGGTTCCCCTGGACCGAGCTCAATCAGGCGAAGGAGTTCGAGTACTACACACAGTACGGGATGACCCCGATGCAGGCGATCAAGTCCGCCACGTCGCTCGCGGCCGAGTTGCTCGGGCAGCCCGACCTGGGCGCCATCCTCCCCGGCAGGTACGCGGACCTCGTCGCGGTGCAAGGGGACCCCCTGAAGGACATCACGGAACTGCAGCGTGTCCGGTTCGTTATGAAGGGTGGGGTCATTTATGTTTCGCCATAGTGCGGCGCGCGTTCGGGCTTAGCCTCCTGCTCTCCATAGGCGCCGCCGGCACGGGTCGGGGACAGTTCGCCCCGCCCACCACCGGCGGCATCGCGGCGTTGGCGGCCGCGCTGAAGCAGCTCGGCGCCGTCAAGCGCGTCCTGGTGATTGGCGCCCACCCCGACGACGAGGACACCGAGCTCCTCTCGATCCTGTCGCGCGGCCTGGGCGTGCAGGCCGCCTACCTCTCGCTCACGCGCGGCGAGGGCGGCCAGAACCTGCTCGGGCAGGAGCTCGGCCCCGAGCTCGGGATCATTCGAACCGAGGAGCTGCTCGCCGCCCGCCGACTCGACGGCGCCCGCCAGTTCTTCACGCGCGCCTACGACTTCGGCTTCTCGAAGAGCGCGGACGAGACGTTCCGCTTCTGGCCGCGCGACTCGCTGCTCGCGGACCTGCTCGCGGTGATCTGGCGATTTCGGCCGCAGATCGTCGTGTCGATCTTTTCAGGCACGCCGCGCGACGGCCACGGTCAGCACCAGGTGGCGGGGGTGGTCGCGCGCCAGGCGTTCGAAGCGCTGCGCGACTCGAGCTGGGGACCGATCAAGCTGTACCGGGCCGCGTGGTCCGACACGGCGGCCACGACGTTGCGGCTGGACGGCGGGGCGCTCGATCCGGTCACCGGCCGCTCCTACCACCAGATCGCCATGGCCGGCCGCAGTCGCCACCGCTCGCAGGACATGGGGCAGCTCGAGCGGCCGGGGCCCAGCGTGGATCGGCTGGCGTTCGTGGAATGGCGGGACGAGCGAGGCGGGAAGCGGGACGGGGATGGCCTCTTCTCCGGCGTCGATACGCTGCTTCATGGGAGGGCGCGGTACGCCGCGCTGATCGATTCGGCGCGCGTCCGGTTGAGCCCGTCGCGGCCCGGCGCGATCGTCCCGCTGCTCGCGCGCGCGCTGCGCGAGCTGGGAGACGCCGACGCCGAGCAGCGGGAGCTGCTCGAGGGAGCGCTCGCCGCCGCCGCCGGTGTGGCGATCGATGGCTTCACGGACGACGGGATCCTGATTCCGGGCGAGCAGGTCCAGGTCGAGACGAGCGTGTGGAACGCCGGCGACGGCGCGGTGACGCTCGGCGGCATCGACCTGGCCGTGCCTCCGGGCTGGAAAGTGGAGCGGCTCGACGCCGCGGCGTCCTCCGTGGCGCGTGGGGCGCTCGCCACGCGCCGCTTCGCCATCACGGTGGCGCCCGACGCGGCGCGCTCGCAAGCCTACTTCCTGCAGCGACCGCTGGTCGGCGCGCTGTACGACTGGACCGGGGTGCCGCCGGCGTGGCGGGGGCTGCCGTTCGAGCCCCCGCCGATCGAGATGACCGCGCGACTGACGATCGCCGGCCAGCCGGTGGCGCTCTCCCGCGAAGTCGTGTACCGCTACCGCGATCAAGGCCTCGGTGAGGTGCGGCGGCCGATCTTCGTCACGCAGCCGTTCGACGTGGCGATCGCGCCTGAGCTCGTCGTGTGGCCGGTCGACGGCGGCCCCCGTCACTTCACGATCACCGTGACCAACCGCACCCGCGGGCCGGCCGCGACGCAGGTCGTGCTCGGGTCGCCGCCCGGGTGGACCACGCTCCGACCCGAGAGCCTGTCATTCCAGCGGGAGGACGAGTCGAAGAGCCTGACGGTGACGCTCGGCTTGCCTGCCGGGGTGCGCCCTGGCGTGTACCGGCTGGCGGCCGCCGCGGTCAGGGGCGGCGAGCGGAGCGACGGCGCGCTCGGGATCATCGACTATCCGCACATCCGGCCGCGGCCCGTCGCCCACGGCTCGACGGCCGAGCTGCGCGCGGCGGCCATCTCGCTCCCCGCGCTCACGCGCGTGGGATACGTGCGGGGCGCGTCGGACGGCGTGCCCGAGGCGCTGGCGGCCGTGGGCGTCCCGATCGAGCTGCTCGGTCCCGACACGCTGGCGCGCGGCGATCTGTTCCGCTACGAAGCGATCGTGATCGGGAGCCGCGCGTACGAGACGGACCCCGCGCTGGTGGCGAGCAACGGGCGGCTGCTGGACTACGTCCGCGCCGGCGGGCTCGTGATCGTGCAATACCAGCAGTACCCCTTCGTGACCGGCACCTTCGCACCGTACCGCCTCTCGATCGCGCGTCCACACGACCGCGTGACCGACGAGACCGCGCTGGTGACGGAGCTGGCTGCGGCGAGCCCGGTCTTCCATTTCCCGAACGAGATCGGTTCGGACGACTGGCGGGGCTGGGTGCAGGAGCGCGGGCTCTACCTGGTGCACGACTGGGACCCCGCCTACACGCCGCTGCTGGAGATGCACGATCCCGGCGATCCGCCGCTCGCTGGCGGCCTGCTCCAAGCCGCGCTCGGCAAGGGCACATACGTCTACACGGGGCTGAGCTTCTTCCGCCAGCTCCCGGCCGGGGTGCCCGGCGCGTATCGGCTATTTGCGAACTTGCTGGCGCTGGGCAAGAAATAGAATGCGAAACGCGGAATGCGGAACGCGGAACAGACCGTGCGGGCGTCGCGCGCTGACGCCTGCTCCAGGGATCGAACCTGATGAATCCGTTCCGCGTTCCGCGTTCCGCGTTCCGCGTTTGCTCCTCGGCGCCGCGGTGCTCGCGTTTGTCTCGACCGGTTGTCAGGGCGACCGTCGCACGCCTCTGGTCATCTACTCTCCCCACGGCCGCGATCTCCTGACGTTGCTCGAGCGCCGCTTCGAGCAGTTGCGCCCCGACGTGGACGTGCGCTGGCTCGACATGGGCTCGCAGGAAGTGTACGACCGGCTGCGGTCCGAGCGGGCGAACCCGCAAGCGGATATCTGGTTCGGCGGGCCCGCGACGATTTTCGCGCGCGGCGCGCGCGACTCGCTGCTCGACCCGTTTCGGCCGAGCTGGGCGGGCGCCATCGATCCGCACGGTCGGGGGCCGGGCGATCGGTACTTCGCTGTGTACGAGACGCCGGCCGTGATCGTCTACGCCGAGCAAGCCGTGACGCCCGATGAGGCGCCGCAGGACTGGGACGACCTGTTGCGGCCTCGCTGGAAGGGCCGCGTGCTGATCCGCGACCCGCTCGCTTCTGGGACGATGCGCGCGGTGTGGGGCATGATCATCGAGCGGGGCCTGAAGCAGACCGGCGATACGGCAGCCGGCTTCCAGTGGCTGCGGCGACTCGACGCGCAGACCAAGGAGTACGTGCTGAACGGGCCGTTGCTCGATCAGAAGATCGTGCGCCAGGAAGGTTTGGTGACGATCTGGGACCTCCCCGACATCCTGCTCAACCGGCGCGAGGGCCTGCAGCTCGGCTACCGGTTTCCCAGGAGCGGCACGCCCGCGATCGAGGACGCGATCGGCGTGGTGCGCAACGCCCGCCACCGCGCCCCGGCGGAGGCGTTCGTGGAGTACGTGGGTGGCGTCGAGGGGCAGGTCGTCGCGACGCGGGAGGCGTACCGGCTGCCCGCTCGGCTCGACCTGCCCGCCGACTCGCTGCCGCCGTGGGCGCGCGACGTGCGCCGGCAGATGAAGGTCGCGGAGGTGGACTGGGACCTGCTCGCCGCGCGCGAGGCGGAGTGGATGCGCTACTGGGACGAGAACGTCCGGGGGAGAGGAGACGGGGGGAGGGGGAAGGGTCCGTGACGGCGTTCGTCACGCTCGACGGGGTACGCAAACGCTGGTCCGACGCCGTGACCGTCGGGCCGCTCTCGTTGGACATCGTGCGGGGCGAGATCCTCGCCTTGCTCGGGCCGTCGGGCAGCGGCAAGACGACGGTGCTGCGCCTGCTCGCGGGGTTCGAGGCGCCGGAGTCGGGCCGCATCGTCGCGGAGGGCGAAGACGTCGCGCTGGTGCCGCCGGCGAAGCGCCGGTTCGGGATGGTGTTCCAGCACTACGCGCTGTTCCCGCATTTCGACGTGGGAGACAACGTGGCGTTCGGATTGAAGGGAAGAGGGAAGGGGGAAGAGGGAAGCGTAGAGCGCAAGGTCGCGGAGGTGCTCGCCCTCGTGGGTCTCGCCGGGTTCGAGCGCCGCAAGGTGCAGGAGCTGTCGGGCGGCCAGCAGCAGCGCGTGGCGCTGGCGCGCGCGCTCGCGCCGGAGCCGCGCGTGCTGCTGCTCGACGAGCCGCTGTCGAACCTGGATCCGACGCTGCGCGAGCGCACGCGGCGCGAGCTCCACGGCCTCATCAAGCGGGTCGGGATCACGACGGTCTTCGTGACGCACGAACAGGAGGAGGCGTTCGATCTGGGTGACCGCGTGGCCGTGCTCAACCAGGGGCGCTTGGAACAAGTGGGTGCGGCGGAAGCGCTGTACGAGCGCCCCGCCAGCCTGTTCGTGGCGACGTTCGTGGGTCGGGCCAACGTGCTGCGGGGTGCGACGGCCCGCGCCCTCGGGGCGCGCGACGGGGAGCTGGTGATCGTCCGGCCCGAGCGGCTGCGGTTCGCGGAGACGGGGCTTGGTGGCACGGTGCGGGAGCGGCGCTACACCGGGGCCACCGCGTTCTATCTCGTCGAAACCGACCGCGGAGACCGGCTCGAGGTGCTCGCGGGGCCCGGGGCCGCGCGTGTGGGGGACCGCGTGCACGTCGCGGCGGCGGGGATCCTGACGTTCCCCGAGGGGCGCGAGTGAACCCACGGCTCGCGCGCCCGGCGTTCACGCTGCTGCTCGCGTGGCTCGTGCTCTATCCGATTCTGCTGGTCGTCGTAGAGGCCGCCCGCGGCGACGCGGTGGCCACGTTCGTGTCGCGCTCCGGCGAGTGGAGCGCGCTGTGGGCCAGCATCTGGATCTCGGTCGCGAGCGTCGCGCTCGCCGCCGCCATCGGGATCCCGCTCGCCTTTCTCTTCGAGTGGCTCGAGTTCCCCGGCCGCAAGACGCTGGGGTCGCTGATCGCGCTCCCCGCGGTGATGCCGCCCTTCGTCGGCGTGATCGCGTTCCTCTTCCTGTACGGTGAGTCCGGGTTCGTGGCGCGGGCGGTCCAGGCGATCCTGGACCTGAAGCAGGCGCCGTGGCGCCTGCAGGGCGCGCAAGGGATCCTCCTGGTCCACGCGTACTCGATGTACGTCTATTTCTACCTGTTCACCCGGGCCGGGCTCGCGCAGCTCGATGCCTCGATGCTCGAGGCCGCGCAGGCGCTGGGCGCGGGGCGCTGGGCCACACTCCGCCGCGTCACGTTGCCGCTGTTGCGTCCGTCGCTCGCCGGCGCGGCGCTGCTCGTCTTCATGACGGCGCTTGGCTCGTTCAGTGCACCCTACGTGTTCGGGGGCGGCTTCCGCGTGATGACGACGCAGATCGTCGCTACCAAACTGAACGGCGAGCTGCCGCTCGCCATGGTCGAGACGGTCGCCCTCGCGCTCGTCGCGGTGGCGGGGCTCGCGGTTCTGCGCCGCACCGAGGGTGACGACCTCCTCACGGCGCTCGGGAAAGGCACGGCGCTGCGACGCCGCCCCATCCGCCGCGTCGGCGTGCGCGCGCTCGCCACGGCAGCGGGGTGGCTGTTCGCCGCGGTGCTGCTGCTCCCGCACCTCACGCTCGCGCTGGTGTCGCTCGTGCCGTACGGCACCTGGACCACCGAGGCGCTGCCGCCGGTCCTGAGCCTCGTCAACTACCAGCGGCTGTTAGGAGAGCCGGAACGGCTCCGCCCCCTGGTAAACTCACTGTGGATGGCGGCCGTGAGCACCACGGCCGCGGTCGTCCTGGCGCTCGCAGCGGGCGCCCTGATCGGCCGCCGGCGATCCTCCTCCGGAGGCCCGTGGCGTGCCCTGATTGAGGGTCTGGTGGCGCTGCCGTGGGCGCTCCCCGGCACGGTGTTCGCCGTCGCGCTTGCAACGACCTTCAGCGTGCACAGCCCGCTGACGCTCCGCTGGGTGCTGGTGGGGAGCACCGTGCTCTTGCCGCTCGCATATCTCGTACGCAACCTCCCGGTCACCGGCCGCGCGGTGCTCGCGGGATACCGCCAGATCGATCCTGCGCTGGCGGAGGCGGCGGCGAGCCTCGGCGCCGGCCGTTGGGCCACCTTCCGACGTGTGACCCTGCCGCTGCTGCGGCCGGTCCTCGCCGCCGGAGGGAGTCTCGCCTTCGTGGCCGCGCTGGGCGACTTTGTGACGTCCATCGTGCTCTACACCTACGACAACCGACCGATTTCCATCGAGATCATGTCGAGCCTGCGGCTCAACGAGCTGGGCGTCGCGGCGGGGTTCGGCGTGATCCTCATGGTCGCGAGCGCCCTGGTGCTGGGGCTGGGAGCGAGACGATGAAGCGGCTGGCGGTGCTGATGGCCGTGTCCTTCGTGGATCTGATGGGCTTCATGCTCGTCGCCCCACTGATGCCGTTCTACGCGCTGCGCCTCCACGCGCGGGAGTGGATGGTCGGTCCGCTGATCGCGTCGTTCGCTGTCGCCCAGCTCGTCTCCTCGCCGGTCTGGGGCAAGTTCTCCGATCGGTACGGGCGCCGACCGGCCATGATCATCGGGCTTGGCGCGTCGGCTTTCGCATACTTGATCTTCGGGTTTGCGAACACGCTGTGGCTGCTCTTCGCGTCACGCATCGTGCAGGGACTCGGCGGCGGGACCACCGGAGTGGCCCAGGCGTACGTGGCAGACACGATGGCGCCCGCCGAGCGGGCGAAGGCGCTGGGATGGCTGTCCGCGGCCACGAGCGCGGGCGTTGTCGTCGGGCCGATCATCGGCTCCGTCGCGCACCGCTTCGGCACCGAAGTCCCCGGCGTGGTCGCAGCGGTGCTCGTGCTGATCAACGTCTACTTCGCCTGGAAGTGGCTCCCCGAGTCGCGCGTCTCGGACGGACCTACGACGAGCACCGGCGGACGACACGCTCCGCCCGTGGAAGCGCGCCCGGTGCGCCAGGCGCTATGGGAGATCATGCGGCACCCGGCGACGCCAGCGCATCGGGTGATCTGGATCTACGTTGTCGGGATGCTGGCGCTCAACGTCGTGATCGGCGTGCTCGCGTTGTACCTGAAGGACACCTACACCGTCACAGAGGACACGATCGGGTACGTCTTCCCGATCTTTGGGATCGTGGGCGTGCTCATGCGCTTTTGGCTGGTGGGGTGGTTCAACGACCGGTTCGGAGAAGTGCGCACCATGCGGATCGGGACGGTGTTGCTGGGACTCGGGCTCGCGCTGATGCCGTTGCCCGTCGCGTTGCTGGCGGGCGCCCCCGCGCTGGCGCTGTTCATCGTGTTCCTGATGTTGGTCCCGATGGGAACCGCCTTGCTCTTCCCGGCGTCCACCTCGCTCGTGAGCCAGCGCACGGCCCAGCACGAGCTCGGTTTGGTCATGGGCGCCCAGCAGACGTTCCGCGGGATCATGAGCATCGTGGGTCCCGTCGGAGCGACCCTCGCGTTCGACGCATTCGGCCATGGGGTACCGTTCCTGCTGGCCGCGGCCGTCGTGGCGGTCGCGGGACTGCTGGCCTTCCGGGAAGGACGCGAGGCTCCAGTAGCGGCCACCGCCTGACTACTTTTCGGCATGATCAGAACGCTCCTGCTCCTCCTGTCGACCGTCGGGGCCGCGCCCAGGCCCAAGCTCGTGGTTGTGATCACGGTGGATCAGCTCCGCCCCGACTACGTCGACCGCTACCGGGCCCAGCTCAAGGACGGATTTGCCATGCTCTTGGCGCGGGGCGCCTATTTCACCGACGCCTACCAGGATCACGCCGTCACGGAGACTGCTCCCGGGCACTCGACGATTCTCTCCGGGCGGTGGCCGGCGCACACCGGCATCCTCCGCAACGCGACGGGCGTCAACGACTCGACGGCGCCGCTGCTCGGCGCGGCAGGCCCCGGGGCGTCCCCGGCGCGGTTCCGCGGCACAGCGCTGTTCGACTGGCTCCAGGCCGCGCAGCCGAGGGCGCGGGCGCTCTCCGTATCGCGCAAGGACCGCGGGGCGATCCTGCCGATCGGCCGCGCCAAGCAGCAGGTGTACTGGTACCAGGCGGGGATCTTCACCACCAGCCGGTACTACGCCGACTCGCTCCCGACGTGGGTGCTGGAGTTCAATGCGGCCCGGATTCCGTTCCGGGCAGCCGGGAGACCGTGGACCCTGCTGCTGCCGGAGCGCTCGTATCCCGAGCCGGACAGCGTGCCGTACGAGAATGGCGGACACGACTTCACGTTTCCCCACTACCTGCCGGCCGACAGCGTGCAGGCGGCGAGCGCCTTGACCGGCGTGCCCACGATGGACTCGCTCACGCTCGCCTTCGCCCTCGACGGGGTCCGGGTGCTCCAGCTGGGCGGCCGCGGCGCCACCGACCTGCTTGCGGTGAGCCTGTCCACGACCGACGCCGTGGGGCACGCCTACGGCCCCGACTCGCGCGAGATCCACGACCAGGTGCTGCGACTCGACCGCTATCTCGGCTGGTTCCTGCAGCAGCTGTTCGTGCGCTACGGCACCGCGAACGTGCTGATCGTATTGACGGCGGATCACGGCGTGACGCCGGTGCTCGAGCGCTCGCGCGCGCTCGGGCATCCGGGAGCCGTGCGCGTCATCCCCGACAGCATCATCCGGAACGTCAACGCGGCGCTCGACCAGCGCGTCGGCGGAGCCGACTGGCTCGAGTTCGACACCGGCATGCTGCTGGTCGACCGCGCGAAGCTCGCGCGGCGGGGCGTGGACGTGGACAGCGTGATCGGCGACGTCGCCGCGCGGTTGCGCGCCGTGCCGGGCGTGGCCCGGGTGGACCGACCCGCGGATCTCGCGGGCAAACAGGCCGCGGATCCCGTGGCGCGCCGCTGGGTGCATCAGGTCCCTCCCGACGCCGGAGTCGAGCTCGTCGTCACACTGAAGCCGTACTCGATCTGGAGCTACGCCGACCTCCCCCCTGCCGTCGTCGCGATGCACGGCCAACCGTCGGACTGGGACGCCCACGTGCCGCTGATCCTGTGGGGGCCGGGAGTGCAGCGCGGCGTGTATCGCGAGCGGGTCAACACGGTGGACATCGCGCCGACGCTCGCCCGGCTGCTCGATGTCACACCCGCCGAGCCGCTGGACGGCCGTGTGCTGGCCGAAGCGCTCGACGGCCAGCCCTGAGCCCCCCATGGCGCAGCAGAAGTACAGCGCCGATCAGTTGCGCCGCATCGAGGAGATCCAGGAGTTCCAGCATACCGTTGCCATTGTGAAGCACCTGGTCGCCGAGCTCGATGCGAACCGCGCCGCGGCGACGCGCACCATCCAGCAGTTGTCCGAGCGGATCGCGAAGGAGACCTCGCAGCTGCGGCAGCGGACGCTGACTGCGAATATCGGCACGATCGGCGACGTGGCGGGCGCCATGTCGGTCATGGCGGGGCGCGGCGGCGGGCTCAACATGAAGATCCGCGGACTCACCGACGGCGTGAACAGCCTCTCCCTGCAGCTCGACCTGGCGCTGAAGCACGCGATGACACCGGAGCCGAAGAAGCCCGCTTGAGCGCGTCCCCCCCGTCCCGCTCCGCGCTCGCCATCCGCTGCGCCCGGCTCGTCAAGCGCTACGCCGACGTCGTGGCCGTCGCCGGGCTCGACCTCGCGATCGCCACGGGGGAATGCTTCGGCCTGCTCGGCCCGAACGGCGCGGGGAAGACCACCACGATCGAGATTCTCGAAGGCCTCACCCTCCCCGACGCCGGGGACGTCGAGGTCCTCGGACGACGCTGGACGGACGGCGCGGAGGCGCGAGCGCTGCGGGAGCGCCTCGGCATCCAGCTCCAGGAGACTCAACTCGCCGACAAGCTGACGGTAGAGGAGACCCTCCGGCTGTTCCGCTCGTTCTACCGCGCGTCGCACGCCGTCGACGAGGTGCTGGCCCTGGTGGAGCTGGAGGAGAAGCGGCGGGCGTGGGTGGGCAAGCTGTCGGGCGGGCAGAAGCAGCGGCTCGCCGTGGCGTGCGCGCTCGTGTCGCGACCGGAGCTCCTGTTCCTCGACGAGCCGACGACGGGTCTCGACCCGCAGTCGCGGCGCCAGCTGTGGGACGTGATCGGCCGCTTCCGCGCGGCGGGGGGCACCGTGCTGTTGACGACCCACTATATGGAGGAGGCGGAGCGCCTGTGCGACCGGGTCGCCGTCATGGACCACGGCAAGATGATCGCGCTCGGGACGCCGCGCGAGCTGATCGCGTCGCTCGGCGCGGAGCACGTCGTCGAGTTCGCGCTCGTCGACGGCGCGGGGCGGGCGCCGCAGGCGGAGGACCTCGCGACGCTGCCGGGCGTGCGGGCGGTGCGCCCGGCTCCGGATCGCGTCGCCCTCACGGTGGCGGAGGTGCACCGGGCGGTCCCGGCGCTGCTCGCACTGCTCGAGCGTCGCGGCGCCGAGTTGTCGTTGCTCGCCACCCACCACGCTACGCTGGAGGACGTGTTCGTGGCGCTCACCGGCCGGCAGCTCCGCGATGGGTGACCACCCGCTCGTCCAGCTCACCCTGGCGCGGATGCGCGAGTTCTACCGGGAGCCCGAAGCGATCTTCTGGGTGTTCGGGTTCCCGATCGTACTCGCGTTCGCGCTCGGTATCGCGTTCCGGAACCGCGGCCCCGGAGAGTTGCGTGTCGCCGTCGTGCGCGGCGCGGGCGACAGCGCCATCGCCGCGACGCTGGGGAGGGCGCCGGGGCTCGTCGCCGCCGTGCTGGATTCCGGCGACGCGCGCCTCCAGCTCCGCACCGGCCGGGTCGCGCTCGCCGTCACCCCGGGCGACCCGGTCGTGTATCGCTACGATTCGACCCGCACCGAGAGCCGGCTCGCCCGCCTCGAGGTGGACGCGGCGGTGCAACGCGCCCGGGGCCGGGCCGACCCGGCGGTCGTGCGCGACGAGCGGGTCACCGAGCCGGGGTCGCGCTACATCGACTTCCTGATCCCCGGCCTGCTGGGGATGAACCTCATGGGAAGCGGGTTGTGGGGGGTCGGCTTCTCCGTCGTCCAGGCGCGCACCAAGAAGCTGCTCAAACGCTTCATGGCGACGCCGATGCGCAAGAGCCACTACCTCATGTCGTTCGTCCTGTCGCGGCTGGTATTCTTGCTGCTCGAGATCGCGGCGCTGGTCGGCTTCGGGTGGGTGATGTTCCGCGTGGGGGTGCGGGGCTCGTTCGGCGCGCTCGCGTTCATCACGATTCTGGGGGCGCTGTCGTTCGCAGGGCTCGGCATGCTCGTGGCGAGCCGCGCCCGGACCATCGAAGCCGTCTCCGGACTGATGAACCTGGTCATGCTGCCGATGTGGATCCTGTCGGGGACGTTCTTCTCCTACGCCCGCTTCCCCGACGCGATGCAGCCGTTCGTGAAGGCGCTGCCGCTCACGGCGCTGAACGATGCGCTGCGGGCGGTGATGATCGACGGCACGTCGCTGGTGCAGCTCGGGCTTCCGCTCAGCATCGTGGTCGGTTGGGGGCTCCTGAGCTTCGGGGTCGCGCTCCGGATTTTTCGCTGGCGGTAGGCCGGGGGGGCGGGGCGGAGCCGGGGGGGCCGCCTCAGTCGCCCCGCAGGAACGCGCGCAGTCGGTGCCGCAAGCCGCGCGACCGGCGCAACGCTTCCCCGAACGCCGTAGCGCTCTGGTAGCGCGCGGCGGGATCGCTCGCGAGCGCCTTCCGCAGCACCTCCTCCAGTTCCCGCGGCACGTCGCCGCGCGCGGCGTGAAGCGGTGGGAGATCGTCGGTCGTCTGGCGAGCGAGGATGCTCTCGGGGGTGTGGCCCTCGAACGGCGGGCGGCCGAGCAGCATGAAGTATGTCGCGGCGCCGAGCGAGTAGAGATCCGTCCGCTGATCCACCTTCTCTCCCAGTAGCTGTTCCGGCGCCGCGAACTGCGGCGTGCCGCTGCGCGACGTGGCGCCGCCGAACCGACCGTCGCCGCGCAGCGCGAGCGCCAGCCCGAAGTCCGTGATCCGCAGCCGCCCGTCCGGCTCGATCAGCATGTTTTCCGGTTTCAGGTCGCGGTGCACCAACCCCAGGGCGTGCGCGTGCTCGAGCGCGGACAGCCCCCGGTCGAGCACGCGGACGGCCTCGTCGACCGATAACGGCCCCTGGCGCTGCACCAGCTGCGCCAGATTCGCGCCGGGCACCAGCTCCATCGTGTACCACTGGAGGCCCGCCCGGCCCATGATGTCGTAGATGCTGACGATGCTCGGATGGCGAAGCCGCGCCGCGAGCTGCGCCTCGCGTCGGAAGCGCTCCACCACCGCCAGGTCGGCCGTAAGAGACGGGTGCAGCACCTTGATCGCCACCTCGCGCTCGAGCCCGAGATCGCGCGCGCGGTACACGCGCCCGAACCCGCCCGCGCCGATTTCCTCGAGCAGCTCGTAGTCGTCTCCCAGTGCGCGGCGCAGGCGCCGCTCGAACCCCGCCTCCGCCACCTGCGGCTCGGCCGCCGGCTCCTGGAACACGCCCGCGTCGCTGACGAAATCCTCAAGCATCTCGGTCGCCGTGTAATACCGCTGGCTCGGCTGCGCCTGCAGCGCGCGGAGCAGCACCTGCTCGAGCACCGCCGGCACGGCGGGCCGCAGACGCCGCGGCGGCACGATCTGCGTCGGATCGGCCTCCGGCTCCCGCCCGGTCAGGACGTAGTAGACCAACGCGGCGACGCCGTACACGTCACTGGCGGGCTCTCCGGGGCCGCCGGCGCGGATCTCCGGCGCCACGAACGCCCCGCCGGCACCGCGCTCCTCGGCCGGCACGTTGGGGAGGCACCAGTTGGCATAGCGCAGGTCGGTGATCACGGCGCGTCCCGACAGCTCGAGCATGAGCGTCTGGGGGACGATCCGACGCATGATCACCCCGCGTGCGTGCGCGTGCTCGAGCGCACCGAGGAGGTCGCGCACCAGCGCGTGGGCGCTCGGAATCGCCCGCGGCCCGCGCCGCAACGCCTCCGCGAGACCCTCGCCCTCGATCCAGTTCGCCGTGCGGTAGGCGAAGGTCCCCAGCAGACCGGCGGCGTACACGTGGCGGATCGCCGGGTGATCGAGCGCCGCCAGCGTCTCGGTCTCCCGCAGGAACCAGGCTCGGCCGGGCGAGTCGGGCTCGAGGTGGATGTGGAGGGCGACGTAGCGCTTGAGCAGGCGGTCCCATGCGTGGTACAGCGCCCGCTCTGGTGAGACGGCCACCAGCCGCTGTAGTCGGAACGCGGGCTCGAGCCCCTTGGCGAGGCCGTCGAGGAGATCGACTGGGGGAAGCGTCTGAGTCATCGCACCGCCCAATGTAACGCCGTGCCGTGCTCAGGTCCGCACGTGGGCGCGGTTCCGGCGGGAGACGCCGCGTCTCCCACGTCCCGGACGCTACCGCAAGGTGATTGCGACTGCGGCCCAGGTCCCTCCCCGCGCCGCCGATTGGTAGCGCGCATCGCGCAGGTATACCTGCAGCCCGCCGCCGCTCGAGTCGACGTCGGCCGCGAGAAACCGCGCGAACTGCGCGATCGCCCGGCCGCGCGGTGTGGCGAGCGCCTGCCGCACCGCCGGAGCGTCGAGGTGGCGGGGCAGCGTCCACCCGGGGCCGGCGACGGTGTCCGCCGAGGCGCAGAGGATCTCCCAGTGGAAGGGGCGGCCGACTTCGGTCAGCGCCGCCCACGTCGCGCCGGGACCGAACCGCCGCAGGGCGGCTGCGCGTGCCCGCGCCTTCGCCACGGTGCTCGCGGCGCCGCCGGCGACGGCGTAGGCCGCGAGCGCGAGGACGGCGTACGCCGCCGCGCGCCGCCGCCCGGCGACCCCGAACCAGTGCCGCGTCCAACCCACCGCGCACGCGACGGCCAGGCTGACCACCGCGAGCTGCACCCACAGCGCGACGATCGATCTCCCGGCCCACAGCACCAGCGTGATGATCCCGCCGAGCGCGAGCAGGTACGCCAGAGCGGGCGCCCAGTGGCGCCGCGCGCCCCAGGCGAGCGCGACGAGCGGTACGACCCAGAAGAACGGATCGACGATGGCGACCCAGTCGCCGTAATACCAGCGCGCGTTCCACGGCAGGAACGGACGGAGTCCGTACGACCCCTGCCAGTCAAGGTAGAGGTGGCTCGCGACCGTGACCGCAATGCACAGGGCGATCCAGCGCCAGGGCGGGCGGGGGCTCGGGTCGCCGCGGGTCCCCCAGCGCAGGATCAGCCCCACGAGGGCGGTCAGCGCGACGATCTCGACCGCGGCGCCGAGAAACGAGTGCGTGATGCCGCGATGGTAGACGAGGTAGGCTGGCCCGGAGCGCGGTGCTCCTCCCCACGCGGGGGGGCTCACGAGTAGCTCGCACCAGTCGGGGGCGTTGCCAGCGATCGCGCCGATCCAGCCGGCGGCCGGTACCCGGCGGTCGGCGACGGCGCGGCCGAGCGCCGCACCAACCAGCGTGTGGGCGAGGTTGTCCATCGCGCGGCCTCAAACTTAGCACCGGCGGGGAGGTGAGCGGCGTCACGCGGCCGTAACGAATCCGGCCTTGTGGGGTCTTCAACGAGGGAGGTGCAACCGGGAGGATTCGCCATGAAACGCATACTGCCGTTCCTTGCGCTCGCCGTGGCCGCCTGCGGTCCCGGCGTGTACACGCGGGCCGAGGTGGTGTACGCCGAGCCGGCGCAATACGTGTACGTGGTGCCGGTCGAGCGCGTCGTGGTAGTCACGCGTGACGTGCTGATGCGCCGGGGGTACGCGGTCTATCGAGTGGAGGAGGCGGGTCCGAACCGCATCATCTGGGCCCGGCGCGGGGATGACGAGGTCGTGCGGGTGTTCGTGAATCCAGAGGGGCAGCGGGTGATGATCCGCGGCCTGAACGAGGCGCGGGATCGGGGCAAGCACAAAGGGTGGGTGCGCAAGGGCCGGGCCGAGGACGTGATCACCGACGTCGACGTGCGGTTGCGAGCGGAGGCCCACTAGCCGGGGCCACGGGCGGCCGATAGGTTACGGCCCGACCTCCCTGGGAAGGGCTCAATCGGCTACGAACCGCTACCGGACCGCCGCAGCCGGCGGGATCGTCGTGAGCTCGACGACCGCCGTGCGGGGGTGGACCGGCGTGGTGGAGACCGGCGCAAGGCGCCGGTGCCCGTGCCGGCCGAGCGGCGGTCCGGCGCCGACCGGCGCGCCGGGGCCGAGCGGCGCCGCGCAGTGCGGCGCGCCAACTCCCCACGCCGCGTGTTGCCGGATCGGCGGAGCAAAGGCGGGCCCCCCAAGGCGTGATCCGTTGACCGGGCCGTCGGCCGCCCCTACTATCGCCCGGTGCCCTATCTGAAGCTGATCGATCTTGCCACGCGCAACGCCACGGAGGTCCGCGACACCGTGGCGCGGCTGGGGCGCAGCCCCGACTGCGACATCGTGCTCGGCGGCGCAACCGCCGGCGTCGTGTCGGCCGTGCACGCCGAGCTGCGCCACGTGGGCGGTGAGTGGCGACTCACCGATCTCGCGAGTCGCAACGGCACCTTCCTGAACGGCCGCCGCCTTACTGCGCTCGCGCCCCTCCGGGCCGGGGATCTCATCACGCTGGGCGAGCGCGGGCCGCGTCTGTCCGTGGCCGCCGTGACCGAGCCGGTTGCGCCCACGGTGCCGGAGCGCCCGGCGCTTTCCGCTCCCGGGCCCGAGCGCCGCACGCCCGTCGAAGCCCGCGCCTACGGGGTCACCTTGCTCGATGCCGCCACGGGCCGGCACCACGAGGCGCGCGGCGTGCACATCCGCCTGGGGCGGGGTCGGGAGTGCGAGGTGCCGCTCATCGACGCCTCGGACGTCGTGTCCCGCGTCCATGCCGAGCTGGCCGTGGGCCCTTCCGGGGCGCTGGTGGTGCGCGACGCGGGCTCAAGGAACGGTACGTTCGTGAACGAAGAGCGGGTGGTGGAGCCGCTGCCGGTCCGGCTGGGCGACCGTATCATGCTGGGGCGAGGTGGGCCGGTCCTCATCGTGGAAGGCCTCGGGACGGCGCCCCAGATGCTGGCCGCGCGGCGGCCCCCCCCGCCCCCCCCGCCCCCCCCGCGTCCCCCGCCCCCCGCTGCGCCCGGCCGGCAGACCATGCGCGGGCTGATCAGCCAGGCCATGGCCCAGGCCAGGCTGGAGCGACGGCAGGGGAGGCGTGGGTCCACCGCCTTCCTGAAGGCGGTGGCCGCCGAGGTCGGTAAGGACTCGCACCGCAAGCTCCGGTGGCTGTCGGCCGTCGCGCTCGTGCTGGTGTTGTTGCTCGGCGGCGCGGTGTACGGCGTGTATTGGCTGCTCTCGTCGCAGGTGCAGCAGACGGAGCGGGAGCGGCGCACGGCGGACGATTCGGCGCGCGGCGAAACGGAGCGCTTGCGTCGGGAGCTGGAAGGGGCGCGCGCTGCGGCCGCACCAGCTGCGCAGGTCGACAGTTTGCGGGCGCAGCTCGCCTTGGCGCAGGTCCGCACGACCGAGCTGCGGGCGGCGGTCGACCGCGCGCAGGCGGCCGTCAGGGAGCAGCTCGCGGCGGGCGAGGCGCGCCGCGTCGCGGCGCAGAACGAGGTGCAACGGCTGCGCGACGAACTCGCCGCGGCCGAGCGCCGCGCCCCGTCGCAGGCGACGATGGACAGCCTGAAACGCGCCGTGACCATGGCGGAGTAGCAGACCGGCCGGCTCGACGCCAAGCTGCGCGCGATCCGAGCCGCCGACTTCGCGACCATCGCCCAGCAGAGCCAGGGCGCGGTCGGCCTGATTACGGTGAGCTTCGGGCGGGACTATTTCAACGGCACCGGCTTCGTCATCACCGCGGACGGGTACATGCTGACCAACTGGCACGTGGTCGCTGACTCGCAGCATCAGCGTGCCGACACCATCTGGGTGATCATGGCCGACCAATCGCAGGCCCGCTACGCAGACGTGATCGCCCTGTCGCCGGAGCGGGACGTGGCGGTCATCAAGCTGCGTGGCTACCAGGGACCCTACATCGCGGCGATCGATTGGACCGGCACGAGGGCCCGCCAAGGCGAGCCGGCGGCCCTGATCGGCTATCCCGCCGGCTCGGGGTTCGCACGCCTTCGGTCCGCCGTCGTGCGAACGTCCATGACGGCCGGGATCATCTCCCGCGCGACGGAGGACGTCATCCAGTTCGACGGCATGACGATCGGGGGGTCGTCGGGCAGCCCGCTATTCAACGCGAACGGCGATGTCATCGCGATCCACCATGCGGGCCTGCTGCAGGCGCCGGGGTTCGCGCTCTTGGTCCCCATCAAGCACGCGGTCCCACTCATGCCCGTGGTGCTGCGGCACAAGCTGGGACTCAACTGACGATGGATGACCGGTCAGTTCGTGGAGTAGTCGATCGTCACGATGAGGGCGGTGGGCTCTTCGGGGCGGCGCGCCACAGTAATTTGAGCCACTGTCGAGACAGCATCGTGCCGAACATGCCCTGACGCTGCGAAGTCACGCACGGCCGTACGAGCCAATTGGAGCGCCTCGGAACCCGCCTTCGTGTCAACGACTTGTGCATAGACTTGCACGCTGCCACGGCCTTGGGCTTCTGCGGCAGCAGGCCGCAATAGATCGGCGCCGAACACCGGCACGAGCGCCGCCAGCGTGTAGAGAACCAGGGTGGGTCTGCGAGTCGACACTGGGCCTCCGGTGCAAGTGACGTTCGAGACTGCCGCCCATGGATTAGGCATGTGCCATGCCCAGCAAGACGAACAGTGCAACACGTTATGCGGCAGTGTATTACGAGATATCATTTCGCTCGAGCTTTTCCGTCCTACTGTCAAATAACCGTACACAGCACCACCATTGTATCAGGCAAGTTGGTCTGCTATCTTCGCCTGCCTTCAGCGCCACCCACTGTATAAGAACTTGACAAAAGGCGACCATTTGGCATGGGCCTTGCCCCTTGTGGCGCAATAGCAACAGCACCGCTGCTGTAGAGCTGGCGGCCACCGACCTAGAAACCGACGTCACAGAGGGGACTGTCACCACCATGAACCACGCTTCGAGACTGATCCTGGGGACGCTGGCGCTGACCGTGCTTGCCACGGTCGCCCAGGCCCAAACCAATAACGCGAGCATCCAGGCCACGGCGACGGTGCAGCAGCCGATCAACGTGACCGGCGACGCCGCGTTGGCCTTCGGGAACGTGTTCCCGGGCGTGGCCAAGACGGTCGCGCCGACGGATGCGGCCGCGGGTCACTTCACCGTGACTGGCCAGGCGAGCGCGAACGTCAACCTCACTTTCACGCTCCCCGGCTCCCTGTCGGACGGCTCGGGGAACACCTTGCCGATCGCCACGTGGCAGGCCATTCATAACAACACGAACGTCACGGCCGGTGACACGAGCTTCACCCCTTCGGCTGGGCTCACGAGCACCACGCTCGATGCGACGACGGGCAAGCGCTACCTGTTCATCGGTGCGACGGTCTCGCCGGCGTCGAACCAGGCCGCGGGCGCGTACAGCGGCACCGTGACGATGACGGTTGTGTACTTCTAACGTTCGGCTGAGTTGATGGCTGGCGCTGCGCCGGCGGCGGGATCCCGTAAGTTCCCTCCGCCGGCGCTGTCGCGAGCACGGCCAGAGTCCGACGAATGACCAAGTCCCTGCTTGCGCTCTGCCTGTCGCTCGCCGCGACGGTACCGCTCGCCGCCCAAGGCCGGCCACTCACCGTCACCGGGGTGCGGGGTCTGACGTTCGGCACGCTGTTGCCGGGGCTTCCGGGCACCGTCTCCCGCAGCGATCCCGCGAACAGCGGGCAGATCGATCTCACCGGGGAAAAGCTTTCCAACGTGCAGCTCAGCTTCACGCTGCCCACCGTGATGACCGGTCCGGGGGGGGCGACGCTGCCGTTGACCTTCAGCTCGGCGGACGCCGGCTACTCAGCCTCACAGGCGATCGGCAGCCAAGTGGCGTTCGATCCGCGCCAACCGTTTGTGGCCGCGCTCAACAAGAACGGTCGCGGATCGGTGTTCGTCGGGGGCACGGCGCAACCGCTTGCGTCGCAACGCGCGGGCAGCTACACGGCGACCGTGATCCTCACCGTGTCGTACGTCCCATGAGAGCGTACTGGAGCGCCGTCGCCGGCGTGCTGTTCGCAGCCGCCCCTCCCCTCGCCGCACAGGGTGTGTTGGTCGCGCCGCACGCCGTGTTCATCGACCACCGGGTGCGCAGCGGCTCCGTGCTGCTCTACAACCCGGGCACCGAGCCGGTCGAAGTCACGATCTCGACGCTGTTCGGCTATCCGGTCACGGACTCTGCGGGGCGCATCCTGCTGCGCACCGTCGACCGGCCGGACTCGGCCGTTCCGTCGGCCGCGGCGTGGATCCAAGCATTCCCGCGCCGGCTGACCGTGGCCCCGCTGGAGCGGCAGACGATCCGCCTGCTCGTAACCCCGCCGCCGACCATCCCCGACGGTGAGTATTGGGCGCGGCTGGTCGTCGCCGCCAGAGGGGGGGCGGTCCCGGCGGCCGGTGTGGCCGACACGAGCGCGATCAAGATCGGCCTGACCCTCGAGGTCCGGACGATCATCGCGGTGAACTATCGCAAGGGTGCGCTGCGCACCGGCGTGAGGCTTTCACGCCTGCAGGCGCGCGTGATGGGTGATTCGGTCGAGGTCCGGGCACGGCTCGAGCGCCAAGGCAACGCGGCGTACGTCGGGACGATGCACGGCGCGCTCGTGGACTCGGCAGGCAAGGTTCACGGAGAGTTCTCCTCGCCGATCGGTGTGTATTACACCCTGGAGCCCCGCGTCACCGCGCCCGTCGGCGCGCTCCTGCCAGGCCGTTATCGCCTGCGCCTCCAGGTCACGACGCAGCGCGAGGACCTGGCGCCGGAAGTCGTGCTTCCCGCGCCCCCGGTCCGTGACTCGCTCGACGTGGTGGTGCCGTGACGCGGGCGAGTGGCAGGCTCGCGCTGCTCGTGGGACTGCTGGCGCTGCCACGACTGGTGCGGGCGCAGAGCTCGACAGCATCGGTGTCGGCGGACGCGGTGGTGGTCACCACGGGCATCACGCTCACATCGCTTCGGGACCTGGCGTTCGGGTCTGTGCCGAAGGGTGCGGCGACGACGGTGGCACCGGGCGCGGCCAACGCTGGCGCGTGGCAAGTGGTGGGCAACGGGAACGCGTTCGTCAGCATCACGTTGACGCTGCCCAGCGCGCTCACCAACGTGCAGGCGGTGCCCGGTGTGACGATGCCGCTGTCCTTCGGCAACACCTCGGCGCTGTGGCGCCGCGCGACCAACAACCCGAGCGGCGCGACTGCCTTCAATCCCCAGGTCGGCACCACGGGCCGGCTCGGTCCCCCCGCGAACCCCTCGCTCTATATCTGGATCGGCGGCACGGTGAGTCCCTCGGCGGCCCAGCTGCCGGGGATCTACGTCGGGACGATCATCGTCTCACTCGCTTACCTCTAATCGCATGGCCCTGCGGCGCAGCACGACGCTCGGCCTCCTCTGGGTCGTGCTGCTGGCTGGCGTCTCGCCCAGCCTCGCCCAACAACCCGGGCGCGCTGCGGCAGGAGATACCCTTCCCGTCCCGATTCTCGTCGAGCTGCGGCTCGACCGGATCGCTGCCCGCACGGTGCAAGCGTTCCAGCGGCGCACCGAGGTGCTGGTGCCGCTCACCCAGTTCCTGCAGCTCGCAGAGGTGCGGTACCGGATGAGCGGGGAGGGGCGGCTGGAGGCAACGATCGACCCCGGCGCGGTGCGGTTGGTCATCGACCTGCAGAGCGACACGATGCGCTTCGGCGATCACCGGGTCCGCCTCGAGCGGGAGTACCGCCTGTTCCGGGACGGCGAGCTGTACGTCGGCGCGGAGCGCTTGGGAGATCTGCTCGGCTCGGGTTTCGTGGTGGACTGGTCCGAGCTCAGCGTGACGCTCCTCGACCCGAGCGTCCTGCCGATCGCCCGCCGCCTGCAGCGGGACGCGGCACGCGAGGCGCTGCTCCACCCGCGTGCCGGCGTCCATCCGGATCTGGTGCTGGGATACGAGCGGCCGCGCTGGGACGGGCTGGTCTTCGACTACTCCTTCCTGGCGCCGAGCGGCTCGCCGCTCGCGGGCGGCGCGTACACTGCCGCGCTGGGGGCCGATGTGGCAGGCGGCTCGCTCGAGCTCGCGACGTCCAGCATCGGCCCAGCCGGTGACGGTGTGACGCGGGTGGACGCATCGTGGACGGGCGTGTGGCGCGACACCCGCTGGCTCCAGCAGCTGCGTCTGGGCGACGGCGGCTCGACCGGCCCGCGCGTGCGTCCCGTGCGGGGATTCGCGATCACGAACGCGCCCTTCACCCGCCCGTCCTTCGTCGGATCGATCCGCTACGAGGGCAGCGTCGAGCCGGGCGGCGGCTGGTCGGTCGAAGCCTACCGCGGCGGTGAGATCCTGGCGTTCGACTCGGCGGACGCGGCGGGGCGATTCGCGCTCGACCTGCTGGTGCGCTACGGCGAAAACCCCGTGGACTTCGTGGCGTACGGCCCGTTCGGCGAGATCCGCGAGTTCGGCCGCACCTACCGCGTCATCGAGGAGCTGCTGCCGCGCGGCCGCTTCGAGTACGGCCTGTCCGGCGGCAGCTGTCGTTCGTCGATCTGTACGGCGACGGGGAACCTCGACCTGCGGTACGGCGCCGCGGAGCGTTGGACGGTGCAGGCGGGCATCGATCAGTTTTGGCGCGACACGCTCCCTAATCGCTTCCATCCGTACGCCAGCGTGGCCGGGAGCCCGATCAACGCCTGGACCACCACGCTGGAAGCCGCTGTCGGGGCGTTCGCACGGGGCGGCCTGCGCTACGAGCCGTCGCTCGACCTGCGGGTCACGGCCGACTACACGCGCTTCGCGGGTGACACGGTGGTGCCCGTGCTCACCCCGGCCGGCGTGCGCTCGCGGCTTTCCCTGTCGGGGTTCGTCCGGCCGCAGCGGTCCCGGGGGTTCTTCTTCGTCGACGGCAGCTTCGATCGCGCGACATCGGATCTCACGACGACGACCCAGCTCCGCCTCGAGCTCTCCGCCCAGCCGCACGATGTCCGGCTGTTGCCGTACCTCCGGGTGGCGCAGGACGCGCCGCGGGCGGGGCCGTCAGCGACGCACGCGTTCGTCGGCCTGAACTCGTTCGTCTTGCCGCACCCCGGTTGGGGCCCGGTGGTTGGTCGGATCTGGGCGAGTACGGGCGTGGAGCTCGAAACCGACGGCGGACCGTTGCTCCAGTCCTACTCGGTCAGGCTCGCGCGCCAGTTCGGTCGGGCCTGGCGCCTCGAGGTCGGCACCGCCTGGAGTCGGGGTCTGCCCGGCGCGACGTGGTCGCTGGGGCTGACCTCGAATCTCCCGATGCTGCGGTCCTACACGACCGTGAGCGCGGGGGGCGGGAGCCCGGCGGTCGGGACGCAATACGTGCAGGGCTCGGTGTTGTGGGACCGCGCGACCGCCCGCCTGGCGCTGGCGCCCGGGCCGTCGCTCGAACGCTCGGGCATTTCGGGGCGCGTTTTCATGGACGAGAACGGGAACGGCGTCGCCGATCCCGGCGAGCCGGGAATCCCGGGCGTGCGAGTCCGCGTCGGGACGAGCACGGCGGTGTCGGATTCCGACGGCGTGGTCCGCGTGTGGGACGTCGTGCCGTTCGAGCCGGTGCCGGTGGTGGTGGACTCCTTGTCGCTCGCGTCGCCGCTGCTCGTGCCGGCGTTCGCCACCGCGGTGCTCGAGCCCGGCCCGAACCGCTTCCGGCGCCTCGACATCCCAATCGAGCGGGCGGGCGTGATCGAGGGACGCGTGCTGCGCACGGCGGCGGGCCGGCTCCCCCCCCAGGGCGTAGGCGGCGTGACGCTGGCGCTCACCGACCGCCGCACGGGCGCGCGCCGCAGCTTCGTCACCTTCTCCGACGGAGCCTTCTACGCCATGGGTGTCAAGCCGGGGGACTACGAGCTGACGGTCGACCCGCGGGTCCTTGACGTACTCAACGCGACCGCGGCACCGCTGCGCGTCACCCTCACGCCCGGCGTGAGCGGCGTGGGCGCAGCGGGGCTCGAGATCACGCTTACGCCGAAGCCATAGGCCGCGCCGGCGTCTCTCGGGCGGCGACCTTGCGGATCACCCGCTCGAGCGCGGCGAAGTCGAACGGCTTGGTCACGGTGGGGACTCTCGATTCCTTGATCAGCGCTGCCGTATCGGCGGCGAACGTGTCGCCCGTGCTGAAGACCAGTCGCCGCACCATCTCCGGGCGGTCGTGGCGGAGACGCTCGAGGAATTCCCGCCCGCTCATGCCTGGCATCCGCACGTCCGAAATGATCACGTCGAACGTCCGCTGGCGCAGCGCGCGCAGCGCCGCGGCGCCGTCTGCGACGCCTTGGCCCTGAATGCCGCGGCGGGTCAGGAACCGCAGCAACGCGTTGCGTAGCGCGGTCTCATCGTCGACTACGAGCACGGTGAGGGCGCCCGCGGCGGGGGAGGGAGCATTGGGGGCGGAGGGCGTCGGCGTGGCCTCGAGGGGCGCCCGCGCGTCCTGCCGCGGGTCGCGCGGCAAGGCGACGGAGAAGCATGCCCCGTGCCCGGGCTCCGAATCGACCCAGATGCGGCCGCCGTGCTCCTGCGCGATGCCGTAGCAGATCGAGAGACCGAGGCCGGTCCCGACGCCTTCGGGCTTGGTGGTGAAAAAGGGATCGAAGATCTTGCCGCGGATTTCGCTCGGGATGCCCGGGCCCGAGTCCGCGAGCTCCAGCACTACCTCGCGCTCGTCGGCGCGGCTTCGCAGCGTGATGGTGCGGGACGTGTCGACCGTCATGAGGGCCTGCTCGGCGTTGATCAGGAGGTTCAGCAGTATCTGCTGCACCTCCGAGGCGTCGGCCCAGATCTTGGGCTCGCCCGGGTCGAGCTCGAGCGCCACCGTGATGTTCAGGGTCGAGAGATGGTAGGATCGGAGCGCACAGGTGCGCCGCACGATGTCGTTCAGGTCCACGAGCGTGCGTTGTTTGCCGCCGGCGCGGGCGAAGGCCAGCAGGTTCGACGTGATGCGTCCGATCCGCGTCGCTTCGTCGTAGACCATCTGGAGCATCTCGCGGTGCTCCGTCTTCAGCTCGTCGAGCAGTAGGGTCTGGGCGAAGCCGGAGATGATGGCCGCGGGATTGTTGATCTCGTGCGCCACTCCGCTCACCAGTTGGCCCATCGCGGTGAGCTTCTCGGCCTGCTGGAGCTGCGCTTCAGTGCGCCTTTGATCGGTGGCGTCCCGGGCGAGCACGAGGATGCGCGTGATCCCGCTGCCCTCGCGCACCGGCGCGTACAGCATGGCGCTGATGCCGCGCGTGCCGTCGGCCCGTACGAAGGGCGCCTCGAACCGCTGCACTTCGCCTCGGAAGGCGGCCGCCATCCGCTCGCCCACCATCGCGGCGGCCTCCGGATCGAGCAGGTCGAAGACGCTCCGCCCGGTCGGCGAGGCGTCGCCGGTCGGCGCCATGCCCTCGCCCGGCGCGTTCGACTCCAGAATGCGACCCTCGCGGTCCACGACCATGATCGTGTCGGGCAGCGCATCCATCACCGCCCGGAGATTGCGCTCGGCCGCGGCCGTGGCCGCGAGGGAATCCATGAGGGAGCGGGTCTGGCTGGCGACCTCGTGCTCGAGCAGCTCCGTGTAGCGGCGGTCCGTCTGGAGCGAGTACACGAACCGGGCGCCGATGACAGCGGCGCCGCCGGCCACGAGCACGGCGCCGGCCAGGTCCGGCTCCGGGGCGAGGGCCCGATGGAGCGCGATGGCGGTGATGCCCGCGAGCCCGACGATCACGGCCACCAGCTGCGACACGCGTCCCGAGACGGTGGGGAGGCCCGCCATGTGCCGCGCCGAGTGGGCGGGGGAGGAGGGGGAGGGGGGGGCAAGCGCGGCGGCGCATGCGAGGAGCAGGAAACCGACATCCCAGCCGACGTCGAGCCCACCGCTCGATCGGAAGCCGCCGGACGGCGCGCCCGCGGCGTACACCAGATTCGTCAGGCATAAGACCGCAAGGCCCGGCATCACGAACCCGACGGTGGCGACGGGAATGCGGGTGGCGCGCAGCAGCTCCACGAGCATGAGCCACAGGACGGCGATGCCCGCGACCGACCAGGCGAGGCTCGTGAGGACCGGCGCGACCGCGCCCGCTCCGTCCCCCGCTGCCCAGAGGTGCTTGAGGACAAACTCGTACGGGAGCGCCGCCGCCGTGAGCGTCACGAGCACCGTGTCGAGCCGCAGCTCGGGGCCCGGACGGCGGCGGGACTGGGCGCTCACGAGCTTGCCGATGGCGATGAAGAAGCACACGTAGGCGCCGAGGTACCCGGGGTCTGCGAGCGAGGGATAGGGCAGTGGCACGCGGCGCCACCACTCGTAGGCGTCCCGAACGAGCTGGCCGCCGAGGAACAGGGCACAGCCGGCCGCGAGCCACCACCAGGCGTTGCGCTGATCTGTATCGGCGCGGCGCCGCGCGGCGATCACGCAGCAGATCGCCGCGTAGAGGGCCGTCCAGGTGCTCGAGACGTCCGCGGTGACGGCCCGCGCCCCCGGATCAGGAGGGGCGAGGGCGTACGCGGCCATGATCGCCGCCAGCGAGCCGGCGGCGATCACGAGCAGGGTTCGCGTGTGCCGGGGGACGATGGTCACGAGATCTCTCGGCTAACGTAACGACCGGCGACAGCGGCCGCGAGGGTGCGTTATGTTTCGGCGCCGCATGAGCCGACCCGGATGGATCGACGCCCCGCGGGCGTCCCTGCGTCAATGGGAGACGCTCGCGCGCTTCGCCGACGAGGTGCGGCGCGACGGGCTGACCCGCGTGGTGCTGTGCGGCATGGGGGGGTCGAGCCTCGCCCCTCAGGTGCTCGCCGCGACCTGGGCGAGCCCGTCGTTCTCGGTCCTCGACAGCACCGACCCTGCCGCGGTTCTGGCGGTGGCGCGCGCCCCCGGCCTCGACCGTACGCTCTTCCTCATCACCAGCAAGTCAGGCACGACCGTCGAGACGCTCGCTTTCTACCACTATTTCGCGGCGTGCGCCGAGCCGCAGCAGTTCGTCGCGATCACCGACCCCGGCACGCCGCTCGAGACTCTGGCCCGCGAGCGGGGGTTCCGCGCCGTGTTCCACCATCCCGTGGACGTCGGCGGGCGGTACGCCGCGCTCACCGTTGTCGGCATGCTGCCGGCCGCGTTGCTCGGCATTGACGGGCGGGTGCTGCTCGAGCGCGCGCTCGCCGTCACCGCGGATCGGGCCCAGGCGCTCGGCGGGCGGCTCGCCGACGCCGCCCGCGCGGGGCGCGACAAGCTCGTCCTCAGCCCGCCGCCGCGGGTGGCGCGCCTCGCGGACTGGATCGAGCAGCTCGTGGCCGAGAGCACAGGGAAGGACGGGCGCGGCGTGATCCCGGTCGTAGACGATCCCGACGCGAGGCCGCGCGCCGATGCGGAGACCGTCACGGAGTTCTCGGCCGATCCGCTCGACCTGGGCGCGGAATTCCAGCAGTGGGAGTACGCCACCTGGGAGCTCTGTTCCCGACTGGGTGTGAACGCGTTCGATCAGCCGGACGTCGAGGAGGCGAAGACACTGGCGCGCGCCGAGCTCGCCGGGGGGGCCGGGGGGGCCGGGGGGGCCGGGGGGGGCGGGGGAGCGGACGAGCCGCTCGCGACGCTGACGCCGGAGGCGCTGCACCAGGCCGCACGCCCGGGGGACTACCTCGCGATCCTTGCGTACCTGCCGCCTACCCTGGAGCATGCGGCGCGGCTCCAGACCGTCCGGGCGGCATGGGCGCATGCCCTCGGCTGTGCCACCACCTTAGGCTTCGGCCCACGCTATCTCCACTCCACCGGGCAGCTGCACAAGGGCGGCCCGAATACGGGCCTGTTTCTCGTGATCACGGCTGAGGACGCCCTGGACGCGGAGATCCCCGAGATGGGCATCACGTTCGGCCGGCTCAAGCGCGCGCAGGCACGCGGCGACATCCGCGCGCTCCTCGCGCGCGGGCGCCGAGTGACGCACGTGCACCTCGAGCGGCCGGAGGGGGTGCGCGAGCTCGAGGCGCTGTAGCGCGGTGGCGCTAATCGTTCAGCGCCGGTCCCGGTGACTTGAGCGCGGTAGGCACCTTGTCCCATTGCTCGGCGGTCAGCACGGCACGGACGCGGTCCAGCGCCCACTGCGCGTTGTCCCGCTCCGCGGCCAACCGCAACACGGCATCCAGCGACTCCGGCAGCAGCCGGTTACGCACGTCCAGCGAGTCGGCGATCACCTGCAGTTGAGCGACCTGCTCGGGTGTGCAGCGGAGCGCATCCCGCATCCCGAGGAGCGTGGTGACGGGGTTCGGGGGGAAGGCGGGCGCGGGCAGCCCGAGCGGTGGTTGCCGGCCGCCGCGCAGGGCCTGGCGGATCCGTCCCGGGCCGATCGTGAAGCGACCCTGGAGGGCGATCTGGAATGGGGCCGTGACGCCGCCGGTCGCGCTCGCGGTGGCGCCGAACCGCCCGTTCACGGCATAGCGGAACTGCCGCGTCGCCGGGTCGAAGCCGCGCACGTACAGCAAAACGGGATCGGGCGCGCCCGTGTAGCCCCAGCCGCGCAGATTGGCGGCGCCGTGCAGCCATTGATCGAGGCCGCCGAGCAGATTCACGGTCGAGAGCGACAACGTGA
>WNGL01000695.1_pt1 | contig 106316 bp, 96 predicted proteins | sample 5400591 | NCBI WGS metagenome assembly WNGL01 (sample SAMN13153377, study PRJNA577476) | soil metagenome | isolation source: 80 cm soil or saprolite under Garry oak tree replicate 1 | place: USA:California | collected 2016-06-15 | reverse complement strand
ACGTCCGCGGCCAGGAACGCCGCCAGCGCCGGCCTGTGCACGCCGGTTCGCACGGCGCTCAGCAGCCCGTCCTCGCGGCGCTGCCACACCCGGCCCGCCGTGACGGCGATCCAGGTCACCTCGGCGGCGGTGAGCAGCACGTAAACGCCGGCGTGACCGAGCAGTACCAGCGTGATAACGCCCTTTTCCTCGTCAGAAGTGCGCGCATCGGCCAGGTATGCCAGGAACCTTTGCTGCCGTTCCTCACTGCCCTGATCGTCGCGGAAATGGCGGCGCATGCACCCATTATGCGTACCGGGCCGGTATGGCCGATCCGGTCCGGCGGCCATTGAAACGGCTGAGGCCCCTCCCGGAATCCGGGAGGGGCCTCTTCGCACCTGCCGGTCGCCCGGCAGGTGCCCGTCTCAGCCGATGTGCCCCTGCACCGCCTTGCCCATGGCGGTCAGGGCGGCCACCGACAGTGGATGGCCGTTGACGGCGAAGCTGCAGGCGAAGAAGCCGTGGTCGTCCCAGTACAGCGCCGCGGCGATCCTCGGATTGGCCAGCACGTAGGACTTCATCGCGCCGATGTAGTGCGCCTGCCAGGCCGGGACGGCCGAGAAGAAGGCACTGGCCCATTCGGCCAGGAACACCGGTTTATTGCCGTGTGTCTGGGCGAACGTGAGCACCGGGTTGAACAGCGAACCGGGCGTGACCGCGGGCTGTGTGGGCCTCGTGGTCCTGTGGTCGCGGCAGCCGCCCCGGTTGTAGCCATCGGCGGCGACCACGTCCACGTTGGCCGCACCCGGCCAGTAGTTCTTGGCAAACCCGATCCGCAGCGACCACTTCGGCCGCTGGCCGATCGGGAAATAGGCCATATGCATGAGGATCAAGGCCCAGCGCAGCCGGCCGCCGGAGCCGACGTTGAGGTGCGCCTTGGTGGCGAGGGCGTGGATGTGGTCCCAGGCCTTGACGAACTGGGCCGGAGTGCCGTTGACGCTGTTCGGCGGGTTGTTCGCCTCGTGCTCGAAGGCAACGTACACCGCGGGCACGTGATAGGTGACGGCGTTCTGTTCGGCCTGGGTCAGCCAGGCGCGGATCTGCTTGTCCTGGTGCCCCGCCGCGATCGAGGCATAGGTGATCCCGTGGCCAAGGGGCACGTCCAGGCTGGCCAGCACCGTGGTGCCCTGCGACATGAGCTGCTTGATGCGCGGCGTGGTGAACTTCTGGCCGATCATGTAGTAGAGCCGGACGATAGACAGCTTGCGGCCAAGGTTGCCCTGCTCGGCGACCAGCGGGTAGGTGCCGCCGAAGAGCGCACCACCGGTGATGCCCGCGGCGCCGGGCTGCGCGGCAGGCAGGGGCCTCGCGCTGGCCTGGACGGACGGGAGGACGAGCGCAAATGAGATCGCGAGCAATGCTGCAAAGCGGAAGTTGCGGGGTTTCACTGCACCTCCAGGGCTAGAAGGTCTGCCCGGCGCGGCGGCGTGTCAGCGGTGATGGCGCGCCGTGCTGGCAGGGGCCAGCACGGTCGGCTATGTGCGCCTCCCTTCGATACAGCGTGACCGGCGGCAGCCTACTGCGGCGCGCACCCCTCATGGAGGACATTCTGAGATATGTCCGTGGTGTCTGCTTTGCCGAGCCCGGAAAGTATTGTTACCGATACTTCTGAGCCCATCACAGAACGGCATCAATGCCCGGAAGTGCCGGGCATGGTCAACAAGGCGTCGGCCTTGTGGCCACCAAGGGTGAGCGGCGCAGGGCTGGCGGCGCTAAATCGCCCGGTCCGGGGCCGGCTGACTTGTGCCCGGGCCGGGTGCCAGTGCCCGGGCCGGGTGCCGGTGTCCGGGCGGGACTCCTGGTGCGCCGCGCTGAGCGGCGGTGACGTGACGTTCGCCCCGCGCATGGGCAGAGGGCACATCAGTACACATGCGCCACACAGCTTTCGTCCAGGCACTTCCATGTCAAGATTCATCAACTTTTAGGGTGCTTGACCCTCGTGTTGCCCAGTCAAAAGGGTTTTGATTTGTCACGGCGGCCCCACGACTCTGCAGCGATCCTGTCCACGGTCATGGTCAGGCGAGTGAACGCGGCCGCGCGCACCTGTCGTGGCGGATCTACGGCGAGCCGAAGCCGGAGACCGGCGGCACCCAGTCCGGTGGCTACGTCTGGGACATCTGCCCCTCGTTCTCGGAATGCCTGAACACCGGCCAAAGCGCGGACAACGTCGCCAGCTCCTCGTTCGTGCGCGACGCGAAGAGCGGGAACCTGCCGAACTTCTCCATCATCACGCCCGGCGGGAACGACGCCCCGTTCAGCGAGCACAACGGCTTCTCCATCACCTCCGGTGACGACTGGCTTGGCCAGATCGCGTCCGCGATCATGAACGGCCCGGAGTGGCGGTTCACTGTCTTGTTCATCACCTGGGACGACTGCGGCTGCTTCTACGACCAGGGCCGGCCAGGGGTCAACCCGGACGGGACGGCGCAGGGACCGCGTAGCCCGCTGGTCATCGTCAGCCCGTTCGCCAAGTCCGGCTTCACCGACACGACCTCGACCACGTTCGCCGGAATCCTCAGCTTTACCGAGCACAATTTCGGCCTGTCCCCGCTTGGGCCCAACGACGCCCAGGCCTACCCGTTCATCAACGCGTTCAATTTCCGCCAGGCACCGCTGCGGCCCGCCCGGATGATTTACCGTAAGTGGCCGCGTGACGCCTATCACGTCAACCTGGCCGAAGGGCGCGACGACACCTGAGGCGACGCGGGCGGGGCCGGTTTCGGCGCTGGCCACGCCCGCGGTTTGCTTGGCTCGTCTCACGCTGGGGATACAGATGAAAACGGGGACGCACCGACGGGGAACTTACCGTGAGAAAGCCATGGGAACTTCCTCACACCGGCACGCCCAGCCCGTACGATTGCGCTCCAACCGCTAGCTAGCCGAGCGGGAACTCACGGGTGGGAAGGCACATGGTGGTACTCCGGCGGGGTTACTCGGTGCCCGAGCACGTCTCCATGTTCGCCGCGAGCGCGGCGATGCTCGGCGCCGTCTACCCGGCCGTGCTGGCCCACACCGGCTGGCCGGGCCTGCCCTGCCCGCTCCGCACGCTCACCGGGGTGCCCTGCCCGTTCTGCGGGATGACCACCGCGACGGTAGCCATCTCCCACGGTGAGTGGGGGAGCGCGGCGGCGGCCAACCCGCTCGCCTGCCTGGCCGCGGTCCTCGTCCTCGGCACCATTCCGGTGCTGCTGGCAAGGGCCGCGGGGCTGGCACCCGGCCCGCGGCCCTGGCCGGAGGCGAGGCGCCGCCGCGTCCGCTGGGCAATAGCCGTTCTCGTCGGCCTGAGCTGGCTCTTTCAGCTGCACAGATTCGGATTCCTCTAACCCGCCCTCACCACACGAGGCGGTCCACCACCTCAGAAAGGTCTCGCAATGGCGTATGCGACCCCTGCAAGTACTCCGGCAAGTAATCCGGCGATGTATGCGAACTGGGGCCAGCGCGTGGGCGCCTACCTCATCGACTACGTGCCCATCTTTGTACTGGAGCTGATCGGGATCATTTCCCGCAACGCGTTCGTCTGGCTCCTTTTCATCCTCGCGTCCCTGGCGTGGTGGATCTACAACCGGTGCATCCAGGCGGGCCGTACCGGTCAGTCGCTCGGGAAGCGGACGCTCCACCTGCGCCTGATCAGCGAGAACACCGGTGAGCCGATCGGCGCTGGCATGGCCTTCGCGCGCGACATCTGCCACATCCTCGACTCGCTCGCCTGCTACATCGGCTGGCTGTTCCCGCTCTGGGACGCCAAGCGCCAGACGTTCGCCGACAAGATCATCAGCACGGTCGTCGTCCCGGAGTGAGCCGGGCAGTTCCGGGGGGCCGCCCAGCACGGGCGGCCCCCCGGAGCATGTCCGGGCCGGTCAGCCCGCCCCGCCAGCCAGGTGGCGCGTCCCGTGGCCCACGTAGAGCTGCCGTGGCCGGGAGATGCGCTGCTCGGGATCGAGGATGCCCTCCTCCCACTGGGCCAGCCAGCCGGGCATCCGGCCGATCGCGAACAGCACCGGGAACATCTCCACCGGGAAGTCCATGGCCTGGTAGATGATGCCCGAGTAAAAGTCCACGTTCGGGTACAGCTGGTGGCTCACGAAGTACTCGTCGGCCAGCGCGATGCGCTCGAGTTCCAGCGCGATGTCCAGCAGCCGGTTGGGCCCGGTGACCTCGAAGACCTGGCCGGCGATCGCCTTGATGATGGTCGCCCGCGGGTCGAAGTTCTTGTAGACCCGGTGGCCGAACCCCATCAGCCGGATCTCGCCCCGCTTCACCCGGTCGATGTACGCGGGGACGTTGCCGACCGAGCCGATGTCATTGAGCATCCGCAGCACCTGCTCGTTCGCGCCGCCGTGCAGCGGCCCGTAGAGCGCCGCGGTGGCCGCGGCCGCGGCGGAGTACGGGTCGGACTGGGCGCTGCCGACCACCCGCATCGCGCTGGTGGAGCAGTTCTGCTCGTGGTCGGCGTGCAGGGTGAACAGCACGTCGAGCGCGTGGGCGAGGACCGGGTCCGGGTTGTACCGTGGCTCGGTCATCCGCCGCATCATGTTGAGGAAGTTCCCGGCGTAGGACAGCTCGTCGTCGGGATAGGCATACGGCAGTCCCATCGCGTGCCGGTAGGCGAACGCCGCCAGCGTCGGCATCTTCGCGATCAGCCGCACGATCTGCTCGTGGCGCCGCTCGGTGTCGGAGATCGCCTTGGCGCCCGGGTAGAAGGTGGACAGCGCCGCGATCGTGCTCACCAGGATCCCCATGGGGTGGGCGTCATGGTGGAACCCGTCGATGAACTTCTTCACGTTCTCGTGCACGAAGGTGTGCTGGGTGATCTCATCCGCCCAGGCGGCGGATTCCTCCTTCCCCGGCAGCTCCCCGTGGATCAGCAGGGAGGCCACGTCGAGGAACGGGACCCGCCCGGCGAGCTCCTCGATCGGGTAGCCCCGGTACCGCAGGATGCCCCTTTCCCCGTCGATGAAGGTGATCGCACTGCGGCAGTTCGCCGTGTTCATGAAGGCTGGGTCGTAGGAGAGCAGCCCGAAGTCGTCGTCGGAGACCTTGATCTGGCGCAGGTCGAGGGCCCGGATCGCCCCGTCGACGATAGGCAGTTCGTAGGCGCGGCCCGTGCGGCTGTCGGTCACGTGCAGCACGTCCCGCGGCTGGGAGGTGTTCGTTGCCATGAGCCAAGTTCATCACCTCCGGGTCGGCGGCCGTGCGGCCGGCCGGGCTTACCGGACCCCCATCCGGATCAGGGGGGAACGGCCCGGGTCGAGCCAGCGCAGCAGCGGCAGCAGGTCGCCCGGCGGCAGGGTCACGCAGCCCGCCGTCGCGATGCCGATGTTGAGGTGCAGGAAGACGGCGCTGCCCAGCCCGGGCGTGCGGGCGGTGTTGTAGCCGATCACCAGGCCGTCGTAGTAGGCCGAGACGTCCATCGGCTCCGGGTTCGCCCCCGGGCTCGCCTGCCGGCCGTCCACCCACTCGTTGTACCGGGGGCTGGCCGAGTCGTCGTCCCAGAAGTCGTGGGGCCGCACCTGCCGGTACCGGAAGCGGAAGCCCGGATTCGGGCCGGCGCCGAAGAAATACGGAATGAAAAACGATCCTGACGGGGTGCGGCCGTCTCCCTCGCGCTTTTGCCCGGGCGGGGCGAACCCGTTCCGGCCGATTCGTGCCGTCCAGGGCCCGAAGGCGCGCTGCCAGCCGTGGCTGGTGCGCTGGTAGGCGGTCAGCACCGCGTAGGTGTCCCCGTACGCCGCGGCGGTGATCGTGATGAGCTGCCGGACGGCCGGCCGGGCGGCCCGTCCCTCGGCGGCCGGCCCGGGCCCGGTGCTGGCCGCCCCGGGGGCCGGTGACGGGGCGGGCGCGGCGCGCGGCGAGCCCGGATCCCGGGGCTGGCCGGGCGCCGCCGCGCAACCGCAGGCCAGCGCGGCCAGGGCCAGCGCGGCCAGGCCGTGCCTGGCGGCGGACCGGGGAAGCCTCACGTCCACAGGATGCCGCACCCGCGGGCCCGCCCGGTAATGATTCCGGCCGCCTCCGGACCGCTGGCATTCCTGTGCACTGGGTAAGAACGGGATTACTTATTGTTACAGCCTGGGGGGAACGCCGCTGACGTGAGGCAGCCGCGATCGATCATCTTCTACGCGTGGGCCTTGCTGGGCGCCCAGCTCGCCCTCGTCGCGGGCGCGATCACGTTCGTCCTGGCCGGCGGTGTCCGGCAGCGCGCCGGCCTCGTCGGCCTGCACACCAGGGCGCAGGCGGCGCAGCTCGCGGACCTCACCATGCTGGCCGAGTTCCTCAGCGCGCAGCGCGCGGTGCGCGTGTACCAGGCCACCGGCGAACTGGCGCCGCTCGGTGAGTACCGCACCGAGAAGATCCGCTTCTACGTCTCGCTGACCCGGCTCGCGCAACTGGCGGGGGCCGATGCGGCCGGCCTGGTGGCCGGGCAGGCGCGCCTCGCGGAGGAGGCATTCGAGGCCGCCGACCAGGCGCCGGTGGCCGCGCCGGGCAGCGTCCGGGCGGCCGGGCTCTACGCCCGCGCCTCGGTCCTGTCCGGCCGGTTCTTTGCCCAGGACGGCGCCCTGCGGGCGCGCCTGGCCCGGGACAGTGACCTTCTTGCTACGGAAGGCGGCCGGACGCTGGATGTCGGCCGGGGCTGGGTCAGCGCCATCCTGCTGTTCGGGCTCATGACGCCGGTGGTCGGGGTGGCGGTGGGCCTGCGCCGGGTCAGCAAGCCGCTGCACGCCACCACGGGCATGGTGCGGCGCCGGGCGCAGGGGGACATGCGGGCACGGGCGGTGCCCGGCGGCCCGGCCGATCTGCGGGACCTGGCGCTGTCCATCAACTTCCTGGCGGACGAGGGCGACCGGATGCGGGAGGCGGAGGCCGACCGGGCCCGGCTGCAGGCCGGCGTGCGCCAGGCCGCCATCCGGATCCGCGAGCACCTGCGCGGCCAGGAGATCCTCCGGGAGGCGGTCACCGCGGTCCGCGAGCACCTACGGGTGGACTGGGTCTATGCCGGGATCGCCCGGGGCGGCCAGCTCACCCTGGAGGGCGTCAACGAGAGCGCCCGGGCCGCGAACGGCGACGTGGTCGGCTACCTGCCACCCGACGCGATCGGCTGGCTGCGCGGGATCTACCGGCACCGGTCCAGCCACCGGGTCCAGGACCTGGCCGGGCCGGAGGCGCAGGACATCCCGGTGCAGATCCGCCGGAGGCTGCTCGAACTGGGCGGGGCGGCACTGCTGCTCATCCCGTTCGGGGCCGGGCCGGAACTGCTCGGCGTCCTCGGCCTGCTGCGCTACGACCAGGGCAGGCCCTGGACCGACGCGGAAACCGCCGCGGTCGAGTCACTGGGCCGCGACATCGGGCGGGGCCTGGAGCACGCGCGGCTGTACGAGGGTGAGGAGCTCCTGGTCGCGGAGCTGAAATCGCTCGACGCGGCCAAGACCAGCTTCCTCGCGTCCGCCTCCCACGATCTGCGCTCCCCGCTGACCAGCATCATCGGCTACGTCGAGATCCTGGCCGACTCCGGCGAGGGGCCGCTGCTGCCCACCCAGGCCAGGATGCTGGACGCGGTGGACCGGAACGCGCGCCGGCTGATGACCTTGATCGAGAACATGCTCACCACGGCCAAGATCGAGATGGGCGGGTTCACCACCCGGCGCAGCCCGGTGGACCTGGCCGGCCTGGTCACGGCGGCCGCGGACGTGATCCGGCCAGCGGCCGCCGCCGGGGGGCTTGACCTGGAGGTGAACTGCCCGGCCAGCGGCCTGATCGTGGACGGGGACGCCGATCAGCTCGACCGGGTGCTGGTCAACCTGCTGTCCAACGCGGTGAAGTACACCCCGAACGGCGGGCAGGTCCGCACGGCCCTGGCCTGCGAGGGTGGCGCCGCGGTCCTCACGGTCGCCGACACCGGCATCGGCATCCCCGCCGCGGACCAGGCCGCCCTGTTCACCCGGTTCTTCCGGGCGTCGAACGCGGTCGACGGGGCGGTACCCGGGTCCGGCCTGGGCATGTCCATCGCCCGCACGATCGTGGCGAACCACGAGGGGGACATCAGCGTGGAATCGGCCGAGGGCGAGGGCACGACCGTGACCGTGCGGATAGCGCTGGCCGGAGCCGGGCGTGTCACCAGCCCGGATCGACCGGGCCGGTGACAGCCCCCGGCCCTGGGCCGGGACCGCCCGTCCTGGTAACGCCCCGCCAGGCGGCACCAGGACGGGTGCCGGGCAGCCCCTAGAGGCCCTCGTTGATCAGCCGGCCCGCCTGCTCGTACTTCTGCGGCTGGCGGCGCTTGTAGTAGATCGCGGCACCGATGCCGATGAGCACCACGGCGAGGTCGATCGGGCCCAGCCAGTAGGCATAGCTGTAACTGGACGCGCCGAGGAACCCGATGTTGGTGAACAACAGGTACACCACGAACACCTGGGAGAAGAACGAGAGCAGCGGCGCCAGCCGGGTCCTCCACCAGTGCACCTCGTCGCGGTGGTAGCGCTCGTAGTAGACCAGGATGGCCAGCGAGACCAGGGCCTGCACGGACAGGATGATGATCACGCCCATGAGCGCCATCAGGCCGTAAACCTGCACGTAGGCCTGGGAGGTCGGGTCGTTGGTGCCGGTGAAGATGGCGAAAAGCACGATGATGAACGCGGCGATCACCGACTGGGTGACCGAGGCGATGTGCGGGCTCTTCCACTTGGGGTGGGTCTTGCCGAGCGCCTTGGGCATGAACCCTTCTCGGCCGAGCGAGTAGAAGTACCGCGCGGTGGTGTTGTGGAACGCCATGCCGCAGGCGAACGACCCGGTGATGATCAGGTAGCTCATGATCGAGGCGACCCAGTGGCCCGCGTACAGCCTGGCCGGGTTGAGGTAGAAGTTGGCGGGGTCGCTCTGCGCCTGGGCGGCCGCGGCGTGAATGCTGGAATACCCGCCCAGCGGCGCCCACGAGGTCAGCGTGTAGAAGATCCCGAGGCCGATCACCGAGATGTACATGGCACGCGGCACGATCCGCTTCGGGTCGCGGGACTCCTCGCCGTAGTTGGGCGCCATCTCGAAGCCGACCCAGGACCAGAACGCGAAGAACAGCCCGATGCCGATCACTCCAGCGGCCACCCCGTGCGACGCCGGGAGGGCCTTGAACGCGTTCACCGGGTTGATCGCGCTGAAGTTCACGTTCCCGTGGCCGAACAGGAAGATGTCGAAGATGACCAGGATGACGACCTCGCTGACCAGGCCGATGGCCAGCAGGTTCGCGGAGAGGCGGACGTCGAAGTAGGTCAGCACCCCGATGAGCGCGATCATGAACAAGGCAAGCCAGGGCCAGCCGACGTTCCACCCGAACGAAGCCAGCTTCAGGTTGAGGAAGTAGGCGAACCCGCCGGCCAGCGATGCCTCGAACACCGAGTAGGCCACCAGCGTGCCGAAGCCGGTGCCGATGCCCAGTTCCCGCCCCAGCCCGTGGCTGATGTAGGAGTAGAAGCCGCCCGCGGTGGTCTTCTTCCTGGCCATGGCCACGTAGCCGACCGAGAAGATCGTCAGGACGATCGTCGCGAAGATGAACGCCGCCGGGGCGCCCACCCCCTGGCCGAACCCGACCACGATCGGGGTGTTGAACAGCATGGCCGAGATCGGCGCGGAACCGGTGACGGTCAGGAACAGGACGCCGCCGAGCCCGACGGCGCCCCTGCGGAGCTTGGCGACATCGCTGCGCTGGGAGACGTCGAAGTCCTCGGGGACCGCGGCGCCGCTCCCGCCAACAGAGGTGCCGGACTGTGCCATGATTCCTCCCCCACAGCGGGGTGCGCCCGGGCGAGCCAGTCCCGGGGCGGGCTTATTGGTCTGGCATGTGCGTTGTGGCACACATCACAGCGCGGACAGTATCACCTGGTAGAAACCATGACAAGACTTCTGGTTACGGAAATACAGAGTTAACAGAGACCGGTTGACACTAAACGGTCACATCCGGTATTCGTTTGGTTGAACCAAACGGGCGGGGTGCGAACGTGCCCATGGGCCGCGGCGCGGATGTGCAGAGTGCCCAGCGGCGCGGGGTGCCTCGCGCCGGAGGCGCGAGGCGCTGTGCCGGAGGCGCGGAGGTGATTGTGGCCGAGGAACTCATCGCCTTCGCCTCCAAGGGCGACATGCTCGCCAAGTCCAAGGAGTTCTGGAACCCGGCCAAGACCCAGTTCTGGGTGGACTCGGGCGTCCCGCTGGTCATCGACCGGCGCGAGGGCTACTTCATCTACGACGTCGAGGGCAAGCGCCTGATCGACACCCACCTCAACGGCGGCACCTACAACCTGGGCCACCGCAACCCCGAGGTGGTGGCCGCCGTCACCGCCGCCATGCAGCACTTCGACATCGGCAACCACCACTTCCCCTCGCTCGCCCGCACCGCGCTGTCCGAGGCCCTGGTGAGCACCGGGCCGCCCGGCATCGCGAAGGTGGTCTTCGGCAGCGGCGGCGGCGAGGCGATCGACATCGCGCTCAAGACCGCCCGGCACGCCACCAAGCGGCGCAAGATCGTCTCGGTCGCCAAGGCGTACCACGGGCACACCGGGCTCGCCGTCGCCGCCGGGGACGAGCGGTTCTCCACGCTGTTCCTCGCCGACCGGCCCGACGAGTTCAGCCACGTGCCGTTCAACGACCTGGCCGCGATGGAGCAGGCGCTGCGCGGCAAGGACGTGGCCGCGGTGATCATGGAGACGATCCCCGCGACCTACGGCTTCCCGCTGCCCGCCCCCGGCTACCTGGCCGCGGTCAAGCGGCTGTGCGCGGCGCACGGCGCGCTGTACATCGCCGACGAGGTGCAGACCGGGCTGATGCGCACCGGTGAGCTGTGGGCGATCAGCAAGCACGGCGTGGTCCCGGACATCCTGGTCACCGGCAAGGGCATCTCCGGCGGCATGTACCCGATCAGCGCCGTCCTGGTGAGCGAGGCGGCGGCGGGGTGGCTCAGCGAGGACGGGTTCGGCCACATGTCCAGCTTCGGCGGCGCGGAACTCGGCTGCGTGGCGGCGCTGAAGACGCTGGAGATCACCTGCCGCCCCGAGGTCCGGTCGATGGTGCACTACATCGCCGGCCTGATCGGCGACGGGTGCCGGCGGATCCAGGCGCTTTACCCCGACTGGTTCGTCGGCATCAGGCAGGACTCATGCGGCGGCTGTATGAGGCCGGCGTCTGGGCGATCTTCTCGACGCTCGACCCCCGGGTGCTCCAGTACAAGCCGGGCGTGCTGCTGACCCCCGCGCTGTGCGAGGAACTGCTCGACCGGACCGAGCAGGCCATCGGCCTCGCCGCCCGCGACGCCCGTTCCGGCCGGGGCCAGCCATGACGGGCAGATGCCGCCCCGTGCGCCCGCCATGCCACCGCGCTGGGCGCCGATCTTTTGTCGTGGTTGCCACAACGACGACAAAAGAGTGTCGTGGTTGCCACAACCACGACAAACGCAGCCGAGGAGGAGGGCGGTCGTGAGCGGGCCGGGGATACCGAGTGTGGCCGGTGCGGCACATGCTTCTGGTGGAACCAGCCGGGTGGTAGCGCGGGAGCCGGAGGCGATCAGTTTCGAGGTGCTCAGCGACCCCGCCGGGGTGCCCCGGGCCCGGGCCATGCTGCAGCGGGCCGAATGGGCGGCCCGCGCGTTCGGCCGGTACGACAAGCAGGCCGTGGACCGTGTGGTGCACGCCGCCGCCCAGGCCGGCGCGGCCAAGGCGCGCGAGTACGCCGAATGGGCGGTCCGTGAGACCGGGTTCGGCGTCGCCGACCACAAGGTCGTCAAGAACCTGGCGTGCAGCACCGGGCTGCTCGAGGCGTACGCCACCCACGACTACGTGACCCCGCGCTTCGACCCGGCCACGAAGATCGTCGAAATCCCGCGCCCCGCCGGTGTGGTCCTTGCCCTCACCCCCTCCACCAACCCGGTGGCCTCGGTGTACTTCAAGGCCCTGCTGGCGCTGATGACCCGGTGCGCGGTGGTCATCAGCCCGCACCCGCAGGCCGCCGAATGCTGCGCGGACGCGGCGCGCACGCTGGCCGGGGCCGCCGTCGCCGCCGGCGCGCCGGACGGGGTCATCCAGGTGGCGGACCGGCCCTCGGTGCCGCTGATCGACGCGATGATGACCGACGAGCGGACCAGCGTCATCGTGGCCACCGGCGGCTCCCCGGTGGTCCGGGCCGCCTACAGTTCCGGCACGCCCGCGATCGGCGTGGGCCCGGGCAACGTGCCCGTGCTCGTGGACGCCACCGCCGACCTGGCCAAGGCCGCCAAGCGGATCGCAGACAGCAAGAGCTTCGACAACTCGATCCTGTGCACCAACGAATCGGTACTGATCGTCGAGGACCAGGTCGCCGACGCCCTGCTGCGCCACCTCAAGCGGGAAGGCGCCCATCTGCTGACGCCGGACGAGGCCGGCCGGGTCGCGGCGATGCTGTTCCCCGGCGGGCGCTTCGACGTCAGGTTCGTGGGCAAGGACGCGACCTGGATCGCGGCCGAGGCGGGGCTGCGGGTGCCCGGCACCGCCCGGATCCTGCTCGCCCCGTTCTGCCTGGCGGTCCCCGAGGAGCCGCTCGCCCACGAGAAGCTCTGCCCGGTGCTCGGCCTGGTCCGGGTGCGCAGCGCCAGCCGGGGCATCGACGTGGCCCGTGCGGTGCTGCGGATCGCCGGGCGCGGGCACTCGGCGGCGATCCACAGCACCGACCCCCGGACGATCATGGATTTCGGGGCCAGCGTGGACGTGCTCCGGGTGTCGGTCAACGTCGGGAACAGCCTGGGCAGTTCGGGGATCTCCACGGCGCTGGCGCCGTCGATGACCGTGGGGACGGGGTTCTCCGGGCGGTCGTCGCTGACCGAGAACCTGGAGCCCAAGCACCTGGTGCAGTGGACGCGGATGGCTTACCCCTCCGAGGCTGACGAGGCCTTCGGGAACTTCTCGGGGGTGGTTCCGTGGGAGACGCCGGCCGGGGCGGTACCGCCGTACCCGGTGGCGTCGAACCTGGCGGGGGATGGGCGCGGGCCAGAGGGATACCTGGGCGCGGACAGGACTCCGCGCCCAGGCACCCCCCTGCCCCACGTTGGCGGTGGCGCGGGGCTGGGCGCGGGACCGGACATGGCTGCGCTGCGGGAGGAGATCAGGCGGGTTGTTATCGAGGAGCTTGCGCAGTTCGCTGGGGGTTTCCATGGCTGAATTGCGATCGTTTATCTTTCTCAATCGGCTCCAGCCGCAGACCATGTGCTACCTGGGGACGTGGATCCGGGGCAGCCTGCCGCGCAGCGATGTGGCGGCGCAGATCATCGAGGTGGCGCCGGGGCTGGACATCGAGCCGGTGACGGACGTGGCGCTCAAGCACGCCGGGGTGCGCGCCGGGATCCTCGTGGTCGAGCGGCAGTTCGGCTATCTGGAGATCCACGGCGGGAACGACGAGGTGCGGGCGGCGGGGTCCGCGGTGCTTGACGCGCTCGGGGTTTCCGCGCGGGACGCGACCCGGCCGGCGGTGCTGGCGTCGAAGATCATCTCCATGCTGGATCCGCAGCACGCGTTCCTGATCAACCGGAACAAGATCGGGTCGATGGCGCTGGCCGGGGAGTCGCTGTTCGTGCTGGAGATGCAGCCGGCCTCGTACGCGATCCTGGCGGCCAACGAGGCGGAGAAGGCGGCCAGGATCAAGGTGGTCGACTACCGGATGATCGGGGCCACCGGGCGGGTGTACCTGTCCGGGTCCGAGGCGGATGTGCGCCAGGCGGCGGGAGCCGCCGAGGACGCACTGCGGAGCCTGGCATGACCGGGCAGCCGGGCGCAGACATCGAGGCCATCCGGGCGCTGGTGCGGGAGGTGCTGGCCGACCTGCTCCCCGCGGCCGGACGGGTTCCGGGGAACCCGGGTGGCGCCGGGGGGACCGGGGTGCCGGGGGCCGGCGTGGCCGGCGGGCTGGCCACGGCGGGGGCCGGCCCCGCGCAGCCGGGGCTGCCGCATACCGTCCGGGAGGACGTCGAGTCGGTCGAAGTCGTGTCGATCAGGACCGACGCCGACCTCGGGAACTTCGTTTTGCATCTCCTGCATTTGTTCGAGAACCCGAAGCACAGGGACGCTCTGCGCGCCGGGCGGCTGCGGTTCCGGCTGGCGGCGGCCGCGGTGCCGGGGTCGGCCCAGCCCAGCCACCGCGTCGAGAAGGGGGCGGTCACCGAGGCCATGGTGGCCGCGTCCGCGCGGGCCGGCGCCCGGCTGGTGCTCGGCCGCCGGGCGGTGCTCACGCCGCTCGCCCGCGACCGCGCCCGCGCCGCCGGGGTCGAGATCGTGAAGGAGCGCTGATGCTTACCGCGACGGTGGTCGGAAACGTGTGGTCCACCCGCCGGCTGGCGGAGATACCGAACGGGGCCTTCCTGGAAGTGGAGGCCGAGGGCACGGGCACCCGGCTCGTGGCGTTCGACGTGCTGGGCAGCGGCGTGGGCGAGCGCGTCCTCGTCGCGCAGGGCTCGGTCGCCGCCGCCTGGTTCCCCGGCAAGGCGCCGCCGATCGACGCGCTCATCATCGGCTCGATCGACGAGCCAGCCGGCGGCGGCCCAGTGACGAAGGAACGGGGCCGCCGGTCGTCGGGGGGGTCCGGGGGGTCGCTCCCCCGGGCCAGCAGCCACGGGGCCGTGGCAGCCGGTTCTGTCAGGAGGAAAGGAAAGGCACATGGCTGACAACGCGATAGGGATGATCGAGACCAAGGGCTATGTCGCCGCGCTCGCCGCGGCCGACGCCATGGTCAAGGCGGCCAACGTGACCATCGTGGGCCGCGAGGACGTGGGCGACGGCCTGGTATCGGTCACCATCATCGGGGACGTCGGGGCGGTCAAGGCCGCCACCGAGGCGGGCTCGGAGACCGCGACCAGCGTCGGCGAACTGGTGTCCGTGCACGTGATCCCGCGGCCGCACGCCGAGCTGGGCAGGCACTTCACCATCCGCTCCGAGTAACCATGGCCCCGCCCGCACCGCCGCGCCCCGAGCTGCGCGTCTACCTCCTGGTCAAGGACCTGCAGCGGCAGTTCGCCGCCTACCTGGGCACGCCCACCCGCGCCCGGGGGTACCCGCCGTTCGCCGGCGAGCACTCGCTCATCGTGGAGGTCGCGCCCGCGCTGGCCATCGAGCGGGTCACCGACCTGGCGCTGCGCGCGGTGCCCACGGTCGAGCCGGGCATCCTGTTCGTGGAGCGGCAGTTCGGCGTGCTCGAGGTGCACGGCGCCGACCTCGCCGACGTGGAACGGGCGGGCCGGGCGATCCTGGCCGGCCTGGACGCCGACCCGGCCGATCAGCTCCGGCCGCGGATCCTGTTCGCCGACGTGATCGAGGACCTGACCGACCGGCAGGCGGTCATCATCAACCGCAACCGGGGCGGGTCCATGGTGATACCCGGGGACACCCTTGGGGTCTGCGAGGTGACCCCGGCCCTGTTCGCCACCGTGGCCGCCAACGAGGCCGAGCGCGCCGCGCCCGGCGTGACCCTGGTCGACGTGTCGATGATCGGCGTGGCGGGCCGGATCTACCTGGCCGGTCAGACCGCCGACGTGGCCAAGGCGCAGCAGGCGATGGCGGACGTGCTGGCCGCCGTCGAGGGCCGGGACCAGAGCGGGGCGGCCCATGCCCGCGCATGACCTGTCCGTCGGCGGCGACGTGCTGGACCGGGTCACCCGCTGCGCGCAGCGGGCCCTCGGCGAGTACGGCTGCCACCCCGGCGCCACGGTCCGGCTGATCAACGTGTCGGAGAACGCGACGTACCTGATCGAGGACCCGGACGCCGGGCCTTCCGTGCTGCGGGTGCACCGGCTCGGGTACCACACGCCCGCCGAGATCGCCTCGGAACTGGCCTGGATGGACGCGCTGCGGGCCGAGGCGGGGGTGCGCACGCCCCGGGTGCTGCCCGCCCCCGGCGGCGAGCGCATCGTCACGGTGGCAGACCGGGCCAGCGGCGAGGAGCGCGCCTGCGTCCGGTTCGAGTTCCTGGCCGGCGCCGAGCCGGCCGGCGACTCGCTGCCGCACTTCGCCGAGCTGGGCGAGATCACCGCACGGATGCACCGGCACGCGCGGGCCTGGCAGCGGCCGGCCGGTTTCACCAGGTTCCACTGGGACTACGACGCCGCGTTCGGCGCGGGCGCCCGGTGGGGCCGCTGGCAGGACGGGATCGGGGTCGGCCCGGCCGAGCTGGAGATACTCGGGCGGCTCGACGCGACCCTGCGGGCCAGGCTGGCCGCGTTCGGCACCGGCCCGGAGCGCTACGGCCTGGTGCACGCCGACACCCGGCTGGCCAACCTGCTGGCCGACGGCGACGCGGTCAGCGTCATCGACTTCGACGACTGCGGGTTCAGCTGGTATCTCTACGACGTCGGCACCGCAGTGAGCTTCTTCGAGCACGAGCCGCACGTGCCCGCCCTGGTCGGCGCGTGGCTGTCCGGCTACCGCCGGGTGCTCGGCCTGCCCGCCGAGGACGAGGCCGAGATCTGGACGTTCATCCTGTACCGCCGGCTGCTGCTGGTCGCCTGGATCGGCTCGCACACGGCGGTCGACATCGCACAACAACTCGGAGCCGGATACACCGCCGGGAGCTGCGACCTGGCCGAGGCCTACCTCAGCCGGGCCGGCTGAGGGCCGCGCGGGTCCGCGACAGACAGGGCCAGCCCGTGGGCGGCCGGGAAAGGGAAGGCGAGCATGTTCACATCCATCGCCGGGCGGGCCGTCGTGGTGACCGGTGCCACCCGCGGCATCGGCAAGGGCATCGCCCGGGTGTTCGCCGGCGCGGGCGCCCGCGTGCTCATCACCGGCCGGGACGAGGAGGCGGCCAAGGGCGCCGTGGCCGAACTGGTGGCCGGTGGCGGCGAGGCGTCCTACGTCCTCGGCGACGTCAGCCGCAGGGAGGACTGCCAGGCGATCGCCGCCGCGGCGGCCGAGCGGCTCGGCGGCATCGACGTGCTCTGCGCCAACGCCGGGATCTTCCCCGCGGCGCCGCTGGCCGAGATGACCGACGAGAACATCGACCAGGTGCTCGGCACCAACCTGAAGGGCACCATCCTGTCGGTCCAGGCGTGCCTGCCCGCGCTGGCCGCATCGGGGCACGGGCGGGTCATCCTCACCTCGTCCATCACCGGGCCGGTCACCGGGTTCCCCGGCTGGTCCCACTACGGCGCCAGCAAGGCCGGCCAGCTCGGCTTCCTGCGCACCGCCGCGATCGAGCTGGCCGCCAGCGGCATCACGGTCAACGCGGTGCTGCCCGGCAACATCATCACCGAGGGCCTGGCCGACCTGGGCGAGGACTACATGGCCGGGATGGCCGCCTCGATCCCGCTGCGCCGGCTCGGCTCGGTCGAGGACATCGGGTACGCCGCGCTGTTCCTGGCCACCGACGAGGCGGGCTACATCACCGGGCAGACCATCGTGGTGGACGGCGGCCAGGTGCTGCCGGAGTCGCTCGAAGCCCTGGACGGGTGATGCCCGAGCCGGTGCGCACGCACGAGGACGTGCGCCGGATCCTGGCGGACCAGATCTCCGCCGGGCGGCTGCGGCCGGGGCAGCGGCTCGGCGCGGAGCGCGCGCTCGCCGCCGAGCTTGGCGTCAGCCGCACGGCGCTGCGCCAGGCGCTGGCCGTGCTCGAGGAGGGCGGGCTGGTCCGCCGGGTGCCCGGGCGCGGCGGCGGCACCTTCGTCAGCAAGGGCAAGATCGAGCGCGACCTGTCCCGGGTGGTCGGCGTGCCCGCACTGCTGCGCAGCCAGGGTGTGGTGGCCGGGACCAGGGTGCTGTCCGCGCGGCTGGCCCCGTGCGACGAGACCGCGGCCAGGGCGCTCCGGCTGCACCCGGGTGAGCTGGTGATCGACCTGGTCCGGATCCGGCTGGCGGACGGCAGCCCGTTCTCGGTCGAGCACCTGTTGCTGCCCGCCGACCGGTTCCCCGGAATGCTGGAGATGCCGCTTGGCGGGTCGGTGTACGAGCTGCTCGAGGAGCGCTACGACACCCGGCCCAAGGAGGCCGTGGAGCGCATCGAGGTGGTCAGCGCGTCCCCGGACGAGGCGATGATCCTCGACGTGGCGGCCGGCGCCCCGCTGCTGTCCATCACCCGCACCACCACGGACGCGCAGGACGAGCCGATCGAGTTCTCCCACGACCTGTTCCGCGGCGACCGGACCCGGATCGTGGTGCGCACCCCGGGCAAGGGCAGCGTGACCCGGGCATCGCGCGGCCGCGGCCAAGTGATCGAACTGCGGGCCCAGGCCGCGCCATGAGCAGACGAGGGCGCGCGGGCCGCGCCATGACCGGGGAGGGAGCGGTGCCATGACGGCGGAGGAGGGCGCGGGCAGGCGGCCCGTCGGGCGGATCAGGTTCATGGACGCCCAGCGGGTCAACCTGGACGGGTTCGCGGTCGAGGACGCCGGCCTGGGGCTGGTGGCGATGCGCTCGCCGCACGATCCGGAACCGGGACTGGCGATCCGCGACGGCCGGGTCACCGAGCTGGACGGGGTGACCGACGATCAGTTCGACTCGCTGGACAGCTATATCGCCAGGCACGGCCTGGACCTCGCCGTGGCGGAGGAGGCGATGGGCCTGCCCGACGTCGAGTTCGCGCGCAGGCTGGTCAGCCATGATGTGCCCCGGTCGGAGGTCATCCGGCTGTCCGCCGGCGCCACGCCCGCCAAGCTGGCCCGGGTGCTGGCGCTGCTGCGGCCGCCGGAGCTGTGCCAGGCGATGACCAAGATGCGGGCCAGGCGCACCCCCAGCAACCAGGCGCACGTCACCAACCGGCTGGATGACCCGCTGCTGCTCGCGGCGGACTCGGCAACCGCGGCGGCGTTCGGGTTCCGCGAGGTGGAGACCACGGTCCCGGTGCTCGCCGACGCGCCGAGCAACGCGGTGGCCTGCCTGATCGGGGCGGCCGCCGCGGCGCAGGGGGTGCTCATCCAGTGCTCGGTCGAGGAGGCGCTCGAGCTGGAACTCGGCATGCGCGGCCTCACCTCCTACGCGGAGACCATCTCGCTGTACGGCACCGAGCAGGTGTTCACGGACGGCGACGACACCCCGTGGTCCAAGGCGTTCCTGACCTCGGCGTACGCGTCGCGCGGCATGAAGATGCGGGTCTCCTCCGGCGCCGGGGCCGAGGTCCTCATGGCGGGCGCGGAAGGCAAGTCCATGCTCTACCTGGAGTCCCGCTGCGTGGCGCTGGCCCGGGCCATCGGCGCCCAGGGGGTGCAGAACGGGGGGATCGACGGGGCCAGCGTGGCCGCCTCGGTGCCGTCCGGGCTGCGCGAGCTGATGTCCGAGAACCTGATGGTGATGATGCGCAACCTGGAGTCCTGCTCCGGCAACGACGCCCTGATGAGCGAGTCGGACATGCGCCGCACCTCGCGCACGCTGCCGATCGTGCTGGCCGGCTCGGACTTCATGTTCAGCGGGTTCGGCAGCATCCAGCGCTACGACAACATGTTCGGCCCGAGCAACTTCAACGCCGAGGACATCGACGACTTCCTGGCCATGCAGCGGGACTGGGGCGTGGACGGCGGCCTGCGGACCGTCCCCGAGGAGCGGATCGCCGCGCTGCGCCGCGAGGCCGCGCAGATGTGCCGCGCCGTGTACCAGCACCTGGGCCTGGCCGACTTCACCGACGAGCACCTGGAGCGCGCGGTGGACGCGGCCGGCTCGAAGGACCTCGGCGAGACCGACACGCTGGCCGTGATCAGCGCCGCGCAGACGATCAGGGACGGCGGCATCACCGTGGTGGACGTGGTCGCGGCGCTGGACGAGACCGGGTACGAGGCCGCCGCCGACCGGGTCCTGGCCATGACGGCGCAGCGGCTGGCCGGCGACTACCTGCAGACCTCCGCGATCTTCGACGAGCAGCTCCGGGTGCTGTCGCTGGTCACCGACCCCAACGACTATGCCGGGCCGGGCACTGGCTTCGAGCCGAGCCCCGAGCGCCAGGCCGAGATCGACGCGATCCGGCAGGCCCGCGGCGTCGAGGACCTGCGCGCGGAACAGGCCACCGCGGCGGTGCCGCTGCTCGCGGTGGCGGGCCCGGCTGCGCCCGGCGACGGGAACGGGCAGGGCCAGGACCCGCGCGAGGTGGTCATCGGGGTCTCCCCGGCGGTCGGCCGGGACGTGTGGCGGTGCCTGTCCGGGCTGACCGTGCCCGAGGTGCTGGCCGAACTGCTGGCCGGCCTGGAAGAGGAGGGCTGCACCGGCCGGGTGGTCCGGTTCAACGACACGGTGGACCTCGGCCGCATCGGGCTGGCCGCCGCCCGGCTGGCCGGCTCGGGGATCGGCATCGGCCTGCAGGGGAAGGGGACGGCGCTGATCCACCGCCGGGACCTGGCCCCGCTGGCCAACCTGGAGCTGTACTCGGTCGCCCCGGCGGTCACGCCCGAGCTGTACCGGCTGCTCGGCGCGAACGCCGCCCGGCACGCCAAGGGCGGCACGCCCGACCCGGCCCGCAACCCGTACACCGACGAGGCGATCGAGGCCAGGTATCACACCACGGTGATCGCCCTGATGGCACTGGAACGCGCCTGGGTCAAACCCGGCGCCCCGCCCGAGGAGCTCTCCCTGGACGGCCTGCGATGAGCGGGGGCGGCGGCGGGGGAGAGGGCATGAGCGGGGTCGGCGGCATGAGCGAGGGCGGCAGCATGAGCGAGGGCGGCAGCATGAGCGAGGGCGGCAGCGAAGGCGGCGGCATGAGCCGGGCCGGGGGCGAGGCTGGCGGGCTGAGCGGTGTCCGGGCGCTGTCCGGGCGGCCGGTGGGGGAGCTGACCCTGGAGGCGGTCCGGCGCGGCGAGATCGGGCTCGAAGACCTGCGGATCCATCCGGAGACCCTGGAATGGCAGGCCGCGGTGGCCGAGCAGCATGCGAACCCACAGCTTGCCGAGAACCTGCGGCGTGCGGCGGAACTGACCCTGCTGGGCGACCAGGAGGTGCTCGCGATCTACGCGGCGCTGCGGCCCGGCCGTGCCACGCCAGTCGAATTGAACGCGCTGGCGGAGTCGCTGGCCGAGCGCGGCCTGCCCCGCTGCGCCGCGCTGGTGGCCGAGGCCGCCGAGGTCTACGCCCGCCGTGGCCTGTCCGCGTGACCGTCATGCCGCCCCGGTTGGGCATGAATGTGACAACGAGGCCCCTAGAGGGGCACCAGATTCACATTCATGGCGGTGACAGGCCCCGGTGACCGTTATCGCTGGGGTTGATGTGGGGAATGCGACTACCGAGGTCGCGTTCCTCGACGGAGACCGGCTGCTCGGCGTGGACCGGGTGCCCACCAGGGGACGCAAGGGCTCCGCTGACTCATTGCGCGGGGCAGCCGCCCTGGTACGGCGGCTGGAGCGCCGCCTCGGCTGCCAGGTAACCGAGGCCCGGGTGGCGCCTCTGCGGGCGGTGGACACCACCACGATGACCATCCCGCCACTACCGCCGGTCACCGGCAGGCTACGGCTGCTGACCGCCGGGGTCGCCACGCCCGGCGGTTCCGGTGCCTGGGTCGGCGTGCCGCTGTGGCTGGACCGCCCGTTGCCGCCCGCCTGGGCGGCCGGTCGCGCCGGGTCGGCGGCTGCCGGGTCACTGCGCGCCGCCGGGCCGCGCGACGCTGCCGGGTCGCTGGGCGCCGGGGCGCCGGGCGCTGCCGGGTCGCTGTCCGCCGCTGGGCCGCTGGGTACTGCTGGGCCGCTGGGGGCTGCCGGGCCGCTGGGCGCTGCCGGGCCGCTGAGGGCTGCCGGGCCGCCGGGGGCTGCCGGGGCCCCGGGCGCCGGGGCGCCTGCCGCCGGGACGCCTGCGGCCAGGATCCCTGCGGTGGCGGTCGTCCCGGCCGGGTTCGGCTACGCCCGCGCCGCCGCTGAGCTGCGTGCCCTGCTCGGCGCCGGGGTGCCGGTCGGCGCGGTCCTGGTCGGCGGGGACGAGGGCGTGCTGATCTTCAACAGGCTGGGCGCTGCGCTTCCGGTGATCGATCAGGTCGACCTGAGCACCGTTGCCCGCTGCGACCTGGTCGCGGTCGAGGTCCGCCCGCCGGGTGACCCGCTGACCCTGCTGGCCGACCCGGTCGCGCTGGCCGCCGCGTTCGCGCTCCGCCCGGGCGAGGCCGGGGACGCCGCGGTGCTGTGCCGCACGCTGGTCGACTTCTCCAACGCGGTGGCCGGCCGCGCCGCCGACGGCCGCGCCGCCGACGGCCCCGGTGCCGACGGCCCCGGTGCCACGGCCGGCCCTGACGTCACGGCCGGTCCCGGGCCGGGCGATCCCGGGGGTTCCGTGCCGTGGGTGGAGGCGGGCGGCCAGCGCGTCGCGCTGCGGTCGGCCTGCGCCCAGGTGCACGGGTGGCCGGTCGGCACCGTGCGCGCGCTGGGCACCGCGGCCGGCCGGGCCGAGCTTGACGACCTGTTCGCGCTCGACCTGGCTGGGGTGGCGGACGCGGCCACCGCGCGGCGCGGGAGCCTGGGTTCCGCGGTGCTTGTCGCGTCGCTGCGGCGGCTGAGCGAGGGCGACGACCACGCGGCGGCGCTGGCTGGCCTGCTCGGCGTCCCGGTGCGCAGCGTGCTCTCCGAGCCCGCCGCCGCGCGGCTGGGCGCCCTCACCACCCCAGGTGCCCGCCCGGACACCGCCGTGGTCGACCTGGGTGCCGGGACCGTGGACGTGATCGCGCTCCACGGCGAGGTGGTGGCCGCGGGAGCCGGCGACCTGCTCACCACCGCGGTCGCGGAGACCCTGCGCATCCCGCGCGCCGCCGCGGACTGGGTCAAGCGCGGCCCGTGCCTGCGGGTGGACGGCGGCCAGCGGTTCGAGGCGGAGGACGGGAGCCGCGGCTTCCTTGACCGCCCCGCGCCGGCCGCCGCGGCCGGGATGCTCGCCGCCCGGGGCCCGGCCGGCCTGCTCCCCTTCGATCGCGGGCACAGCCCGGCCGAGTGGCGGGCGATACGGCTGCGGCTCAAGGAGGCCGTGTTCGCCGCGAATCTGCGCCGTGCCCTGGACACGCTCGGCGGCACCCTGCCCCAGGTGCTCCTGGTCGGCGGCCCGGCCGGGGACGACGAACTGCTCGGCGTGCTGTTGCGCGCGCTGCCAGGTGACGTCCCGGTGGGCCGGGCCAGCGTCGGCGGCACCCTCGCCGGGCCGCCGGCCGGTCACCGCTACGCGGCCGCCGTCGGCCTTGGCCTGGCCGGCCCCACCGGGTGAACTCCCGCTCAGTGCAGCCTTCTTTGCCTGCACGTTAATTCAGCTTTGCCAAGATGCGGCGTTATCCGGAGTTTTGGCCGCAGTCAGCGATTTCGTGCCGCCCGGGGGCACGGTGCGGCGCATCGCCAACGGGCTGACCGGGATAGTCACGATCCCGGTCACGCCGGGTCACGATCCCGGTCACGCCGGACAGCGGCAGCGACCCGTGGGGCACGATGACCATCAACCCCGCCGAGGACATCGCCGCCCTGTGGCCCGACATGGACCACCGGGACTTCGGCCTGTACGAACTGACCCTGTCCGCGGTCAGCACCGGTGACCTGGTCGAGGGCTACTTCGACTACCTGCGGTTCAACCGGTCCATCAGCGGCGAGGCCTTCTTCAAGCAGCAGGCGGACATGGGCACGGCCCTCGCCGCGCGGTACCGCTCGGTCGTGCAGCAGCAGGGCCTCGAGGTGTCCCTTTCGCTGCCGCACGTCAACTGGTTCGGGACGTCCGTATCCATCCCCGACTACGGCAGCACCTCGGGCCGCCGCCAGTACGACGCCTACCTGGCCCAGAACCTGATACCGAAGGTGCACGCGTCCGGCGGCCTGATCAGCTACAACCACCCGTTCGGCTACGCCGGCATACCGGAGCTTCCCCAGTCACAGCAGGACGCCATGCTCGTCCAGACCGCGAACGGCATGCTGCCCACGTCCTCCGCACCGGCTGCGCTGGGCGCCGACCTGCTGGAGGTGGGCTACGCCCTGCGCCAGGGCATGGACCTCGCGCACCACGTGGCGCTGTGGGACATCATGTCCCGCAACGCGCTGTTCCTCACCGGCAACGGCACCAACGACGACCACTTCGGCCAGAACTGGCTCGGCCCGATGAACAACTGGTTCAGCTCGGTCTGGGCGCCCGGCACCAGCATCGGTGACCTGCTGGCCGCGCTGGCGGCGGGCCGGGCCTGGTGCGCCTCGCTGTCCCGGTACCGGGGCAGCCTGGACCTGCTGGTCGACGGCACGGTGCCGATGGGCTCGGTCAGCGTCTCGAAGGTGGTCAGCCGCAAGCTCGTGGCCAGCGCGACCGCCATCCCGGCGCAGGGCAGGCTGCAGATCCTGCAGGGCGCGGTCGACTACGCCGGTGCCGCGAGCCTGGCGGCGAACACCAGGGTGATCGGCTCCTACACCGCCGCGGAGCTGGCCGGCGGGTCGGTGGCCCAGCGGATCGACACCACCAAGGACAGCTTCGTGCGCACCCAGGTGCTCGACTCCTCGGGGACGCTGGCCGCCCTGTCCAACCCGGTCTGGCTGCTCAGGTCCGCGCCGCCGGGCGGCATCCCGGCACCACGCCGTAGCTGAGCGCCCGCCCAGGACCGCGTCCGGCCCGGGCGCCCCGGGACCGGGCGTCACGGCACGGGCCGGCTCGCCGCGGCCAGGTCGTGCAGGGCGCGGGCGGAGCCGAGGGCGGTATCCACCGCCAGCAGCCTGGGGCCCTCCTCGTCACGGATCACCGCGTGGATATGCCGGATCAGCGGGGTGAACGACCTCCGGTAGGGCCCGATGGCCCGGTGCCGCACCGGGGCGCGGCCGTCCTGGCAGACCACGAAGGTGTCCCCGGCGCGGGGGTGGAACGGGTTGCTGACGTGGATCTGCCCGCCGGTGCCAAGCAGCCGGGTGAACGTGTCACCCGCGCGGCGGAACCCGCAGGACAGGTAGAGGTGGCGGCCGCCGGGGAAGTTCAGGCAGCCCCAGGTGGCCAGGTCCACACCGCCGGGGGCGAACTCGGCCTGCGCCCAGGCGGCCTCGTGCTCGGCCCCGAACAGGTCACGGGCCAGCCGGACCGGATAACAGCCCACGTCGAGCAGGGCGCCGCCCTCCAGTTCGGCGAACATCCTGACGTTGGTCTCCGGGTCGCTCATGAGGAAGTGGAAGCCCGACTGAATCTCGCGGAGGTCCCCGATGGCCCCGTCGGCGAGGATGCCGCGCAACCGCGCCATCTGATCGTGGAACGGGAAGGCGAACGCCTCCCACAGCGGCGTCCCGGTCTGCCTGGCCGCGGCGAGCACCCGCCCGGTCTGGGCGACCGACCCGGTCAGCGGCTTCTCGCAGAGCACCGGCTTGCCGGCCTCCAGTGCGCGGATCGTCCACTCCCCGTGCAGGGCGTTCGGCAGCGGAATGTAGAGGGCGTCCACGTCCGGGCCGTCGATCAGGTCCTGGTACCCGGTGACCGCCCGGCCGATGCCGTTGTCCGCGGCCCACCGGGCGGCCCGGTCCGCGTCACGGCCCGCCACCGCGGCCGGTTCGCCGCCCGCCTCCCGCAGCGAGGGCAGGAACAGGTTCCGCGCGATCTTGGCCGTGCCGAGAATTCCCCAGCGAACGCTGCGTCCCACAGTCATCACCCGTCTCTCTCCCGGGCATTATCGCGGTATGAGCGATCTGTTTCGCGGCCCGGGCGTGGCCCTGCTGACCCTGTTCCACGACGACGGTTCCATCGACCCGGGCAGCACCGCCGACCTTGCCCGCGAGCTTGTCGAGCGCGGCATGCGCGCGGTACTGGTGGCCGGCACCACCGGCGAGGCCGCCACGCTCACCAATGCCGAGCGCTCCGCGCTCATTGATGCGATACGGCGGGCCATCCCGCCCGTGGTCCCGGTCATCGCGGGCACCGGGGCACCCTCCATCAGGCAGGCCGTCGGCCTGACCGGGGAGGCCGTGACGGCGGGCGCGGACGCGATGCTGGCCTGGCCACCGCCCGGGGGAGTGGATCTGCCTGGTTACTTCAAGGCCGTGGCCGGCGCGGCCCAGGGCCGCCCGGTGCTGGCCTACCACTTTCCGCGGGTGTACCCGCCGGGCATCCCGGTGGAGGCGCTGGCCGGGCTGCCCGTGGCCGGGCAGAAGGACTCCTCCGGCCAGCCGGACCGGCTGCTGGACGAGCTTGAGCACTATTCCGGGGCCACGTACGTCGGCTCCTCGGCCGTGCTCCTGATGGCCGGCCAGCTCGGTGCCACCGGGGCCCTGCTGGCCCTGGCCAACGTCGAGCCGGACCGGTGCGTGGCGGCGTTCGCGGGAGACGCCGCCGCGCAGCGCGAGATCACCGAGCGGCACATGGCGGCGAGCCGGGGCGGGGTTCCGGCGCTCAAGCGGATCCTGGCCGAGGACCGGGGTCGGCCCGTCCCGGTACGGGTCGGCTGATCGCTCACGGCGTACACCACCTAAGGCATCTCATATTCGAGATATCATTGGGCGTATGGAGGAGGAGCCGCCCGGGGCTGGCGGGGTGCGCGAGCCGGACGAGGTGCCAGAGGTGCCGGAGTTGCCGTTGCTGCCGGGGTTCCGGGAGATGGCGCTGCGGCGGATGTCCGCCGAGCGCCGCCGGCTGGTCGCCGACCTCAGCGCGCAGCGCCGGGCGGCCGGGCTGTCGCAGACCGAGGTGGCGGCCCGGATGGGCACGTCCCAGTCGGCCGTCGCCCGGCTGGAAACCGGCGACGCGGACGTGCGGGTGTCGACGCTGGAGCGGTACACGGCCGCGATCGGCAGCCAGCTCGCCTGGCAGGCACGGCCGCGGCCGCCGGGGGAGGACCCGGACCCGATGGTGCCGGGACCGGCCGGGCCGGACGTGACCGGGCCGGGCCTGGCGTCGCCGGGATATCCGCCGCCGGGATATCCGCCGCCGGGGAACCCGCGGGCAGGACTAGGGCAGGAGGATCACTGATGATCACGCCGCGCATGCACGGCTCGCCGCTGCGGCCGTTCCCGCCGGAGCCCACGCCGCCGGAGCCTGCGCCGCCGGGGCCGCAGCCGCCGTTCCGGCCCGGGCCGCCGCTCCGCCCCGGGCGGCCGGGGCGCTCGCCGGAGCCGGGCCGCCCGGCGCAGAACCCGGTCATGGCGCCCACCCGGGTCTGGATCGACCCGCGCGGCTGGCCGGAACAGCTCTACGAGCGGTTGCTGGACCGGCGCATCGTGATGGCCCACGGTCACCTCGACGGCGACGCGGCCACGCGGCTGGCCGCCCAGTTGCTGACCCTGGACGCCGACGGGACCGCGCCGATCCGGCTCGAGCTGCAGAACCTCGGCGCCGACCTGCCCGCGGCGCTCAGCGTGATGGGCATCCTCGATGTGGTCCGCGGCCCGGTGACCGGCTACGCCGGCGGCCGGATCGACGGCCCGGCCCTGGGCATCCTCGCCGCCTGCCGGCACCGGCGGGCCTACCCGAACGCGCTGTTCGTGCTGTCCGAGCCGCAGGTCAGCTTCGACGGCACGGTGACCGCCCTGGCCTCCCGCGAGGAGCAGGCCCGCGTCATGCTCGACGAGCTGTTCGGCAGGGTGGCCGAGGTCACCGGCCGCGACACCGGCCAGGTGCGCGCGGATGCCCGCAGGGACAAGCTGTTCAACGTGGCCGAGGCGATCGCCTACGGGCTGGTGGAAAGCCAGGTCGAGCCGCGCGGCCTACCTGGGCTCCCCGGGCTCGCCGGGCCGCCGCGGCAGGGCGACGGCGGTGGCGGCGACGGCGGCCCCGGCGCCGGCGACGAGTAGCCAGGCGGAGACCGGGACCGGAACGGCGAGCACGACGAGCACGGTGGCCGCGATGAGCGTGCCCCACAGGACGGCGGGCAGTTGCAGCCGCAGCCAGCGCATCGTCACGCCGGCCGTCATCCGGTACGGGGCATCCACGAACAGCAGGTAGCCGAGGATCAGCAGGCCCTCGCCGGCCAGCACGGCGAGGCCCGGTTCGCCGAGGGCGGACTCGATGACCGCGGCCGCGGCGGCCAGCGTGCCCACCACCCGCCACTGCGCCGCCGGGCCCGCCAGGCTCGCCGCCACCAGCACCAGGCCCACCGGGAGGAGCACCAGGGAGCGCCCGGTCAGTTCCGGCACCGGCAGGACGATCATGCCCGCGCCGAGGCAGCCGGCCACCGCCCGCATGATCACGCCCGCGAGCCACGGCCCGCGGGTGCCCGCGCTCCCGCGGCCGGCCGGCGCGGCCATCACCGCACCGCCCGGATGGGCCTGCCGCGCAGTGCCGCCTGCGCTCCTTCAAGCCCGGTGCCGCGGTCCCAGCTCAGCACCGGCACGCCCAGGCGGGTGAGGCTGCCGCGCAGCGCACCGCGGTCCAGCCGCCAGAGCCGGACCGCGAGCTGTGCCAGGGGCAGCCGTGGCTCGGCCGGCGGCTCGTGCTGGAGGACGTCCACGACCACCAGGGACACGCCGCGCTGGCGCAGGTCGGTCACCGCGTTCAGGGCGCGCCGGTCGAGCAGCGGCGAGAACAGCACCACCAGGGCGCGCGGCGGCAGCGCGGTCCTCGGCACCCGGTCCAGGTCGGGGGTGGCCTCGCTGGCGAAGCGGACCCCGAACGCCATCTCCACGATCCGGAAGAACTGCCGGTTACCCGGGGCCGGGGCCAGCCACTTGAGCACGCCCCCGAGGACCACGATGCCGACCCGGTCACCGGTCCGCAGGTAGGCCGTGGCCAGTCCGGCCGCGCCGCGGACCGCGGCGTCCAGCGTGGTGTCCCCGGGCGGGCCGACATCGGAGAACGCGTCGATCATGATGACCAGGTCGGCCGCGCGCAGCGCGGCCCGCTGGTTGACGTGCGGCTGGGCCAGCCTGCTTGTCACCGCCCAGTTCACGTCGCGCAGCCGGTCGCCGGGCTGGTAGCCGCGGATGCCGGAGAACTCGATGCCCGCGCCCGGTACCGCCGCGGTGTGCTCGCCGATCCGCCGGAGCAGGTCGGCGGGCAGCAGCGTGGCCCGGGCCGGTGGCGGGTGCGGGAAGACCTCGACGGGCCCCGGCCGGAGCGTGAGGCCCGCCCGGCCCATCCCGTCGGTGCACCGGGCCGTGACCACGGCGAGCCGATGGCGGCCCCAGGCGTGCGGCTGGAGCACCCAGCGAGCGCGGGCCGGCTGCCCGGACACCGCGACCTGGGTGGCCGCGCCCTCGGCCAGGGTCACCGCCGGGCCGGGCGCGATACGGAACGTCACCTCGTCCACCGGGGTTTCCACGGTGGCGATGATCTCGACGTCCTCGCCCTCGAAGCAGCGCGCCGGGGCCGCGGTGACGCCCGCGTCCACCGCCGCGGGCCGGGTGCCGCGCCGGGTCGCCGCCACCGCGGCCAGGGCGGGCGCGCCGAGCAGCAGCAGGCTGGCGTGCCTGGTCACGACCGCCGCGATGACCACGGCGACCCCGATCGCGGCCAGCCTGCGCAGCCGGGGCGCCGCCTGCCAGGTGGCCGGCACCGGCGGCACCTTCGTCGGCGGGACCGGCGCGGCGGCGCGGCTCAGCGAGGCCGGTGGCCCGGGCTGCCCCGGTGCCGCGGCCTGGCCCTGGGTCACTGGCCGGCCCGGGGTACCGGCTCGGCGGTGAGGATCTCCGCGATCAGGTCCTCGCCGGTCACCCGGCGGACCCACATCTCGGGCCGGAGCACCAGGCGGTGCGCGAGGGCGCCGACGGCGACCGCCTTGACGTCCTCGGGGATCACGTAGTCGCGGGAGTCGAGGGCGGCGTGGCCGCGGGCAAGCTGGATCACCGCCAGCGTCCCGCGCGGGCTCGCGCCCACGGCGATCTGCGGGTGGGACCGGGTGGCGGCGACCAGGCGGACGACATAACCGAGCAGGTCGTCGTCGAGGTGCACCTGCTCCAGGGACTCGCGCATGGCGAGCAGGGCGCTGGCGTCGAGTATCTCCGCGGGCCGCGGCGGCGCCGAGCCGCGGTCCAGCCTGCGCCTGGCCATTTCCGCCTCCCCCGCCTCGTCCAGGTAGCCCAGCCGGATCCGGGCGACGAACCGGTCGAGCTGCGCCTCGGGCAGCGGGTAGGTGCCCTCGTACTCGATCGGGTTGTCGGTCGCCAGCACGACGAAGGGCTGGGGTAGCGGGTGGGTCCGGCCGTCCACGCTGACCTGGCCTTCCGCCATGGCCTCCAGCAGGGCCGCCTGGGTCTTCGGCGGCGTGCGGTTGATCTCGTCGCCGAGCAGCAGGTTGGTGAACACCGGCCCGGGGCGGAAGACCACCTCGCCGGTGCGCGGGTCGAGCACCGGGGCGCCGGTCAGGTCGGAGGGCAGCATGTCCGGGGTGAACTGGACCCGGGTGAACTGCAGCCCCAGCGTGTCGGCGAAGGTGCGGGCGAGCAGCGTCTTGCCCAGCCCGGGCAGGTCTTCGATGAGGATGTGCCCGGACGCGAGGATGCCGAGCAGCACCTGCGCCACGGCTTCCCGCTTGCCCACGATGACCCGCTCGACCTCGGCGAGCACCTGGGCGCAGCGCTGCGCCGTCGCGGATACCGAGGGGGCGAGGGTCCCGGTCATAGCTGCTCCAGCCGGTCCACGATGCGGGTCAGGGTGCGCAGGTCCGCCCCCGGCGCCTTGCTGTCGAACGAGGGCGGCCTGGATGGGTCGATCAGCAGCCAGATGTCGTCGCCGACCAGGTCACGGGCCCGCGCCGGGTCCCTGGCCAGGTCCACCCGGTGACGCTCGGCAAGCACCGACTCGGCCAGGCGGCCGAACAGCGTGCGGATCCCGTGATCGTAGTGCCACGCCGAGACCGCCGCCCAGCTCAGGTCGGAGCTGATCTTGGCGTAGCTGGGGAAGTCGGCGGCCCGCACCGTGGCGGGCGCGCGGTGCCGTGGCCAGAGCCGGGCCCACACGGCCCGCGCCCAGGCCGCGGCCTGCGCCATGCGGTGCTCGCGGGCGCCGCCCGGGGTCCGGGCCAGGGTGATGACCAGGGCCAGGGCGGCCAGCGATTCGGCGGCGACGGCCAGGCCGAACGGCCCGCCGACCGCGAACGCGGCGGCCAGCGCCCCGAGCGCCGCGAGCGTCACCGCCGCGGGCCGGCGTGCCGCCGCCAGCCGGTCCCACCTCATCTCATGGCCTCCCTCGCGGGACGTCGTGCCGAAGGCGCGCCAGCGAGCACCGCGCTTGGTCGTGCCGGAGGCGCGCAAAGCAATGGCGCGGGAGGCACGGGGGCCCGGGGGCTTGCCCCCGGTTCAGCAGAGTCTCGCCGCCGGGATGCCGCAAGCGCGGAGCGCTGCGGCGTTCGGCCCGGCGGCTGCGGCGTGACACTGCCCGTGGCTGACAGCGGGTATCTCATGCGGTACCGCCCCGGTCGGCCTGGGCCAGCGTCCCGCTGTCCAGGTCGGCCCGCACCCGCGCCAGCGCGTCGATCGCCGCGGCCCGGTCGGCCTCGGTCATCGGGTGGCTGCTGTAGCGGGCCTGCCGGAACAGCCCGGTCAGCGTGGCCGCCCAGGCGGACCGCACCAGGCCGCTCGCGGTGGCACGGCCGAGCACCTCGGCGGGCGTGTCCGCGACCCGCGGCGGCAGGCCCGCATCGGCCAGGCTGCGTTCCATCGCCGCGTAACAGCCGATGATGGCGGTGCGCGGATCCGGGTCCTCGTGCAGTGCCCGGGCCCCGGCCGCCAGGGCCGCCGCCAGCGGCCCGGCATCCGGATCGGCGTCCGGTCGCGGGGGCGTGGGCATGGCACGGCGGCGGCGGTACAAGGTCAGCGCGGCCGCCGCGAGCGCCGCGACGGCGAAGAACACCAGCAGCGGCCACGGGTTCCCGACGTGCACGTGGGTGGTGCCCCCGTTCCCGGGGCCCGCCTGCTGCGCGGCCGCCGCGGCCGCGGCCTGGCGTGCCCGGAATCGGTGCAGGATGCGCGACAGCCCCAGCGCGGCGAACGGGAGCAGCAGCAGCCACCACAGTGACCGCCGCTGGCGGCGCAGCGGCACCCCGCTCTTGCGGGCCCAGATCGTCCGGGCGATCAGCAGCGCGATCCCGGCCAGCGCCATGACCGCCTCGGCGCTGGCGATGAGCCAGTAAACCACCCGCCCGCTCAGGCCCAGGATCTCGCTGCTGCCGGCCGCCGAGAACGCGCCGCCGGCCCGCAGCCCTACTGCGGCGACGGCGACAAGCAGCAGGACGGCAGCCGCCCGGCGCATGTCCGCACCGCCACGATCCCCCTTCCCCGGCATGGCACCTCCAGGCCCTCGGCCAGGAACGTCCGCCACCGACCTGACCTGGCGGCGGAGCGGCCCACCGGGGGCGCCGCCACCTGCGCCCAGTGTGCCAGCCGTCCCGCCCGCTGCCCACTGCCCGAAACGGCTCTGTCGCCTTATCGACGCTGCGAGGTAACATCGGGACACCCACACGGGAGCTCGGGCTAACCGGGCTGAGAGGGTGGCTGGCTTCCGCCTGCGCCACCGACCGTCTGAACCTGACCGGGTAATGCCGGCGTAGGGAGGCAGTCATGACCGCCACATCCACACCAACATCGACTCCGGGCACCTTTGTCACGGTCCGCGGAGACCGCCACTCCGAGGTGGCCCACACGCTCGCCGAACCGGTGCCGCAGGCGCTCAGCGTCTTCGACCAGCTCGGGCTGTGGGGCAACCTCGGGGTGAGCCTGCTCGGCTTCACCGGCGCGATCTTCGTGCTCCAGCCGGGCGGCACGGGAACCCCGGAACTGTCGCTCGCCGCCGGCCTGACCGCCATCGTGCTCGGCACGGTGCTCGGGACCCTGCCGGTCGCGCTGGCCGGGCTCCCCGGAACCCGCACCGGGGCGCCGGCCATGGTGCTGCTCCGCGGCCTGTTCGGGGCCAGGCTCTCCTACCTGCCCACCGCGCTCAACATCTTCCAGTGCGTCGGCTGGGGGATCTTCGAGCTGGTCACGATCGCGACGGCGGCGCATACCGTAGCCCCGGCGCTGCCCCGGTGGGCGTACATCCTCATGGCCGGGGTGATCACCGCGCTGCTCACGATCCGGCCGCTGGGCTTCATCCGGATCCTGCGCCGCTACGTGACCGCCGCGGTCATGATCGTCCTGGTGTACCTGTTCATTCAGCTTGTCCGGCACCCGCTGCCCCCGTTCACGCAGGGCACCTGGGGACCAGGGTTCTGGGTGGCGATGGACACGGTGGTCGCGGCCGCGATCTCGTTCGCGCCACTGGCCGCGGACTACACCCGGCACTCGCGCAGCCGGGCGGCGGCCTTCAACGGCGTGTTCTTCGGCTACGGCACGACCCAGGTGCTCTGCTACGTCATCGGCCTGCTCGCACTGGTCACCGTGGCCAGGTCGGGCAACATCTACGGTGCGTTCATCGCGCTGCCCGCAGGTGCGATCGGGTTCGGCATCCTCGCGCTGCGCGAACTGGACCAATCCTTCGCCAACGTGTACTCGACCGCCGCGTCGACCCAGAACCTGCGCCCGCTCTGGGACCGCCGGGTGCTGGCGATCGTCATCTCCACGGTGACCACGGCCGGGGCGCTGTTCCTCACCATCAGCGACTACGAGAACTTCCTGATCCTGCTGGGCTCGGTGTTCGTGCCGATGTCCGCCGTCCTGATCGTGGATTTCTTCATCCTGGCCAAGGGCCACTGGGACCTGTCGCCGCAGGCTCCCACCCGGTGGCTGATGCTGCTGCCGTGGGCCGCCGGGTTCGTCACCTACCAGCTCATCAACCCCGGCTACGTCTCCTGGTGGGTGTCGGCGTGGACGCACGTCGCGCAGGCGATCGGCTTCACACCGGCGGTGTGGATGTCCGCGTCGATCTGCTCGTTCGCGGTCGCCGCGGCGGTCACGCTGCTGGCCGGCGGCCTCACCGCCGCGGCCCGCCGCCGCGCCGCCCGGGCCGGGCAGCACGCGCCGGCGGCCTGACCGCGGATGACCACACCGCCCGGGGCGGCCGGCGGCGCGCCGGATAGCGCGTTCCGCACGCACGGCATGGGCAAGACGCTGGTCGAGCCCGACTGGCCGCCGCTCACCGGCGAGGAAGTCGGCGCGGTGCTGGCCGCCTACGGGCGGCCGGGCGGCGCCGTGGCCATCCGGTGGCGCAGCCCCCGGCCCATGTCCGCGGCGGCCCTGGCCAGCCTGCGCGGCGAGGAGGTGTTCGTCAAGCGGCACCACGTGCTGGTCCGCTCGCCCGCGCAACTGGCCGCCGAGCACGCCTTCGCCGCCCATCTGCGCGCGCTCGGCGTGGCCGTGCCAGCGGTGCTGCGGCTGCCCGACGGCACGACCACGGTGCGGTCCGGTGACTACGTCTACGAGGTGCACGACCGGGCCGAGGGGATCGACCTGTACCGGGACGCGGTGTCGTGGTCACCGTTCACTTCCGCGGCGCACGCCCGGGCGGCCGGGGCGGCGCTGGCCCGGTTCCACCTGGCCAGCACGAGTTTCGGGCTGCCGGAACGCCCGCCGGGGGTGCTCATGAACTCGTGCGCGGTCATCGCGGCGGCGGATCCGCTCGCGGCGGTGGCCCGGCTGGCCGCGCGGCGGCCGGGACTGGCCGGGTACCTGGACCGCCGCCGCTGGCGGGACGACCTCACCCGGCACCACCTGCCCGCGATCGGCCGGCTGGCACCGCTGCTCCCGGCCCTGGGACGGCTGTGGGGGCACGGCGACTGGCATCCGTCCAACCTCACCTGGACCGCGCCGTCCCCGGACGCCGGCGTCGCCGCCGTGATCGACCTCGGGCTGGCCAACCGCACGTTCGCGGTCCACGATCTCGCGCTCGCGATCGAGCGCAGCGCCGTCGCCTGGCTCGACCTGGCCGACACCGGCCGGGCCGCCGCGGACATCCCCGCCGTGGACGCCCTCCTGGACGGCTACCGGGCCGTCCGGCGGCTCAGCCAGGCGGAGCTGGCGGCGCTGGCGCCGCTGCTCCCCGTCGTGCACGTCGAGTACGCGCTGTCCGAGGTCGAGTACTTCGCCAGCGTGGTGCGCGCACCGGAGAACGCCGATCTCGCCTACGACGGCTACCTGATCGGGCACGCCCGCTGGTTCACCGGGCCGGAAGGCACGGCGCTGCTCAGCCACCTGCGGCAACGGGCGGGCCGGCGGCCAGCCGCTCCCTGACCACCGCGCCGGGATCCGTGCTGCCCTCCGGCATCTGCCAGCGGTTCTCTATCCACCAGGTGCACCCGGCCCGCGCCCACGGCGTGACGTGCGCCGAGGCGGCGGCCCGGTCGTCCGCCGGGGTCTCGCCCTCGGCCACCACGTCCAGGTCCGGCCCGGCGCCGTGCTCGGCCAGCCACGCCCGCACGGCACGGGCGTCGTCCGGCCCCCCGTCCCGGCCGCCGAGGTCGTATTGCGGGATGATCCCGTCGCAGCGCAGCACCCGCAGCATCGACTTCGGCCGGGGCCACACCCCGACCACCCAGACCGGGATCCGCCCGGCGGCCGGCCGGACCGCCCTGATGAGATCGTCGCGGTCGCACTCGAAGTCGTAATACGACCCGTGGTAGCTCAGCCCGCCGTCCCACAGTGTCCTGAGGAGATCGATTCCCTCGTCGAGTCGTTCGGCACGCAGGCGCTTGTCCGTCTCCTCGCCGGTGTCGGGCAGACCTGTATCGACTGCGCCGACGCCAACCGCCAGAATCGCACGCCCGCCGGAAAGCTGGTCCACCGTGGCGACCTGGCTGGCCACCTTCCACGGCCGGCGCCACGGCAACGGCGTGAGCAGGGTGCCCAGCCGGATTCGCTCGGTCCGGGCGGCCATCGCGGCCAGCAGGCTCCACGCGTCCACGCCGTAGGCCGCCTCCCAGACGAACACCCCGTCCCACCCCGACCGCTCGGCGAGGACCGCCTGCTCCAGTTGCTCGGTGGCCGATCCGCCAGGCAAAACGAAACCAGTCAGCATGGTTTCGTCCTACCAGCCGGCTCCGACAAACCGGCCGGGCTGCACCGGTCGCCCGCCGGGAGGTTAGGGTCAGCCATGATCCGCTCGCACGTGTCCATCAGGGATTCGCTGGTGGTGCTGCTCACGCTCACCACCGGCGCGGTGGACGTCACCTCGTTCCTCGCCCTCGGCAACGTCTTCAGCAGCGTGGTCACCGGTGACATGGTGCTGCTCGGCGCGGCGGCCGGGACCGGCAGGCCGGAACTGGCGGTGCACAGCGGCGTGGCCCTGGCCGGCTACCTGGCCGGCGTGGCGGCGGGGGGCCCGCTGGCCGCCCGGCGCCACCATGGCACCGGAGCCTGGCCGCCCAGCGTGACCGTCACCCTGGCGGCGGAACTGGTGATCCTGGCCGCGTTCAGCGCCGGCTGGGAACTGGCCGGCACCCACCCGTCCGGCGGCGGTCAGCTCGCCCTGGTCGCGGTGCTGGCGGCCGCGATGGGCCTGCAGGCGGCCGCGGTCCGCCGCCTGGGCCAGATGTCAACCACCTACCTGACCAGCACCCTCACGGCCCTCGTCGCCGGGCTGGTGACCGGCAGCAAGCCGGACGGGATGGCCCGCAGCCTGGGAGTCCTGGCCACCCTCATCATCGGCGCGATCACCGCGAGCATCCTCCTGGAGGAGGCCCGCGCCTGGGTGCCGCTGGTGATCCTGCTGCCGCTCGGCCTGGTCATCGTGGCGTCGGTGGCCGGGTTCGAGTGGGTCAGGGACCACCTCACCCCCGGCCGGTGAGCCCCTGCGCAGCAGCAGCGTCAGGGCCAGCGCCGCGGCGGGCGGCAGGGTGATGAGCGCCGGAAGCTGGTAGCGCCAGTTGAACTCGAACACGTCGGAGGACAGCAGCGCCGCGACGCCGGTGGCGAAGAAGAGCAGGCAGGCGAGGGCGGCGGCGCGCCGCGCCGGGGCGGCCCGGCGGCGCAGCGCGGCGAGGCTCCCGGCCAGCCCGGCGAGCACGGCGAACGCGAGCAGCGGCCCGGGGGTGTAGCCGCCGCCGCGCTGGTAGCCGCGCAGGAAACTCGCCAGCGGACCGGCCACGGCCGGGTGCCCGCCGCGCAAGTCCGCAGAGGTGCCGATCTGCTCCTCCGCGCCCTCGTGGTTGAACGTGCCGAAGACGAACGCCCCGTGGCTGATGACGATGTACGGCGGGTACTGGGGGTAGTACGCCTGGAACTGCCAGCGGGCGATCGGCGGATCCCCGGTGCCGGCGGTGCGGGCCAGCGCGAACATCTTGAGGGTGTCCCTGCCGATCGAGGCAAGCACGTTCAGCGGCTGCTGCTTCAGCACCTGGCGGTCGAATTGGCTGGTGGCCCGGCCGCACATGCTGGCCACCACGCGGCCGCGCACCCCGGTGCCCGCCGTGACCGCCTCCGTCTTGGGACAGAGCTGCTTCATGGCCTGGTAGTCGGCGGTGCTCAGGCCGGGGATCCAGTTGCCCCGGATCGGCGAGGCGGGGTTGTGGTCCAGGCCGTCCGGGCCGAGCAGCCGCTTCTGCGTGGCGTCCGGGCAGAGCGGCCGCTCGTAGCCGGGCAGCCGCAGGGTGGCGCAGTTCGCGGCCTCCGCCATCCGGCCGTAGATGGAGCCGGACGCGTACGGGGCCAGCGAGAAGCTGTGCAGTTGCGGGTCGGCGTAGTTCCGGTAGCTGGCGCCCGCGATAGGCAGCGCGAAGGCCAGGCACAGCAGCGCGGCGTGCTTGGCCCGCGGCCGCCAGCCGGGCGTCACGATGAGCAGGTAGCCAGCGGCGGGCAGGATGAAGATCTCGCCGATCTGGCGGGCGGTGGCCGAGGCGCCCAGGGCCAGGCCCGCCACCACGACCAGCCACGGCGACGGCGTGAGCCGCCAGAGCAGGGCGGCCAGGCCGGTCACGATCAGCGCCTCGAACATGACGTCGGGCATGACGTTCTGCTCGATCTGCAACTGGTAGGCGTCGAGCAGGACCGGGGCGGTGGCCAGGGCCGCCAGCCAGCGCGGCGCGCCGCGGCGCAGCAGCACCAGGTACAGGGCGACGGCCATGGCCAGGCCGAGCAGGTGCTGTATCACCGGGATCAGGTCCAGGCTGCCGAGCGCCAGCACCGGCTTGAGCGCTAGCTGGTAACCGGGCGGGTCGTCGCCGGGGTAGGCGTTCAGCAGGTACTTGGTCGAGTCGATGTACAGCAGCGCCGGGCGGTAGGCGACCTGGGTGAGGACGCGCAGCACCAGGCCGGCCGCCAGCAGCGCGGTGAACAGCCAGTGCTGCCGGGCCAGTGCCGGGGCGTGCCTGGCCTGGCACCGCAGCCGCGCCAGCGGCCCGGCCGGCCGGCCTGGCTGGCCGGGTGCGGGCACGGCGTCACCCGTGGCGGTCATCGGCATTCGCATGAGCGTTGTCCCGGCACGATGGAGGCTTTCGTCCGGGCGGCCCCTGTCTTCCCGCCGCGAACGCTGACACTGCGTCACGCTAGCCTGCTCAGGCTGACCTGCGGGAAGAACTGCCCCCGAACAGCTCCGAGTAAGCATAGCGAAACACGGGGTAGCCGTACGTCCTGGCCGGCTGCCTGCCGGAGGACCGGCCATGACGGCGCGGCCGTGCCCGCCGCTCACGCCACCGGCCGCCCGGCCACCCCGGTCCAGAATATTCGGGCCGCCGGGCGCGGCGGCCTGTCGGTGCCGCTGCCTAGCATGACGGCCATGATTGCGGCCGCGGCGAACGGCCCGTCCTGGGAGCTGGTGCGGGCCCGGGCCCGCGCGGCCACCGCCGGGCTGCCCGCCGTTCCCGGGCCGGGCCCGGGGGTGTGCGCGGCCTGCCGTGGCCCGGCCCGCCGCGGTCTGGCCCGCTGCTACCACTGCCGCCTGCACGCGGAGACCGCGCCCGGCCTGCTCGCCGATGTCGTGGCACCGGTGGCCTGCGCGCCGAAGGACAGCCGCCTGGCCACCGATTTATGGATGTACAAGTCCGGCCGGAGCGGCTCGCGGGAGGCCGGGACGGCCCTGCTCGCGATGCTGCTCGTGTTCCTGCACGATCAGGGGCCACGGGTCTGGCAGCGGGCCGGTGCGGCGGCACCGGACTGCGCCTGCGTGGTGCCCAGCGGGCGCGGGCGGCCCGGCCCGCATCCGCTGCGGGCACTGCTGGGCGGCTGCCTGGCCCTGCCGTGGGCGGCGCTGGTGGCACGTCCCGGCGGGGATCCGTGGGCGCGCGCCCTGGATCCGGGCCGGTTCCGCGCCCCGCGGCCGGTCACCGGGGCCGCGGTCCTGCTCCTGGACGACACCTGGACCACCGGCGGCACGGCCCAGTCGGCCGTGGTGGCGCTCAAGCGCGCCGGTGCCCGGTCGGTGGCGCTGGTCGTGCTCGGCCGCCACCTGCCGCCGGTCCGGGCCCGCCACGGGCCCGCTCGTCAATAGGCTGGGCTGGTGACGCCCGAAGCCCCTTCGCGGACCGCCCTGGTCCGCCGCGCCCGGCGCATCAACCGTGAACTGGCCGAGTTGTACCCGGACGCGCATAGCGAGCTCAACTTCGCCACGCCGCTGGAGCTCCTCGTCGCGACCATCTTGTCGGCGCAGACCACCGACAAGCGGGTCAACCTGGTGACGCCGGTGCTGTTCGCGCGGTACAAGACCGCCGCCGACTACGCCGCGGCCGACCGGGAGGACATGGAAAAGATCATCCAGTCGACCGGGTTCTACCGGGCCAAGACGGCCAACCTCATCGCGCTCGGCCAGGCGCTGTGCGACCGGTACCGCGGTGAGGTCCCCCGCCGCCTGAAAGACCTCGTCACGCTGCCCGGGGTCGGCAGGAAAACGGCCAACGTGGTGCTGGGGAACGCGTTCGGCGTGCCCGGCATCACCGTGGACACCCACTTCGGCCGGCTGGCGGCCAGGCTCGGCTGGACCACCGAGACCGACCCCGTCAAGGTCGAGGCCGAGGTGGGAGCGCTGTTCCCGCGCTCGGAATGGACCATGCTCTCGCACCGGCTGATCTGGCACGGCCGGCGGGTCTGCCACGCCCGGCGGCCCGCGTGCGGTGCCTGCGCCATCGCCCGGCTGTGCCCGTCGTTCGGCATCGGCCCGGTGGACGAGAAAGAGGCGAGGAAGCTGGTCAAGGAGGGCCCCTTCTCGTGACCCCGGCCTGGCTCACCGAGCTGGCCGAGCGGGCCGGGGAGATGCGGGTCCCGCCGGGGCTGCGGGCCCCGGCGCGGGGCGGCCGCGCCTCGGCGGTCCTGCTGCTGTTCGGGGAGACGGCGGGCGCCCCCGACCTGCTGATCGTGCAGCGCGGGCCGCACCTGCGCCGCCACGCGGGCCAGCCGGCCTTCCCCGGGGGCGCGGTCGAGCCCTCCGATCAGGGGCCGGTGGGCGCCGCGCTGCGCGAGGCGGCCGAGGAGGTCGGGGTGGACCCGGCGGGGGTGGAGGTCCTCGCGGTGCTGCCCGAGCTGTTCATCCCGCGCAGCGGCTTCCGGGTCACCCCCGTGCTGGCCTGGTGGCGTGCGCCAAGCCCGCTGGTGGCCGCCGCGGACGGGGAGATCGTGTCGGCGGCCCGGGCCCGGCTGACCGACCTCGCCGACCCGGCCAACCGGCTGAGCGTGCGGCATCCCTCCGGCGCCGCGGGCCCGGCCTTCCGCGTGCACGGCATGCTGATCTGGGGCTTCACCGCGCTGCTCGTGGACCGGCTGCTCGCGCTCGGCGGGTGGGAGCAGCCCTGGGACACCGGCCGCGAGGAGGACCTCCCCCCCGACGTGCTCGACGCCGCCGCGCGCAGCTAGCCGGTCGCCGCTGCCCCGCCGCTGCCGCCCGTCGTCGCAGCTAGTGCCGCTAGTGCCGCCGTGGCGCGGGCCCGGGGCACGGTGAGGACGCGGTGCGGTCACGACCAGTGCGCGGGCCTGCGGCGGCCTATACCGTGGAGATATGCCGGGAGATCTGCTCGATCTGATCTTGATCGTGCTGGCGGCCGCGTTCGCGGTCGCCGGGTACCGGCAAGGCTTCATCGTCGGCGTGCTGAGCTGCATCGGGTTTCTGGCAGGCGCGGCCGTCGGCGCGGCATTCTCGCCGGGCGTGGCCAAATTCTTCGTGCACGGGTCCTCGCAGCAGGCACTGGTGGCCATCATCCTGGTGTTCATCGCGGCCATGATCGGGCAGTTGCTCGCCTCGCTGCTCGGCGTGGTGGCCCGGTCCCGGGTGACCTGGCGCCCGGTGGCGATGGTGGACGCCCTGGGCGGGGCCGGGGTGAGCGTGGTCTCCGTGCTGCTCATCGCCTGGTTCATCGGCTCGGCGGTGGTCAACGCGCCGTTCCCGGCCGTGGCCAGGCAGGTCCGCAGCTCCGAGGTGCTCCGCGGGGTGAACGACTTCATCCCCCCGCCCGCCCTCACCATGTTCTCCGACTTCCGGCAGTTGCTGGACAAGAGCCCCTACACCCAGGTGTTCGGCGCGCTCGGCATCAACGGCTCGGCGAACGTGCCCGCACCGGACAAGGCGGTCCTGTCCTGGCCCGCGGTGACCAGGGACCGCGACAGCGTCGTGAAGATCTGGGGCGAGGCCAAGTACACCTGCAACCGGAGCCTGGAAGGCTCCGGTTTCGTGATCTCGCCCGGGCATGTGCTGACCAACGCCCACGTGGTCGCCGGGATGACCGTGGGCCCGTACGTCAGCTTCGGCGGCCGTAACGGCCTTCCGGCCACGGTCGTGCTGTTCGACTGGGACAACGACGTGGCGATCCTCTACGTGCCCGGCCTGCGCGCGCCCGCGCTGCGGTTCGCCGCCACGGCGGCCAGGGGCAGCGGCGCCGTGGTCGTCGGCTATCCCGAGAACGGGCCATTCCGCGCGGTCGCCGCCCGGGTCGGCTCGCAGTGGGCCGCCAACGGCCCGAACATCTACAGGACCGGCACGGTCACCCGGGAGATCTACGCGGTGCGGGCGACCGTGGAGCCGGGGAACTCCGGCGGCCCGCTGCTGGCGAAGAACGGCAAGGTCTACGGGGTGATCTTCGCGGCCTCGACGACCGCGCGCGACACCGGTTTCGCGCTCACCTCCGGCGTGGTCCGGCCGGATATCCGGCGCGGGAAGTCGGCCACCGTGCAGGTCTCCACCCGGGGCTGCCCGCGGCCCGGCTGAGCCTGGTCAGGAGATGACCAGCCGCACGGTCAGCCGCTCGGGCCCGGCCGCGGCCAGGCCATCGGCGTCGATGCGCGCGGCCGCGTCCCGCGCTGCCCGCGAGACGCCGGCCGCGTCGATGCCGTACGGCGCCCCGTCCGCATAGCCGGCCACCCGCCCCGCGCCCCGGCGCAGCAGCGCCGCCGCGCCGTGGGCGTTCCCCCGGCGCGCATGGGTGAGGCCGACCGCGATCTGGGCGAGCCCCTGCCACAGGTCCCGCTCGGCCGGGGGCGCGGCCTTCCACGACGCCTCCAGCACCTCGTGCGCGTGGAACGGGCGGCCGTCGTCGAGCAGTTGCTGGGCGAGCCTGAGCGAATCGGCGGGCGGGAGCAGCAGGTCGTCCGGGATCCGCTCGTCCCCGGCCGCGCCGCGCGGCAGTGGCCGACCCAGGGCGTCCCGCGGCCGCGCGTTGCGCGCCCGCCCGGCCGCGTCCCTGTCGCGCCGCGCCGCGGGAGTCTCCGGCGGCCCCTGGGTCATCGCTCCGGCTCGGGGTCCGTCAGCCAGTTGTGCAGGGCGGCGTCGAACTTGCCCGGCTGCTCCTCCGGCAGGAAATGCCCGGCACCCTCCAGCAGGCGCCACCGGTAGGGCCCGTCCACGTAGCGGGCCGAGGCCTGCGCGCTGCGGGTCGGCACGCACGGATCCATGGCCCCGTGCAGGTGCAAGGTGGGCGCCCCGATCGGCGCCCGCATCCTGCGGGCGTACCTGATGCCGTCCGTGCGCAGCCCGGACCGGAGGAACCAGCGGTGATACTCCAGCGCCGAATGCGCCACCGACGGGATGACCATGGCGGCGCGGTACCTGGCCTCGGTCTCCCGGTCCGGCCATCCCGGCCCCGACCATGCGTGCAGCATCCGGCCGACCTGCTCGGCGTTCTGCCGGACCAGGCGTGACTCGGGCAGCACCGGTAGCTGGAAGCCGAGCGTGCTCCCGCCGCGCCAGCCCCGGCGCAGCGGGCCTGCCAGCATCTCCGCCCGCATGCGCAGCGGGTGCGCCGCCGACACGATCGCCAGCCGCCGCACCACCTTGGGGTAGTAGGCGGCCATGGTCCAGGCCACCAGGGCGCCCCAGTCGTGGCCGACGACCACCGCGTTGGCCTCGCCGAGCGCCCGGATCAGGCCGGCCGCGTCCGAGGCGGCCGTGATCAGGTCGTAGCCACGGGGCGGCTTGTCGCTCCCCCCGTAGCCGCGCAGGTCGCTGGCCACGGCCCGGAAGCCGGCCCCGGGCAGCGAGGTGAGCTGCCGCCGCCAGGTCCACCAGAACTGCGGGAACCCGTGCAGCATGAGGACCAGCGGCCCCTCACCGCCCTCCGCGATGTGGAACCGGCTGCCGTTGGCGCTGACGGACCGGTGTGACCACGGTCCGTCGAGGTAAACGGCTGAGCCTCCGGTCACGGGCATGGGATCACCGCGGAACGGTCGCGGGAGGCCCGGCGTGCTCGTCCCGGCGCAGCAGCGCGAGGCTTTCCTGCACCGACTCCCTGGTCTTGCGCAGCCGGTCCAGGCGCCGGACCTTGAGGTAGATGATTCCGGCGAAGGCCCCGGCCAGCAGGATCAGCGCGACGGTGACGAGCAGGAACGAGGCCCAGTCCCAGACGCCGAGCGTCTGCAGGCCGTAGGCCAGGGCGAAGCACAGCATCACCAGCATGAGGAAGCCGGTGAACACGATGGTCGCCGCCAGCGCCGAGGACACGCCAATGCGCCGCACGTCGGCGAGCAACTCCGCCTTGGCCAGATCGGTCTCATAGCGGACCAGCCGGGTGAGGTCCCCGATCGCCTCGGAAACGAGGTCGCCGACCGAGCGGTCATCCACCTCCGCCGGCCTTGCGGTTCCGGGCTCGGCCATCGCGCTCTCATCCCTCCTGCGCCCGGGTACCGGGTCGCGCTGGCGCCCTCCCGTGCGGCACGCACCGCGCGGCGCGCGTCCGCCGCTCCATCCGGGTGGCCGGCCATACCGGCCAGGCGCCGTGCGCAGCGGTGACGAGCCGCCTACGGCAAGAGATCCTACGGGATCATCATCGCGCTGCCGCTCAGCACGCAACCGCTGCTGCTCCACTGGCGTGGCCGGCTGCTCACGGCAAAGCGAACGGCGCTCCCGCAGGAGCGCCGTCGCTGGCACGTCAGGCCCGGGTTACCAAGCGCACATTTAATGTGCCGGGCGGCCCGCCACGGCGGGCACCGGAGGCCGGTGCCAATGCGCTGTGGCCGACTGCCCTGGCTCGCCTCCCGCGGCTGGTCGCGCGTGGGTGCCCGGTTGCCGTGCCCGGACGCTAGGTCCGTACCCCCTTTCTACGACGGATCGGCCGGGCTGCCTAGATGCTGCGCGGCATGAATTGGTGATCTTGATTGATCACCCCGCTTCCATTCCCACCGACGCTCGCCACGGCCTCACACGGTGCTGAACGAGAGCACCGGCCACTGGCGGATCGTCGCGGCCCGGCGGAGTGCCCGGTCGGAGTTCACTACCCGCGGATGCCCGACGGCCTCGAGCAGGGGCAGGTCGGTGACCGAATCGCTGTAGGCGTAGCAATCCGGCAGCGAGTAGCCGCGCTCGGCGGCGAGCCGCCGGACCTGGACGGCCTTCTCCTCGCCGTAGGCGTAGCACTCCATCTCCCCGGTGTACCGGCCATCCGCGATCCGCATCCGGGTGGCGATCACCGACTGCGCGCCGAGCAGCGCCCCGATCGGCGCGACCACTTCCTCCCCGCTCGTGCTCACGATCACGACGTCCTGCCCGGCACCGCGGTGCTCGCTGAGCAGCGCCCGCCCCTCCGCATACACGTAGGGGAGGATGAGGTCGGTCAGGTAGCGGCTGACAATCTCGGCGACCCGGTCGGCCGGCCAGCCCTGGCAGGCCTTGCCCACCTGCGTCCGGAGCTTCTCCATCTGCCGGTGATCCGCGCCGCTGACCCAGTACCGGAACTGGGCAACGGCGCCGCGCACCATGTCGGTGCGGCTGAGCAGGCCATGCCGGTAGAACGGCGGCCCGAACGCCAGCGTGCTCGACCGCGCGATGAGGGTTTTATCCAGATCGAAGAAGGCGGCCGTTGCCGGAAAACCAGACTTCGGAGGCCCCGCGGCCTCGACGGGAGTGCTCACGATCCGGCACCATAGCCGTTAAAGACCCGCAATCCATGGCATCTCCGCGTAGCCGATTGGTAACTTGGTCCTACACACATCTAAGCTTTCATGGAAGACGGTTCTGGCGTCCGCACCCGGACCTGGACCGTGCGGCGACCCCCGCTCTCCCCCCCGGCGGGGGTCGCCCCCTTTGCGGGGGCTGGTTTCCCCTGCTCGCTGCCCCTCCCGGGCGGCTTCGCGGTAGGCCCCGCAAACCTTTTGCCCGGGGGCCGAGCCCCCGGAACCCCCACGTTCGCCAGGCGCGCGGTGGGCGCGCGCTGGGCGCGCGGTGTGGGCGCGCGCTGGCGCGCGACGGGCGCGCGTTAGGCGCGGGGGGGGGTGGTTGCTGGGGTCGTGTCATAGCGGGACTGCGGCGGCCGTTCCTGTCGGTTCACAGATTGCACTTCACAGATTCGCACGAGACCGATACCGACTTTCGAGTGACAAATGGCTTGTATGTCACGCTGAGGTCCTTTGCTTACGGAACCTTTCGCCGATCTGTGGCATATGGCGGCGGGGGGCTGGGACCTAGGGGGCTGATGGTGCGGCCGGGACCGGCTCGGCGGCTTCGCCGGGGTCTGGGCTGGTCACCTGGCCGGCGGCCGATGTGGGGGCGGCGGACGGCGCGCCGGCCAGCAGGGTTTCCAGCAGCAGCACCGCCCCCTGCTTGGCCAGCGGCTCGTTCCCGGTGCCACATTTCGGGGACTGCACGCACGACGGGCAACCGGCCTGGCACTCGCAGCTCATGATGGCCTCCGCCGTGGCCCGCAGCCAGGACTCGGCCACGGTGAAGCCGCGCTCGGCGAACCCGGCGCCGCCCTCGTTGCCGTCGTAGACGAACACCGTCAGCAGCCCGGTGGCGGGGTGCAGGTCGGCGGACACGCCGCCGATGTCCATCCGGTCGCAGGCCGCGAACAGCGGCAGCAGCCCGATCGCGGTGTGCTCGGCGGCGTGTGCCGCGCCCGCGAGATCGACGCCGCGGCGCAGCAGTTCCTCCCGCTGGCCGTCCGAGATTGTCCACCAGACCGCCCGGGTGCGCAGCGCGCGCGGCGGCAGGTCGAGCGCCTCCTCGCCCAGGGGCTGGCCGGTCTCCGGGTTGCGCCGGGTGAACGAGGTCACCTGCCGCACCACGTCGACCTCGCCGAAGGACACGCTGGCCGGGCCCCAGGCGGCCTGCCGGAGTTCGCTGACCACGTCGATCCCGGTGACCTCCCGCGCCGAGGTCAGGTAGCCGGGGTCACCCGGCTCCACCAGCGCCACCCCCTCGGCCAGGTCCAGCGCCGTCACCAGGTACAGCTCACCCTGATGGAGGTAGACCGCGCCGGCATGGACGAAGATGTGCGCCGACGGCTGGTCCACGGTTCCCACCAGCCGCCCGGTGCCCTTTTCGACGATCTTGACCGGGTAGCTGCCCTCGCCGCGCAGGCCGGGACCGTGCCTCCGGCCGCGCCGGGTCCAGTACAGCCGGTGCCCGCGGCGGCGCAGCATCCCCGCCGTCACCAGATCCTGGGCGGCGCTGGCGGCGGACGAGCCGAACAGGCTCAGATCGGCCTCGGTCAGCGGCAGCTCGGCCGCGGCGGCGCACAGGTGCGGTGCCAGCACATAGGGGTTCTCCGGATCGAGGACGGTGGCCTCGACCGGCTGGTGCAGCAGCATCTCCGGGTGGTGAACCAGGTAGGTGTCCAGTGGGTCGTCCCTGGCGATCAGCACCGCCACCGCGGGCTGGCCCTCCCGCCCGGCCCGGCCCGCCTGCTGCCACAGCGCGGCCCGGCTGCCCGGCCAGCCGGCGATGAGCACGGCGTCAAGACCGCAGATGTTCACACCGAGTTCCAGGGCGGTGGTGGCGGCGAGGCCGAGCAGCGCGCCGGACCGAAGTGCCTCCTCCAGTTCCCGCCGGTCCTCGGGCAGGTATCCCGATCGGTAGGCGGCCACCCGGCGGCCCGCCACGGCGCCATTCCACTGCCGTGGCACGACGGCGGCCACGGCGGGCTCCGCCGTCCCCGCGGCGGGGTTCCGCGCTGCCCCGTCGGCCGGCTCGGCTGCCCGGTCGGCTGGCTCGGCTGCCCGGTCGGCTGGCTCGGCTGCCCGGTCGGCTGGCTCGGCTGCCCGGATGGCTGGGTCGGCTGCCCCGTCTGCGGACCTTTCCGCCGCCTTGGCGGCGGCCCGCTGAGCGGCCCTGGCCGCGGCGCGCTGGGCGGCGGCGGTGGTCCCGGCGAGCGTGCGCCGCGCCGCGATCGCCACGGCCTCGGCGCCGCGCCGTGACCGGGTGAAGGCGAGCCCGCGCACGTCGTGCGCCACCAGGTCGGCCAGCAGCGTGGCCGCCTCGGCGGTCGCCGGCCGGCGGACCGGGGCGCCGCCCTCGCCCCGCGCGGCGGTGAGCGGCGGCTCCCACAGCCCGAACGTGAGCGGCCCGCGCGGCGCCGTGCTCTCGGTGATCGCCCGGGCATCCTGCCCGGTGAGCAGGCGGGCGCAGCTGCCCGGCTCGCTGACGGTGGCCGAGGCGAGCAGGAAGACCAGGTCGTCCGGCGCCGCAGTGCCCGCCCCGGTGCCCGCCCGGGTCCTGGCCGGATGGCGCCGGGCGTGGTGGGCGGCCACCCGTCGCAGCCGCCGCAGCACGTGGGCGACGTGCGAGCCGAACACGCCGCGGTAGCCATGGCACTCGTCCACGATCACGTAGTGCAGGCGGCCGAAGAAATCGCCCCACCTGGAGTGCCGGGGGAGCAGGACGTGATGCAGCATGTCCGGTGTGGTGAGGAGGTAGTTCGCGCGGGTCCTGGCCCGCTCCCGCTCGGCGGCGTGGGTGTCACCGTCGACGACGGCCGCGATGACACCCGCGATGCCCAGCGCCTGGATGGCCCGGACCTGGTCAGCGGCGAGGGCCCGGGTCGGCGCCAGGTAGAGGACCGTGCTCCCGGCCAGCACCGCGGTCAGCGCGGGCAGCAGATAGCCCAGCGACTTGCCGGAGGCGGCGGGCGTCGCGATGATCACGTTGCTGCCCCGGTGCGCGTGCTCGGCCATCGCCGCCTGGTGGGCCCAGGGCCGCGCGACGCCGGCCCGTGCGAACGCCAGCGTGATCTCCTCGGGCACCCAGTCCGGCCACGGAACGCCCTCGCCGGGGCGGGCGGCGATCTCCTCGACATGCATCAGCCTGCCGGACCGCGCGCCGCGGCGCAGGATGCGCGCGGCGGGTACGGAGTCCCGTGTGCCGGGATGCCTCATGCCGGTTCCCTGTCGGCCGCCCGCGGAATCCCGGGGCAGTGGAGCGGAGCAGCGTAACAATGAGCGTATTCAGTCTTTCACCCGCAGTGTGCCACCCGCCGGCGACAAGCCTGCGCTTTCCGGTGCGGCACGGCGGCGCCCCGGCCACCCTTGGGCGGGCCGCGCCCACCGCGGCACCGACCGGCTGATTCGGCCGGCACCACCCAAACCCCTGGCAACAAACGGCACCCTGTGTCGCGGGCGGGATGCCGCGAAGCGTGAACTCGTGTAGACATGACGTCAGCGCGTGATTGAATGCGCGACGGGGCGCCCCATGCCTCGGGGAAGGGCAAGGGCGGGACGCCAACACAGGCGACGACTGGAAGACCGCATGGCGCGGGAGGATTTGTGGACTTGAAGCTGGAGCATCACACGACGGACGGGATCGAGGTCGTCGACGTCGAGGGAGAGATCGACGTCTATACCGCCCCGAGGTTGCGTGAGCTTCTCATTGACCTGGTGAACGGCGGCCACTACCAGCTCGTGGTGAACATGGAGAAGGTGGAGTTCCTTGACTCCACCGGCTTGGGCGTGCTGGTCGGCGGCCTCAAGCGCGTCCGTGCTCACGACGGCTCGCTGGATCTGGTGTGCACGCAGGAGCGCATCCTGAAGATCTTCAGGATCACCGGGCTGACGAAGGTCTTCGGCATCCATGACGGCGTGGACGAAGCCATCGTCGCCCGGAAGTCGGAGAAGTGACGCCGCACTCGCACAGACGATGGCCACCGTGGAGATGACGTTCACGCCGCTGCCCGCGCACGTGCGCACGGCGCGGCTGGTAGCCACGGCCGTGGCACGGCGCAGCGGTGTGCCGGAGGCGCTGCTCGACGAGGTCCGCCTCGCCGTGGGCGAGGCGTGCTCGCGCGCCGTCGAGGTGCATCAGCAGCACTGCCCGGCCGAGCCGGTCCGGGTGGCCCTGACCGGCGCCGGGGAGCGGTTCGAAGTAGTGGTGACCAACACCGCGGCGGGTGACGACGGCATGGCATGGCCGCCGCGGCCCGCCGCCGACGGGCAGGATCCCGCGGCGGTGCCCGCCGAACTCGGCCTCGCGGTTATCGCCGGGCTGGCGGACGATGTCCAGGTGTCACGACACGGCGATGGCGTCAGCATCCGGATGAGCTGGCCGTCCGGGGCGCTCGCGGGCTGACCCGCGGCCGGCCCGGCCGGCGGGCCGTCCCGGAACCGGGCCGTCCGGGTGGCCGGGGCAGACTCACCGGCGGTGGTCATTCGCGACCGTTTTATGGTTTCCTTGGCAAGACCAAACGCATCGCGCTGCTCTGGCGGAACTGACCCCGCCTCGCCATCCGCTGGCGGGCATGCGTAGACTCCCGGGTCTGCCCTGGTGGCATTTGCCTTTATCCAGTGTGCTCCGCGCCTGGATGCCGTGGCCGTTGCCCGGGGGGCGTTACCGCGCGCGAAGACCCGTGCGCTTGTCGAGGAGGACTTGATGACAGGGCATAACCTCGCCGCAGGCGGTGGGGCGGTCAGCGTAACCGGCGGCAACCTGACACTGGTTGTGATCGTCGCCGTGATCGCGCTGCTCGCGCTTGCCGTGGCGGGCTGGCTGGTGCGGGAAGTGCTCGCGGCCAGCCAGGGCACGGCCAAGATGCAGGAAATCGCCCGTGCCGTGCAGGAGGGCGCCGCGGCGTATCTGCGGCGCCAGTTCCGCACCCTCGGCGTGTTCGTCGTGCTGATCTTCTTCGTGCTGCTGCTGCTGCCCGCCGACTCGGACGGCGTGCGGTGGGGCCGGTCCGCGTTCTTCGTTGTCGGCGCGTTGTTCTCCGCACTGACCGGGTTCACCGGCATGTCGCTGACCGTGCGCGGCAACGTGCGGGTGGCGGCCGCGGCACGGGAGAGCGGCGAGCGCAAAGCGATGCGGATCGCGTTCCGTACCGGGGGCGTGGCCGGCATGTTCACCGTCGGGCTTGGCCTGTTCGGTGCCGCGCTGGTGGTGCTGATCTACAAGCAGAACGCGGCGGCCGTGCTCGAGGGCTTCGGCTTCGGGGCGGCGCTGCTGGCGATGTTCATGCGTGTCGGCGGCGGTATCTACACCAAGGCCGCCGACGTGGGCGCCGACCTCGTGGGCAAGGTCGAGAAAGGCATCCCCGAGGACGACCCGCGCAACGCCGCCACGATCGCCGACAACGTAGGTGACAACGTCGGCGACTGCGCGGGCATGGCGGCGGACCTGTTCGAGTCCTACGCCGTCATGCTTCGGGAACTACGGCCTGGTCTTCCCGCTGATCGTGCCGATGCTCGGCGTGATCACCGCGGTGATCGGCATCTTCGTGGTCGCCCCGCGCAAGAACGACCGCAGCGGCATGACCGCCATCAACCGCGGCTTCTTCGTCTCCGCCGTCATCTCGCTGATCCTCGTGATCGGCGCGGCGTTCCTGTACCTGCCGGACAAGTTCAGCAAGCTGACCGGCGTCACCGACCCCACCATCCTGACCCATGGCGGCAGCCCGCAGTGGCTCGCCATTGGCGCGGTGGTCATCGGCCTGGTTCTCGCCAGCGCCATCCAGCTGCTGACCGGTTACTTCACCGAGACCAACCGCAAGCCGGTCAAGGAGATCGCGGAAAGCTCGCAGACCGGCGCCGCGACCGTCATCCTGTCCGGCGTGTCGACCGGCATGGAATCCGCGGTCTACGCCGCGCTGCTGATCGGCGGCGCCGTGTACGGCGCCTTCCTGCTCGGCACCGGCAGCGCGACGCTCGCCCTGTTCGCGGTGGCCCTGGCCGGCACCGGCCTGCTCACCACGGTCGGCGTCATCGTCTCCATGGACTCCTTCGGCCCGGTGACCGACAACGCCCAGGGCATCGCGGAGATGTCCGGGGACGTCGAGGGCGAGGCCGCGCTGGCGCTCACCCACCTGGACGCGGTCGGCAACACCACCAAGGCCATCACCAAGGGCATCGCGATCGCCACCGCGGTGCTCGCGGCCACGGCCCTGTTCGGCTCGTTCCGCACCACGGTGGAACTCGCCCTCGGCAACGCCGCCGGGAGCTTCAGCCTGTCGGTGGACAAGCCGAACGTGCTCATCGGCGTGGTCGTCGGCGCGGCCGTGGTCTTCATGTTCTCCAGCCTGCTGATCCGGGCGGTCGGCCGGGCTGCGCAGCGCGTCGTCGTCGAGGTGCGCAACCAGTTCCGCGACCACCCGGGGATCATGGACTACACCGAGAAGCCCGACTACGCGCGGGTGGTGGACATCTGCACCAAGGACTCGCTGCAGGAACTGGCCACGCCCGGACTGCTGGCCGTGCTGACGCCGATCGCGGTCGGGTTCGCCTTCGGCTACGCGCCGCTCGGCTCCTACCTGGCCGGGGCCATCGCGGCCGGGGTGCTGATGGCGGTGTTCCTCGCCAACTCCGGCGGTGCCTGGGACAACGCCAAGAAACTGGTCGAGGACGGGCACTACGGCGGCAAGGGCTCCGAGGCACACGCCGCCACGATCATCGGTGACACCGTCGGGGACCCGTTCAAGGACACCGCGGGCCCCGCGATCAACCCGCTGATCAAGGTGATGAACCTGGTCTCCCTGCTGGTCGCCACGAGCGTGGTCAAGTACAGCCACAACGTGGGCCTGCGGACCGGCGTGGCGCTCGTCGCGGTGGCCATCGTGGTGGCCGCGGTCGTGATCTCCAAGCGGCGCTCGTCCGGCCTGTCTCCCAGCGAGCCGGGGTCCGGGGCCCCGGCCGTGGCTGCGGCCGGCCCGGGCAGCGCGCCCGCGCCCCGGCCGGTCGGCGACAGCGACAACGGGACCGCCCCGGCCGAGCAGCCGCAACAGGCAACGCCCTAGCCCGCACACCGGGCAAGAGCCGTCATGATCATGGCGATGTGGTCGGGAACGACCACATCGCCATGATCACGTTGAACCGGGGAGGCGACGCCGATGGTCAGCGGGCACACGCTGGTGGTGCTCCGGCACGCCAAGGCGGCCGGTGAACCGGGCGTCAACGACATCGAGCGCCCGCTCAACGGCCGCGGCCGGCGGAATGCCACCTCGGTGGGGCAGTGGCTGCTGGCCCGGGGCATCCGGCCCGACCTGGTGCTCTGCTCCTCGTCCCGGCGGACGCGGGAGACCTGGGAACGGGTGAGCGCGGCGCTCGGGGCGGCGGCACCCGGCGAGAGCGCCGTGTGGTTCGAGCCCCGCGTGTACGACGCGGGCGGCCAGGACCTGCTGGACCTGGTCAACGAGCAGCCGGACGACGCGCGCACCGTGCTCACGGTGGGCCATAACCCGGCCTCGCATCAACTGGTCGCCTGGCTCACCGGGCGCTCGGACTTCGCCTTCCCCACCTGCGCGCTGGCGGTCATCCGGCTCGGCGAGAGCTGGGCCGCGGCGGCGCCGGGCGGCGGGGAACTGACCGATCTCTGGGTCCCGCGCGCACCCGGCTGACCGGCTCCGTCCCGGCGCCTGTGATCGCGGGCCGTGGCCCGCGTCAGGCGCCGCCGCCGTCGCTGGCCTCCACCTCGTCCCGGGACACCCCGAGCAGGTAGAGCACGGTGTCCAGGTACGGCACGCTCACCGACGCGTCCGCGGCATCCCGGACGGCCTGCTTGGCGTTGAACGCGATGCCCATGCCCGCGGCCGCGATCATGTCGAGATCGTTGGCGCCGTCCCCGACGGCGACCGTCTGGCTGAGCGGGACGCCGGCCCGTTCCGCGAACTCCCGCAGTGCCGCCGCCTTGCCCGCGCGGTCGATCACCCTCCCGGCCAGCCGCCCGGTCAGCTTTCCCCCGGCGATCTCCAGGGTGTTGGCCGCCGCGAAGTCCAGCCCGAGGTCGGCCGCGAGGCCGTCGGTGAGCTGCGTGAAACCACCGCTGACGATGCCGCAGCGGAACCCCAGGTGCTGGAGGGTCCTGATAAGGGTGCGGGCGCCGGGCGCGAGCCGGACCTCGTTGCGCACCTCGTCGAGCACGCTCGCGTCCAGGCCGGCCAGCAGCGCGACGCGCTCGCGCAGCGACGTGGTGAAGTCGGCGTCCCCCTGCATCGCCGCGGCCGTGATCTTGGCGACCTGCTCCGCGCAGCCGGCCCGCGCCGCCAGCAGGTCGATCACCTCGGCGGAGATCAGCGTGGAGTCCACGTCCATGACGATGAGGCGCATGGCGCGCCGGTGCAGGCCGCCGCGCTGGACGGCCACGTCGACCCGCTGCTGCATCGCCTCGCGGGCCAGCGCCGCGCGCAGGCCGTCCGGGTCGGCGCCGGACACGTCGAGTTCGATGCAGGTCACCGGCCGGTCGGCAAGCCGGTCGATCCTGTCGATGTTCGCGCCGCTCATGGCGATCCGGCTGGCGATCGCGGCCACCGCGCCCGGCAGCAGCGGGCTGCCCACGACCGTGACGTGCAGCCGTCCGCGCCGCCGGGGCAGCTCGCCCCAGCCGGTGGTGATCTCCGCGTCCAGGTCCAGGTCGGCGGCAAGGGCCCGGACCGCCCGGTGAATCCCGGTGAGATCCGGGTCGCCATCGCTGGCCAGCAGCACGCCGAGAATCAGGCGCCCGCGGATCACCACCTGCTCGATATCCGCGACGGCCAGCTCGTGCGCGGCCAGGTCGGAGAACAGCCGGGAGGTGACCCCGGGCCGGTCACGGCCGGTCAGGGTCACCAGGATGGTGGTTCGGTCAGCAGTCATCGCGCGTAAAACGCTACCGCCCGCCCGGCCCCCGCCGGCCGCAGGGAGCCGGACTCGTGGGCCGAAATTCGATCAGGCTTCACGGCAGGAGCAGGTGCACATCCCCGAACTCGTGCCACAAGTAGGACCGTTCCACCGCGGCGGCGTAGCACCGGCGGAGCAGGTCGGCCCCGGCGAATGCGTTCAGCATCAAAAGATGGCTGGAGCGCGGTTCGTGCAGTCCCGTGAAAAGCGCGTCCACCACCCTCGGTGGTGCCTGCGGGGTCACCAGGTGGTGCGTCCAGCCGGCGGACGCGGGCAGCGGGCCGCCCGCCGCGTGCTCCCTGGCGGCCGCCGCCGTCTCCAGCGCGCGCACCACCGTGGTGCCGACCGCGACCACCCGGCCGCCGGCCTGCCGGGTCGCGTCGACGAGCCGGGCCGTGGCCGGCGGGATGTCGTAGGGCTCGGGGTAGGGCTGCTCATCGCCTTCCAGCGAGGACACGCCGGTGTGCAGGGTGAGCGGCGCGATCGTCACCCCCCGCACCACCAGCCGGGCGATCATCTCCGCGGTGAACGGCCGGCTCGCGCTCGGCATCTCGGCGCTGCCCGGCGTGGTGGCGAAGACGGTCTGGTACGCCTCGGCCGGCCAGTCCGAGGCCACATAGGAGTAGTGGATGTACGAGCCGTGCCGGAGCAGGTAGGGGACCACCGCCGTGGACAGCCGCACCCGCCACAGCCGCCCGGTCACCCGCTCGGCCAGGGTGGCCACCGCGCCGCCGGGCAGCGGTAGCGCCTGGCCGGGCGAACCGCCCGGGTAGGGCTGGGTGGCGTGGCCGCGCACCGCGCGCAGTTCGGCCAGCCAGCTACCGTCCGGCAAGGCGGTGGAGAAGTGCATGACCAGCCCGGGGCCGCAGCGGACGGCGGCGGGCAGGGTGGCCGAGGTGTTGACCACGACCAGGTCCCCGGGCAGCAGCAGGCTGGGCAGGTCGGTGAACGGGTGGTGGCTGATCTCGCCGGTCCGGCGGCGGCTGACCAGCATCCGGACCGCGTCGCGGGAGATGCCGCGGGCCTCCGGCGGCTCGCTCGCCTCCAGGGCGGGCGGCAGCTCGAACCCGGCCAGAACGGTCATGACCGCCCCGGGGCGCCGAGCGCGGGCTCCGCCGCCTGACCTCCGGCCGTCTCGCCACCTGCCGTCTCGCCACCGGCCGCCTGGTCGCCGGCCGCCTGGTCGCCGGCCGCCTGGTCGCCGGCCGCCTGGTCGCCGGCGGGCATGAGGTCGGCGGCCCGGTACCGGCCGCTCGGCATGCGCTCGCCGATCAGCCTGCGGAACGCCGGCACCACCGACTCTGGCAGCGGCCGGTCGGAGATGTCCTCGCCGGGGAAGGCGTCCTGGTGCATCCGGGTGCGCAGGTCTCCCGGGTCCACTCGCCAGACCCGGATGGCCACCTCTTCGGCGGCCAGCACGGCGCACGCCTGCTCCAGCGCGGCCTTGGCCGCACCGTAGCCGCCCCACCCCGCGTACGCCTCGACCGCGGCGTCGGAGGTGACGCTGAGCACCGCGCCGCCGCGCTCGCGCAGCTCGGGCAGCAGCATCTGGGTGAGGGCGATCGGCGCGATCACGTTCACCTCGAAGGCCGTGCGCAATTCGTCGAGCGGGAAGTCGGAGACGGCGGGCAGCGGGCTCGGGCCCAGCGTGCCCGCGTTGTTGATGAGCAGATCGGGGCCGCCCAGGGCCAGCGCGGCGCGGCGCAGGTCGCCGCGGTGCGCCGGGTCGGTGATGTCACCGGTGAGCGTGGTGACCACGGCACCGGCCGGCAGCCCGGCCATGGCCGCGCGCAGCGCCGCCCCGTCCCTCGCGTCCACCACGAGCCGGTATCCGTCTTCGGCCAGCGCACGGGCGAGCGCGCGCCCCAGCCCGCGGGACGCGCCGGTCACCACCGCGACACGGGCCGTCCTGGCGGCGCCCGGGCTGGCGCCGGTCCCGTCGGCCGTTCCCGCGGTGCCTGAGCCGTTGTCGGCAGGTATGTCGGTCATGACACCGACGCTAGGCGGGCCCGGCGGGCGCGGCATCGGCCGTGCGGGCCCGCCCCCCTGCGACGTTGGTCGTAGGACCAGTGCCCGATCCGCGCGGCGGCCCGCGCCGGTAACGTCGTGTTATGGGCAAGCGCGATACCGCGGCGGGCGCGGGTTCCGGCGGCGCTGCCGTCGCGGGCCCCCGCGCCGTGGCGCCGCCCGGCTCCAGCGGCGCGCCCGGCTCCAGCGGCGCGCCCGGCTCCAGCGGCGCGCCCGGCTCCAGCGGCGCGGCCGGCTCCAGTAGCACGGTCGGCTCCAGTCGCGCGCCCGGCTCTGGTCGCGCGGCCGGCTCCGGTGCCGCGGCGGGCCAGGACGAGGTGCTCCGCCGGGTCAGCGCGGCGGTGCTCGCGGTCACCAGGGAACTGTCGGTCCGCGACGTGCTCCAGGTGATCGTGCGCTCGGTGCGCTCTCTGGCCGGCGCCAGGTACGCCGCGCTCGGCGTGCCCGACGACCACGGCTCGTTCGCGGAGTTCGTGGTGGACGGCATCTCCGAGCGGCAGCGCAAGGCGATCGGGCCGTTGCCGCGCCAGCACGGCATGCTGGCCGTGCTGCTCCGCGAGGGGCAGCCGCTGCGGCTGGCCGACATCCGCGCCGACGCGCGGTTCGAGGGCTGGCCGTCGGCCCATCCCGAGCTTGCCGACATCCTGGCCGTGCCGATCAGGGACGGCCAACGGGTGCTCGGCTTCATCTTCGCCGCCAACAAGGTGGCGGGCGGCGGGTTCACCGAGCGGGACGAGGAGGTGCTCGCGCTGTTCGCCGGGCACGCCGCGATCGCGCTCACCAATGCCCGCCTCTACGAGCGCGCCCGCCAGCTTTCCGTGCTGGAAGAACGCGCCCGGCTGGCCAGGGACCTGCACGACGCCGTCTCGCAGAAGCTGTTCAGCATCCGGGTCAAGGCGCGCGCGGCGTCGGTACTGGCGAGCCGGAACACCGCCACCGGCGACACCGACCGCGCGGCGGCCGAGATGGAGAGCGTGGCCGCCCTGGCCGGGGACGCCCAGGCCGAACTGCGCGCGGTCATCGACGGGCTCGCGCCGCCGGAGATCTCCGAGAGCGGCCTGGCCGGGTCGCTGCGCAGGTATGCGCTGCTGGCGGGCAAGGCGCACGGGGTGCGGGTCCGGTTCGCCGCCGACGACCTGCCCGCGCTGGATGCGGACCGGGAGGCCGCGCTCTACCGGATCGCCCAGGAGGCGCTGCACAACGCGCTGCGCCATTCCGGCGCGCCCGAGATCAAGGTCTCGCTGTGCGCGACGGCCAGGCGGGTCACCCTGGAAGTGAGCGACCAGGGCAAGGGGTTCGTCCCCGGCCTGGCCGCCGGCGGCCGCGGCCTGCCGTCGCTGCGGGAACGGGCCGCCGGGGCCGGCGCCTCGCTGGCGATCCGCTCCGCGCCCGGGCAGGGCACCACGGTGCGGGTGGTCATGCCGGTGGGCCGCACCGGAAACGGGCGCTCGCGATGACCGGGGGCCCGCGGTGACCGCGTCCGAGCCGGGGAAGATCACCGTCCTGATCGCCGACGACCACCCGGTGGTGCGGCAAGGGCTGCGGGTCCTGCTCAGCCTGCATGCCGACATCGAAGTCGTGGGTGAGGCCAGCGATGGCACGGAGGCCGTGGAACTGACCGCCGCGGTGGCGCCGGACGTGGTGCTGCTTGACCTGAAGCTGCCCGGCCTGGACGGGCTCGGCGTGCTGGCCGAGTTCCGGGACCGGAACCTGCCGGCCCGGGCACTGGTGCTCACCAGCGTGGCCGATCCCGCGTCGGTGACCGTGGCGATGCGGGCCGGCGCCGCCGGTTTCCTGTACAAGGACGTGGACCCGGACGCCCTCGTCCGGGCGGTCCGCTCGGTGCACGACGGGCACACGGTCCTGGCCCCCGAGGCGGCGGGCACGCTGGTGCGGTCCAGGAACAGATCCGCGGCGGTCGGCGGCCTCGATGCGCTGACCGCGCGCGAGCGGGAGGTGCTCGCGCAGATCGCCGAGGGCCGGTCCAACCGGGAGATCGCCCGGCTGCTGCACATGTCGGAGAAGACGGTGAAGACCCACGTCAGCTCGGTGCTGGCCAAGCTCGGCGTCGCCGATCGCACCCAGGCGGCGCTGTACGCGGTGCGCAACTCGCCCGCCTGAGCCGGGGCGGCGGGAGCCGCTCGGGGACCGGCCCGGCCGACGGCCGCGGAGGCGCCGGCCCGCGGCCATGCCCAAGAGTCGGCCCGCGGCCATGCTCAAGAGCCGGCCCGCGGCCATGCCCCAAAGCCAGCCCGCGGCCATGCCCAAAAGCCAGCCCGCGGCCACGCCAAAGCCGGTCGGCGGCCGTGCCAAACCGGGCCGGCGGCCGTGCCGAGGCCGGCCACGGGACGTGCCCGGCACCATCCCAGGTCCGGCCCGGAAACGCCGGCGCGCGGAGGGCGTTGGCGGCATGCCGCATGACGTAGGTTCATCCTGACGGGTGCCGCGGGAAGGAGCCGGATGTCCGACGAGGTGGTGCGGCTGCGGGGCGTCGGTGTCCGGCGCGGCGGCTCGATGCTTCTCCGCGACGTCACCTGGACGGTCCACGCCGACGAGCGCTGGGTGGTCATCGGCCCGAACGGCGCCGGCAAGACGACCCTGCTCCAGGTCGCCGCGGCTCAGCTCTATCCCACCGAGGGCACCGCGAGAATTCTCGGCGAGCGGCTCGGGTCCACCGACGTGTTCGAACTCCGGCCGAGGATCGGCCTGGCCAGTGCCGCCCTCGCGGACCAGGTGCCGCCCGGGGAAAAGGTGATCGACCTGGTGTTGACCGCCGCCTACGCGATCGTGGGCCGGTGGAAGGAGGAGTACGACTCCACCGACGTCACCCGGGCGGTGGAACTGCTGGACGCGCTGGGCTGCGCGCACCTGATCCGGCGCCGGTTCGGGACCCTGTCGGAGGGGGAGCGCAAGCGGGTCCAGATCGCCCGCGCGCTGATGCCCGACCCGGAACTGCTGTTCCTCGACGAGCCCGCCGCGGGCCTGGATCTCGGCGGCCGTGAGGACCTGGTGCGCAGGATCGCCCGGCTCGCCGCCGACGGGACCGCGCCCACCATGGTGATCGTGACCCACCACGTCGAGGAGGTGCCGGCCGGGTTCACGCACGCGATGCTGATGCGCCGCGGCTCGGTGCTCGCCGCGGGCCGGCTGGCCCGGGTTTTCACCGAGGAGAACCTGTCCAAGTGCTTCGGCGTGCCGCTGGCCATCGAGCACCGCAACGCCCGCTGGACCGCCCGCACCCTCCTCTAGCCGCGGCCGCGCGGCAGGACGCCGCGGCGGCCGCCCGCGCCGGTCACCGCGACCGAAGAGACGGTCATGTTCCCGGCGCTCGGCGCCTTACACCGTCCCGGCGCCCGGCGGGTTGCGTGTGCGGGAGATTTGCGGCGGGCACCCGGGGCAGAAGAGAAGTATGCGCCGCATGGGCCATCTGCCTGGCCGCCTGGCATCCGGGATCCGGCGATGAAGGGCGACCGGGTCGAGATAGTTGTCGACGTGGGCGGCGGCTCCAAGACCTACGAGGTGGCCGCCACCCGGGCCGGCCGCCGGGTCGAGGTGGTCAACCGGCGCGGCGTCTTCGAGGTGACCGAGGTGACCCGCAGCGGCGTGGTGGTCCGGACGGCCCGCTTCATGGCCAGCCGGGTGCTCGCCCTGGTCGAGCATCCCGCGCCGCGCCGCCCCGACCCGTTCCGGCGGCCCGTGCCCGGGGACGCCGACCCGGGCTAGCTGGACGATGGCGCGCCGCCGGCTGCCTGCCCGGGACCGCCGCGCGAGCTGGCCAACCGCGCCGCCGGCTGCCGCCCGGGACCGCCGCGCGAGCTGGCCTGCCGCGCCGCGCGATGAGTTGCGGCACGCCGTACAGTCGGAACGGCCATGGAAGCGACCAACCTTGCTGAGCTGTACAACGCACCGCTGCTCGACTGGTCCGGGATCGAGGCCCGGCTCAGGGAGGGCCTGAGCCAGGCCCCTGGCACCGGGGGCCCGGACCGGCACACCTGCTGGCTGGCCACGATCAATCCGGACGGAAGCCCGCACGTCACCGGCGTCGGCGCGCTGTGGGCCGACGGCTGCTTCTGGTTCGAGACCGGCAAGCAGACCCGCAAGGGCAGAAACCTGGCCCGGGACCCGCGCTGCACGCTCAGCGTGGCGGCCCGGGACTTCGATCTCGTCGTGGCGGGCGAGGCTGCCCCGGTCACCGACCCGGCCACCGTCGCCCGCCTGGCGTCGCGCTGGGCGGCGGGAGGCTGGCCGGCCCGGGCCGACGACACGGGAGTGGCGCTCACCGCCGAATACAGCGCGCCCTCGGCCGGTCCGCCGCCCTGGCACGTGTACCGCCTCACGCCGCGCACGGCGACGGCGGTGGGCACGGTCGATCCCGGCGGCGCGACGCGATGGCGGTTCTAGCGGGCCAGCCATCAATCCCAGGATTGGGAACGTTAACAGTACTGATAGCAAAACGCTACCGTGGGCTACATGGCAACCGCGGATCTCCTGCTCCACCCCGTCCGCCTGCGGATCGTCCAGGCATTCCTCGGTGACCGGGCGCTGACCACCAGCGCCCTGGCCGCCGAGCTGGCGGATGTCCCGGCGGCCAGCCTGTACCGCCATGTGGCCCGCCTGGTCGACGCCGGTGTCCTCGCGGTGGTCGCGGAACGGCGGGTGCGCGGCGCCCTGGAGCGCACGTATGTGCTCCGGGTGGGCGCCGCGAGCATCGGGCTGGACGAGGTTGACGCGATGAGCACGGAGGACCACCGGCAGGCGTTCATGGCCTTCGTCGCCGGGCTGCTCGGTGACTTCGACCGGTACCTCGCCCGGGACGACCGCGACCTGCTGCGGGACGGGGCGGGCTACCGGATGGCCGCGTTCTGGCTCGACGACGCCGAGTACGCGGAACTGCTGCGCGAGCTGACCCGGGTGCTGCAACCGCGCGCCGCCAACTCGCCCGGCCCCGGCCGGGCCCGCCGCATCCTCGGCTACGTGCTGCTGCCGGGGACCGGCGCGGCGCCGTAACCGCCCCGGCGCGCGGCGGCCGCCATCGCCCGCGCTGTGCTCCGCTGCCGTCGTCCGGCTGTGATCCACGGCCCGGCGTCTGGCATGATCGGAGACGATGAGCAGCCCCAGGACCCGCCGTTTCCCCGTGACCGTCACCCGCCTACCGGTCATTCGCTGCCAGCTCTGCCGCCGTACGTTGGCGTCCAGGCCAGGCCAGGCGAGTGCCGTCCTGACGGAGCACTACCGCCGGGAACATCCCGAAGTGCTTGACGCCGCGGCCCATCGGCCACACTGAACGACTCTGGTCAGCCGCCGGGATGAGCCGGCCTGACCTGGACAATGCCGCCTTCGGCGATTCTCGAGTCGAAGGCGGGCTGGCGCGCGGTGGCAGGCCCGTGCACGACCGCGCCGTCACTCAACCGGTAGGTACTGCCGTGCCAGGGGCAGGTGAGGCACGGTTCCCCGGCTTCCTCGCCGAGCGTGCCCTGATGCAGCGGCCCGCCCAGGTGCGCGCACCGGTCGGCGAGGACCATCACGTCCGACCCCTGGCGCAGCACCGCGAGGCTCAGGTAGCCGAGCTGGCGCCGGGTCACCCGGCCGTCGGGCAGGTCGTAGATCCGGCAAAGGTCGTGCCAGCCGAGCGGTGCCAGGTGCGATACGGACTCGGCGTGGCTGGCCCCCGCCCCGAGCGGGAACGCGAGGTGCCTGCCCAGGTAGGCACCCGCCGTCAGGGTGGCGAGGCCGCCGAGCGCGAGAGCACGGCCGCTCGCGTCCCGGCCCGCCGCCCGGGCCAGCAGGGAGCCCGCGAACAGCGCCCACGCGCCCGCGCCGGCGGCGCCGTGGGCCAGGCCGACGCGCTGCTGCTCACGGTGCAGCGCGGACCAGTCCGCCAGGCCGGCCGCGGCCGCCGGGACCGACCCGGCCAGCCCGAGCGCGATCAGTGCCTTGCTGGCCCGCTGCGAGCCGGGCACGAAGTCCAGCACGGCCGCCGAGGTCCAGAAGCCCATGGGCAGCCCGGTCAGTGCGGGATGGACCGGCTGCCCCAGCCAGACCCCGTGCAGCGCGTCCGCCCGCGCGCCGGTGCCGACCTGCCGCCGGACCACGTCGGCGAGGGCCCGCGCGGCCGGGTCCAGGCGCTGGGAATGCGCGACGCGGCTGGCGGCCTCGGCAGGTCCCGGCACGCGCCTGCGCCCGGTGCCGGGACCGCGGGCATGGCGTGCGCGCGGAAAGAGCCTCGGAAAGGTTCGGCTCACAACGGCAGTCCTACCCGGCGGGCGGCCCGGCTACCGGCCCGAGGAACCCCTGCTCCACCGCCGCGGCGATCATCTCCCCGGCGTACCTGCCCAGGGATGCCGACCCGTCCTCGATCAGCGCCACCTTGGCCAGCACCTGCTCGAGCGGGACGCCGTGCGCCACCCAGGTGCCGCCGCCGGTCCGCATGTTCAGCAGCATCGGCTGCAACCGGTCCAGCGCGCGGGCGAACCGCGCCTCCGGCGTGCGCCGTTCCTCGAACTCATCCCACAGCGCGCGCACCTGCGCCGCCTGGGGCTCCGGCAGCAGCGCGAAGATCCGGTCGGCGGCGGCGCGCTCGGCCTCCTCCTGCCGTGCCAGCGCCGCGCTGTCGGCGTACAAGAACAGGTCGCCCGCATCGATCTCCACCATGTCGTGCACCACCAGCATGGCCATGACCCGGCCGAGATCGGTGCCGGGCGGGGCGTGCCCGGCCAGCGCCATGGCGCCATGGCCATCAGGGCCAGGTGCCAGGAGTGCTCTGCGGAGTTCTCGTGCCGGGATCCGTCGGTGATCCGGCTCTGCCTGGCCACGGTCTTCAGCCGGTCGGCCTCCAGCACGAACCGGATCTGCCGCTCCAGCGATGCACGCGCTGCGGATTCATCAGTGCCCATCCCACCAGGATCGCGCAGGGCGCCGACCGTCCGCATCCCGTCTGGCTACGGGCTTCCACTCGCCCGGCCACCCCCGCCGTCAGGCCTCTGACCAGGCATGTCATCATGATCTGGGGGACCCAAATGATGAATCGGGGGACCGGCTTCATCGCGCCTACCCCGGCGGGGCTAGCGCCCCGCCGGGGTAGGCGTTCCCGTGAGGGTCAGTAGACGAGATGCTCGACCGGGCTGTAGTTGTACTCTGCGCCGCCGGGCAAGCCGTCAATGATCAGAAGGCTTCGCCAGTTGGAGTCGCTAGGCCCAGCCCAGGGGAACGGGCCGTAGTGGGACCGTCCACAGGGCCAGGTCCGGTACGTCGCCACGTTGTCGGCGCCGTCGACGAGGTCGAGGACGGCGGTCAGCCGGCCGGCTATCCGTCCCGCAGCCGGACCAGATGAGCGCGGAACACCTGTTCCATCCGCCCGTAGAAGTCCACGATCAGCCGTAGCTCGTCGTCGGAGTACCGGGCCGACATCTCCCGCCAGTCCCGCATGACCGGCAGGAACACGCTCGCCACCCGCCGCATCGCCTGGTCCAGGACCAGGGTGACCACCACGCGGCGGCGGTCGTGCGGATCCCGCTCCCGGCTCACGTAGCCGGCCTCCGCCAGCCTGTCGACCACCCCCGTGATCGAGGCGGTAGTCAGGCCGGTGGCCCTGGCCAGTTCGCCGGCCGTCATATGCCCGCTGAAGCTGAGGATGTTCAGGCAGTTCAGGTCGGTGGCGTTGATGCCGATCCGGTCGGCGGCCGCCTGGCCCATGAGCTGCATCAGGGAGCCGGTCCGGCGCATTGCCGTGGCGAACGCCAGCTCAAGTTCCGCCCGCCCGGGCGCGCCTGTCCCGGTGGTCGGTGTCTCGGCCCAGGGCACGTCCCAGCCGCCCGCCGCTGCGCCGCCGTGGCTTTTGCCTTTGTGCCCGGGGCCCCCCTGCGGCCCGGAGCCCCCCTGAGCGCCCGCGCCCGCCGGGTCCACGGCCGCTCCGTCTCCAGACATACTTCACCTTCTAATTATCTAATTAGCCTAGATATCTGGCTCACGAGATGCTAGCTTCCCTAGTGTAGTTGAGAATCCTCCTGGTGAGTGGAGACCACGATGAGTTCCGACGCTCAGATCCTGACACCTCCCGCGGCTTCGGGCGAGGGCGCCGATCCGCGGCGCTGGCTGACCCTCGTCATCCTGCTGCTGGCCGCGTTCATGAACCTGCTCGATGTCTCGATCGTGAACATCGCGATCCCGTCCATCCAGCGGGACCTGCATGCCAGCTACGCCGACGTGCAGTGGGCGCTGGCCGGCTACACGCTGGCCTACGCGCTCGTCCTGATCACCGGCGGCCGGCTCGGTGACACGTTCGGGCGCAAACGGATGTTTCTCATCGGCGTGACCGGCTTCACGATCATGTCGGCGCTGTGCGGGGCCGCGCAGAGCCCGGGCCAGCTCATCGCCTTCCGGGTTGCCCAGGGAGCCATGGGCGCGATCATGGTCCCGCAGGTGCTGGCCGTCATCCAGGTCATCTTCCCGCCCCGCGAGCGGATCAAGGCGCTGGCCGGCTTCGGGGTGACCGCGGGCCTCGGCACGGTGAGCGGGCCGCTGCTCGGCGGGCTGCTCATCCAGCACAACCTGTTCGGCCTGACCTGGCGGCCCATCTTCCTGATCAACGTCCCGGTCGGCATCCTCGCCGTGGTGGCCTCGGCCGTGCTGGTCCGCGAGTCGCGGTCACCCCGCCCGCCCCGGCTGGACCCCGTCGGCGTCGGCCTGGTCACCGCCGCGCTGCTGCTCCTGCTCTACCCCCTGGTGGAGGGCCGCCAGCTCGGCTGGCCCGGCTGGACGTTCGTGTCCATGGCCGCCGCGGTGCCGATGTTCGCCCTGTTCGTCTGGTACGAGCAGGTCAAGGACCGCCGGGATGGCTCCCCGCTGGTGCCGCCGCGGCTGTTCCGTGAGCGCGAGTTCAGCGTGGGCATGGCCATCGCCATGACGTTCTTCCTCGGGATCGCCTCGTTCGGGCTGGTGCTCACGCTGTTCCTGCAGATCGGCCTGGGCTTCACCCCGCTGCACGCCGGGCTGACCTTCCTGCCGTTCTCGGCGGGCATCCTGATCTCCTCTGGTGCCGCCGCCCGGCTCGCGCCCAGGTTCGGCCGCGGCGTGACGATGGCAGGTGCGCTCATCATCGCCGCCGGGATGGTCGGCATGATCGCGGCCGTGCACCACTACGGGCCCGCCGTGACCACCTGGGAACTGGTGCCCGGCCTGCTCGCCGCGGGCCTCGGCCTCGGCACCGTGATCGCGCCGCTGGCCGACATCGTGCTGGCCAGGGTGCCACAGCAGGACGCGGGGTCCGCCTCCGGCGTGTTCAACACCGGCCTCCAGCTCGGCAACTCGATCGGCATCGCGGTGATCGGCGTGATCTTCTTCGCGATGCTCGGCGCCCAGTCCGGCGCGGCGGCGGACACGGTCGCACCGGCGCTGCGGTCCGGCGTGGTGGCCGCCGGGGTTCCGGCCAGCGGCGCGGGACGGCTCGAGGCCCAGTTCCGCACCTGCCTGCACGACCGGCTGGTGGCCGCCGACCCGACGGTCACCCCGGCGTCCTGCAAGGCGCCGGCGGGCGAGGTGCTTCCCGCCGCAGTGCGCCCGGTCCTCGCCCGGGCCGGGGCCAGCGCGGTCCGCGCCGACTTCGCCACGTCGCTCGCCCGCACCCTGTGGTTCCAGGTCGGCGTGTTCGGCCTGGCGTTCCTGATGATGCTGGCCTGGCCGCGCGGCGCGGGCCGCAAGGCCACCGGGCCGCATGGCGCCCCGGCGAGCCAGGGCGCGGCGGCCGGCCAGGATGCGGCGCGCCTGACGGCGGTGGCCGGAAACGGCCACCGTGCCGCGGCAGCCACGCCGTCCGGCTCAGGTCTCCCAGGGCAGGCCACCTGACCGCGAATCCGCCAAGACAGGGGCAGCCGGGGATTCCACCAGTCCCCGGCTGCCTTTGTCTCCCCTGCCCCGGATGGGCGCGGTCAGTCGTGCGTTTTCCCAGGACGGTGTGACGCGGTCAGTCGCCGCCGTCGGCGATGGCCGCGTGCACCTCACCGTGGCGGGCGGCCAGCTCGGCCTCGTACTTGCGCCGGTCGACCTCCTCGGCGATCCGCTCGTCGTCGGCCATCAGCGCCTCGAGGTCGGTGCTCGCCGCGTCGAGGACGCCCAGGTCGGCGTAGGCCTGCTGGACCTTGGGACCCCACAGCCCGATGTCCCTGACGCACGGCACGATCCGGCTGAACAGCAGCGTGCGGAACGCCTGCTGGACCGGGGAGTGCTCGGTGAACTCCAGGCATTCCTCGACGTCGAAGCCCATCTGCTCCCACACCTCCTGCGCCCGGAACCGGTTGCGCATGAGGTAGCAGCCCTCCACCACGAACTCCTCGCGCTCGGCCCGCTCGGCGGCGGTCAGCTCGCGGTAGTAGTCCCGCAGCGCGAGCCGGCCGAACGCGACGTGCCCGATGAGCACCTGCATGCCCAGGTAGGGCAGGTCCCAGCGGGAGTCGCTGAGCGAGTCGGCCAGCAGCTTGGCCAGGTCGCTGTTCATCGGGTAGTAGAGGCCGACCTTCTCGCGCAGGAACCGCGAGTACAGCTCGACGTGCCGGGCCTCGTCCATGGTCTGGGTGGCGGCGTAGAACTTGGAATCCATGTCGGGCACGGACTCGACGATCCGGGCGGCCACGGTCATCGCGCCCTGCTCGCCGTGCAGGAACTGGCTGAACAGCCAGGCACCCAGGTGGTGGCCCAGGTTCTCGCGCTCCTTCTCGTTGAGGATCTCCCACTGGCGCGAGCCGTAGATGGGCACGAACTCGTCCGGGGTCTCCATGATGTTGCTCGGGTCCACCGGCAGATCCCAATCGATCCGCTTGGTGGCGTCCCACTGCTTGTCCTTGCCCCGCTGGTACAGATCGAGCAGCCGCTGCCGGCCGTCGTCGTACTCCCAGCTGAAGCGGGTGGCGCCGGCGGCGGGAACGTCCCAGGTGCCGGGCTCGACGGGGATGGTGTAGGCGTCGTAAGTGCTCACGGCGGGGCTCCCTGGGTGGCGACTTGTCCACATATTACTGGTTAGTACAAATTCGCTCCAGCCCGCACCTGCCCGCCCGGCTCGCGCGGCGGCGGCCGGCTCGCGTCCGGCGGCCCGCTGATTTGCGGAAATACGCCACTCCGGGGTCAGAGGCAGACCGATGGCTCATGCCCGGCGTGGCTGGCCGGCTCGAGCTGGAACGTGGAGTGACCCACGTCGAAGTGACCGTGCAGGCACGCCTGGAGCGCGTCGAGCATGGCCGCGCTGCGCCCGTTGGCCAGCACCCCCGGATCGACCACCACGTGCGCGGACAGCACCGGCAGCCCGGAGGTGATGGTCCAGGCATGCAGGTCATGCACGCCGACCACGCCGTCGAGCGCGGTCAGGTGGGTGCGGACCTCGGTCAGGTCGATGCCCCGGGGGCTGGCCTCGAGCAGCACGTCCACGGCGTCCCTGAGCAGCCGCCAGGTGCGCGGCACGATGAGCACGGCCACCGCCAGCGAGGCGATGGGGTCCGCCCGGGTGAACCCGGTGGTGGCCACCACGATCCCGGTGACGATCACCGCGACGGCGCCGAAGGTGTCCGAGGCGACCTCGAGGAAGGCGCCGCGGACGTTCATGCTCTCCGCCTGCCCGTGCCGCAGCAGGAGCAGGGACACGCCGTTCCCGGCCAGCGCGACAACCCCGAAGACGATCATCACCCCGGGCTCGACCGGGGGCGGCGCGGCCAGCCTGCGGGCCGCCTCGACGCCGATGAACACCGCCATGCCGAGCAGCAGCAGCGCGTTGACCGTGGCGGCCAGGATCTCCGCGCGCGCGTAGCCGAACGTCGCCCGGTCGGTGGCGGGCCTGGCGGCCACGTACGCGGCGAGCAGCGACAGCCCGACGCCGGCCGCGTCGGCGGCCATGTGCGCGGCGTCGGCGAGCAGCACCAGGGAACCGCTCACCAGGGCGCCGCCCACCTCCGCCGCGGCGATCCCGAGGGTGATGGCCAGCACGGCGGCCAGCCGGCCCCGGTGCCGTCCCGTCGCGGTGAGCGCGGCGCCGGGCCCGTGGTCGTGCCCGGTTCCCATGGCTGCCGTTCCCCTTCCTTCGGTGCCGGGTCCCGTCACTGCCAGGCTAGAGCCGCTGTCCGTGGCGGGCCGGGCACCCGCACCGGGGTTATCCCCCGCTCGGCGGAGACTCCCCGGCGGCGAGCAGTTCGTAGGCGGGGTTGATCATGATGGGGCCGGTATCCCGGATCCCGACGGAACCGCGGAACCGGACCCGGGACCCGCACACGATGCCCGGGATGTGCGACCGCCCGTAGAACAGCGCGGTCAGGTCCCCGGTCGAGTCTGAGATCTCGCAGGCCAGCACGGAGTTCTTTTCCACGGGCCGGATCTCCACCGCGCGGACCCGCCCCTCGACGGTGGCGCGCCCGGGTGCCTGGATCGAGCCGATCGGCCTGACCCCGGGCGAGGGGGCGGGCCGCTCGTAGCTGGCCTCGGCCTGGCCGGCCGGGTCCGGCGCGGCCGCGCCGCGCCGCTGCCGGAAGCGGCGGCCCGGCAGCAGCCCCCGCATGGCCGAGGCAGGCGGGGACGGAGCGGCCGGCCGGCCGTCCTCGCGACCGGCCTCGCCCGCTCCGGCGGCCACCGCTCCCGGCGGGTAGCTCTCCGGCGCGGCCTGGCCGGCGCCGGCCGTGCCCGTCTTGCCGTCCGCCGCCGCCGTGCCGTCCGCTACCTTGCCGCCGGCCGTCTTGCCGTCCGCGGTCTTCCCGGCCACGGCCGTCTTCCCGTCCGCGGTCTTCCCGGCCAGGGCCGTCTTCCCGCCGGCTCCGGCGGCCACGGCCTTCCCGTCCGTCCCGCCGTTCGGCTGCGTGCGCAGCACCTCCAGGCGGTTCCGCACGTCGAAGGGCACGATCGTGGCCGCACAGTGCGGGATGCGGCTCACCACGGCCGCGATCTTGTCGGCGGTACGGTCGTGCAGCAGCCGCCCGAGCAGCGGCGAGTAGCTGCGCCTGGGCAGCACCGCGGTGACGTGCACGCCGGGCTGCGCGGCCTCGGCGCTGACCAGTTCGGCCGCGGCCCGGGCCAGCCGCCGGTCCGGGCAGTCGATGAAGTCGAGCACGATGCCGCGGTCGGCGCGGGTCCACTCCTCGCGCAGCGTCTCCGCCTCGGCGGTGTCGATGACGAAGTGGACCGCGCGCAGCGTGGTCGGCCGCAGGCCGCGCGCGTAGCGGATGGCCGCGAGCGTTGCCAGGTCGAAGCTGTCCACCAGGATGTACACCGTGCGCCGCGGGTAGTTGGGCTGCTCCGGCGGCTTCTTCCGCTCGCCGATCCGCTCCAGTACCTCGGCCTCCATCCGGTATTCCTGGTTCAGCCGGATCAGCGCGAACACCAGGATCGGGAACAGCACGACCACGATCCAGGCGCCCTCGGTGAACTTCACCACGGCGAAGATCGCGACGACGATCGCCGACAGGCCGCCGGCCGCGGCGTTGGTGACCAGCTTGTGCCGCCAGCCCTGCTCCTTGCGCCGGTGGTGGTAGCGCGCCATCCCGAACCCGGCCATGGTGAACGCGGTGAACACGCCGATGGCATACAGCGGGACCAGGTTGTTGACGTTCGCCCCCCGGATGATCACCAGGGCTATGGACACGATGGTCAGCCCGATGATCGCGTTCGAGAACACCAGCCGGTGCCCGCGCTTGAGCAGCCAGCGGGGCAGGAACGCGTCGCCGGCGACATAGCTGGCCAGGAACGGGAACCCGTTGAAGCTGGTGTTGCCGCCGGTGTAGAGGATCAGCATGGTGGCGGCCTGCACCAGCAGGAACAGCGCGTGGCCATAGAAGGTGTTCCCGAAGATCTGCTGCGCTTCCTGGGCCAGCACGGTGGGATAGCCGGCCTTGCGGGGGGTCGCGTAGGTCGCGTGGGCGAGCCAGGAGATCCCCGCCACCAGGAAGCCGAGGATGCACCCCTCGGTCACCAGGACCCGGCGGGCGTTGATCCCCTCCGGGGGCCGGAACGCGCCCACCGCGTCCGACACCGCCTCGATGCCGGTCAGCGACGCACCGCCGTTCGCGAACGCGCGCAGCAACGTGAAAATCATCACGAAGCTGAGCAGGCTCGCGGTGCCGCTGCCGATGGGGTAGTGGTCGGGCAGCGCATGCGGCACGTACTTCGGCAGGTCACCGAAGATCTCGCGGGCAAGGCCGACGAGGATCATCAGGACGACAGACCCGGTGAACAGGTAGGTGGGTATCGCGAACGCACGGCCCGCTTCCTTGATCCCGCGCAGGTTGCCGTAGCACATGAGCATGATCACGCCGATGGTGATCTCCAGGGTGTACGGCCCGAGGGCGGGGACCGCGGAGACCACCGCCGCCGTCCCTGCCACGGTCTGCACGGCGACGGTGACCACATAGTCGATGAGCAGCGCCACGGCCGCGATCTGGGCGATCTTGGGCCCGAAGTTCTCCCTGGCCACGACATAGGAACCGCCGGGCCTGATGTAGACCATCACCACTTCGCGGTAGGACAGCACCACCAGCACCATGACCACGAGGATCACCAGGGTCATCGGCAGGATGATCGTGAAGGCCGCGAGCCCGGCCAGCGGCAGCAGCGCGATGAGGATTTCCTCGGTGCCGTAGGCGGAGGAGGAGATGCCGTCGGGGGAGAGCACGCCCAGTGCCAGGAGCTTGGACAGCCGCTGGTGCCGTAGCTCCTCGTTGACCATCGGCGGGCCGAGCAGGCGGCGCTTTACCGAGTACCAGAAGCCTTCGGGCAGGTCACCGCTGCCGCCCAGGAAATCGACTGCGTTGCGAATGGCCACGTCCCACTGTCCCGTCGATCGCAAGTGCTCTCGTGGCCTTCATACCATCGTTCGCCTGCGGTTTGTCCATGGGGCATAACGGAACTAACGCACTGCCTCCCGCGCGGCCGGCCGGCCCCGGGGGGCCGTCCCGGCTTCGGAAGGCGGCTGCGGCGTGACGCTGCCGCCGGTAGACCGAGCGTGTCTTACGACAGGAGCTCGTATGCGGGGTTCACCATGACCGTGCCGGTACCTTTCACCCCCACTCGGCCGCGGAGCTGGATCATGATCCCGGGCTCCACGCCCGGGATGTGGGTGCGCCCGTAGAAGAGCGCGGTGATCTCGCCGGTGGCGTCGACCACCTGGCAGGCAAGCACGCAGCTGTGCTCCACCGGCCTGATCTCCAGGCTGTGCACCCGCCCTTCCACCGTGGCCCGGCCGTTCCTGGCCACAGAGCCGATCGGGGTGACTCCCGGCCGTACGGCGGGCCGCTCGTGCTCGAGGATCTTCGCTTCCGGCAGCGGGGCCTTGACGGTCTGGCGGGTCTGCCGTTCATGCAGCACGTCCAGGCGGGCCTCCACATCGAACGGGATGATGGTGGCGGCGGAGCGCGGAATCCGGCTCACCACCCTGGCGATCTTGTCCGCGGTCTGGTCGTGCAGCAGCCGGCCGAGCAGCGGCGGATAGCTCCGCCGGGGCAGGACCACGGTGACGTGGGTGCCTGGCTCGCAGGCTTCCTCCGTAACCAGTTCCGCGGCGGCCCGGGTCAGCCGCCGGTCCGCACAGTCCACGAGGTCGAGCGGGATGCCACGATCCGCGCGGAGCCAGGCTTCGCGCAGCTCCTTGGCCCGGTCGGTGTCGATCACGAAGTGCACCGCGCGCAGCCCGGTGGGCCGCAGGCCGCGGGCGTAGCGCAGCGCGGCGATCGTCGCCAGGTTGAACTCGTCCACGAACACCAGCACGGTCCGGCGGGTGTAGTTCGGCGGGTCCGGGGCCTTGCGCCCGCCGATGTTCTCCAGGACCTCCGCCTCCATCCGGTACCTGCGGTTGACCTGGATCAGCGCATAGACCAGCAGCGGGAACAGGATCACGATCACCCAGGCGCCCTCGGTGAACTTCACCACCGCGAAGACGGCGACCACGACGGCGGTGTATACCCCGCCGACCAGGTTGATGACCCGCCGCCGCCGCCACCCCGCTTCCTTGGCACGGGTGTGGTATCTGGCCATGCCGAAGCCGGCCATGGCGAAGCCGGTGAACACGCCGATCGCATACAGCGGGACGAGGGCGTTCACCGTGGCGCCGAAGACGATGAGCAGGATCAGCGAGACGGCGGTGAGGACGATGATGCCGTTGGAGAACACCAGCCGGTGGCCGCGCTTGGCCAGCCAGCGGGGCAGGAACGAGTCCTCGGCCACGAAGCTGGCCAGGAAGGGGAACCCGCTGAAGCTGGTGTTCCCGCCGGTGAACAGGATGAATGCGGTAGCCGCCTGGACCACGTAGAACATGAAGTGGGCCGACTGGCCGAAGATCACGTCAGCCTCTTGCGCGAGCACGGTCGGCACGCCTGCCTGATAGGGCGTCGCGTGCGTGACGTGCGCGAACCAGGAGATGCCCGCGATGAGGAACGCCACGATGGATCCCTGCATCATCAGTATCTGGCGGGCGTTGCGGCCCTCCGGCGGGCGCAGCGCGCTGACCGCGTTGGACACCGCCTCGATCCCGGTGAGGGAAGAACCGCCGTTCGCGAAGGCCCGCAGCAGCATGTAGATCAGCCCGATGCTTATCAGGCTGCCGGTGTTGTGCCCGAGCACATAGGGAGCGCCCTGGTAGCTGTGGACGTGGTGGAGGTTCCCGAGCGCCTGACGGACCAGGCCTGCGACGATCATCAGGGCGACCGAGCCGGAGAACAGGTAGGTGGGCAGCGCGAAGGTCTTGCCCGCCTCCCTGACGCCGCGCAGGTTGCCGTAGCACATGATCAGCACCGCGACCACGGAGATGACCAGCAGGACGGTCGGGGCCGACAATCCGCCGACATGGGCCAGCTGGGGGAACGCGGACACGATCGCCGCGCTCCCGGCGGCGGTCTGCACCGCGACGGTGACCACGTAGTCGATGAGCAGTGCCACCGCCGCGACCTGGGCGACGCGCGGCCCGAAGTTCTCCCTGGCAACCACGTAGGAGCCGCCAGCCCGGGTGTAGACGGTGACCACCTCGCGGTAGGACAGCACCACCAGCGCGATGCCGATCAGGATCACCAGCGTCATCGGGAGGATGAGGCTGAACGCCGCCACCCCGACTATCGGCACCATCTCGATGAGGATCTCCTCGGTGCCATAGGCGGCCGAGGAGATGCCGTCGCAGGAAAGCACGCCCAGTGCGAGCGGCCTGGACAGGCGCTCGTCCTTAAGCTGCTCGTTGACCATCGGGGGGCCGAGGAGGCGCCGCTTCACGGAGTACCAGAAGCTCTCCGGGAGGTCACCCCCGGCCGCTCCGTCAAGGAGTGCAGCCGCCTTGCGCAGCGCCACCTCTTCCCCTCCGTCCTCGAGGGCCCAGGCCCGGGCCCTCATCGGTGCCTGGCCGGCCCGCCCGGCCAAGGGCGCGACGGCCGCGATCGGGGGTCCGGTCAGCTTCGCGCCACGGACCTGACCGGAGCCGCTCTGATCGCTCCCTCGACGCTATGCGCGCCCCTCCCTCTGGGCCGCTAAGGCGGCGTCAAGACTGCTGACCTGGGCGTTAAGGATCTATCAAGATCATTAACTTTCCCCGCTTCCGGGGATTGACTCGTTACGAGATGAGAAGTTCAAGGCAGCAAGGATTCGCGGCACCGTTCGCTCTGGTGACGGGCTTCGGTGCGCTTTTCGCGCTCGGCACCCTGGCGGCCGCCCTGCACGCCTGGTTCCCGCCGACCGTGGTGCTGATCGCGGCCGCGGCCGTGGTGACCGTTTTGTCCTTCGTCGCCGAGCCGCTCGCGGCGATCCCGCTCGGCGTCGTCGGCTGGCTCACCGCCGTGGGGTTCTCCCACCCGCCCTATGGGCAGCTGCGGGTCACCGGCCCGTTCGCCGGGCGGTCCGCCATCGTCATGGCCGCCTGCGTGCTGGCCGCAGGCGGCCTCGGCCTGCTACTGCGCCGGTCGGCGGACGGGCACATACTGGAAGGCGTGGGTAATGATGCCGGGCTGCGGGGCGCGGGCGCCGCGGCCGGCCGGGATGATCGCGGCCTGGCGGCGGGCAGCCGGCCAGCAGCCGAGCCCAGTTCGGTGCTGGCCAAGGCGGCCTACGCCGTCGGCGCCCGCCGCGCGCTGACCGGGGTCCTGGTCGCCGCCGCCGGCCTGCCCCTGCTGACCCTGCTGCTCGCCCTGTCGAGGAACCACCTGAACCTGACCGATGACCTGCTCATCTACCTGGTGGCGGTCGTCGCGCTCGCGGTGATCGGCGGCTTCTGGCCCGCCGTGCTCGGCGCCGCGTCCGCCAGCCTCCTGCTCAACTGGTACTTCACCCCGCCGCTGCACACGTTCACCATCGACAAGCCGGACAACCTGCTCGCGCTGCTGCTGTTCGTCACGGTCGCGATGCTGGTCAGCAGCGTGGTCCACCTCGCCGCCAGCCGGGCCGGCCAGGCCGCCCGCAGCCGGGAGGAAGCCAGGCTGCTGCTGACGCTGGCGCAGACGGTGCTCGGCGGCGCGGACACTCCAGCGGAGGTGCTCGACCATCTCGTGGTGACCCTGGGCGGCCAGGCCGAACTGCTCGAGCACGTCGGCGGCCACTGGGTCAGGATCGCTGCCAGCGGCGGTGATCCCGACCAGGCGGCGCCCGCCACCAGGGTCGACGTGCGTACCGACCTGGCGCTCGAGGTGAGCGGCCAGCCCGCCCCGATCGCGGCCGGCCTGCTGGCCGGTTTCGCGGCCCAGGCCGCCGCGGCACTGGACCGGGAGCGGCTGCGCACCCAGGCCGCCCAGGCGGAGGCGCTGGCCGAGGGCAACCGGATGCGGACCGCGCTGCTCGCCGCGGTCAGCCACGACCTGCGCACCCCGCTGGCCTCGATCAAGGCCAGCGTCAGCAGCCTCCGCCAGACCGACGTCACCTGGACAGAATCCGACCAGCAGGTGCTGCTCGCCACGATCGAGGAGAACGCGGACCGGCTGGACGGGCTCATCGGCAACCTGCTCGACATGAGCCGCCTGCACACCGGCTCGCTGCAGCCGTTCCTGCGGCCCATCACGATCGACGAGGTGGCGCCGGTCGCGCTGCGCGGCCTCGACGCCCCGGCCGACCTGCGCCTGGAGGTGCCCGACGGGATGGCCATGGTCCTCGCCGACCCCGGCCTGCTCGAGCGGGTGCTGGCCAACCTGTTCTCCAACGCGCTGCACCACTCGCCGCCCTCCCTGCCGCCGTCCCTGCAGGCCCACCGGGAGCGGAGCAGCGTCGTGATCGAGGTGGTCGACCACGGGCCCGGCGTGCCGGACAAGCTGAAGGCGCGGATCTTCGAGCCGTTCCAGCGGTTCGACGACAAGAAGGTCGGGGTGGGCCTGGGCCTCGCGGTGGCCAAGGGCTTCACCGAGGCCATGGGCGGCGCCATCGTGGCGGCCGACACCCCGGGCGGCGGGCTCACCGTCCGGATCACGCTGCCGGTCGCGACCGCCGGTGCCGAGTCCATGCAGGGCGCCGACTCTTGACCCGGGTGCTGGTCGTCGACGACGAGCCGTCGATCCTCAGGGCGCTGCGGATCAACCTCGCCGCGCGCAACTACCAGGTCAGCACGGCCAGCGACGGCGCGTCCGGGCTCGCCGCCATGGCCCGCGACCGTCCCGACGTGGTGATCCTCGACCTCGGGCTGCCCGACATGGACGGCACCGAGGTCATCCGGGGTGTCCGGGGCTGGGCCTCGACGCCGATCATCGTGCTGTCGGTCTGGGGGCACGAGAGCCAGAAGGTGGCCGCGCTCGACGCGGGCGCGGACGACTACGTGACCAAGCCGTTCGGCATGGACGAGCTGCTCGCCCGGCTCCGCGCCGCCATCCGCCGCGCCTCGCCCGCCCCCGACGAGCCGGTGGTCAAGACCGAGGACTTCACCGTCGACCTCGGGACCAAGCGGGTCACCCGGGCCGGCGGGGACGACGTGCGGCTGACCCCCACGGAGTGGCAGCTCCTCGAGGTCCTGGTGCGGAACCGGGGCCGCCTGGTCACGCAGCGGCAGTTGCTCCAGGAGGTATGGGGCCCTTCGTATGAAACCGAGAGCAACTACCTGCGGGTCTATGTGGCCCAGTTGCGCCGCAAGCTGGAGCCCGAGCCATCCCGGCCGCGTTACCTGCTCACCGAGTCCGGCATGGGCTACCGCTTCGTCGCCTGACCAAGCATGGTTACCAGGTCGTCCTGGCCCGCTCCTACCACACGCAGTCCCGGCACCTGCTCGACATCGTGCACTGCGGACACGATCGCATCCGTCAGGGCGGTGCTGCACCGTCTCATCGGCTCACCGCAGGTGATGCACGATGCGCTTGTGCATGTCGCGGAACTGTCCGAGCGGCCTTACGTAGTTGTGCAGGTGGTGCCGGCCAGCAACGGGGCGAACGCCGGGCTGGGCGGCGCGTTCTACATCGCTGCTGCGGACGGGATGCCCGAGACTCTGCAGATGGTTGGTATCGAGGACCAGACGACAGAGAAGCGGTCATTGGTGCGCAAGGCGGCGGTAGCCTTCGACCGGGTGCGCGGGGATGCGCTGCCGCGTGACGCCTCACGAGACCTGATTTTGAAAGTGGCTGATGAGAAATGGAAAACCTAGAGTGGCGCTGGCGTAAGTCCAGCTACAGCGGCAGCGGCGGCAGCAACTGCGTCGAAGTCGGCACCTTGTGGCATAAGTCCAGCTACAGCGGTAACGGCGGCGCTGACTGCGTTGAGGTCGCGCGCAACCTCCCGCGCACCGTCGCTGTCCGAGACTCCAAAGACCCGCACGGCCCCGTACTGACCGTGGAATCGGCCGGATGGCGGGCTTTCATCGCTGACGTGAAGGCCGGCCGGCACAACCTGGCCTGACAGCCGCGCGGTGCTGGGGGGGCGATCCGCGAGGCCTGGCCAAGGCCCCCGTTCCTTCGTCGTGAAGCCCTGCCCTGGTGGCTGCGGGCGCGGCGCTTGCCGTTCCTGCGATTCCGGGCTATCCGATGCCGAAGAAGCCGAGGATGGTGGTGCTGAGCAGGAGCAGGCTCATCGCGGAGATGCCGATCACGCAGAGTCCGGCGACGGCCTGGAACACCGGCTTGTTCACGGCCTTGCCCAGCACACTGCGGCGGCTGGTGAGGATCAGGATGTAGATGAGGATGACCGGGGTGACGATGCCCTGCAGCACCTGGGTGCCGATCAGCAGGGAGATCAGGTTGACGTGGGTCATCGCTAGCGAGGCGCCGATGATGACCTGCACGGTGAACAGCCCGAGGAAGAGCCGCGCCTCGGTGAACCGGCGGGACACCGACCGCTCCACGCCGACCGCCTCGCTGATCGCATAGGCACTGGACAGCGGGACCACCGCCCCGGCCAGTGCGGACGCGCCGATCAGGCCGAGCGCGAACAGCCCCTCGGCCGCGGACCCGGCGACCGGCCGCAACGCCTGGGCCGCCTCGGCCGCCGAGGTCAGCGGCCCCTTCCCGCCGATCGCGGTGGCGGTCGCGATGATGATCGTGACCGAGACGATGCAGGCGAAGACCGCGCCCGAGATCGCGTCGATCCGCGCCCGCGGGTAGTCCGCCGGGTCGGCGCCCTTGTCCACCACGCCGGCGGCCGCGTAAAGCTGCATGTACGGGCTCACCGTGGTCCCGATCAGTGCCACGCCGAGCAGCAGGTAGGCCCTGCTGTACTCGAAGTGAGGTATCACCAGGTTCTGCCCGACCTGGGACCAGTCCGGGTTGCCGAGCACCGCCGCGATCGGGTAGGCGAGGAACGCCAGCGACATGATCAGGAAGATCCGCTCCGCGTACCGGTAGGAGCCGAAGAGCACCAGCGCCCAGATGGCCACCGCCGCGATCGGGATGATGATGTACCGGCTGACGCCGAGCAGCCCGAACGCGGCGCCGATGCCGGCGAACTCCGACACGACGAGCCCGGTGTTGGCCAGCAGCACGCAGCCCAGCGCCAGCGCGGTGAACCGCAGGCTGAACTGCTCCCTGATCAGCGCCGCCAGGCCCTTGCCGGTATAGGTGCCCAGCCGCACCGCCATCTCCTGCACCAGCACGAGCGCGACGGTGACGAGCACCATGAAGAACAGGGTCCGGTAGACGAACTGGGAGCCCGCGGAGGCGTAGGTGGCGATGCCGGCCGCGTCGTTCCCGGCGTTGGCGGCCACCACGCCGGGCCCCAGGATCGCCAGGAACAGGAAGATCCGGCTCTTGCGCACCCGGGTCAGCCGGACCCCGCCGAGGCGGATCCGGGTGCGGGTGGTCAGGCCCGCCCAGGACTGGGCCGCCCGCCCGCCCGTCGCCCGGGCTCCCGCCTCCTGCCGGGCCCGTGCCGCCAGGGCGGCCGCCGCCTTCCGCTCCTGGCGCGCCGTCCGCTCCGGCGCCGCGTCCCCGGCTGCCTCCTGCTCCGGCGCCACGTCCCCGGCCGCCTCCTGCTCCGGCGTGGCCGTCGGCCCCTGGGCCGGGGCCTCCTCGTGTGCGCCGGTCACTGCAGCAGCCTCGGGAAGTGCAGCCGGCCGTGCCCGGGCACCAGTGCGTCCAGCACGTCGTCGGACAGGATCCGGCCCAGCGGCTTGCCGTCGTCGTCCACCACCAGCAGCGACGAGCGCCGCGACTCGACCATCTCGGTGGCGATCGTGTCGATGTCCGCGTCGGGACGCAGCGTGACCGGCGGGTTCTCCGGGTCGATGATCTCCGCGAGCTGCTTGCCGGCCTTGTTGACCAGCAGGTCGAACGCGGAGACGTCGCCGATGAGCCGCCCCTCGGCGTCGAGCACGGCCACCGAGTCGATTTCCGTCTGGTGCTTGGCCAGCTTGACCAGCCGCTTCCGGACCTCCTCGACGGTCTCGTGCGGCTCGGCGCAGGCGAGCACCGTGGTCATCACGCCGCCCGCCTCGTCGGGGGCGTAGCCGAGCAGCCGGGCGAGTTCCCGCTGGGTGGCCGGCTCCATCCGGGCGAGCAACTGCGCCTGCTCCTCTTCGGGCAGCTCACGGAGCGCCTCGGCGGCCTCGTCGGGCTCCATCGCCGCGACCAGGTCGGCGGCCTGCGCGGGTTCCATCTCGCGCAGCAGCGCGGTCAGCTCGTCGGGCTCCATCTCCTCCAGCGCGTCCGCCGCCAGTTCTTGGTCCAGGCTGGCGAGCAGCTCCTTGCGCCCGGACCGGCCCAGCCCCTCCAGCACGTCGGCGAGTTCCGCCGGGCGCAGCCGGCGCAGCGCCGAACTCGGGGTGCGCAGCTTCATCGCGGCGGGTTCCTCGGGCGAGTCCTCGCCGAACGACTCGACCGCGGCCCAGTCGATCACCCGGTCCGGGGTGGGGTGCCACCGGAACCGCTTGGGGCCGAGCCGCCGCAGCAGGGTCTGCAGGCTCACGTCCACGCCGACCAGCCGCACCTGGTCGCCGACCTGGGCGAGGTACAGGTCGGCCGCCCGGATCACCTGGACCTCGTCGGTGTCCACGAGCTGGTGGTCGAGGATGTCCCTGGCCAGCAGCACCTCGCCCTCCCTGCGGGCGAACTCGCGCAGGTCCAGCCGGGCGGTCCGCAGCGTGATCGAACGCCGGTCCGCGTGGTCGATGGCGGCGGCGTCCAGGTAGGCGTGCCGGCGGCCGACCCGGACCACCATCCCGGTGACCGCCGGGTAGTCGTCGCCGCCATGCACCCGTGCCACCAGGTCGACGAGGCGGCCCACCTCCTCGCCGGACTGGTTCAGCACCGGGGCGCCGTCCAGGCCGACGAGCGAGATGATGTTCTGCCGTACCTGCCGGGAGGTCATGAGCCGCTGCGAGTAGGCCTCGAACAGGTGGGCCGGCGCACTGCGGTGACCGTTTCTGGCCCGCGGGGCCGGCCCCCGGGGCAGGGAAGGAAAACGCCGGTCGGACACAGCAACCTCCTGGACCGCCGGCCGATCCGGGTGGCTACCCGGGAGGGCCCGGCAGGCGTGGGAATCGGATCGGGCAGCATCTGGCGGCCCGGCTCCTGGTGACAGCCGCGCCCGCCGTGGTTGTACTGCATGGATCGCTGAGCACGACCGCACCTCCCTCATCTCGGTTGCGAGATCAAGGCTAGACGCCGCACACGGGAGAGCAAAGTTGAGGGGGCCCCGCTGTGGCCGTCAGCTCACCGCGCCGCGGTCCTGCAGGTCGGCGATCTCGGCCGGGGTCAGGCCGAGGCCGGCCAGCACCTCCCTGGTGTTGCTGCCAGGCCGGACCGGAGGCGACGGCGGGCCGCCGGGGGTGCGGCCGAACCGGGGCGCCGGGGCCGGCTGGATGACGCCGCCGACGTCGATGAAGGTGCCGCGCGCGGCGTTGTGCGGGTGGGCCGGGGCATCCCCGGGGCTGACCACGGGTGCCACGCAGGCGTCCGAGCCCGCGAAGGCCGCCGCCCACTCCGCCTGGGTGCGCCCGGCGAACGCCTCGGTGAACCGGGCCCGCAACTCCGGCCAGCCGGACCGGTCGTACTGCGCGGGCAGCCCGGCCTCGTCCAGGCCGAGGCCGGCCAGCAACTCGGCGTAGAACTTCGGCTCCAGCGCGCCCACCGCCATGTGCCGCCCGTCGGCCGTGGTGTAGGTGTCGTAGAACGGTGCCCCGCCATCCAGCACGTTGGTGCCCCGCCCATCCTGCCAGCCGCCCGCCGCGCGCAGCCCGTAGAGGAAAGACGCGAGCATCGCAGAACCGTCCACCATCGCCACGTCGAGGGTCTGGCCGAGGCCGGACCGCTCACGCTCCAGCAGCGCGGCGAGCACCCCGATCACCAGCAGCATGCCGCCGCCGCCGAAATCGCCGATCAGGTTCAGCGGCGGGACCGGGCGCTCGCCTTCCCGCCCGATGGGCTCCAGGGTGCCGGACACCGCGATGTAGTCGATGTCGTGGCCGGCCGTCCCGGCCAGCGGGCCGTCCTGCCCCCAGCCGGTCATCCGGGCGTAGATCAGCCGGGGGTTCCGCTCGGCGCAGACGCCGGGCCCGAAGCCGAGCCGTTCCGCCACCCCCGGCCGGAACGCCTCCACCAGCACATCGGCGCCTGCCACCAGGCGGAGCAGGATGTCCACGCCCGCCGGGTTCTTCAGGTCCAGCCGGATCGACCGGCGGCTGCGGCGCAGCGGATCCACCGGCGGCAACTGCTGCCGGCCCGAGCGATCCGGGCGGTCGATCTGCAATACGTCCGCGCCCAGGTCGGCCAGCACCATGCAGCCGAACGGCGCCGGTGCCAGGCTCGCCACCTCGATGACCTTGACCCCCGCCAGGGGACCTGTCCGACTGTCCACGGCGATAGCCTGCCATGCCCCGCGATACCCGGCAGCAGCGCCCGGCGGCCGGGGCTGGCGCCGGGCCGGCCGGATCCGCCGCGGCCATCACCCGCCTCGTCAGGAGCTAGCGCCGGCCGGGCTGCGCCTGGGCGCCGGCCTCAACCGCCGCTCTTATCAGTGGTGGGGGCCGCGAAGCGGGCGAAGGCGCGGAGGTTCGCGGTGCTCTCCCCGCGCTTGATCCGCCACGCCCACTCCCGGCGGATCGAGGATTCAAAGCCGATCGCCAGTGCCGGGTTGAAGTTGTCGTCGGAGTAGCTGAGCACGCAGCCGAGCACCCGGTCGATCTCCTCGGTGGAGACCGACGCCAGCGGCAGACGGCCGGTCAGGTAGACATCCCCCCGCTCGTCCACGGCGAAGTGCACCCCGTACATCCGGCCGTTGCGCTCCAGCAGGAACCGGTAGAACGAGGCATGGTTCTCGTCGGGCTGGCGGCAGAAGAACGCCTCCACGTGCAGGCTGTGCGCGCCGACGATGAGCCACGTCATCGTCGCGAGCTTGCGCTGGCCTTCGAGCCGGACCAGGTAGCTGCCCGGGGCCGGGTTCTCGGCCACCAGGCCCAGCTCGGCCAGGGCCGCCTCCACGGCGGCCGTCGCGGCCGCCTGAGCCGCCGGCGGCTCAGTCACGGCCGCGGGCAATCGGGGATACCCGGGGTCGCTGCCCGGGCCAGCACGCGCGATGGGGCCTGCCGGCTTGCCGGCCAGGCGTCATCGGCGCCTCGGGGGTCCGGGGGGTCGCTCCCCCGGGAAAGCACTGCCACCTCATAGGGGCTATCCTGCCAGCGCGGCGGTACCCTCCGTTGGCGCACTCATGGCACCGCTGTACACGGTGAGCAGGCGGTCTACCGTGTTACCCCAGCCGAACCGGCTGGCATGCTCGACCGCGCCCGCGGACAGCCTGGCCCGCAGGCCCGGCGAGCCGAACAACCGGCGCAGCGCCGCCGCGTAACCGGCCGGGTCGTGCCCTTCGACGAGGATTCCCGAGACACCGTCCTGCACGGCGGTGCGCAGGCCGCCCACCGACGCCGCGACCACCGGGGTGCCGCAGGCCTGTGCCTCGACGGCCACCAGGCCGAACGACTCGGAGTAGGACGGGACCATGACCACCGTGGCGGCGCGGTACCAGTCGGCGAGTTCCGGCTGCGGGCACGGCGGTTCCACCCGCACCACATCGCCGATCCCCAGCGCCTGCGAGGCCTCGGTGAGCTGGTCCGGGTCGGCCCGGCCGGTGCCGCTCGGGCCGCCCACGAAGGCAACCGTGAGGGTGGCCGCCAGCGCCGGGTCGCTCCGGATCAGCTCCGCGGCGGCGTGCAGCACCACATCCGGCGCCTTCAGCGGCTGAATCCGGCCCGCGAACACGATGACCTGGCCTTCCTCCGGCAGGCCCAGGCGGCGCCTGGCCGCCGCGGCCGGGCCGGGCCGGAAGATCGAGAGGTCCACCCCGGGGTTCACGGTCCAGATCTTGGCCGGGTCCGCTCCGTAGAGCCCGGCGAGCTGGCGGGCTTCCTCCTCGGTGTTCGCCACCAGCCGGTCCGCCGAGGCGACCACGTCCGACTCGCCGCGCAGCCGGGTGTCCGGCTCCCGCATGTCGCCACGGGCGAGCGCGGCGTTCTTGACCTTGCCGAGGGTGTGCATGGACTGCACGAACGGCACGCCCCAGCGCTCCTTGGCGACCGCGCCGACGTGACCGGACAGCCAGTAATGACCGTGCACCAGGTCGTACCGGCCCGGGGCGTAGGCGGCCTCGGTACGCAGCACTCCCAGGGTGAACTCGCAGAGCTGGGCGGGCAGGTCGGCCTTGTCAAGTTCCTCGAACGGGCCCGCCTGCACATGCCGGACCAGCACCCCAGGCACCAGTTCGTGCACCGGCGCGGCGTCGCGGGACACCGCCCGGGTGAAGATCTCCACCTCCACGCCGCGGGCGGCCATTCGCTTGGCCACCTCGACCACGTAGACGTTGAGGCCGCCCGCATCGCCGGTACCCGGCTGCTCGAGCGGGGAGGTATGAACGCTGATGGTCGCGATCCGCCTGGGGACCCGTCGCGGCACAGGCATCCACCTCCGGAACGGGCGACCTCGGGGCCGCGTCACGTGTACCCGCCAGAGGGAACCACACAGCCGCACCACGTGTTCCCGGCGGTGTCAGCCCGGGGGGCGCCCCCCCCCGGAACCCCCCGGTGGCTCAAGGCCCCGTTCCTTCGTCACCGGGCCTTGGCCGTGTTAGCCCGGGGGAGCGGCCCCCCGGTGGCCTGGCGGCACCGCGGTTCCGTCGCGGCGGCCGCGGCCCGGGGCGGATAGGCTCTCGGCCATGTCCACACTGGTGCTGCTCAGGCACGGCGAAAGCGCTTGGAACGCGGAAGGCCTGTTCACCGGGTGGGTGGATATCGGGCTGTCGGACTCGGGCGCCCGGGAGGCCGTCGCCGGCGGCACGCTGCTGCGGGACCACGGCCTGCGTCCGGAGATCGTGCACACCTCGGTGCTGACCCGGGCCATCCAGACGGCCAACCTGGCGCTGGAGGAGGCCGGTCTGCTCTGGCTCCCGGTGGCCAGGTCCTGGCGGCTGAACGAGCGTCACTACGGCGCGCTGCAGGGCAAGAACAAGGCGCAGACCCGCGAGGAGTTCGGCGACGAGCAGTTCATGGTGTGGCGCCGGTCCTACGACGTGCCGCCGCCGCCGCTGCCCGACGACCACCCGCTCTCCCAGGCGTCCGACCCCCGCTACGCCAACCTTCCGCCCGAACTGCTGCCGCGCACCGAGTGCCTCGCCGACGTGCTGCACCGGATGCTCCCGTACTGGTACGACGCGGTCGTGCCCGATCTCGCGGCGGGCCGCACGGTCCTCGTGGTCGCGCACGGCAACTCGCTGCGCGCCCTGGTCAAGCATCTCGACGAGATCGGCGACGCGGAGATCTCCGGGCTGAACATCCCCACCGGCATCCCGCTCCTGTACGAGCTGGACGGGAGCTTCCGGCCCAAGGTCCCCGGCGGCCGGTACCTTGACCCGGCCGCGGCGGCCGAGGCCGCCGAAGCGGTGCGCAACCAGGGGCGCTGACCGGCGCGGGCCCCGCCCCGGGGTAACCCGAATCGCGGGTTATGTCCGGGGAGACCCAATATGGCCGGTTGGTTACTGGTTTATGAATACCTGGGGAACAGGCCCGCGCAGCGGATACCGGCCAGAGACGCCCTGAGGGTTCTGCGCATACCATCGAGGCGTGAGTGTGCACGTGACGGCTGGTGTTGGTGACCTGGCGCCAGCATCTCGCCCCGCCACGGCAAGGGCCGGCTGGTGACCGCTCGCGGGCGCATCGCTGATCGCGAGCCCGCCGCGGACCGGCCGCGCGCGACCAAGCTGCCGCCCGGCGTGGCGTCCGTCCTTTCCGTGCTCTCCTCCTCCGCCGTGGTGCTCGACTACGCCGACAAGGTGCTCATGGCCAGCGAGGCGGCCCGCGCGTTCGGCCTGGTCAAAGACGGCCAGCTCATGGTCGGTGAACTGCTCGCCCTGGTCCGGCAGGTCCGGCGGGACGGGCAGACCCGCGAGGGGGAGGTCGACCTGTCCGGCAGCTCGTTCGGCGGCCGCCGGACCAGTTTCGCCGTGCGGGTCGCCCCGCTGGGCTCCGAGGGCCTCATCCTGCTGCTCGCCGAGGACCAGACGGAAAGCCGGCGGGTGGAGGAGGTCCGGCGGGACTTCGTCGCCAACATCAGCCACGAGCTGAAGACGCCGGTCGGCGCGCTCGCCCTGCTCGCCGAGACCATGGAGGACGCGGCCGACGACCCGGAGGCGGTGCGGCGGTTCGCGGGGCGCATGCGCCAGGAGGCCTCCCGGCTGACCTACCTGGTCCAGGACCTGATCACGCTGTCGCGCATCCAGGCGGCCGAGCCCATGCCCGACCCGATCGTCGTGGATCTGAGTTCGGTCGTCGCGGAGGCGGTGGACCGGGTCCGGATGAAGGCGAGCGCCCGCGGCATCGAACTCGCCGCCGTCTGCGAGGAGCGCGTGGCCGTGCTCGGCGACGAGGACCTCCTGGTGACCGCGCTGCGCAACCTGCTGGAGAACGCGATCGCCTACAGCCCGGACAAGACCAGGGTGATGATCTCGGCGTCCCGGGACGCCCGTGCGGCCCAGATCAGCGTCGCCGACCAGGGGATCGGCATCCCCGAGCGCGACCTGCAGCGGATCTTCGAGCGGTTCTACCGGGTGGACCCCGCCCGGTCGAGGGCCACCGGCGGGACCGGGCTCGGGCTGGCGATCGTCAAGCACGTGATGGCCGCGCACCGCGGCAAGGTGACGGTGTGGAGCGAGGAAGGCGTCGGGTCCACCTTCACCCTGCAGATGCCCATCGTGAACAAACCCCCGACCGCGGGCGGCCGCTCGGCCGGCGGTCATGCGCAGCATGTCAGGGAGGCGGTCAAGTGACCCGGGTGCTGGTGGTCGAGGACGAGGAATCCTTCAGCGACGCGCTGTCCTACATGCTGCGCCGCGAGGGCTTCGAGGTCGCGGTCTGCCCGACGGGGCCGGACGCGATCGAGGCCTTCGACCGGCACGGTGCCGATCTGGTGCTGCTCGACCTCATGCTGCCCGGCCTGCCCGGCAGCGAGGTGTGCCGGACGCTGCGCGAGCGCTCCAACGTTCCGGTGATCATGCTCACCGCCAAGGACAGCGAGATCGACAAGGTGGTCGGCCTGGAACTCGGCGCCGACGACTACGTCACCAAGCCGTTCTCCTCCCGGGAACTGGTCGCCAGGATGCGCGCGGTGCTCCGGCGGCGCGGCGAGCCGGACGAGCCCGGTGGCTCGACCCTGGAATCCGGTCCGGTCCGGATGGACGTGGACCGGCACGTGGTGACCGTGCGCGGCGAGCAGATCCAGGTGCCGCTCAAGGAGTTCGAGCTGCTCGAGGTGCTGCTGCGCAACGTCGGCCGGGTGCTGCAGCGGATGCAGCTCATCGACCGGGTCTGGGGCGCGGACTACGTGGGCGATACCAAGACCCTGGATGTGCACATCAAGCGGCTGCGAGCCAAGATCGAGACCGACCCGGGCAGCCCGCGGCACATCATCACGGTCCGCGGGCTTGGCTACAAGTTCGAGCCCGGCGACTGAGCCCCCGGGCCCGGCCGCGCGATCCCTGGCCGGGCGCACGACGGCCGACCGGCCGCGACGGCGGGCCGGACGCCGTGCGGACAGCGCCGCCGGCCGCCACGCGACCCCCACAGCACCGGTGCCAGGGCCGCACGCGGTGGCGTAATTCCTGCTAGGAGCTTGGCGTGGGAGACGCAGTGCTGGGCACCACCGGGGACGGCGTGACCTTCGGGTGCAGGAACAGCGGCGCCGGCGAGTAGGTGCCGTAGGACGCGGTCCGCGGCATCACCGGGACCATCAGGGACACGTGCCCCGCGTTCTGGAACTCCATGTTCAGCCGGACCCACTGCCCGCCGTTGAGGGTCCTGGTGAGGTGCACGAGCAGCACGCGGGGGGCCGGGCCGGTGAGGAGCAGCGACTGCTGGCGGCCCACGAAGATGCCCCCGGCCGGCACCTGGACCGAGTTGGCCGAGCCCGGCGCGGTGATGCTGATCAGCCGGTCCGGGGCGCCGGCGTTGGCCAGGGCGAGGAACACGCCCGCCGAGGCGCCGCGCGGCAGCGTGAGCCCGGGTGCCGGCCCGAGGACGAACAAGTTGTTGATCCGGAGCGTGTTGTCCACGATCGCCGACGCCCCCGGTGTGGGCTGATGCCACTGCTGGGTGGGCGCGTTGTAGCCGGCCTCACAGCCGGCGATGGCGGGGATCAGCCCCACGGCGGCCACCACCACGAGGTCGCGCAGCGACAGAAGGCCGCGCTTGCTGCGGATCACTGTGTGCTCTCCTCCGGCTCGAACGAGCACGTCTGCGTCGCGGCACAGCGTATCGGCTCGGGGCCATGCCGGTGACAGCAGCCCCGGGGCGGACGGCCGTGCCGTGGCGCGCTCAGCCGGGCCGGGCCTGCCCGCCCGGGCTCAGCCGGCCGGTGCGCCGCTGGCGGTCGGCACGGGGCCGGCGGCGGGCGAGCCGCCGGCGGGAGGCGAGCCGCCGACGGGAGGTGAGTCGCTGGCGGCAGGCGAGGCCTGCGCCATGCTCCCCGGCCGTGGGCTCGGCGGCGCGGCGGGGAGCAGCGCGCGCACGTCGTTCTCGATCTGGAACCCGTGGCCCTGGTCCGGGATCACCACCGGGTCCGCGGTACCGTCCGGGCGCACCAGGACGGCGGTCAGCGCCGCCACCCGGTAGGACGGGGGCAGCGTGTCCGCGCTGTCCTCCAGCCCCTGGCCGGCCCCCAGCCCGAGATCGGCGGCCAGCGCGCTCACCGGGGCGTTGTGCACCCCGACCAGGTAGATCAGCGCGTTGGCCCGCATCGCCGCGATCGTCAGTGCCCGCAGGTCGGCCAGGCACCGGCAGCCGGGCGGGATCAGGGCAAGCACCACCACCGGGCCGGGGAGGCTGCTCAGCGGCGTCGGCTGGCCGGCGGCGAACAGCGTCGCGTTCACCAGCTCCGCGGCGGACGGGCGGGACTGGCTGGCACCGGTGCGCGCCGGGCGCAGGCTGTCCGCGGGCTGCCGGGCGGTGAACACGGTGAGCAGCGTCGCGGCGACCAGCGTCAGCGCCAGGCAGCCGGCGAGCAACGGCAGCACCATGCCGTCCCTGGTGAGCGGGCCGTAGAACCGCCTGGCCAGGTAGCGCCTGCGCAGCGAGCGCAGTTCGCGGCGGTAGGCATGCACGTCCCTGGCGAGTTCCCGGGCGTCATCGGGGACCTCGATGTCGACCGGCGGCAGGCCGTAATCGTCCCGCCCCGGGTCGCCGCCAGCATTCACGCACATCTCTCCAACACGAGCGGCCTGATTGTTCCAGTATGAGTCAGCGGGGGCGCGGCGTCACCGGCACGGTCGCTGGTCACGCAGAGTGGCGCCGGCCGATGGGCCACCCGGGGTATCCCCGAGGACACATTGAGCCAGCGCCCGGTCCGGGGGTGACCCGCGCCCGTCCTGGCCTGCATCTCTTTCAGATCGGTTAATTGCCTCCTTGACCTGCATGTTTACCGTCAAGGCAGGCCATTGGGCAGCGTTCGCCGTGGTATGATTGGCGTAGCGGAAGGGGTATGTGCCACATGACTTTCAAGGTCGGCGACACGGTCGTCTACCCCCACCATGGGGCTGCTCGCATCGAGGAGATCGAAACCCGTACGATCAAGGGCGCGGAAATGACCTACCTGGTCCTCAAGGTCGACAAAGGGGACCTGACGGTGCGCGTGCCCGCGGACAACGCCGAACTGGTGGGTGTGCGTGATGTCGTCGGGCAGGAAGGTCTTGAGAGAGTGTTCGAGGTGCTCCGTGCCCCGCACACCGAAGAGCCGACCAACTGGTCGCGGCGGTACAAGGCCAACCTGGAAAAGCTCGCTTCCGGCGACGTGAACAAGGTGGCCGAGGTCGTTCGTGACCTGTGGCGAAGGGACAGGGAACGCGGCCTTTCCGCAGGTGAGAAGCGGATGCTCGCCAAGGCTCGGCAGATTCTGGTGAGCGAGCTCGCGCTGGCCGAGAAGACGAATGAGGACAAGGCCGAGGCGCTGCTCGACGAGATCCTTGCTTCCTGACCCAGCCGCCTTTCCTGGTGCTGGTTTCACGTGCCCGATGCTCCGTCACCCGATGATGGGCCCAGAGTGGGCGTCGGCGTCGACGTCCACCCGCTGGCCGCTGGGCGGCCGCTCTACCTGGCGGGCCTGCTCTGGCCGGGCGAGGACGGGCTGACCGGTCATTCCGATGGGGACGTGGCGGCGCATGCCGCCTGTGACGCTCTGCTGTCCGCGGCCGGCCTGGGTGACCTGGGTGCCAACTTCGGCACCGCCGAGCCGGAGTGGGCGGGCGCGTCCGGTGCCGCGCTGCTGCGGGCCACCGCCGTGCTGCTCGCCGGTGCCGGGTTCGCCGTGGGCAACGTCGCGATCCAGGTGATCGGGAACCGGCCGCGGATCGCGCCACGGCGGGACGAGGCGCAGAAGGTGCTCTCCGAGGCCCTGGGCGGTGCCCCGGTCAGCGTGTCCGGGACCACCACGGACGGGCTGGGCCTGACCGGCCGCGGCGAGGGCATCGCCGCAGTGGCGACCGCGCTGGTCACCCGCACCGGAGCCGCCGGGCCCGGGTAGCCAGGCCGGCCCGGTGCGGCCGCTCACTCCTCGGGCCGCGTCGGCGTGCTCCACATCCGTTCTAGCCCCGGCGCTTCGGTGCCCGGCGGCCCCGCGGTGGCGCCGTCCTGGCCGTGCTCCGCGTCCTGGCCGTGCTCATCGGCCGGGACGGGCGCACCGGCCAGGCCCGGCTCGCCGGCCGGGCCACGCTCCGCGGCAGGGGCCTGCTCCGCCGTGGCTGCGGCCGGGCCTGCCGGAGCCACGTGCGGCTCCCCGTCCGCCGGTTCCTGGGCCGCCGCAGGGCCGCCTTCCCCGGCCGGGCCCGCGTCGCCGGCCAGCCCCGCATCCCCGGCCAGGCCGTTCCCCCCGGCCGGATCGTGCCCGCCCGCCGGGTCCTGCGCACCGGCCGTGCCGTGCGCACCGGCCGGGCCGTGCGCACCGGCCGGGCCGTCCTCCCCGGCCGGGCCGTGCCTCGCCAGGTAATCGCCGGCCCCGGCGTAACCGGCCGCCGGTTCCGTCTGGCCCAGGTACCCGCCGGGCGCGGCGTATGCCCCGGGCCCGCCGGAATCGCCGTGCGGGGAGTACTCACCTTCGTCCCGGTAGCTGTCCGGGTGGACGTAACCCGTTTCCTCGCCGTAGCTGACCGGGTCGTCGTGCTGCCCGGTGTCCTCGGCGGCGCCGGGGTCGTAGGGCATCTCGACGGCCGGTGGCTGGCCGGTCCTGGGTTCCAGCAGCTTGACCAGGCTGGACCGGGACTCGGGCAGGGCGGCCGTCGCGGCTCCGGCCGCGGCCGCGCCTCCGGCGCCCGCCCAGGTCAGCGCGGCCCGCCCGGCGGCGTTGTCACCAGCACCGCCCGGCCCGGCAGGGGCCCCGGCGGCCAGGGCGGCCTGCCTGGCCTGCACCGCCGCCCGGGCCTTGCGGAAGTGCCGGAGCATCGCCAGCAGCAGGCCGAACGCGAGCAGCAGCAGCACCCACGGGGTGATGGCCACGGCGGCGCGTGAGGCCCGGGCCGGCAGGACCGTGCCCGTGGCGTGCACGGCGTCCCCGGTGGCGACGGCCGCGAGCAGCAGGATCAGGCAGGCCCACGCGTAAAACCGGGCCCACCAGCCCGCCCCCCGCAGCGCCATGGCCGCCGCGCCCGCGATGACCAGCATGGCGTCGAAGATGACCGGGTATAGCTTCGCGAGGCCGGGGGATACCCCGGCTTGCAGCGCGACCTGGTGTATTCCGGAATAGGAGAGCACAAAGGCGGCAGCGGCCAGCAGCAGCACGCCGATGACCACGGCGGTGAGCGCGGCGAGACGCAACTTGGAGTTCGGGTCAGCGGAACGGGGGCGCCGGCCAACAGGGTAGTTACTCATCGGGGGCTGGTGGTCCTTCCTGCGGCACTGCTCGGGTGCAAAGCACCCGCCTATAGTCGAAACTACAGCGCCTTTCTCGGCACGCAGGGGGCGCCGCGCCGCGCGGGAAAGCCGTGCGGCACGGGCGCAGGCGCGAAAGCAGCGACCAGACGGCCAGCGGCCGCCAGCCGCCCGGGCCGTGCGATCTTGGCGTCAAAGGAGACGATATGCCGTACTACCGGGTGGCCGGGGAGATTCCCGGCAAGCGCCACGTGCGTTTCCGCCGCCCCGATGGCGGCCTGTACTCCGAGGAACTGATGGGCGAGGAGGGCTTTGTCTCTGATTCCTCGTTGCTGTACCACGTGCACCCGCCCACGGCGATCGTGAAGAGCGAGGGCATGGCCGGCGCCGAGGCCGGGCGGGCCGTGCCGAACCATCCGCTGATGCCGCGGCACGTGCGCACCACCGACCTGCCCCGGGGCGGTGACCTGGTGCTCGGCCGGCAACTCCTGTTCGCCAATGATGACGTCCGGATTTCCTTTGCCGCCGCGGACGGCCCCAGCGAGCTGTACCGGAACTCCGTCGGCGATGAAGCCATTTATGTGCAATACGGCAGTGCGCGGCTGGAGTCCGTCTACGGCTCGATCGACGCCGTGGCCGGTGACTATGTGGTGATACCCCGCGGCACGATTCACCGCTGGCTGCCTGGCGGCGACGGCGCGACCGCGCTCGCCGTGGAGGCCGCCGGGCACATCCGGCCGCCCCGGCGCTACCTGTCCCAGTACGGGCAGTTCCTCGAGCACGCCCCCTACAGCGAGCGTGACCTGCGCGGCCCCGGCGGCCCGCTGCTCGCCGAGGGGGAGGACGTGCCGGTCGTGGTGCGGACCAGGGCCGGCGTGACCAGGCTCACCTACGCGAGGCACCCGTTCGACGTGGTGGGCTGGGACGGCTGCCTGTACCCGTTCGCGCTCAACATCGCCGACTTCGAGCCGGTGGTGAAGCGGACCCACGCGCCGCCGCCGGTGCACCAGACGTTCGAGGGGCCGAACTTCGTGATCTGCTCGTTCTGCCCCCGGCCGCTCGACTTCCACCCCGAGGCCGTGCCGATCCCGTACAACCATCACAACGTGGACTCCGACGAGATGATGTTCTACGTCGGCGGGGACTACACCGCCAGGCAGGGCTCCGGGGTCGGGCTCGGCTCGATCACGCTGCACCCCGGCGGGTTCACCCACGGCCCGCAGCCTGGTGCGGTCGAGGCCGCGGTCGCGGGGCTGGCCGAGGGCAAGACCACCACCGACGAGACCGCCGTCATGATCGACACGTTCCGGCCGCTGGGCCTCGGCCCGGCCGCCCGCCGGGCCGAGGACCCCGAGTACCCCTGGAGCTGGGCCCGCGCCGCCCAATCGTGATCATGACTTTGGTGGGGCTATGGCGCCACCAAAGTCATGATCACGAACACCGCCCGGGGCCTTCTACGGGCCGTGACCCGTGGAGTGATACCGCTGCCCCTCGGCGGCACGCGTCGCCTGGCGCGCTGCCGACGTCTGCTGTGTCTGCTCGCGGGCCAGACGGCGCGCACGCCATCGGCTGACCCACCGGGTAAGCCTGGTCTTCACCATGCTCACTTCCCTTGTTCATGGAAGAGCCATGGCGAGCCAGGCTGGCCGCGTCGCTGCTCCGCCTGCGTACCCGGGCTAGTGATGCCCGCCAACGTCAGCGCACAGGCACAGTCCAGGTTCCAAGCGTACGCCCGCCGAGCCGGGCCAGCACGACCACGAAGCGGCCGGCGCCGACCGAGTGCATCATTCGCGGCGGTTTGATCACCCGGATCGAGAGCAGCCACGAGGATCAACGGGGGCGCGCTGGTGCTGGGCGGCCGCCGGGAAAGGGGGCGGGCTCGCGGGCCGGGATTATCGGTCGGCCGGCGGGACCGGCGACGGTAGCCTTGGCGGCGTGACGCTCCGCCTCCATGACACAGCAACGCGCTCCGAGCGCGAGTTCTCCCCGGTCGTGCCCGGGAAGGCATCGCTGTACCTGTGTGGCGCCACCGTGCAGGCCCCGCCGCACATCGGGCACATCAGGTCCGGGGTGAATTTCGACATCCTGGTCCGCTGGCTGACGGCGAGCGGCTACCAGGTCACGTTCTGCCGGAACGTCACCGACATCGACGACAAGATCCTGCGGGCCGCGGCCGCCGAGGGCGTCCCGTGGTGGGCGGTAGCGCAGCGCAACGAGCGCGCCTTCATCCGTGCCTACGACGCGCTGGGCTGCCTCCCGCCCGACGTGGAACCGCGGGCCACCGGTCACGTCCCGGAGATGATCACGCTGATGCAGCGGCTCATCGACGGCGGGCATGCCTACGCCTCGGATGGCGACGTATACTTCGACGTCCGTTCCTGGCCGCACTACGGCGAACTGTCCGGGCAGCGCCTGGAGCACATGCGGCCCGCCGAGGACACCGACACCGCCGACGCCAAGCATGATCCGCGGGACTTCGCCCTGTGGAAGGGGGCCAAGCCCGGGGAGCCCGCCTGGGAGACCCCGTGGGGGCCCGGCCGGCCCGGCTGGCACCTGGAATGCTCGGCCATGTCGACCAAGTACCTCGGGCCCACGTTCGACATTCACGGCGGCGGCCTGGACCTGGTGTTCCCGCACCACGAGAACGAGCTGGCCCAGTCCCGCGCGGCCGGCGACGGGTTCGCCCGGTACTGGATGCACAACGGCATCCTCGGGACGGCCGGCGAGAAGATGAGCAAGTCGCTCGGCAACTCGCTGCTTGTCGACGCGATGGTGACCCAGGTGCGCCCGGTCGAGTTGCGTTACTACCTCGGCCAGGCGCACTACCGGTCCAACATCGAGTACTCACCGGACGCCCTGGACGAGGCGGTGACCGCGTACCGGCGGATCGAGGGGTTCGTGACCCGCGCCGCCGAGCTTTCCGGTGACGCCCAGGACCCGGCCGCGGCGGGACGGGACGCGATGCCCCCGGCGTTCGCCGCGGCCCTCGACAGCGATCTCGGCGTTCCCCAGGCGCTCGCGGCCATGCACGAAACCATCAGGGACGGCAACAACGCGCTCGCCGCCGGGGACACGGTGACGGTGGCGGCGGCGCTGGCGCAGGTGCGCGCCATGCTCGGGGTGCTCGGCCTGGACCCGCTGTCCCGCGAATGGGCCACGGCCGGCGGCGACCACGACCTGCGGGCCGTGGTCGACGCGCTGGTCGATGTGGCGCTCGGCCAGCGGCAGGCGGCCAGGGACCGCAAGGACTACCAGGCGGCCGACGCGATCAGGGACCGGCTGCACGCCGCCGGGGTCCTGATCGAGGACACCCCGGACGGCCCCCGATGGACCATCAAGCGATGAGCCACGACCGGGCACCGGGCACCGCCATGACCCTCGGGACGGCGGCATGAGCGCGGGCGGTCAAGGGCGCGGTGGGCGCACCAAGTCAGGCAAGCCGCGCACGGGCACCGGGGGCAAGGGCCGGGACAAGCTCGAGGGCAAGGGCCCCACTCCGCCCGCGCACCTGCGCCCCGGGCATCCCGCGCAGCGCCGTGCCGAGGCCGCGGCGCGCGGCGGGACCAGGCGCGCCGGGCGACCCGAACCTGGCGACGGGCCACGGAGCCCGGCCGCCGGGGGGACCGGGCAGGGCGGCAGTGGCCGTTTGTCAGCGAAAACAACGGAACGCGGCGGCGAGGCGAGGCCGCGCGCGGAGGCGAGCCGGGCGCGCGGGGCGGGCGACGCGCCGGAGGTCGTGGCCGGCCGGAACGCGGTGGTTGAGGCGCTGCGGGCGGGTGTGCCAGCGGCCGCGCTGTACGCCGGGCCGCGCCGCGACGCCGACGACCGGGTGCGCGAGGCGGTGGACCTGGCCGCCGCGGCGGGCATCCCGATGATCGAGACCGGGCGGGCCGAACTGGACCGGCTCACCGGCGGCTCGGTACACCAGGGCCTGGCGCTGAAGGTCCGCCCGTACGACTACGCCGCGGCGGAGGACCTGACCCAGCGGGCGCGGGCCGCCGGGGCCCCGGCGCTGATCGTCGCCCTGGACGGGGTCACCGACCCGCGCAACCTGGGCGCCGTGGCCCGCTCGGTCGCCGCCTTCGGCGGGCACGGGGTGCTCGTGCCCGCGCGCCGGTCGGCCAAGGTAACCGCGGGGGCGTGGAAGGCGTCCGCGGGCGCGCTCGCCCGGGTGCCCGTGGCCCAGGTGCCCAACCTGACCCGTGCCCTCACCGCCTACCAGCAGGCGGGCCTGTTCGTGGTCGGCCTCGACGCGGGCGGGGCCACCGGCGTGGGGGACCTGGCGGTCGCCGACGCCCCCCTGGTACTGGTCGTCGGCTCCGAGGGGCGCGGGCTGTCCCGGCTGGTCGCGGAACGCTGCGACGTGCTGGCCCGGATCCCCATGGCGGCGGACACGGAATCGCTGAACGCCGGGGTCGCGGCGGGCATCGCGCTGCACGCCGTGGCGGCGGCCCGGGCGGCCCGGCGCCCTTCGTGAGCGACGGGCCGCTGGCCCGAATCCGGTAACCTGCCCGCGTGGACGCGACCAGGGCGCATGCCGAGCGGGAGAGCCAGGTACGGCGGCTGCGCGAGGACTATCCGGTGTTCCGGATCGAGGACGCCCGCGCGGTCCCTGGCCCGTCCGGGGTGACGGTGGAGTTCGCGTTCGCCGCCGGGGGCCTGCGGTTCCGGCCGGTGGTGGAGTTCACCGGGCTCCGCCCGGACGAGGCCCAGCGGGTGTGCACGGTCACCGCCCAGCGGATGATCCGCGCCCTGGCCATCGTCGAGGCGTTCTCCTACTGGAAGGCGCTGTGCAGCCCGGTCATCGAGGTCGCGCTCCCCGCGCCGGACGCCGCCGAACTCACCTGGTGGCAGGGCTTCTGGCCGGGCGCGATGGGGGAGTTCTTCTACCGCAACGGGATCGACTACACGGCGCGGGAGTTCCTTGTCATCCGGGGCCCGGCGGGCGGCGCGGCAGCGGGCAGCGGGGCCGCGGGCGGCGCGAGCATGGCGGGCGCGAGCGTGGCGGGCGGCGCGAGCGCGGCGGGTAGCGCGAGCGCGGCGGGCGTGGCGCCCGCGGGACCGCCGCTGGTCCTGTTCAGCGGCGGCAAGGACTCGCTCGCCCTGGCCCGGATCGTCTCGGCCAGCGCGGGCCCAGGCGCGCCCGTCGATTTCTTCCTGTACAACCCGGGCGAGCGGCTGCGCGGCCTGGCCGGGTCGCTGGCCGCCGGCGGGCGCCTGGTGGAGGCGCGCCGGGCGATCCTGCCCGAGCTGCTGGCGCTGAACGCGGCGGGCCACCCCAACGGGCACACGCCGTTCTCCGCCTACCTCGCGTTCGCCGCGACGCTAACCGGCTACCTGCGCGGCGGCGGCCCCGTCGTGGCGGGCAACTCGCGCAGCGACGACGAGCCGAACGTGGCCTTCTACCTCGGCCGCCCGGTCAACCATCAATGGACCAAGAGCTACGAGTTCGAGACCGCGATCCGGTCCTACCGGGACCGCTGGCTGCCCGGCGCCCCCGGCTACAGCAGCCCGCTGCGGCCGCTGTACGAGCTGCAGATCATCGCCTCGCTGGCCGGTGACGTGGACGCCTACCTGCGGACGGCGAGCTGCAACCGCGCGCCGGCCGGCGACTGGTGCCGCTCCTGCGCCAAGTGCGCGTGGGTGTTCCTGGCCACCGCCGCGCTGTTCGGCCACGACCTTGCGATACGCAAGACCGGCGGAGACATGTTCGCCGACCCGGGCCTGACCGGGGTGTACCAGGAGATGGCCGGTCTCACCGGCACCAAGCCGTTCGAATGCACGGGCTCGGAGGACGAGGTCCGGTCGGCCATCCGGGCGGTGGGCCAGGGCCACGACCCGGACGCCTATCCGGCGCTGGCCCCCTGCCTGCGGCACCCCGCCGTCGGCACCGCCCGCCCCCTGGCCGGGCTGCTCGCGGACTGGGGTCACGACGCCCTGGTCCCGGCCACCATGCTCGGCCAGGTCAGGAAGGCCCGCACCGAGGCCGCCGCGCGCTTCTAGCGGGCTGCTGGCGCGCTTTCTAGCGGGCTTGCGGCGGGCTTCCAGTGGGCTTCCGGCGGGCTTCAGCGGTGTGACCGGCCGCTGGCGTCTGGCCGCGCGGCCCGCCGGGCAGTATCGTTCGCTATGTGAACGTTCGGGAGGAGCCCGGCACCGGGGCGCCGCGCCATGCCCCGGAGGATGCCGCGGCGGACAGCCGCCGCGAGGCCGGCGGACCCCGGCCCAACGGGGCCCGTGGCGAGCGTGCCGCCGCCGGGCGCCGCACGGACTTCGTCCAGTCCCTGGACCGTGGCCTCGCCGTGATCCGGTGTTTCTCCTCCGAGCACCCCTCGCTGACGCTGTCCGAGGTGGCCGAGCGCACCGGGCTCACCCGGGCCGCCGCCCGGCGGTTCCTGCTCACCCTGCAGGAACTGGGCTATGTCGGCAGCTCCGGGCGCCAGTTCTCGCTGCGCCCCCGGGTTCTCGCGCTCGGCTATGCCTACCTGTCGTCGTTCAGCGTGTCCCAGATCGCCCAGCCGCACCTCGAGGACCTCGCCGAGCAGTTGCACGAGTCCTGCTCGGTGAGCGTGCTCGACGGCGACGACCTCGTCTACGTGGCCCGCGCCTCGGCGAACCGGATCATGACGATCGCGCTCACCGTGGGCACCCGGCTGCCGCCGTACCCGACCTCCATGGGCCGGATCCTGCTGGCCCACCTGCCCGAGCAGGAACTGGACGCGTACCTGCGCCGGACCACGATGCGCAAGCTCACCGAGCACACCGTCACCGACCCCGGGGAGTTCCGCGCGGTGCTCGCCGGCGCCCGCAGCAAGGGCTGGACCGCCGTGGACCAGGAACTGGAGGCGGGCGTGCGGTCGATCGCCGTGCCGATCAGGGACAGCTCCCGCAAGGTGGTGGCGGCGATCAACGCGAGCGCCCACGCGGCCCGCGTGCCCATGCGGACGCTGGAGAAGCAATTCCTGCCCCGGCTCCAGGAAGCGGCGCGCCAGATCGACTCCGAGCTCGCCGCCCGCATGTCCACCGGCGCCCGGGTTCGCTAGCCGCCAGCGTGACGCGCCGGGCCTACTTCGAGTTCAGCGGGCCGCCGGAGGCCGCGCTGCCCGGGTAGCGCCGCCGGGGTGCCCGGGTGGCTCAGACGTGGTGCACGCCGCCGCGGGAGTGGATGTACTCGGCCAGGCCCGCCTCGCTGAACTGGGCATGCACCGCACCAGGGATGTCGCTCTGCCCGGCCGGGTACCGCCGCGAGATCAGTTCCGCTTGGACCTCCTGCAGGTGCGACGGGTGCCCGGCGGCCGGGCCCGCGCCGGTGGCCGTGGCACGGTCACCCCGGCCAGTACGTCGTCGGTGCACGCGGTGGTGAGGCTGAGCACGTCCCCGACGCCCGGGGCGGCCGCGTCCCTGGCGGTGAGCGCGGGCAGGTTCCAGCGCTGCTCCACGGTCTTCAGCACCGAGGTGTGGTCCAGCGGCACGGAACCGGCCGGGGCGCGAAACACCGTGCCCGCCGGGATCAGCGGCGACACCAGGACGGCCGGCACCCGCACGCCGAACCTGGTGAAGTCGAACCCGAACTCGCCCGCGCTGTTGTCCGGCGGGGTGGCGCCCGCGGGCGGCGGCACGTGGTCGTAGCAACCGCCGTGCTCGTCGTAGGTGATGGCGAGCAGGGTCTTCGCCCACCCGGGACCGCCGCGCAGCGCCTCGTACACGTCGTGCATGAACCGCTCGCCGAGGGCGACGTTGTAGTTCGGGTGCTGGCTGTTCCCGCTGGACAACCAGTTCGGCTCCAGGAACGTGAACGGCGGCAGCGTGCCCGCCGCCGCGGCCGCGGTGAAGTCGGTGAACAGCCCGAAGTGGCTCGCGGCCGCCGAGGCGATGTCCGGGAAATTGGACCTGGTCAGCGGCTCCGCGTCGTACCCGTAAATGGCCCAGCCAAGCTGATGGGAATCGAGCAATCCGAAGATGGACGGGCAGGTGAACGTGTGCGTCTTGTCGTCCATGTGCCCCTGGCTGGTCGCGGTGCAGGCGAACGCCCGGTTTGGGAGCGTCTCGGTGGGCACCGACGAGTACCAGTGGTCGCAGACCGCATAGCCGCGGGCCAGCGCGGAAAGCACCGGCAGCGCCTCGGGGGTGAAGCAGCCCATGATGTCGTTAGCCGTGGTGCCGGGCACGATCGTCCACCCGCTGCTGTGCGACTGCCAGCCGAGCGTGTACGCGAAGTCCTTCACGAATCCCTGCATGGCGGGGACCGTCGCGGACGAGGGCGGCGCGGCGGGGCTGCCGAACAACTGGCTGTTGGTGGCCATGTAGCCCTCACCCGGATCCGCGCCGGGCATGTAGTAGGCGCTGGGCGTGCTGGGCTCGATCTTGAAAACGGTGACCGGCTGGCCGGAGGCGTCCGGGTTCGACTCGGAGCCGGTGAGCCCTTCGAACGGCTGTCCGGCCGGGGACACATTTCCCGACCCGGCATACAGAAAGCCGAGCATATGGTCGAACGACCGGTTTTCCAGCATGAGGACAACAACGTGCTCAATGGCCGACAGGCTGTTCCCTGGCATGAAGCCTCCCTCGCGGGGATCCCCTGGCAGCGCGCTTCCCCGCCGCCCCCGCGCCAAGTATGTCCCTGACCTGCGGCAGGTGCCCCTCGGTTACCGCGCAAACACCGGTTTTGTGCCATCCCCTTACCGGGCGCGGCAATATAGTTGTCGAAAATATGTTTGAAAGTGTTCTATGATCCAGGTGTGCAGACCGCGTTCCAGGGTTCGCTGCTCGACCTGCCGGAGGAGGCGGGGCCCGGGCCGCTGGGCGCCACCGTGCGCCGGACCACCCTGGCCCGCGGCGCCTGGGTCGACGCCCGCCCTGGCTGGGTCGCGGGCGCCGACGCGCTGTTCGAGCGCCTGGCCAGCGTGGTGCCGTGGCGCGCGGAGCGGCGCAGGATGTACGACCGGGTGGTCGACGTGCCGCGGCTGCTGTGCTTCTACGCAGAGGGGCAGGCGCTGCCCGACCCCATGCTCACCGTCATCAGGGACGCGCTCAGCGAGCATTACCGTGCCGAACTCGGCGAGCCGCTGTGCACCGCGGGGCTGTGCCTGTACCGGGACGGGCGGGACAGCGTCGCCTGGCACGGCGACACGATCGGGCGCGGCAGCACCGAGGACACCGTGGTGGCGATCGTTTCGCTCGGCACGCCGCGGCCGCTGCTGCTCCGGCCGCGGGATGGCGGCGGGCCGGTGATCCGCCACGATGCCGGTCACGGCGACCTGCTGGTCATGGGCGGGAGCTGCCAGCGGACCTGGGAGCACGCGGTCCCGAAGAGCGCCCGGGTCACCGGGCCGCGGATCAGCGTGCAATTCCGCCCGCGCGGCGTCCGCTGACCCGCCGGGCCCGGCCCGGGTCCGGGCCGGCCCGCGAGCGCGGCCGGCCCGCCAGGCCGCCGGCTTGCGAGGCGCGCCGGGCCAGCGGGCCCGGCGCCCCGGCCAGCGTCACAGCACCGTGAGGGCCGCGCCGAGGACGCACAGCGCGCCGCCGAGCCAGACCCGTTTCCCCGGCCGGTCCCTGGCCATGAGGATGCCCAGCAGGATGGACAGCTCCCGGAGCGTGGCCACCGGTGACGCCGGGGCCCGCTGGTAGGCCAGCAGGACAAGCAGGTACGCGGCCACCGAGAAGGCCCCGATCCCGGCCCCGTCACGCGCCGAGGCCCGCAGCCGCCTCCAGTCGACCCGTACCACGGCGAGCAGGATGATCGCCTGCACGGCGGTCACCGCGCCCAGGTAGCCGACGGCGCTGGCGGACCGCACCGCCCCGGCGTCGATCACGGAGTAGACCGCGATGGTGATCCCGGTCAGTGCCGCGAAGATCAGCGCGACGCCGCGGCCGCGGGACAGGCCGACCTGGGAGATGACCGCGAGGCCGATGCCGAGCGCCAGTGACCCGCCGACCCGTGCCGCGTTCAGCGGCTGGCCGAGCACGGCCGCGCCGCCGAGCGTGATCAGGAACGGGGCGATGCCCCTGGCCACCGGGTAGGTGACGGAAAGCTCGCCGCGCCGGTACGCGGCCGCGAGGAAGGCGAAGTAGGCGGCCTCGGCCGCGCCCGAGGCAAGGACCGACGGCCAGACCCGCACCGGCGGCGCCGCGATCGTGACCGGTATCAGCAGCACGGCTCCCACGACCGCGCCTGCCGCCGCGGCGGCCAGCCGGTCCTCGGCCCCGTGCAGCACGCGGTTCCACGTCGCGTGGAGCACGGCCGCCGCGAGGACCAGGGCGAGCGCGGCCCCGCTCACCGTGGCACGGGCGGCACGGCGCCGGGGTCGGCGGTCATCCCCTCACCCTAGGCTCGGACCCCGGCCGGCCGGCCCGCCCGGCGCGGCCCCCGCAGCCCAGCCCCTGCCGCCCGCCCCCGCCGCCAGGCCCGCCCGCGCGGCCCCGGCGTTCGGCCACGGCGCACCGGCAGGCCACGCCGGCCCGTAGGTTTGGGGGATGGCAGACGACGCAGACGGCGCCTTCACCAGTTACGCCACGGCAACCGTGGACGGCCTGCTGGAACTCCAGCCGGAGTGGGCCACCGGCGTGGGCGATCACCGTCACGACGACCGGCTGACGGTGGGCACGGCCGGGCACTACGAGCAGGCCAGCCGCTGGGCCGGCGAGCGGCTGGCCGGCCTGGCGGCCATCGGCTCCGGCAGCCTTTCCCCGGAGCACCGGGTGGACGCGCAGATCCTGGCGAACCAGCTCGCCCGGCTCCGGTTCGTGATCGATGAACTGCGTGAGCACGAGTGGAATCCCATGGTGGCCAACCCCGGCCGGGCGATCTACAACCTGCTCGCCCGTGACTACGCGCCGCTGACGGACCGGCTGCGCTGCGCCGCCCGGCGGCTCGCCATGCTGCCCGAGTCCCTGGCCGCCGCCCGGTCCGTGCTCGGCGCCATGCCCGAGATCCATATCGAGACCGCGCTCACCCAGTTCGCCGGGACCGAACGGCTGCTCTCCGGTGAGCTGATGCGGCAGGCCAGCGCGGCCAATGGTGCGGAACCAGACCTTGCCCGGGTGGTCCCGCGGGCCCTGGAGTCCCTCGGCGAGCACACCAGGTGGCTGGAGGAACGGCTGGCCAGCGGGCGGCGCGGGGGTTTCCGCGAGCCCCGCCTCGGCGCGGACCTGTTCTCCCGCAAGCTGCGCCTGGTGCTCGACACCGAACTCCCCGTGGAGCAGATCCTGGCCCGCGCCGAGGCCGACCTGGCCAGGATGTCCGGGGAACTGGCGGCCGCGGCCGCCGAGCTGACCGGCGCCCCGGCCGGGGATGAGGGGGCCACGGTGCGCGCCGCCCTCGACTCGCTCGCCGCCGACGCGCCCGACGACGCGACCATCCTCGAATTCGTCCGGGCGGCGTTCGGTGCCCAGCGTGACTTCGTGACCGCCCACGACCTGGTCACGGTGTTCGACGACCCGGTCGAGGTGATCGCCATGCCGGAGATCGACCGGGGCGTGGCGGTCGCCTACTGCGATTCGCCCGGCCCGCTGGAGACCGCCGCGCTGCCCACCTTCATCGCGGTGTCACCGACGCCGGAGGGCTGGACGCAGGAGCGGGTCCGGTCGTTCTACCGCGAGTACAACCGGCACATGATCCACAACATCATGATCCACGAGGCCATGCCCGGCCACGCGCTCCAGCTCCAGCACTCCCGCAGGTTCACCGCCGCCTCGCCGGTGCGCACGGCGTGGCGGTCGGGCTCGTTCGTCGAGGGCTGGGCGGTCTATGCCGAACAGGTCATGAACGCCCACGGCTACCCGGGGGAGGGCAATCCGGCCGCGCTCCGGACGCAGCGGCTGAAGGCCAAGATCAGGTCCGTCATCAACGCGATCATGGATACCCGGGTGCACTGCCTCGGCATGACCGAGCCGGAGGCGATGGCCCTGATGACCGGCCCGGGCCACCAGGAGGAGGGCGAGGCGGCGGGCAAGTGGCGCCGCGTCCTGCTGACCTCGGCCCAGCTCTCCACCTACTACGTGGGCTTCCTCGAGGTCAGCGGCCTCGCCGACGATCTGCGGCGGGAACATCCGGACTGGCCGGAGCGGCGGCTGCACGACGCGATGCTCGCCCACGCCTCGCCGCCCGCCCGCCACCTGCGCACGCTGCTTGGCGCCCGCGCAGCGGCCTGACCGGTGCCGAGCGTGCCGCGGCTCTCCGCCCGCAACGCCCGCTTCCAGCAGTGGCAGGCCCTGCTCGGCAACAGGAACAAGCGGCAGCGGGCCGGGGAGTTCCTGGTCCAGGGGGTCCGGCCGATCTCGCTCGCCGCCCGGCACGGCTGGCGGTTCCGCGCGCTGATCTACGACGCCGACCGCCCCCTGTCGCAATGGGCGCGGGCGCTGCTGCACGACACCGCGGCGGACCAGGTGCCGATGGCGCCCGGGCTGCTGGCCGAACTCGGCGAGAAGGACGAGGGCGCCCCGGAGCTTGTCGCGGTCGTGGCGATGCCCGGCGACGACCTCGGCCGGATCGAGGCCGGCGACGGCTTCCTCGGCGTGGTGCTTGACCGCCCGGCCAGCCCGGGCAACGTCGGCAGCATCGTCAGGTCGGCGGACGCCCTCGGCGCGCACGGGGTCATCGTCACCGGGCACGCGGCCGACATCTACGATCCGCGGTGCGTGCGGGCCAGCACCGGCTCGCTGTTCGCGCTGCCGGTGGTCCGCGCGCCCGGGCACCGTGAGGTGACCGGGTGGGTGGCGGCGCAGCGCGCCCGTGGCTGCCCGATCGTGCTGGCCGCCGCCGACGAGCGCGGCGGCCGGGACGTGTCCGGCTTCGACCTCACCCAGCCCGCGCTGCTGCTCATCGGGAACGAGGGCACCGGGCTGAGCGCCGCGTGGCGCGAGCTGAGCGACGCGGTGGTGAGCATCCCGATGGCCGGCGCGGCGAGTTCGCTGAACGCGGCGAGCGCGGCGACCGTCCTGCTCTACGAGGCCGCCCGGCAGCGCCTGCGGGCCCGGAACGGCCCCGCCTGAGCTCTTGATTTGTGCAATACGCAGTTCCGTGGCCGGCCGACCTTGCCCGCGCTGGGCCGCCGACCGCTGTATTTGTGCGTTACCGGACGTCTCCTATAGATGAGGGATGCGAACTACGCCAACCGGCGGAGGACGCCCGGCGGCCCGGCCATGACCCTGAAAGCTCGGCCGGGCCGTCGCTCACCAGGGTTCGCGAGGGCCGGGCACCGCGCAGAGGGGGCCGAGATGAAGCAGCTAAGGATCACCAGGCGGTATCGGCCGGGCGACTGGCGGCTGGATCCGCTGCCGCTTGACCCGCGCGATCCGGACATCGTCCGGGCCAAGGAACTCGCCCGGCGCTCCCGCGCCGCGGCGCCGCGCACCGGCAGCGCGCGGCAAGCCGGGAACTGACGGCCGCGGCAAGCCGGGACCGGGCCGCGGGGCGGGCTACCGCCTGATCCAGCGCTCGGTCTGCTCCTGCCAGGTGGGAGCGTGGCCGGGCAGCGGCGTGCGCCCCTCCGACCGCAGCCCATCGATGATCACCGCCAGGTAGCGCTGCCGGAGTTCCGCGCTGCGGGCGGCATCGCCGAGCCGGAAGCCGGCGAGGAACTCGAGCATGAACTCGATGTCGAGGAACGTGACGTCGTCGCGCAGCAGCCCGGTAGCGCTGACCCGGTCGAACATCTCGATCGCCAGCGCCTGCATCTGCTCGGCCAGGGCCATCTGCTCCTCGCTCGGCACGAACATCCCGGCGAGCCGGACGGTCAGGCCGTGCGTGTTGGCGGCCACGATCCGGCGCAGGAATTCGGTGTAGGCCTCCCACGGCCCGGCGTCCGCGGCCAGGGCCCGCCTGATCTCGGCGAGGTAGATCTCCTGCCCGTTGCGGCACAGGGTGCGCAGCAGGTCTTCCTTGCCCGCGTACCGGTGATAGAGCGCGCCGATGCCGACCCCGGCCCGCTCGGCGACGGCGGCGATCGGGGCGCCCGGATCGTCGAGGAACACCTCTCGGGCCGCCTGGAGGATGGCCTCGTCGTTGTGCGCCGCCTGCGCCTGGCGCCCCCGTAGCCGGGCCGGGCCTGCCGTCATCGATAACCCTCGCTCTACTTGAACGGATCATTCAGTTCTGATAGTCTTTGAACAGAACGCTTCGTTCAGATTAGCGAGACGAGGAGGCCTTCGCAATGACCAGCCCGGCCACACCAGACATCCAGGAGTTCCGGATCGACGTCCCGCAGGCAGACCTGGACGACCTGGCCGACCGCCTGGCCAGGACCCGCTGGCCGGCCAGCCTGCCCGGGGCCGCCTGGGAGCGCGGCGTACCCGTTTCCTACCTGCGCGAGCTCGCCGAGTACTGGCGCAGCGGGTTCGACTGGCGGGCGGCCGAGGCGCGGCTGAACGCCTACCCGCAGTTCGTCACCGAGATCGACGGGCAGAAGATCCACTTCCTGCACGTGAAGTCGCCGGAACCGCAGGCCACGCCGCTGCTGCTGCTGCACGGCTGGCCCGGCTCGATCGTGGAGTTCCTGCACGTGCTCGGCCCGCTCAGCGATCCGCGCGGGCACGGTGCGCCCGACGCCCCGGCGTTCGACCTGGTCGTCCCTTCCCTGCCCGGGTTCGGCTTCTCCGGTCCCGTCGCCGAGCCCGGCTGGGGCAGCAAGCGGATGGCGCGCGCGCTCGCGGAGCTGATGCGCAGGCTCGGCTATGAGCGCTACGGCGCCCAGGGCGGGGACTTCGGCGCGTTCGTCGCGCCCGACCTCGGCCGGGTCGACGCCGAGCACCTGATCGGCATCCACGTCAACGCGGCCACCATGGGCTTCATCCCGTTCGGCGACATCCCCGAGGACGACCAGGCGGCGTTCAGCCCGGTGGAGAAGGAGCGGGTGCAGCGGCTGCAGAACTTCATGTCCGAGGGCAACGGCTACTTCCAGATCCAGGCCACCCGCCCGCAGACGCTGGCCTACGCGCTGGCCGACTCACCGGCCGGGCAGCTTGCCTGGATCGTGGAGAAGTTCAAGGAGTGGACGAACTCCGGTCACGCGCTGCCCGAGGACGCGATCTCGCGGGACGAGATACTCACCGACGTCAGCGTGTACTGGTTCACCGGAACCGCGGGCTCCTCGGCGAACGTCTACTACGAGTCCATGCACTCCGGCGACTGGCCGATCCCCTCCGGCGTGCCGACCGGCGTGGCCGTGTTCGCCGAGGACATCGCCATCCGCCGCTACGCCGAGCGCACCAACAACATCGTGCACTGGAGCGACTTCGAGACCGGTGGCCATTTCGCCGCGCTGGAAACGCCGGACCTGCTCGTCCGGGACATCCGCGCCTTCTTCGCCTCGCTGGCCGCCTAGCGGCCGGGACCGTGCGCGGTCCGCGCAGTGCTCGTCCGCGTGGCCGGGCCCCCGGGGCCCGGCCACGGCGTTTCTGGCCGGAGCCGCCCGGCGGCCTCGGCAGATGCCTGCGGCGGGCGCGCTAGCGGGCCGTGTACGGGCCGGTGGGGACCGGGTGGTACCCCTTGGCGCCGACGGCGCGGGCCAGCGGGCTGCGCGCGTCCTCGCCGGCCTTGAGCAGGTCGAGCACGCGGCGGAAGTCGTAGGCCGGCGCCCAGCCCAGTTCCGCCCGGGAGCGCTGGTTCACATAGACCCG
>WNGL01000068.1_pt1 | contig 106753 bp, 109 predicted proteins | sample 5400591 | NCBI WGS metagenome assembly WNGL01 (sample SAMN13153377, study PRJNA577476) | soil metagenome | isolation source: 80 cm soil or saprolite under Garry oak tree replicate 1 | place: USA:California | collected 2016-06-15 | reverse complement strand
CGGCCGGACAACCAAGGGATCTCTGTGCCAGACGAGTCAATCGCTGAAACGCGCCGAAGAGGCGCTATTTCGGCATGCCTCGGCACCCTCCCCCGGCGCATGGTGGTCGTCGGCGCGTTCGTCCTGATCGGCTGGATCGGCGTCGCCCTCGTGAGCGCGACGACCGCGTCCGCCGACACCGGATCCGGCAAGTCCACTGCGATCGACGGCCTGCTCGCGCCCGCCGCTCCGCTGCTCGACCAGGTCTCGACGGTCCTCGGCACGCCTGCTGCGTCCGCGAGTCACCATGCGAGCCACGCGCATGCCAGCATCGCACGGCCCGCGCACTCGGCTCCCGTCGCGAAGGCCGCGTCCACGCCGTCCGCCCACCGGCACCCGCGAAGCACCGCCGCGGGGTCCTACCGCGCGCCGCTCCTGCCCGGGCTCGCCGACCTACTCGGCTCAACAGCATCGAACCCCGGCCCGACCGGAGCGCTGTTCGATTCGATGATGGCCGTCGCGGAGCCCGTCGCGCAGGTCACCTGCTCGATCGCGCCCGGGATCACCCGGCCGGCCGGTGAGGACATCAAGGACGTCGGCGCGGCGGTCACGTCGATCGCTCCGGTCACGAGCGTGCTGCCTATCGGCTCGTTGCTGGACCTCATCACGATGCCGCTGACCGGCGATGCGCCCGGCACCTCGGTGTCCGGGCCGGCGCCGGGCCCCGGTCCCGCCGGTTGGTCGAACGTGACGCCGACGAGTGCCGCGCCGAAGACAGCGCATCAGCCCGTCGCACCCCTCGCGGCCGCGTCCGCGCCCAGCTTCGGTCCGACGGGCCAGTCCCTGCCTGCAGCGCCCGCGACGAATGGCGGCCCGTACACCGAGTCCCGCATTCCGGCGCCAGCACCGGCTCCCCCGACCCTCCCGGATCTCGCCGCCACGACGGCGTCCGGTTCGGCCGCCTCAAGCAACCCGCGATCGGGAACCGGCGTTCCCTCCGGGTTTTCCAGCGAGACCTGGTCAGCGCAGCAGCTGCGACTGCTCGGCACCGCCGAATCGACCCGGTCTCGCTCCGTGCGCGACAGCGCAACGAAGCCGCCCGTCTCGCCGGACTAGGGCCTCCCTCTCGATCTCAGCTGAAGTGCTGTGCGTCAGCCATGCCTGCCGCCGGCACGCCAACTCGAATTGACCAGAGAGGCCTTTCTCCATGAATCCGTGGATTCGGAGATCGCTTAAGGTCGGCCTGCTCGCCGGCGGGTTCGTCTGCATCGGTACTGGCATCGCCAGTGCCCGCGGGACGTCCCCGACCCCGGCAGCGCCGTCCAGCGGCGATCTAACCCAAGTTGTCGCGCGGCAGGTGCCGTTGCTCGACCAGGCCACCAAGCCGCTGCATCGGGTCAAGTCCGATCCGGTCGGCTCGGTGCTTGGCGACGCGACGCAGCTGGTGTCAAGCCTTACCGGCAGCCCGTCCGGCATCCAGCCCATGCACGCCGCGTCAGCCAAGGCGGACGGTCCCGCTTCTAGCTCCGTGTCGATATCAGCCCGCGGCTCCGCGTCGCCTGACTCGGGCGCATCGCTCGAGGTCAGCGTCTCGGCCGGTTTGATGGGCAAATCGGTAACAGCGACGGCGAGCGCCGGCTCGTCCTCAGCACCACATGTGTCGGTGAGGTCGAACGCGACGACCGCAGCCACCGCCACGCCAGCAAGCTCGAAGTCCGCAAACCTGCTCGGCAGCGTGCCTGCTCTCGGACAGATGCTGTCCGGCTCCGGTTCGGCTCAGCTCGGCGGGAACGTTGCACCTGACGGATCGACAATCGCCGGCTGGGGCTCAAGTGAGTTCAGCGGCGGCGTCTCGCCGGATGGACCGGCCGTGTCCGGCTCCAGCTCGACAGCTGTCTCCAGCATCATGACGCCGGCCGGACCGGCACTTGACGGCTCTGGCTCGCTCGAACTCGCCGGCAGCCTGCCGGCCTTGCCGACTGACGGTCTTCCCGGCCTGGACAGCCTGACCTCAGCACTCCCGACCGGACTTCCCGGCCTGGACAGCCTAACCTCAGCACTGCCCACCGGCCTGCCGTCATTCGACAGCCTCACCTCGATGCTGCCCACCGGCCTGCCCTCGCTCGACAGCCTGCCGTCCCTGGACAGCCTGACCTCAGCACTGCCCACCGGCCTGCCGTCACTCGACAGCCTGCCGTCACTGGACAGCCTCACCTCGATGCTGCCCACCGGCCTGCCGTCACTGGACAGCCTGCCCGGCCTGGACAGCCTGACCTCAGCACTGCCCACCGGCCTGCCGTCACTCGACAGCCTGCCGTCACTGGACAGCCTGCCCGGCCTGGACAGCCTGACCTCAGCACTCCCGACCGGACTTCCCGGCCTGGACAGCCTGACCTCAGCACTCCCGACCGGACTGCCGTCCTTGGACAGCCTCACCTCGATGCTGCCCACCGGCCTGCCCGCACTGCCGTCGCTCGACAGCCTCACCTCGATGCTGCCGATCAGCGGTCTTACATCAGCACTGCCCCTCGGAGACCTGCCGGTCTCGCTTCCCATATAGGCGCCGGGAGAAGCGGTGTACTCCTACTCCGAACGCCCGGCCGCAAGGTCCGAAGTTACGAGCCGGTCGTGACGAGATCGCGCAAACGCGGCGGACGCCGGGGCAATGTCGCCCCGGCGGCCGTCGTGGCCGTCATCATCGCCAGCTTCGCGGCGGTCGCCCTCGGCATCGTGACCGCCTCGCGTCCACAACGCCACGGCGCATCGGCGACGCCGACACAGACAACGCCGCCGACCGTCCCATCCAGCCCGACGCCGAGCCGCCGGCTACTCGCCCGGTCCGCTCCAGTACGGCTGATCATCCCCGCGATCGGCGTCGACGGCGGCCTGGAGCATCTGGGCCTCACCGCCGACAAGAAGACGATGCGACTGCCGTCGCATCCCCGAACCGCAGGCTGGTTCGAGGACGGGCCGTCGCCGGGCGAGGTCGGGCCGACAATCATCGTCGGCTATATCGCCACTCAGCGCGGCCCGGGTGTCTTCCACCGGCTGGCCCACCTGAAGGCCGGCGCGAACATCGCGGTCCGCAGGGCAGACACGATGGTTGTGACCTACCGGGTCGACCAAATCGCGAGCTATCCGCCGAACAAACTGCCGTCAGCCAAGGTGTACGGGCGCACCAAGCAACCAGCGCTGCGCCTGATCACCTGTGGCGGGATGCTCCGCCCGGGCCAACCCGTCGGCAACACCGTGGTCTACGCGCACCAGGTCGCGGTCGGGACATAACACTCAGAGGTACAGCCCGGTGTTCGGCTCGATTCGCTGTGCGGCCAGCGCGTGGATGTCGCGCTCACGCAGCAGCAGGTAGTTCTCGCCGGAGATCTCGACCTCATGCCGGTCGTCGGGACTGAACAGCACCCGGTCGCCGACCTCGATGCTGCGCACATGGTTGCCGACCGCCAGCACTTCGGCCCACACCAGCCGCGTCGAGATCTGCGCCGTCGCGGGGATCACGATGCCACCGGACGAGCGCCGCTCACCCTCTTCGCGAGACATCCGTACGAGGACGCGATCGTGCAGCATCTTGATCGGCAACCGGTCCGTCACAAGGTACGAGCCTAGTGTCGTGCGACGGCGAGAACGCCCGTCAGCCCCAGCCGAGCTCGTGCAAGCGTTCCTCGTCGATGCCGAAGTGGTGGCCGATCTCGTGGACGACGGTGATCGCGACCTCGCGGGCCACCTCCTGCTCGTCCGCGCAGGCGTCGACGATAGGCAGCCGGAACAGGGTGATCGTGTCGGGCAACGCGAACGTGTAGTCGCTGAGCCGCTCGGTCAGCGCGATGCCGTGATAGACGCCCAGCAGCGACGGCTCGTCCGGATCACGATCCGCGACCTGGATGACGACGTTGTCGAGCAGCGTCAGCAACGGCGGCGGGATCGAGTCGAGCGCGTCGCCGACCAGCTCCTCGAACCGGGCCTGCGAGATCTCGAGCACGACGCCATTCTGGGCCACCCGGCTGGCCGGACCGCGAGATGACGCGGTCAGTAGCCTGACCGTGTGATCGACCTTCGAGTGGTGCGCGACGACCCGGACCGGGTGCGCGCCTCGCAACGCGCGCGCGGCGCGGACGAGATGCTCGTCGACGCGCTGCTCGCAGCTGACGACAAGCGCCGCGCGGCGGTGAGCCGAGCCGACACGCTGCGTGCTGAGCAGAAGACACTGAGCCGTCAGGTAGGCGCGGCGTCGCGGGACGACCGGCACGCGTTGCTGGCCAAAGCGAAGCACCTTGCCGACGAGGTGAAATCCGCCGAGGCAGAGCAGCACGCCGCCGACGCCGCGCTGCGCGAGGCACATCTCGCCTTGCCGAATCTCGTCGAGGACGGCGTGCCCGCTGGCGGTGAGGACAACTTCGCCACGCTCGAACTCGTCGGCACACCACCCGTCATCGAGAACCCGCGCGATCACACCGAGATTGGCGGCGCTTTGCATGCCATCGACACCGAGCGCGGCGCGAAGGTAAGCGGCGCGCGCTTCTACTTCCTCACCGGCATCGGCGCGCAGCTCGAGCTGGCGCTCGTCAACCTGGCGATGGAGCAGGCGGCCGCCGCGGGCTTCACGCCGGTGATCGCGCCCGCGCTCGTCAAGCCCGAGGCGATGGAGGGCACCGGCTTCCTCGGTGCCCACGCTGCCGAGGTCTATCGCATCGAAGAGGACGACCTGTACCTGGTCGGCACGTCCGAGGTGGCGCTCGCCAGCTACCACGCGAACGAGATCCTGGCCGACCTGCCGCGCCGCTACGCAGGCTTCTCGTCGTGCTTTCGCCGCGAGGCCGGCTCGTACGGCAAGGACACCAAGGGCATCTTCCGGGTGCACTGGTTCGACAAGGTCGAGATGTTCTCCTACGTCACCGTCGAGGAGTCGCGCGCCGAGCACGAGCGGCTCGTCGCGTGGGAGCGCGAGTTCCTCGACAAGCTCGAACTCGCCTACCGGGTCATCGACGTCGCGGCCGGCGACTTGGGCATGTCGGCCGCCCGCAAGTACGACATCGAGGCATGGTTCCCGTCTCAGGGCGCCTACCGCGAGCTGACGTCCGCGTCGAACTGCCTGACGTTCCAGGCGCGGCGGCTGAACACCCGGGTGCGCACCGACAGCGGACTGACTCCCGTGGCCACTCTGAACGGCACGCTCTGCGCGGTGTCGCGCACGATCGCCTGCCTGCTGGACCACCACCAGCAGCCAGACGGAACGGTGTACGTCCCCAAGGCGCTCCGTCCCTGGCTCGGTGGCCGCGAGGTGCTGGCTCCGGCATGAGCGTCCGGCTGGTCGCCAGCGATCTGGACGGGACGCTGGTGCGCAGTGACGGAACCGTGTCCGATCGATCGCGTGCCGCGCTGCGCCGGGCCGCCGAGGCGGGGCTGGTCGTCGCGTTCGTCACCGGACGTCCACCGCGCTGGCTGCACGAGATCGCCGACCAGACAGGGCACACGGGCATCGCCGTCGCCGCCAACGGAGCGGTGATCTACGACCTCGAGGCCGGCATCGTGTTGCGTACGCACGAGCTGACCCCACAGCTGCTGGCGGACGTGACGACCGAGATTCGCGCGGTATTCCCGCGGGCGTACTTCGGCGTCGAGTACGGCACCGACTTCGGCTGCGAGCCCGGTTATCGGCACGACTGGCCGATCAACCCCGCGTACGACCGCGAGGGAGCGCCCATCGCGCCGCCACTCGTCGCCGACCTCGCGACGGTGATCAGGCGGCCGGCCGTCAAGTTGCTGGCCAAGGATCGCGACCTGGATCCGGACGAGTTCATGGCATCGGTGCGGACGCTGCTCGACGGGCGGGCGACCGTGACCCACTCGTCGCGGCACGGCCTGCTCGAGATCGCAGGCGCCGGCGTGACGAAGGCGAGCGGGCTGGCCGAGGTCGCCGAGTCGCACGGCATCGGCGCCGCCGACGTGGTGGCCGTCGGCGACATGCCGAACGACGTGCCGATGCTTCGCTGGGCGGGTCGGGGTTACGCCGTCGCCAACGCCCACCCGGACGCGATTGCCGCCGCCGATGAGCTGCTGCCGTCCAACGACGACGACGCGGTAGCCGTCCTGATCGAATCCGTGCTCGCAGAGCGTTGATCGGACCGCTTTGCCGCCCGGCAAACCATCCGCGGGCTCAGATTCTCGTCGGACCGGCGGCAGAGCGGGAGCCGCACAGGGCGGCGCGAATCCGGGCGGCGGTCTCGTCCGGGTGATCGACCACGTCCGCCCACAAGACTCGTACCACCCGGAAGCCGAGCCGCTCGATGCGCTCCTGCCGGCGCTTCTCCTTCCACAGCTCGTCGTCGCGACGGCGAACGTCCGCGTCCGGCATACCGAGGTCGCGAGCCTGCGTGCGGGTGGCCACGAATCCCTGTCGCAGCGCCGACTCGACGAGGTCAGCGGCCGAGCCGCACGCATGAACGCGCGCGTTGGCGCCGACGCCGAGCCAGGCGGACTGGCGTGCTGCGACGGGTCCCTGGCCGGCCGGCAGGATGACGTTGTCGAGGTACCAGTCCGGGTCGGGGCGGTCGACGGTCACGCCCCGAATCTTGGCGTTTCGCGACGGCGCGCCTTGGCCGTCGTCCACAGGCCGGCTTTGCCCTGCGAACCATCTGCGGCCTCAGATTCTCGTCGGACCGGCGGCAAAGCCGCGAGCCTTACAGGTACTGGCCCGTTCCGTGGCCGCCTTCTTCGGCGCCGGATTGGCCGAAGCGCTGCGACGGGATGATCTGGCCGCCGGGGCCGACGATCACCGGGCCGCCGGGCGCGCCGGGCAGTGCGCGGCGGCGCATCTCCTCCAATTGCGCGCGGGCGGCCATCTGCTGAGCGAACAGGGCGGTCTGGATGCCGTGGAAGAGACCTTCGAGCCAGCCCACGAGCTGTGCCTGGGCGATGCGCAGTTCTGCCTCGGACGGGACGCTGTCGCCGAAGGGCAGGGTGAACCGTTCGAGCTCGTCGCGCAGCTCCGGAGCGAGGCCTTCTTCGAGCTCGTGAATAGACAGATCGTGGATCTCGCGCAGCCGCTGACGGCCGGCTTCGTCGAGCGGAGCGGCCCGAACTTCTTCTAACAGCTGCTTAATCATGGTGCCAATGCGCATCACCTTCGCAGGCTGCTCGACCATGGTCGTAATCTCGTCACCGTCGTCACCAGCATCAGTGGGGTCGGCGACGGGCGGATCCGCGACGGCGTCGGCTGCGTCCGTGACGTCAGCTGGCTGCTGGGGCTCACCGGCGTGCGGGGTCTCGTTCGTCATAGACCCAGTCTGCCCAAGGCCGACGACGTGCACGAACACGCCCCGGGCATTCGTGCCCGTAACAGCGAAGCGAGGATGGCGGGGATGAGCGATCCGGTTGGGGTCCGGACATGAGCTTCGACGTCGCGCGGGTACGTGGCCTCTATCCGACCCTTGGCGCGGGCATCGCCCACCTGGACGGAAACTTCAGCACGCTGCTGCCCGAGACGGTCATCCGCGCGATCATCACGACGCTGCGGTCGTCCCCCTCGCAGCCCGGCTCACGGTCGACCCGCTCGCAGCGCGCGGCGGCCACCGTCGACAACGCCCGCCGCGCGATCGGCGATCTCGTCGGCGCGTCACCGGACTGCGTCGTGCTCGGCGCCAACGTGCCGACCCTGATCGACCGCTTCGCCGGCCTGATCGTCCGCGAGTGGCAGCTCGGCGACGAGATCGTGCTGAGCCGGCTCGACGACGACTCGAACGTGCGGCCGTGGGTCGCGGCGGCCAAGACGATCGGCGCGATCGTGCGCTGGGCCGAGGTCGACGTCGAGACGGGTGAGCTGCCGGAGTGGCAGTACGACCGGCTGATCAGCCGGCGTACCCGACTGGTCACTGTGCCACTGGCCAACCTGGCCACCGGCGCGATCCCCGACGCCCGGCGGATCAGCGGACTTGCCCATGCGGTCGGCGCGCTCGTCGTCGTCGACGCCGGGGCGGCCTTGCCGCACATGCCACTCGACATGGCCGAACTCGGCGCTGACCTGCTCGGCGTGTCGGTCTCGGCATTCGGCGGCCCGACAGTGGGCGCCATGGTCGCGCGCGACGGCCTGCTCTATGAGCTGGACGAGGACTCCACCGCGCCCGTCCCGCAGCGCTATGAGCTGGGCCCGCTGCCCGTCGAGCTACTCGACGGCGTGGTGGCCGCAGTCGATCACCTGTCGAGCCTGGACGAGTGGGCCAGCGGCACGCGGCGGCAGCGGCTCGTCTCGTCGCTGACCGCCACCGGCGAGTACGAGCGGCAGCTGTTCGCCGTGCTGGACCGGCGGCTGCGGTCCATCCCGGGCGTCACCGTGCTCGGGTCGCCGGTGCGCCGGGTGCCGCTCGTGTCGTTCGCGGTCGACGGGCGCAAGCCGGCCGAGGTCGGTGACTTCATGCTCGCGCGCGGCGTCTCGGTGTGGACGGGCGCCAACGGCATGGGCCACTTCATGACGGCACTCGGAGCGGACGAGCTCGGCGGCACGGTGCACGTCGGCCTGATGCCGCACACGACGCGCTCCGAGGTCGAGCAACTCGCGCGCGCTCTGAACGAACTCGTGCTGGGCTAGAGCACATGCCCGCGGACGGTGACGAACCAGAACTCCGGTTCGTCGAGACAACCGTCAACCTGCCGCCGGGCGTCGTCGACACGAGCCGGCGCCGCGTCGACCGGCGGTGGATCGCAGCCGCCGCGCTCGTGGCAGCGCTGGTGATCGGCATCGCGATCGGCTTCGTGTCGGGCAGGCATAGCGCCAACAGCGTTCCTGCGACGACGGTTACGCGCTCAGCTCCCACGTCCTCGCCACAGTCCTTCGGTTCAATCGAGTACCCGACGGTCGGCGCCCGCTGCTCCGCGCAATCGGGCACCCGGTTGCAACTCGGCGTCGAGATCGTGAATCCGTCGGATGTCTGCCGCTCACGCTCGATCGGGTACAGCCTTTGCTGCCGCTGGGCGGGCTGCGAACGAAGGCCATCACGCGCGGTGCTTGCGGCCAACTGCTGCCGACGCGGAGCGCTGACGCGGTCGCCGGCTACGAAATCGCCGCACGTGCGAGTGTCTGGATCACCATCGAGGTCGACGTGCTCATGCCCTGCCCGGCACCAATCCCGGTCCAGGTGCGGCTCGAATTCACCCAGCTCAGGCATCAGCTCACGGCCGAGCTCAACCCATTCGCCGATCTGGGCGACGTGCCCTACAGCGGGTGCCCGACGAGCAGCTAGCGGACGCGCAGCACGACCTTGCCGATGTGCTCACTGGCCTCGATCACCCGATGCGCCTCGGCGGCCTCGTCCAGCGTGAGCACGCGGTCGATCACCGGGTGCACGTCGCCTGACTCGATGAGCGGCCACACGAACGCGACTGTCGCCGCGACGATCGCCGCCTTCTGTGCCAGTGGACGCGGACGCAGCAGCGCCGCCGAGACGGTGGCCGCCTTGCCGAGCAGCATGCCGAGATCCAGCTCACCCTTGCGCCCGCCCTGCGCGCCGAGCACGACCAGCCGGCCGCCGAGTGACAGCGCGGTGACGTTGCGCTGCAGGTAGGCGGCACCCATGTTGTCGAGAATGACGTCGGCGCCACCCTCGGCGGTCACGACGTCGACGAAGTCCTGCTCGCGGTAGTTGATCGCCACGTCCGCGCCGAGGTCGTGGCAGAAGTCGAGCTTGCGCTGCGTGCCCGCCGTCGCGATCACGCGAGCCCCGTGCCGGCGCGCCAGCTGGATGGCCATGGTGCCGACCCCGCTGCTGCCGCCGTGGACCAGGAACGTCTCGCCCGGCTGCAGCCGTCCGATGTCAAAGACCATCGACCAGACCGTGCAGGCAACCTCGGGCAGCGCGGCAGCGTCCGCTGTGGACACTCCGCGCGGCACCGGCAGCAGCTGACCGGCCGGCACCGCGACGCGCTCGGCGTACCCGCCGCCGGCCAGCAGCGCGCAGACCTCGTCACCGACGTGCCAGCCGGTGACCCCTTCGCCCAGCGCGGCGATCGTGCCCGAGCACTCCATTCCCAGGTACGGCGACGCCCCTGGTGGCACCAAGTAGTTGCCCTGCCGCTGCGACAGGTCGGCCCGGTTGACTGCGGTGGCGGTAACGTCGATGAGCACCTCGCCGCCGACCGGCTCGGGATCGGGCACCTCCTGCACCTTCAGCACCTCGGGCCCGCCGGATTCGGTGATCACGACTGCGCGCATGCCGCCATTCTGTCCGGGCTTACAGTCGTGCCATGCAGCGCATCGCCGTCGGCCGGGGGCCGCTCACCGAAGCCGATGTCGTCGCCGTCGCCCGTGGCGGGGCAGGGGTGCACCTGACGCCGGACGCGCTGGACGCGATCGACGAGTCGCGCAAGACCGTCGAGGCGCTGGCGCACGACGTCGAGCCGCATTACGGCATCTCGACCGGATTCGGCGCCCTGGCAACGACACACATCCCGGTCGACCGGCGAGCGGCCTTGCAGCGGTCACTCATCCGCTCGCACGCTGCAGGCTCCGGGCCGGAGGTCGAGCGCGAGGTGGTCCGGGCGATGATGCTGCTGCGCCTGTCGACCCTGGCCACCGGCCGTACCGGCATCCGTCCCGAGACGGCATCGACCCTGGCCGCCCTGCTCGATGCCGGCATCACACCGGTCGTGCCCGAGTACGGCTCGCTGGGCTGTTCCGGGGATCTCGCGCCGCTCGCACATGTCGCCCTCGCCCTGCTCGGCGAGGGTTCGGTACGCGACGCGGGCGGCGCGCTGCTGCCGGGCGGCGAGGCGTTGCGGGCGGTCGGTATCGCTCCGGTCGAGCTTGCCGAGAAGGAAGGCCTCGCCCTCATCAACGGGACGGACGGCATGCTCGGGCAGTTGCTGCTCGCCGCGCACGATCTCGACCTGCTGCTGCGCTCCGCCGACGTCGCCGCGTCGATGAGCGTCGAAGCGCTGCTCGGCACCGACCGGGTCTTCGCCGCCGACCTGGCCGCGCTACGCCCTCAGCCGGGGCAGGCGGTTGCGGCAGCCAACATGCGGGCGCTGCTTGCCGGGTCGCCGATCGTGGCGTCTCATGAGGGCCCCGACTGCGTGTACGTTCAGGACGCGTATTCGATGCGCTGCGCTCCGCAGGTGGCCGGCGCCGCGCGCGACACGCTGGCCCATGCCCGCTCGGTGGCCGGTTACGAGCTGGCGTCTGCGGTCGACAACCCGGTCGTCACGCCGGATGGGCGGGTCGAGTCGAACGGCAACTTCCATGGGGCGCCCATCGCGTATGTCCTGGACTTCCTCGCCATCCCGGTGGCCGATGTCGCGTCGATGAGCGAACGGCGCACCGACCGGATGCTCGACGTCGCCCGCTCGCGGGGCCTGCCGCCGTTCCTCGCACACGACGCGGGCGTCGACTCCGGCCACATGATCGCCCAGTACACGCAGGCGTCCATCGTGGCTGAGCTCAAGCGGCTCGCGGTGCCGGCGTCCGTCGACTCGATCCCGTCCAGCGCCATGCAGGAGGATCACGTCTCGATGGGTTGGTCGGCCGCCCGCAAGCTGCGGAAGGCTCTCGACGGACTGCGCCAGGTGCTGGCGATCGAGCTGGTGACGGCGGCTCGCGCCCTGGACCTGCGGGCTCCGCTGCTGCCCGGCCCCGCGACTGCGGCCGTGGTCGCGGCGCTGCGCGCCCGGGTGGACGGGCCCGGCCCGGATCGGCACCTGTCCCCGGAGATCGAGGCAGCCGTCTCGTTCGTCCACGCGGGCGAAGCCGTCGAGGCCGCGGACGCCGCGCTGGCCGAGCCGCTGGGCTAATGCCCGACTTCGAGACGCACCACCGCGCGGCCCGGCACCGGCCGGGCGACTTCGGTGAACCCGGCGTGCAGGAACACCTGCAGCGGCCCGTGGTACAGGCTCGCCGCAGTCGCCCGGCGTTCGGACACGTCGACCGGATAGGCCTCGACGATGCGCGCGCCGTGGCGCCGGGCAAGGTCGACCGCTCCGTCGAGCAGCGGCTCGGCGATGCCCTGCCGGCGGTGCCCCACCCGCACGACGAAGCAGGTGACCGCCCACAGGTCGAGGGCGTCGTCGGTCGCCTGGGCGACTCGAGCGCGGCCCAGCCGCGGATAGGACGAGCGCGGTCCCGTGGCGCACCAGCCGACCGCCTCGTTGCCGCTGAACGCGAGGACTCCAGGAGGCGTGCGTCCGGCGACCTGCTCATGCAGCGCCTCGCGCATCGTCGACGCCGTGGCCCGGCTCCAGCCGGCACCGGGCAGACGGAAGAACTGGCACCAGCACCGCGACGGGTCACCGCGCGTCCCCATCACCAGCTCGACGGCGGGCCAGCGATCCGGCGTCGCGTCCAGTACCGAAATCATGTCCGAGAGGATCCCTCATGAGCCGCACCGTCCGCGCACCCCGGGGCACGACGCTGACCGCTCGCGGCTGGCAGACCGAGGCGCCGCTGCGCATGTTGCAGAACAACCTCGACCCGGAGGTGGCCGAGCACCCCGATCAGCTCGTCGTCTACGGCGGCACCGGCAAGGCAGCCCGCGACTGGCCGTCGTTCGACGCGATCGTCCGGAGCCTCGTCGACTTGCGCCTGGACGAGACGCTGCTCGTGCAGAGTGGCCGCCCGGTGGGCATCATGCAGACCCACGAGTGGGCGCCGCGGGTGCTGATCGCCAACTCGAACCTGGTCGGCGACTGGGCGAACTGGCCGGAGTTCCGGCGCCTGGAAGCCCTCGGCCTGACCATGTACGGGCAGATGACTGCCGGCTCGTGGATCTACATCGGGACGCAGGGCATCCTGCAGGGGACGTACGAGACGTTCGCCGCCGTGGCCGCGAAACGGTTCGGTGGCTCGCTGGCCGGGACGATCACCCTGACCGCGGGGCTGGGCGGCATGGGCGGCGCGCAACCGCTGGCCGTCACCATGAACGGCGGGGTGGCGATCTGCGTCGAGTGCGACGCCAGTCGCATCCAGCGGCGGCTCGACCACGGTTACCTGGACGTGTCGGCCGCGGACCGGGACGAGGCGCTGCGGCTGGCGGTGTCGGCACGCGACGAGCGTCGACCGCTGTCGATCGGCCTGCTTGGCAATGCGGCGTCGCTCGTCCCTCAGTTCCTGGCGAACGACGCACCGATCGACATCGTCACCGACCAGACGTCCGCGCACGATCCTTTGTCGTACCTGCCCATCGGCGTCGATTTCGAGGACTGGCACGACTACGCGGCGCGCAAACCTGAGGAGTTCACCGGACGCGCCCGCGCGTCCATGGCCCGGCACGTCGAGGCGATGGTGGGCTTCCTGGACCGGGGCGCCGAGGTGTTCGACTACGGCAACTCGATCCGTGGCGAGGCGCAGGAGGCCGGCTATGCCCGGGCGTTCGCCTTTCCCGGGTTCGTGCCCGCGTACATCCGGCCGCTGTTCTGCGAGGGACGCGGGCCGTTCCGCTGGGCGGCGCTGTCCGGCGATCCGCGCGACATCGCCCGCACCGACCAGGCCGTGCTCGATCTCTTCCCCGAGAACGAATCGCTGGCCCGCTGGATCCGCCTCGCCTCGGAGCGGGTGCAGTACCAGGGGCTGCCGGCTCGCATCTGCTGGCTGGGTTACGGCGAGCGTGACCGGGCCGGGCTCGAGTTCAACAAGCTGGTCGAGAACGGCGAGATCAGCGCGCCGATCGTGATCGGACGCGACCACCTCGACGCCGGATCCGTCGCCTCGCCCTACCGCGAGACCGAGGCGATGCTCGACGGCTCGGACGCGATCGCCGACTGGCCGCTGCTGAACGCGCTCGTCAATACGGCGAGCGGGGCGACCTGGGTGTCGATACACCACGGTGGCGGCGTCGGGATGGGCCGCTCGATCCACGCGGGCCAGGTTTCCGTCGCCGACGGCACGCCGCTGGCCGCGGCCAAGCTCGAGCGCGTCCTGACCAACGACCCGGGCATGGGCGTGATCCGGCACGTCGATGCGGGGTACGACCGGGCTGTCGAGGTGGCCACGGAGCGGAACGTGCGAGTGCCCATGCGCGAGGGCTGAGCCCGCCTGGTTTTGGCCGCCCGGACCGCCTATCGCGGTCCGGGCGGCCAAAACTTGCGTAAGCGGGCCGTGCTCAGTGGGTGCGCTTGCCTGCCCGCAGGCCGTCCACCGTCTTGGCGATGCGCGCCTGTCGCGTCTCGGCCTTCTTGGCGTCCTCGACCCAGCGCACCCACTCCTTGCGGTGCGTGTATGAGAGCCCGTCGAAGAACTGCCGCGCCGCACTGTCGGCGCCGAGCGCCTCGGCGAGATCGTCCGGCACCGTGACCTCGCGCGGTGCCGTGTCGAGCTCGATGTCGATGTCGACCTCGTCCCCGGCGGCGACCCCGGCCGCCTCGCGGTTCTCGGCACTGAGCGGCAGCAGGAACTGCCCGCCCCGTGACGCGACGGTCGTGCGATACGTGTGCCCGCCGATCGTGATCCGGACGGACGGTTGCCGGCCCGAGTCGAGCGCCGCGATCACGTCGTCCGGCACGACCATGCCGGTTGCCGTCCTGCCGCCGAGCAGAACCGTCGTGCGGAACTTCATGGCGCCCAGTCTGTCAGCGACGCGCGCGTCCGTCGTGGCCGCGTCCGCCGAATGACTGCCGTGCGTCCGCTTCGTGAACACCGCGTCGACGGGTGACCATCCAGGCAGATCGGTCTGCTTCGCGTTGTCGCGGCGCGGTGGCAGGATCCGGGGCATGTTCCTTGCGTATACCCCTGAGGCAAACGAGTTGCTGGCCGACGACCCGATGGCATTGCTCATCGGGATGCTGCTCGACCAGCAGGTCCCGATGGAGAAGGCGTTCACGTCACCGTGGGAGCTACGGGTGCGCCTCGGTGGCTCGCTCGACGCGTCGACGATCGCCGAGTACGACCCGGCCGCGTTCGAGGAGCTGTTCCGGACGCCGCCGGCGCTGCACCGCTTCCCGGCCGCGATGGCCAAGCGCGTCCACGAACTCGGTCGCATCATCGTCGAGCGATACGGCGGCGATCCTGCCGCGGTGTGGGCAGGCACGGCTTCGGGCGACGAGCTGGTGGCCCGGGTAGGTGGCCTGCCGGGCTTCGGCGCCCAGAAGGCGAAGATATTCGTCGCCCTGTTGGCCAAGCAGTACGGGGTAGCGCCCCCCGGCTGGCGCGAGGCAGCCGGCACGTACGGCGACGACGGCTCGTTCCGTTCGGTGGCAGACGTCGTCGACGACGCATCGCTGCGCAAGGTGCGCGCCTACAAGCAGGAGATGAAGGCCGCGGCCAAAGCCAAGTGACCGCCACGCTGTTGGTGGACATCGGGCTGCTCGCCACGCAGGACGCGGAACTCGGCGAGATCCGTGACGCGGCGATCATCCTGGACGGGCCGCTCATCTCCTGGGTGGGACGGGTCGCGTCCGCGCCGGAGGCCGACGAGCGGGTCGAGCTGGGCGGCAAGACCGTGATCCCGGGCTTCGTCGATTCGCACGCGCACCTCGTCTTCGTCGGCGACCGGTCAGAGGAGTTCGTCGCGCGGATGCGCGGAATGCCTTATGCCGCAGGGGGAATCCGGGTCACGGTCGCGGCGACCCGGGCCGCCCCGGACGCGCTGCTTCGCCGCAACGTCGAGCGGCTCGCCACGGAACTGCTGCGCGCGGGCGTCACGACGTTCGAGTGCAAGTCGGGGTACGGGCTCGACGTCGCCACCGAGGAGCGGTCGCTGCGTGTCGCCGCGGAGTTCACGCCGGAGACGACCTTCCTCGGCGCGCACTTGGTGCCGCCTGATACGCCGCGCGACGAGTACCTCTCGCTCGTGTGCGGCGAGATGCTCGACGTGTGCGCGCCCCACGCCCGGTGGATCGACGCGTTCTGCGAACAGGGCGCGTTCGACGTGGACGAGTCGCGAGCCGTGCTGCAGGCGGGCATCGCCCGGGGCCTTGGAGCGCGGGTGCACGCAAACCAGTTGAGCGCCGGCGGCGGGGTTCGGCTTGCCGTCGAGCTGGACGCCGCCAGCGCGGATCACTGCACGCATCTGTCGGCGGCGGACGTCGACGCCTTGGCCGGCTCGTCGACCGTCGCCACGTTGCTGCCGCTCGCCGAGTTCTCGACCCGCTCGCCGTACCCGGACGCACGGCGGCTGCTCGACGCAGGCGCGACGGTCGCGCTGGCCACCGACTGCAACCCCGGATCGGCCTACTCGACGTCGATGCCGCTCGCGATCGCGCTAGCGGTGCGCGAGATGGGCATGACACCCGCCGAGGCCGTGCGCGCCGCTACGGTCGGTGGTGCCACCGCGCTGCGGCGCGACGACATCGGGGTGATCGCGCCTGGTCGGCGCGCCGACCTGGTCGTGCTGGACGCGCCGTCCTACGTGCACCTCGCGTACCGGCCCGGCGTCCCGCTGATCGCTCAGGTCTGGCAGGGCGGCGCGAGGGTGGTCTAGGGCTCGACGCGCCCGCGCAGCAGGCAGAACTCGTTGCCCTCGGGGTCGGCGAGCACGTGCCAGCTGGCGTCGGCAGGCTGACCGACGTCGACCTTCGTCGCGCCGAGCGCCAGCAAGCGGTCGAGCTCGGCGGCCTGGTCGCGGTCGGTCGGGTTCACGTCGAGATGCAGGCGGTTCTTCGACGCCTTCGGCTCCGGCACTCGCACGAAGTCGATGGTGAACGGGCCGCCGCCGATCGAGACGATGCCCTCGGCCCGCTCGTTGACTTGCCAGCCGAGCACCTGAATCCAGAACCCTGCGAGCGGTTCAGGATCGGCGCAGTCGATCGCGACCGCCGTGATGCGATTTGCCATTCGCTCTTCCTACCGCGCGCGGTTACGACACGGACTAGCGGACCCCGGCCGTCGTCACCCGGTTGGCCGAGAGCGGCGCACCCGGCGCGGTGTCGGTGCGCAGGTCGGTCGACACCGGAAGCCGCTGCAGGTTGATCGCCGAGTTGCTCGACAACGCATCGCGCAGCGCCTGCCACGACGCGACCGGGGTGAGCATGGTGTCCAGGTCGTTACAACCGCTGCCCACCGTGTGGCACGCGGCGTACTCGTCGAGCGCGCCAATGAAGGAGATGCGATCGGACCCCGAGGCACCGGCCAGCGAGATGTACTTCCACTGCGCGGCGTTGACCGAGAAGTAGATCTGCGGCAGCGCTAGGATCCGCGACGGCGAGATGCCGTGTGCGAGGTCGTAGTAGTTACGCTGCGTCCAATCCCACTTGCAGAGCCCGCCGACCCCGGTGGTCGAGCAGCCGGTTGCCGCACCCGCGAACACGTACGGCGCCGAGGTAGCGGCCAGGTAGGCACGCGTCCAGCCTTCGGCCTCGGACTCGAGACCGGTGAAGTCGGACTCGATGTCGTTCGCACCGGCGATGACCACGCCCGCCTGACCGGCCGCATGTGCCGCCACCGGATCGACCACGCCGTCTGCCCATTCCGTGCCGGCGGCCGTATCGCGGGCACCATCGGCGCCGTCGTTGTTGGTGCCGATCGCGACAGTGATCGGATCGGTGGACGTGCGGCAGGCGACGTACCCGTCGACATAGCCGTTCACCGCTGTCACCAGTTGCGCGTCGGTCAGCACGGTGGATGTCGCCGACAGCACGACCCGCCAGGTGGAGCCGGACAGATTCTGCGCCCCGATGTGCAGCAGCACCAGGTGCTGGACACCGGTCGCCGTGACCTGCGCGTCGGCGCAGCCCTCGTTGTGCATCGTCGTGACATCCGACGGGTCGCCTGTCAGGTTGCGGACGTAGCGGCTGGTCGAGGCCACGATCGGCATCTTGTCGGCCCGGACGTACCCGAGGACGTCGACGACCAGATCCGTCGACCCGCCCTTGTTGTAGAAGTCGACCTTGCCGTCCGGCCCGACCGGCGCGATGACGAAGACGGACGCGTTCTGGCTCGCGACGTACGACACGTTCCTCGTGCCAGGGCGCGGGTAGCCGTCGTCCCACGTCGAGATGCTGCCCGCCGCGGTCGGGTGGACTGCCGTCACCGTCATGGCCACGGCTGCCACATTCGTGCTGGGGACGAGGGTGCGTCCGGTGAGGCCCACGGCCAGCGTGGCGCCCGAGGCGACGACCCCCTTGCGCGCCCCCAGGCCGGAGCGCGTGTCGACCGAGCGCGTCGGCGCGACGGTACTCATCGTGCCGCCCGCGCTACGCCCGCCGCCGAGCACGTAGCCGGTCACGTCGCCGACGACCTGCAGCGAAGCGGAGCTGCTGTTGAGGATCGTTATCGCGCCCCCGGCGCCAAGTGGTGCGGTGACGAAGTCGGCCATGTTCCGCCCGGCGATCAGGGAGATGTTCGTGGTGCCGGGCTGGGCCTGCCCGGCGCCGTAGACGGTCAACCGGCCGGGCTGCTTGGGGCTGACCGCGGTGATCGTGATGAGCACCGCCGAGGCGCCGGCCGACGGCACTCCGGCGTGTCCGCTGACGGGCACGGTGAGCGTCTTGCCGGCGGCGATCGCCGCTTTGGGCACGTCGAGGCCCGAGCGCGTGTCGAACAGCCGCGACGGTCCGGTCGCGACTGTCGAGCCTGGCTGCGTGGGCATGCCTCCGACGTAGTAGCCCATGACGTCGCCGAGCAGCTGAACCGTCCCCGACGAGTTGTTGGACAGCCTGATGTTCCCGCCGGGGCCCACCCTTGTGACGGTGAAGTTCGAGCTGGTCACGTTCGCGACGAACGACAGGGTCGATGTCGTCGGCTTGGCGGTGCCGTCGTCGGGCCATACGGTGACGCTGCCTACCGCAGTCGCGGCGACGGCGCTGATCGTCAACGCGACGGCCGACACGTTCGAGCTCGGCACACCGCCCTGGCCTAGCACCGGTACCGCGATCTGGCCCCCGGGCGCGACAGCCCCGATCGGCGCCCCGACCCCGGCCTCGGTGTTGAGCACGCGGGACGGAGCCACCGCGTTGTACGAACCCGGGACCGAACCGGGCGGCACGGGGGCCGGCGGCGTTGCGGACGCGGGCTTGCCCATGACCACCACGCCCACCGTTACCAGGACGACTGCCACGACACCGAACACGTACGCCGACAACAGGCGAACTGACAACGTAACTCCCCGATACAGACGAGCCGGCCGTCCGGGAGCATAGCGGCCGCGACATGACGGTTTATCCGGTGATGCTCGGCTCGCCGTTCTCCAGGTGGCCGGCGAGGCGCCGGGCGTAGTCCGCGTGCCCGTCGAGCGTCACGCCGATGTCGTACCAGCCCTGGCCGGGGGCCCGGCGGTGGCGGCCGTGGCGGCCGCTCCTCCCATGAAGGTGCGGCGGCCTAGCTCACGGGGCATGGCGGGCCTCCTTGGTCGGGTCCGCCGAGTTTCGCGTGACCGGTCTACGGCGAGCCGGCATCGCGATGAATAGCGAGTGAATGGGCAGTAGGTTGCCGCCATGACTTTCTCGATCGTGGCGCGAAGCTCCGACGGGCTGGCCTGGGGCGTGGCCGTTGCCTCGAAGTTCCTCGCCGTCGGCTCCGTCGTTCCCGCCGCACGGGCGACCGTCGGAGCGATCGCCACCCAGTCCTACGCCAACGTGAAGTACCGCCCGGACGGCCTGCGCATGCTCGCCGACGGCAAGTCCGCGCAGCAGACGCTCAACACTCTGCTCGCCGCCGACGACGGCCGCGACCAGCGCCAGGCCGGCATTGTCGATGCGTCCGGACGCGCCGCGACGTTCACCGGACCCGCCTGCCATGACTGGGCGGGCGGCGTCGCCGGCAACGGGGCCGCCATCCAGGGCAACATCCTCGTCGGACCGCAGGTCGTCGACGCCATGCAACAGTCATGGCTCGCCTCCGATCCGGACGCCCCGCTCGCGCGGCGGCTACTCGCCGCTCTGCGGGCCGGCGACGACGCGGGCGGCGACCGACGTGGCCGCGAGTCGGCGTCGCTGCTCGTCGTCACCGCGGGCGGCGGCTACGGCGGCGGCAACGACCTGCTCATCGACCTGCGCGTCGACGACCACGTCGCGCCGTGCGCCGAGCTCGAGCGACTGCTCGACCTGCACCACGTGTACTTCGAACCGCCCGCCGCGGACGCGCTAGTCCCCATGCAGGACGTGGCCGTCGACATCGATCGCTGGCTGGCCGCGCTCGGCTACCCAGATCTCGACGCCTGGCTGGGTGTCGAGAACTTCGAGATGCGAGTGGTGGACGGCAAGATCGACCGCTACGTCCTGGACGTACTCGAACGCCAAGCCAGTGGCGCCTCCGCGCCTTGATTACGTGCCGGTGAGGTGTTCGGGGCGGACGGGCACGCGGTTCAGCGCTAGGCCGGTGGCATCGCGGATCGCCGCGACGATCGCCGGCGTGGACGAGATGGTCGGCGGCTCGCCGACGCCGCGCAGCCCGTAGGGCGCGTGCGGGTCGGCGAGTTCGAGCACGTCGACGTTCATCGGCGGCATGTCGAGGATGGTCGGCAGCAGGTAGTCGGTGAACGACGGGTTCCGGACGACGCCGTCGACGATCTGGATCTCCTCCATCAACGCCAGGCCCAGGCCCTGCGCGGTGCCGCCGTGGATCTGCCCGACGACGGCCAATGGGTTCATCGCGCGCCCCACGTCCTGCGCCGTGGTGATCTCGACGACCTTGACCAGCCCCAGCTCGGTGTCGACGTCGACCACCGCGCGGTGCGCCGCGAACGCGTACTGGACGTGCGCATTCCCCTGTCCGGTCAGGGGATCCAGCGCTGACGTCGGGCGGTGCCGCCACGTGACCGTCTCGTCGATCGGCTCGGCGAGCCCCTGCGAATCCATACGCGCGCGTACGGCCTCGCACGCCGCGCGCACCGCGCCGCCCGTCACGTACGTCTGCCGCGACGCCGACGTCGAACCTGCCGAGCCGATCGACGTGTCCGGCGGCAGCAGCACCACCCGGTCGACTCCGAGCTCGGTCCGCACGATCTGGCTGATGACCGTGACGAGCCCCTGGCCGACCTCGGCGGCGGCCGTGTGCACCGAGGCAAGCGGCTCACCGTTGATCAGCTCTAGGCGCACGCGCGCCACCGCAAAGTCGTCGAATCCCTCGGAGAAGCCGACGTTCTTGATGCCGATGCCGTACCCGATACCCCGGCGTACGGATTCGCCATGCGTGGCATTCGATGCCCCGCCGGGCAGATCGAGCACATCGCGAATCGCGTCAGGCAAAGATGGCAGCGACACCGAGTGCACCCGACGCAGCAACTCCGCCACCGGAGCCGCCGAATCGACAACCTGCCCGGTCGGCATTGTCGACCCCTCGTGCAGCGCATTGCGGACGCGCACCTCGACCGGCCCGAGCCCGCACGCCTCGGCGAGGCGATCCATCTGCGACTCGTACGCGAAGCAAGCCTGCACCGCACCGAATCCGCGCATCGCCCCGCACGGCGGGTTGTTCGTGTACGCGACCCGGCAGTCCATCACGACGTTCGGCACCTCGTACGGCCCGAAGCCGAGCGTCGCCGCATTGGCGGCAACCGCCGTCGAGGACGACGCGTACGCGCCACCGTCCAGCACGATCCAGGCCCGCGCGTAGATCAGCCGCCCGTCCTGCGAAGCGCCGTGCTCGTACCGCAGCACCGCCGGATGCCGGTGTACGTGCCCGTAGAACGACTCCTCACGGCTGTAGACCATCTTGACCGGACGGTTCGTGCGCAGCGCGAGCAGGCAGGCGTGCGCCTGCATCGATACGTCCTCGCGGCCGCCGAACGCACCGCCGACGCCGGCCAGGGTGAATCGCACCTTGGCGGGCGGCAGGTCCAGCGCCGCCGCCACCTGGGACTGGTCGGCGTGCAGCCACTGCGTCGCGATGTACAGGTCGACGCCGCCGTCCTCGGCCGGCACGGCAAGCCCCGACTCGGGGCCGAGGAACGCCTGATCCTGCATGCCCACCTCGTACTCGCCGGTTACGACGACGGGCGCCGTCACGTCGGGCGAGCCACGCTCGATGTGGACGTGGCGCAGCACGTTGCCGTCGATGCCGTGGCCGGGCACCGGGGCGTCGTGCACGTGGGGCGAACCCGGTTCGATCGCCGCCACGGCGTCGACGATCGGCGGCAGAACCTCATACGTCACCGCGATCTTCTTGCACGCCTGCCGGGCGATCTCCGGGTGATCGGCCGCGACCACCGCGACCGGCTCGCCCTCGTAGCGAACCTCATTCTCGGCCAGGACGGGCTGATCGTGGATCTCCAGGCCGTAGCGGTTGCGCCCGGGCACGTCGGCAGCGGTGAGCACAGCATGCACGCCCACCGTCTTGAGGGCATCGGTGATGTCGATGCTCGTGATACGCGCTCGCGGGTGCGGGCTACGCAATGTGGCGCCCCAGAGCATGTTGTCGAGCCACATGTCCGAGGAGTACGCGAACTCGCCGCGCACTTTGTGCACCCCGTCGGGACGCGCGGCGTCCGTGCCGATGCCCTCGCTGATCCGCGTCTGCGTCATTCGCCGGTCACCCGCCGAGCCGCGGCGGCCGCATCGCGCGCGAGCGTCGGCGCGTCCGCCGTGGTGAGCGTGCCGTGCTCGACCACGACCTTGCCGTTGACGACCAGCAACTCCAGGGGCGCGGCGCCGCCGAAGGCGAACGTCCACACGGGATCGACGCCGCCTGCCCCGCCGAGCCCGTCGACCCGCCACACCGCGACGTCGGCGAGTTTGCCCACTTCGAGCGACCCGAGCTCGCCGTCACGTCCGAGGCATCGCGCACCACCGATCGTCGCCAGACGCAGCGCCTCGCGAGCCGTCAACGAAGTCGGGCCGCCGCGCAACCGCGCCACCACGAGGGCCGCCTGCAGTTCGGCGACGAGCCGGCCGGCCTCGTTCGACGCGGCACCGTCGACTCCCATACCGACCGGTACGGACGCGTCGAGCAGCTGCCGGACGCGCGCGCTGCCGGCGCCCAGGCGGCCGTTCGACGTCGGGCAGTGGACCACTCCGGTACCCGTCTCCGCGAAGCGTTTGACCGCGGCGTCGTTCAGGTGGATGCAGTGCGCGAGCCACACATCGTCGTCGAGCCAGCCCAGGTCGTCGACGTACTCGGCGGACGTTTTGCCATATGTCGCCTGGCAGAACTCCTCCTCGTCGAGCGTCTCGGCGAGATGCGTGTGCAGTCGCACGCCGCGCCGGCGCGCCAGTTCGGCGGACTCGCGCATGAGCTCCGGCGTGACGCTGAACGGCGAGCAGGGCGCCACGGCGATGCGCGTCATTGCGTCGAACGACGTGTCGTGCCAGCGATCGATCGCGGACTCCGTCTCGGCGAGGATCCGGTCGCGGTCCTCGACCACGTCGTCGGGCGGCAAGCCCCCCTGCGATCGACCGAGGTCCATCGACCCGCGCGTCGGGTGGAACCGGACGCCGATTCGCGACGCCGCCGTGATCTCGGCCTCGAGGCAGTCGCCCGCGTCGCGCGGGAACACGTAGTGGTGGTCGGTGGTGGTCGTGCATCCCGACAGGGCCAGCCAGCCGAGATTCGCCGCCGCTGCGGCATGGACGGCCGCAGCGTCCATGCGCGCCCAGATCGGGTACAGCGTGGTCAGCCAGCTGAACAGGGTGCTGTCCTGCGCGAGCCCCCGGGTCAGCCACTGGTACAGATGGTGGTGCGTGTTGACCAGGCCGGGCGTGACGAGGCAACCGCTGCCGTCGACCCGGACGCCGCCGGCCTGGGCGGGCGCCGGCCCCGGCCCCGGCCCAACGGCGACGATCCGCCCGCCGTCCAGCACCACGTGCCCGTCGGGGTATTCGGTGTCGGCCGCGTCCACCGTCGCGATGTGCGCGCCCTCGATCACCGTCAGCCCGGACATCGGCGGGTCCTCTTTTCGCGTGCTTGTGCTCTGCCTACATCAATGTGAGCAGAGCACAAGCGATCAACTCGACACACCCCGGCGCTCACGACGCACCGCGTTCCGCTGCGAGATGTACGGCGGCGATGATCGTCTCGTAACCCGTGCATCGGCAGAGGTTGCCCGCCAACGCCTCCCGAATGTCCACTGTGGACGGTGCTGCGTCGCGAGCCAGCAGGTCGTGCGCCGCTACGACCAGGCCCGGCGTGCAGAAACCGCACTGCACGGCGCCGGCGTCGAGGAACGCCTGCTGCACCGGATGTAGCTCGCCGGACGCGAGGCCTTCGACGGTGACGACCTCGCGGCCCTCCGCCTGCCCGGCCGCAACCAGACAGGCACACACCGTAGAGCCGTCGAGATACACCGTGCATGAGCCGCATTCGCCTTGCTCACAGGCGTTCTTGCTGCCCGGCAGGCCCATCCGCTCGCGCAGCACATAGAGCAGGCTCTCGCCTTCCCAGACGTCGTCCACCCGACGGTGCTCACCGTTGACGGTGAAGTTCACGCGCATGAGCGGTACTCCTCCCACGCCCAGGTGAGCGTCCGGCGAGCGAGCACGGCGAGCGCATGGCGGCGGTAACGCGCAGACCCGCGGACGTCGTCGATCGGCGACGCAGCGCCGGCCGCGAGCTCGCCGAACCGGCGGGCCACCGAATCTGCCAATGGTCCCGGCCTGTCCCAGTCGAGCGACGCCGACGCGAAGGCCTCGGCATCGAGCGCCCGGACCGGCGTGGGCGCCGCCGAGCCGATCCCGGTGCGCACGAGCTGAGCGTCCACGTGCAGGGCCACGGCGAACGAGCAGACCGCGATGACCATCGCATTGCGTGTCCCGATCTTGGCGAAGTGGCACGGCCCGGTGCGCAGCGGCACGCGCACCGACCGGATCAGCTCGTCCGGCTCGAGCGCGGACCTCTTGACGCCGAGGTAGAAATCGTCGATCGGGACCGACCGAGCGCCGCGAACCGACGCCACCTCGACGACCGCGTCCAGCGCGAGCAGCACCGGATGCGTGTCACCGGCAGGCGACGCCGAGCCGAGGTTGCCGCCGAGCGTGCCGCGGTTGCGGATCTGCGGCGAGCCGACCGTCCGGGACGCCACGGCGAGTCCGGGCAGCGAGCCGCCGAGTTCGGTGATCAGCCGGGTGTAAGGCACGCCGGCCCCGATGACGACCGCGGAGCCGTCGAACGTCCAGTCGGCCAGATCGGCCACCGGATTCAGGTCGAGCAGGACGTCCGGACGCCTTCGGTCGAAGTTGATCTCGACCATGACGTCGGTGCCGCCCGCGATCGGCAGAGCCGTCGGCGCGGCGGCCTTGGCAGCCAGCGCGTCGGCCCAGCTCGCCGGGCGTACGAACTCCACGAACCCACCCCCGCCAGCGACGATAACCGCCGCCACGCCGGGTCATGCGGGCAAGATCTGACACGCCGGGACAACCCGGGTCGTCAGACGCGGACGGGCGAGCAGCTCAGCGAGGCCAGAAAGCGAAGTTGTTCGGGATCGGCCGCACGTTTCCGGTCGGTCTGGACACCATCTTGAAGGACTTGCCGATTCGGGCCGTGAGGAGTGTCGAGCCGCCGCCGTCGAACATGGCCGCGTCGTAGGCACCCAGCGAGCGCATGAGGCCCTGCGCCTGACGAAATGTCAGCCCGCCGAGGTCCGCGGGCTTGTCTGGCGTCTGCCCTTGGGCGGTGACGACGAACAGTTCCTGGCCGCCCGGCTTGATGCCGACAAGGGTGCGAGCGTGAAGCGTGTCGGCGCCGCACGGGAGACGGCCGTCGATCCCGTCCCGGATCAGAACCTCGCCGACGCCGATGGCGCTGTACAGGCCGCCGGGCACGGCGGACTGCGTCCTCGTCGACACGCTGACCCTGGCCAAGCCACGGATGCCGGCCTGGCGTAGACGGTCCCGGGCGCTGCCCTGAGCGACGATCACCATTCCGCCGGCGGGAATGGGCGTGGCGGTGAGGTGGGTATGTACCGCCGCGACCACGCCACGGTGAGTCACGATGTACTCGTAGACGCCCTGGGTCGGATACAGGTAGCCGCGGGAGGCGTGGCCCCAACGCGAGGTGAGTACGGCGATGCCGTTCCTTGGCAACTCGGCGCTGTTGAGCGAGCTCGCTCGAACGGTCGCCTTGCCGTGGCGCACCGTGATGTCGAACGCGAGATAGCCGATCTGCGCCAGACCGGAGCGGGAGATCACGAGGGCCTTCGATTCCGGAGCAGCCGACGCCTTGACGACGATGCCCCCGGGCTTGACCTCGGCGCCCCACGGCGCCTCGTCTTTCTCGATGTCGAAGAAGTCGCCGTTCACCGCGGCGAGAGCGTGCGAGCCGGCGAGCTGGGCGGCCTGGGTCGTTCGGTCCGTGACGTGCTTCGGCATCAGGGGACCGGGACGGATCTGCGGCCCGGCGCCCGCGAGGTTGGCGGACGTTACCCACATCGGGGCCCGGCCGGGCTTCTTGTACCGCGTGATCGTCAGCCCCGGGGCCGACATCACGTGCTTCCTCGGCGCACCGGCGTAGACGTTTCCGGCTGGGCAGTCCGATCTCGCGATGCTGCGCACCGCATAGAGCGCTGCGGCGGAGGCCTTGCGGAACGCAGCGGATGCGGACCTCGCTTTGGTTGCCGCGCGCTACACGCGCAGACGTCGTGCCTGAAGGATGCTCGTCGCGTGCCGGTAGGCGACGCTCGCCTTCGCTGCGAGGCTGCGCGCCCGGGACAGCCCGCGCGGCTCGGTTGTCGCCAGCCGGACGCGGCGTACCCCTGTCGTGTGCACGGCCTTGGCCGCGCGCGAACGAGCGGCCTGGTCGTGTCGCGCCCGGGCGGATGCGGACCGGTACGCGTGGTGTGCCGACGTCTGCTTGCTCTTCGCTCGAGCGAGGGCCGCCTGCGCGGCTGCCATGTCGACGTTCGCCGCGGCGAGGTCGGGGCTGTCCGATGGGCCGGTGGTGGTCAGGTCGTCGACCACATCCTGCGCGGCGTGGACAGCTGCGGCGGCGCGCGTGACGGCCACGTCGGCGGCGTGCCGGTTCGTCTTGGCTGATAGCAGTTTTGCGGCACTGGACCCGGCGGCTCGGCTCGCGATGTTGTACGCGGCCCGCGCGCGGTGGACTGCGGCGGTCGCGGCGTCGTAGCCGGTTGCGGCTGCCGGGTTCGCGCGGCGGGCGCGGTTGAGCGCGACATTCGCCCGGACTAGGACGGCGCGCTGGTGGGCGGCCATCGCCTGCGCCGGGACCAGTTTGGCGCGCGCGAGTCGCAGTGACTCCCGTGCGCCGACATCCCGCCGGGACGCGACGTCCAGGGCCGCATTCGCCGCGGCGGCGCGGCTCGAGGCGGACGCGCCGACAGCCTGTGTGGACGCTGAACCGGTCTCGGCGCCGCCGACCAGGAGCGCGGCGGCAACGCCGAACGCGAGGGGAAGCGCCAGGGCGCGTCGGACGGCGAAGTGGGGACGCATGGGATTTGCCCTTCTCGGTCCACGAGTGATTCGGCTGCACCCCGTAGACAGAAGGTGATCTTGTGCCGCCCCCGGACAGAGCATCCTCGCGGCCGATGCGTCCAGGCATGAGCCGAAAGTCCCCACGCAACGTGCCGAAGTCCGCACCTAGCTCCAGGCGAGACCAGCCTCCGGGGCGTCGTCGGCCAGGACAGCGCCCTCGATCAGCCCGTACGGGCGATCGGCGGCGAAGTAGACCTCATCGTCGTTGGTCATTCCGAACGGTGAGAGATCGACCAGGAAATGGTGCTTGTTCGGCAGTGCCAGCCGGACCTCGCACACCGCAGGCACTGCCGCCAGCACGGCCGAGCCCATCGCGTAGAGCGTCTGTTGAAGCGAGTAGCTGTACGTGCCGACGAACGCGTCGATCAGCGCCTGGCGTGCCGCAGTGGACGACGCGGCCCAGTCCGTATCCGAGCCGCGCATCCGCCACTGCGCCTCGACGGACGTCGCCAGGACGCGATCGCTGGCCTCGGCAAGCGTTGTGTACTCGTCACGCGCGAAGCCACGGAACTCCGAGTCGGTCGTGTTCAGCAGCACCAGGTCGCGCAGCCCGCTCACGACGGTTGCACCCGCGTCGGCGTCGTGGACGACGCGGCAGGTGTGCACCTCGCCGCCGCGCCGCGCGAACGAGTGCGCGCCGAGGCGCGACCAGCCGTACTCGTCGACGGCGACGCGTGCCCGCGTGATCGCCTCGGCGGTGTCGACGAAATGGGCGGCCAGCGCCAGCGCGAACACCTCCGGCTCGACCCCGCCGAGGCGCTTCGCGAACGCGTACACCGTGTTCTTCTGCGTGTCGGTCGGCAGCACGTCGTCGTTCGCGCCCGACAGGTGCGTCGCGGACAGGTCGCCGGACAGAGCGACGGACACGTTCCAGTCACGCAACTCGTGCTCGGCGCCGCGGGTCACCCGGACGACGCGCACCTCGGCCTTGCCGTAACGATTCGGCCCGAGCACTCAGGAGCCCCGATACGTCGAGTAGGCGAACGGGCTCAGCAGCAGCGGGACGTGGTGGCCAGCGGCGCCGTCGCGCACCCGGAACGTCACCACGACCTCTGGGTAGAACGTCTCGCCCCCGAGGTAGTTCTCGGTGTCGAACCGGAGCCGGTAGACCCCGGGCTCGACATCGCCCGCGAAGTCGGCGACCCGCCCGTCCCGATCGGTGACGCCGGCGGCAAGCAGCGTGCCGTCGGCCCGTTCCAGCCGGACGCCGACGCCGGACGCCGGCCCGCCACGCGTCGCGTCCAGCACATGCGTCGAGACGGTCATCGGAGTGCCTTGGCCAGGCGCAGGCGGACGATCTTGATCAGCTCGGTGCGCACCACGGCGCGCTCGAGGTCTGGCGAGTTGCCCAACCGCGCACGCAAGGCGGCGAGCATCTGCCCGCCGGAGAGCCCCGTGGCGCAGATCAGGAACACATGGCCGAACCGCTCCTCGTAGGCGACATTGCCCTCGCGCAGCGCGACCTCGATCTCGCCGTCGGCCGGACGCACGCCTGACTGCTCCTGCCGCGACCATGCGTCCTCGCGCCGCTGCTCCAGCGTGCGCTCGCCGATGCGCGGATGGGCGTCAAGGGCCTCCTCGACATCAGCCCAGCTGAGGCCGGCGAGCACGGCGTCCGAGGCGGCGATAAGGGCGTCGAGGCTGCAGTACGGACGGCGGTTGACGAGCTCGTTGATCCACCGGCGGCTCGCGCAGCAGGGCAGCAGTTCGGCAGCCGCGTCGGTGACGGGCATCGCGTCGAAGTCAGCCATGCTGGCGGGGGCTACGAACACGGCGCCACGTTATCGCCTGGTGCCGTAGGTCGGGCGCGAGAGGGGACGGAACCCGGTCATGGGATCCGTCCCCTCTCGCGTGTGCGGACGTCGGGGGGGTTACGTCCTCACGCGTGGTGCCAGGTGGCTGTGAACGAGGTGCCTCCGCTGAGTGCCGACACGCTGCATTTCACCGTGCCGCCTGACGTCACCATGGTCAGCGGCTGGGTCGTTGGGACGCTGCCGAGCGCCGACCCGTTCACCGTCGCACCGGTGAACGTCATCGAGCCGAAGTTCGCGAGGGGCAGCACGCTGCCGCTGGACGGCGCTTCGGCGATGACCTCGGCGGACGCGTTCAGCGCACCAGGGGCGGTGCCGTTCGTGGTGTGCGACCAGCCCCGCGTGTTGTTCGTCAGGACGAGCCGGTAGCCGCTGCCGCCGGTGTAGGTGACCGACGCGCTGAACGAGTCACCAGGCGCGACCGTGTCCGAGTAGTTGACCGGGAAGGCCGGATAGAACTCGTACCAGGACGAGTAGACCGCCCGGCCGTGCGAGCAGTCGGCTTCCGTTCCGGTCTGCTCCACGGAGTTGCTGCCGTCGCCGTCGAGGCCGACCCAGAACGAGCTGTAGCTGGACTTGCGGCTAGAGCAGGTGACCGCCGGCTGGACCCAGTTCGCCGACACCGAGCTGTACGACCCGCCGATGTCGTCGTAGCCGGCCCAGTTCAGGGACGAGGCGTGCGAGATCCGGTGCACCGGATGACTCGCCACGGCATGAGCCGGCGTCGCCGAGACACTCGACGCGGCGCCGAGCAGGGCGGCGACGGTACAGACTGCGAGCAGGGAGAGCCGGGTTACGAGTCGGCGCATAGGTACCTCCCGGAGGCGAGGTGGCGTGCACAAAATTGTTCAGGCTGGCCCGTAATGATCGGAAGGGGGACTAAACGTGCAGCAAGGTGCGCGGCAGGAATTTCGGGGTACGGAACTGGTCATTTCGGCTGAACGGGTCGCGGCTCCGGACGGTGAGCGTTCAGCCACTGTGACGGTGCGGGACGGCCGGATCGCAGAGATCGGTCTCGCCACCTCGCCGGCGGACGTGCGCATCCCCGACGACTGCGTGCTGCTGCCCGGACTGGTCGACACCCACGTCCACGTCAACGAGCCCGGACGCACCGAGTGGGAGGGCTTCGCCTCGGCGACCGCCGCCGCGGCAGCCGGGGGCGTCACCACGATCGTCGACATGCCGCTCAACAGCGTCCCGCCGACAACGACGCTCGCCGGGTTGCGGGCAAAGCAGGCCGCCGCCCGGGGCAAGCTGCACGCCGATACGGCCTTCTGGGGCGGGGCCGTCCCTGGCAACCTCGACGAGCTGCGACCGCTACACGACGCGGGCGTCGCCGGCTTCAAGTGCTTCCTGCTGCCGTCCGGGGTCGACGAGTTCCCGCCGCTGGACGAGGCCGGCCTGCGAGCGGCGATGTCGGTGATCGCCAGCTTCGGCGGCCTGCTGATCGCGCACGCCGAGGACGCGGCTTCGGTCGGCCCTGCGGGCGCGTCGTACCGCAGCTTTGTCGAGTCGCGCCCGCCGTCGGCCGAGACCCGCGCCATCCTTGCTCTGCGTACCGCTGCGCGACAGACCGGGTGCCGCGTGCACATCGTCCACCTGTCGGCGGCGGACGCGCTGCCCGTGATCGCCGAGGCGAAGGCTGACGGGCTGCCGATCACCGCCGAGACGTGCCCGCACTACCTGACCTTCGCGGCCGAGCAGATCCTGGACGGCGCCACGCAGTTCAAGTGCTGCCCGCCGATCCGCGACACGGCCAACCGCGAGGCGCTGTGGGCGGGCCTCGCCGACGGCGTGATCGACTGCGTGGTGTCCGACCACTCGCCGTGCCCGCCAGAGTTGAAGCGGGGCGACTTCGGTTCGGCCTGGGGTGGTATCGCCTCGGTGCAGCTGGGCCTGTCGGCCGTGTGGACCCAGGCAGCGCAGCGCGGGTTCGGCCTCGCCGACGTCGTCCGCTGGATGTGCGCCGCGCCCGCGACGCTGGCCGGCCTGACGTCCAAGGGCGTCATCGCCCCGGGCTTCGACGCCGACTTCGCCGTGCTTGCCCCGGACGAAACCTGGGTCGTCGACCCGGTGCTGCTACGGCACCGCCATCCGATCACGCCGTACGCCGGCGCTACCCTGCGGGGAGTGGTACGCGAAACCTGGCTGCACGGCACGCGGGTCGACGGCGTGACGCCGCGCGGACGGCTGCTGACCCGGACCGGGAGTGCCTCGTGAGCGAGCGGTGGCCGGACCTCGCCAGCCGCGCGATCGGCGGCACCGTCATCTGGGCCAACGACGAGTTCTTCGCCGGCGCCGAGAACCTCATCACGCCCGGCCCGGCCGTGCACGATACGTCGGCGTACGCGCTGCGCGGCAAGGTCTACGACGGCTGGGAGACTCGACGCCGCCGCGAGGCGGGCCAGGATGAGGCGATCGTTCGGCTGGGCGTCCCGGGCATCGTGCGGCAGGTCGTGGTCGACACCGCGTTCTTCGTCGGCAACTACCCGCCGTTCGCGTCCGTCGACGGCGCCTGCGTGCTGGGCTACCCGACCGCCGACGAGGTCCGCACCGCGCCTTGGGCGCGCCTCGTCGCGAAGTCACCGCTGCACGGCGCCGCCCTCAACGTGCTGACCGCCGAAGCCGCGGACCGGCTGATCACACACGTCCGGCTCACCATCTATCCCGACGGCGGCGTTGCCCGGCTACGCGTGCACGGCGAGGTCGTGCCGGACCCGCGCTGGCTGGGCGGTCGCATCGACCTGGCCGCGACCGTGCACGGCGGGCGGATCGCCGACTGCAGCAACATGTTCTACGCGTCGCCCGCGAACGTGCTCGCCCCGGGAATCGCGGCCACGACGTCGGACGGCTGGGAGACGGCCCGCCGCCGCGACGACGGCAACGACTGGCTGATAGTGGCACTCGCGGCGCCTGGCGTGCTGCACGATGCGCTGATCGACACCTCGCGGTTCGTCGGCAACGCGCCGGGCTGGGCGGCCCTCACCGACGCCGACACCGGCGCGTCGCTGCTGCCGCGCACGGCGCTGCTGCCGGACACCGAGCACCGGTTCCGGTTGCGTCCGGCGGCGCCGGTATCCCGAGCGCGCCTGGACATCTATCCGGACGGCGGCCTCTCGCGACTGCGCCTGAACGGGTCGGTCGCGCCCGAGGCCCGCGACGCCGTCGCGCAGCGGTGGCTGGCGCTGCTGCCTGTCGGTCTGGCCGTAGCGTCCGACGAGTTCTTCGACTAGAGGGAGACGCCAATGCCCGAGGGAATCCGCGTGGCCGGCCCACCCGTCGAGCGGTCGGCCGAGATCCTGACCGACGACGCGCTGGCGTTCCTGGCCGTCCTGCACCGCAGCTTCGCGGCCAGGCGCAATGAGTTACTCGCGCTGCGCGCCGCCCGACGCGAGGAGGTCGCGCGCACGCATCGGCTCGACTTCCTGCCCGAGACCGCACACATCCGCGACGGTGACTGGCGCGTCGCGGGGGCGCCGGCCGACCTGCGAGACCGTCGCGTCGAGATCACCGGACCCACCGAGCGCAAGATGATGATCAACGCGCTGAACTCCGGCGCGAAGGTGTGGCTGGCCGACCTCGAGGACGCGAACACGCCCCACTGGCGCAATGTCGTCGACGGGCAGGTCAATCTCCTCGACGCGATCCGTGGCAGTGCCTCATTCACGAATCCCGATGGACGGGTGTACGACCTGCGCACCAATGCGCCGCTGGCGACGATTGTTCTACGTCCACGCGGCTGGCACCTGCCCGAACGGCACATCACGGTCGACGGCGAGCCCGCCGTCGGCGCCCTCGTCGACTTCGGGCTGCATTTCTTCCACAACGCGGCCGCGCTGATCGCGCACGGCAGCGGCCCGTACTACTACCTGCCGAAGATGGAGAGCCACCTCGAGGCGAGGCTGTGGAACGACGTCTTCGTCATCGCCCAGGACGCGCTCTCCATACCGCAGGGTACGGTGCGCGCCACCGTCCTCATCGAGACCATCCCAGCGGCGTTCGAGATGGATGAGATCCTCTACGAGCTGCGCTCGCACGCGTCCGGGCTGAACGCCGGGCGGTGGGACTACCTGTTCAGCGTCATCAAGTACTTCCGCGATGCCGGGCCCGACTTCGTGCTGCCGGACCGCGCCGACGTCACGATGACCGCGCCATTCATGCGCGCCTACACCGAACTGCTCGTGCGCACCTGCCACCGGCGCGGGGCGTTCGCGATGGGCGGCATGGCGGCGTTCATCCCGTCCCGGCGCGATGCCGAGGTCAACGAGCGCGCGTTCGCCAAGGTGCGCGAGGACAAGCACCGCGAAGCAGGCGACGGCTTCGACGGGTCCTGGGTGGCGCACCCGGATCTCGTCCCGCTCTGCGCCGAGGAGTTCGACGCCGTGCTCGGTGAGCGTCCCAACCAGCTCGACCGCCTGCGCGACGAGGTGAAGCCTGACGCCGCCGCGCTGATCGACCTGCGCGGCGTGGGCGGCGGGGTCACCAGCCTGGGCCTGCGCGCCAATATCAGCGTGGGCGTCCGGTACCTCGAAGCCTGGCTGGGCGGTAACGGCGCGGCAGCCATCGACAACCTGATGGAGGATGCCGCTACCGCCGAGATCGCCCGCTCGCAGGTCTGGCAATGGGTGCACAGCGGGGTCCGGCTCGCCGACACCGGCGACGCGATCACGCCCGAGGTCGTCCGCGCCATCCTGGACGAGGTCGGCTTCACCGGACAGGCGCGCGATCTTTTCGAGCAGGTGGCGCTGGCCGACGACTTCGCGCCGTTCCTGACGCTTCCCGCGTACGACCTGATCGACTGATGGACGGGCTCGCCGCCCGCGTCGACGCCGTGCTGGCCGGTGACGACGCCGAGCGGGCTCTCGCCTACCCGGGACCGGCGCCCGGACGTCAGCCCGTGCACACCGTGTACGTCCCGGCTGACCGGTTCCAGGTGGGCACCGTCCGGGCATGGGGAGCCGTCGCGTTGGCCGCTCTGGACGAGCACGGCCCGCTGCCTGATCTCAGCGCGGTCGACGCGGCCGTGCGCGACAAGCTGGCGACCGAGCCGATCGAGGATTTGCGGATCGACTTCGAGGACGGTTACGGCATCCGGACGGATGACGATGAGGATCGCGACGTCCGCGCGGCCGCGAAGGCACTGGCCGGCGAGCCGCCGGCGTTCAGCGGCGTCCGGATCAAGTCGCTGGAGTCAGGCACGCGCGAGCGGGCAGTGCGCAGCCTCGAACTGTTCCTCGACGCGCTCGGCACGCCGCCGGACGGGTTCCGGGTCACGCTGCCGAAGGTCACGTCCGTGCGGCAGGTCGAGGCCATGGCGATGATCTGCGAGTCGCTCGACCTGCGGTTCGAGATCCAGATCGAGACCCCGCAGGCGATTCTCGGGGCGGACGGCACCGCTCTCGTCGCCCGCATGGTGCACGCCGCGGCGGGGCGATGCGCCGGGCTGCACTACGGCACGTACGACTACAGCGCCGCGCTCGGCATCGCCCCGGCGCAGCAGTCCATGGACCATCCGGCCGCCGACCATGCCAAGGCGGTCATGCAGCTGGCCGCCGCCGGCACCGGCGTCCCGGTCTCAGACGGTTCGACGAACGTGCTGCCGGTCGGCGACACGGCCGCGGTGCGCGCCGCGTGGGCGCTACACGCCCGGCTCGTCCGTCGCTCGCTCGAACGCGGCTACTACCAGGGCTGGGACCTGCACCCCGCGCAGCTGCCGACCCGGTTCGCCGCGACCTACGCCTTCTTCCGGGACGGCCTGCCCGCGGCCACCACGAGACTGCGCGCCTACCTCGACGACGCATCGAGCGGGATCGCCGACGAACCGGCCACCGCCCGTGCGCTGGCCGGCTACCTGATCCGCGGCATCGACTGCGGTGCCGTGACGCCGGACGAGTTGAGCGTCGACGAGGCCGTGCTCCGCCGCCTCTAGACCCCGGCGAATGCGCTCGTGCGCAGCGTCTCGATGCCCGCCCCCAGTTCGGCGACCTGCGCCGCGTCGACGGGCAGCCCGCAACGGTGCAGCCAGTTGGCCACCATGCGATGCCCCGCCTGCGTCAGCACCGACTCGGGGTGGAACTGCACGCCGTCGATCGGCAGGTCGAGGTGTCGCATCGCCATCACGACGCCCGACGCCGTGCGCCCGTTGACGACAAGCTCGGGTGGCAACGCGGATTCCTCGACGACGAGCGAGTGATAGCGGGTCGCGGTGAACGGGTTGGGCATGCCGGCGAGCACGCCGGTGCCGTCGTGCTGCACCTCGCTGGTCTTGCCGTGCAGCAGCTCAGGTGCCCGGACGATGGGCGCGCCGAACACGGCGCCGATCGCCTGATGCCCCAGGCAGACCCCGAACAGGGGTAGCCGCCGGTCGGCGCAGGCGGAGACCATCGCCATGCTGTTGCCGGCGTCTTGCGGCAGCCCGGGACCGGGCGAAATGAGCACGCCGGCGACGTCGAGCGAGTCCAGCTCGGACGGCTCGACCGCGTCGTTCCGGCGCACCACGACCTTCGCGTCCAGCTGGGCGAGGTACTGCACGAGGTTGTAGACGAAGCTGTCGTAGTTGTCGATGACGAGGACGCGGGTCACGGTGTCGACCTCACTGGTTGACGGTCACATGGCTGATCGGCAGCTTCGGCTCGATCCACGGGAAGATGACGAACAGCAGCAGCGCGCACACCCCGGTGACGAGGAGCAGCGTCTGCAGAGCCTTCCAAGGCACGCCGCCGGGCAGATGCCGCCAGATCCATACGTACATCGCTACAGGGTCCCTCCGGAGAGCTCTTTCGGCAGCTTATTTGCCACGCGCGGCACGACACGAGCGAGCACGGCGTGCACGATCATCCGCTGGTTGGCGGTGAACTTCGGGTGGCAGGTCGTCATCGTCATCAGCTTCTCGGTCGGCTTCTGGCCGGGATGGTCGGGCACCGGGAGGATGACCGCCGACTGGCTCGGGTTGACGATCTCGCGGCCCGGGATGCCGTCGGTGCCGCGGTCGTTCAGGTCGCCGGTCTGCTCGTTGCCCTTGACCCGGTAGATGTACCAGCTCGACTTGGTCTCGACCACGACCGCGTCGCCGGGCTTGAGGTGGTCGAGGTTCAGGAACGGCTCGCCCTTGCCGACGCGGTGGCCGGCGACGGCGAAGTCGCCGATCTGGCCGGGCAGCGCGGTGCCGACGTAGTGTCCGGGACCCTTCTCCAGCGACCCGTCGTCAGTTCCCTCGACGATGGTGAAGTGGTAGTCGGGGCCCAGACGGGGGATGTAGAGGTTCGCGATGCCGGAGCCGATCGGGATCGTCGCCTGCTTGCCACCGGGTAGCGCGAGGCGCGGGTCGTCCTGCGGCAGCGGATCCTTGCCCTGGGCCCACTCCTCCTCCAGTTGGTTGTGGGCCTTGGCCTGCTTCTCGTGGGCGAAGATGTTCGTGACCCACAGCTCGTAGACGACGAACAGCAAGATGACCAGGCCGGCCGTGATGAGCGTCTGCCCAGTGCCGCGCAGGCCGAATCGCACCCAGTCGGCGGTCGACGGGTTCGGGTTGTCGCGGTAATGGCGGGCCCGCGGGCCAGGCGGTGGCCCGGCGGGTGGATCCTCAACACTCACTGACGACCGCCCGACTCATCCTGTACTCGACTCACCTAGAACCAGTCCTCGCATAGCTTTGCTCGATCGGACCGTCGTAGGCCGCAAGGGTCACCGAGTCCTGGACCTCGACGGTATATCCCAGGCCGTAGTAACTCGCGGCCTGTTTGAACAGTGTGACGCCGGGCGCGTGATCAAGCGAATCCTGCATCGTCGAGCCCGGCCCGATCGCCTCGACGCGGAACGGCGGTGAGAATACCCGCCCATTCAGTAGCAAAGTGTTGCCTACGCAGCGTACGGCGCTGGTCGCGATGATCCGCTGCCCAGCGATCGTCATCGCCTCCGCACCGCCTGCCCATAGCGCATTCACCACGGACTGCAGATCGGACTGGTGCACGACGAGCTGGTTGAGATCGACGGACGGATCGGACGGGACGCTGTGCGCATCGTCCAGCACGACCATGATTCCCGGGCCGCGCACGGCGGTGAACCCGCCGGGTCCGCGCAGTGGTGTGCTCTTCGCCTGAGCGTTCGCGACGGCCGAGTTGTCCTTGCCGGCCTGATCGGTGGCCGCCGAGATCTGGCGTTGCAACGCGGCGAGCTGGTCGGACTCGCGGCCCACTGTCTGCTCGGCCGCGCGCACCAGTCCGGCGAGCGTGGCGTTCTGCGGTGAGCGCAGTTCGGTGCCGCGCGAGACGTGCGCGCTGGTCGCGAAGAGCAGGCCGGCGAGCAGGCAACTGGCCGGCACCAGCCAGCGCCAGCCCGAGGCCGTAGGCTTGCGCAGCGAAGCCAGCACGCGCGACCCGGCAGCCCGCGCCCGCGTGGCCGCGACGCCCGGCACTCGCACCAGATCCGCCTTCCCGTACTGTCGCCGGAACCCGATTCGTGCATCGGTTCTCGTCCGCCGACTACGCTAGCCGCAGCACGCCGGCTCCATCGCCCGGCGTACCCGAGGAGTTGCAGTGCCCAAGTCGAAGGTCCGCAAGAAGACCGATCGTGTTGCCAAAGTCCCGTCGTCATCGTCGGCCGCCCCGACCGCGAGGGCCCTCGCACCGAGCCCCAGCTGGTACCCGATCGTGATGGTCGGCGTGCTCCTCGTGGGGCTTGCATGGATCGCCGTGTACTACATAGCCGGCGATCGGGTCCCGGTCATCAAGGACATCGGCGCATGGAACTTCATGGTGGCGTTCGGGATCATGATGGTCGGCCTCGTGATGGCCGTCCGCTGGCGCTGAGGCCGGCACTTATTACACGGCTGTAGTTTTATCCCCACCTGGGGACAAGGCTGTGGATAACCTTGATGTGACGCGCGAACCGGTCATGATGCGGAGGTTCGGTCATCGGCGAGCCCCGGCACGATGATCGCGACGGGCCCGGCGATGTGGCCCGCTCGCCCACCTGCCGGTTCGGTCCCGATCGCAGGCTTGCCGCGTTGTGGGCCGCGCTCACCTTGGCGGCGATCGGCATTGTCGTGTGGTCACAGGATCCGGCCGGGCGACTGCTCGCCGGGCTGAGCGCGCTGATCCTCGGCAGCTACGTCGCGACCGATCTCGTCTTCTGGCCCAGGCTCACGGCGTCGCGCGACGGGCTGCTCATCCGTACCCCGACTGCCCGGACCGACCTGGCCTGGGCGGATGTCGACGCGATCCGGGTCGACGAGCGCACCCGGCTGGGCCTGATGAGCCGCACCCTGGAGATCGACGCGGGCCCGCTCCTCGTCGTGTTCAGCCGCCGGGCCCTCGGCGACGACCCGCGCACGGTCCTGGGCATGCTCGAGGCATTCGACCCCCGCGCGCGGACCTAGGCCAGTACCGCGGTACGCCAGACAACGACAAGCACGATCACGGCGAAGAGCCCGGACAGCCCCGCGACTTGTACCTGAGTCGGCAGCCGGCGCCGCTTCCACGGCACGCCCGCGATAGCCGCGGTGGCCAGACCGCCCGCGATGAAGCCGCCGACGTGCCCGTATTTCGAGATGCCGGAGACGCTGAACGTGAAGACGAAGTTGAGCACGATCGTGCCGACCAGCCACTGCATGTTGAGCTGCAGTTCGCGCGCGAGTAGCGCCGCCGCGGCGAAGAGCCCGTAGATCGCACCGGACGCCCCGGCGACGTGCACGTACTGGTGGTCGAAGGCATAAACCATCAGCGATCCGCCGAGTGCGCCTAGGAGGTAGACGGCGCCGAAGCGCCACATGCCGAGCAGGCGCTCGAGGTAGGGCCCGATCATGACCAGCGCGATCATGTTGAACAGGATGTGCACCAGGCCGAAGTGCAGGAACGCTGACGTGATCAGCCGGTAGTACTGGTGGTTATGCGCGACCAAGATCGGCTCTAGCTGCCACTTGGCGAAGAGGTGGCTCGTCTGGTTCCGGTTCGCGCCGCGCACCGAGCCGACGGCGGTGAAGATGTAGACGAGGACGTTCAGCCCGACCAGCGTCCACGTCACGTAGGGGTAGTTCGTCCGCACCGAAGCGCCGACGACCGTGCGCGGGGCACGTTGCGTGGCGCGACCGAGCTTGACGTCGTCCGGGCATTGGAAGCCCACCGAGGCCGGGCGCATGCACTCCGGGCAGATCGGCCGGTTGCAGCGCACGCAGCGCACGCCGGTCTCGCGCAGCGGGTGGCGGTAGCACCGCGCCAACGGCTCCGGCATTGGCGCTCGGCCAGTGCCGTCGGTGCCGGGCTCGTCGTTGGGCACGGCTGTAGGCGCTTCGGACATCCGGGCTGCTTAGCTCCCTGTCGGCTCGACCGTTACCGAGGTGATCGTCACGTCCTCGACCGGGCGGTCGTCGCGTCCGGTGGGGGCTTTGGCGATCGCGTCCACAACGGCGCGGCTCTCAGCGTCGGCGACCTCGCCAAAGATCGTGTGCTTGCGGTTCAGGTGCGGGGTCAGGCCGACCGTGATGAAGAACTGCGAGCCGTTCGTGTTGGGGCCGGAGTTGGCCATCGCGAGCAGGTACGGACGGTCGAACACGAGGTCCGGGTGGAACTCGTCGGCGAACTTGTAGCCGGGTCCGCCGTAGCCCTTCCCCAGTGGATCGCCGCCCTGAATCATGAATCCGGAAATCACCCGATGAAAGATCGTGCCGTCGTAGAGGCGATCGGTGGACTTCTGCTGGGTCGCTGGGTGCGTCCACTCGCGACCACCCTCGGCGAGCTCGACGAAGTTGCGCACCGTCTTCGGGGCGTGGTTGCCGAACAGGTTTACCCGGATGTCGCCAGCGGACGTGTGCAGCGTGGCGGTCTGGGTTTCGGACACAGTGGGGGCTCCCTGAGCTTCTCGACTGCTTGGCCCGCTCGGCACAATCGTGCGACGTCGCGGGACCCGGGTTGACTCCCCATCCTGCCACGCTGCCCTGACAGGCGTGTTGGGCCGCCTTTGGTTGCTTGGCTTGACCGCTTTCGGATCAAGATTGCGGACGGTCGGCGGCCGCGTCCTCGACGACGCGCAGCAGCAGCCGCACCAGCTGCTCGCGCTCGCCCGCGGACAAGGGTGCGAGCAGCTGCTTCTGGGTGTCGCGGAGCAGGCCCTCGAGGGTGGTCAGTCGTCGGCGGCCGGACGCCGTGATGCTGACGATGTTGCGTCTGCGATCGTCCGCGTCGGTGACGCGCCGCACGAATTTGCGGTCCGCGAGCTCGGCGACGACGGCGGCCACGTCACTGCGGTCAAGCCCGCACCGGCGGCCGAGCTCGGCCTGGCTCATGGCGCCCAGCTCGTCGAGTGCCGCGAGCGTCGAGTAGTGATAGCGGTGCGCGTCGACCGTGCTCAGCTTCTCGCTGACCAGCCGGTGCGCGCGAACCGACGTCTGATTGATCAGCCAGCTCGGCATCGACCGCAGCCGCGCGGGGGCCCAATGACTGTCCATGTGACATCACGCTACTCACTTGTTGGCGCGGCCCACGATTATGTATCGTTGGCATCGCCAACGTTGGCTCAACCAACCTACTTGGGAGATGACATGAATGCCAACCTGCAAGCCCTGGCCGACCGCGCCGAGATCGAGGATTTGGTGCATCGACTCGGCGCCAGCCTGGACGAGCGACGGTTCGACGACCTGCGCGGCATCCTCGTCGAGGACGCGACGGCACGCACTCCCGGCGGGCTGGCCGAGGGACGCGACGCCATGGTCGCCCAGGCTGAGCGCAACCACCCGGTCGAAGACCGGATCCAACACGTCATCAGCGACGTCCTGATCGATCTCGACGGCGACGAGCCGACCGTCCGCGCAAACTTGGTAGCGACGTTCATCCGTGCCGACACGACTTCGCGCCCGCACATGGTTCTCGGTGAGGTCTACCGATTGCGTGCGCGCCGGACGACGGACGGCTGGCGGTTGTCCAGTATCGAGACCGAGCCGGTCTGGGCCACCGAGCCCACCGCGGTCGACCTGGCCGAGCTGCTCGGGCGCCGACCCGCGCAGCGCGCATGAACGGGGCGTGCGATGCTAGCTGACCAGCACCCTGATCCGAAGGTGGTCGATCGGTGGGCTTCATCGGTAAGAAGCGCAGCCAGTCAGACGAGCCCGGAGCCCGGTCGAAGCCCCGGCACAGACGGCGGCGGGCGGTCGGGCTGATCGCACTGGGCGGTGCGGCCTTCGCCGTCGTGCGCAAGAAGCGTGCGGCGGCTGTCGAGCCGCCCGAGCCCGTCGTCGCGCCGCGGGGCCTGCGGGTCGCGCCGCCCACGGAGCCGCCCGGCCAGACCGAACCGACCGCAGCGGAACAGCTGCCGCCGGAAGCCGACCCGGACGCGAACGTCACGCCGGCCGAAGACCCACCGGATCCGCCGGAACCGCCCGCCGAGGCCCCGGCACCCCCGCCACCGCCTCCACCCGCGAAGCGTCCGGCAAAAAAGACGGCACCTCGCTCGCCAGCGGCCAACTCCCGCCCGCCCCGCAAAGCGCCCGCGAAGAAGGCGGCGCCCAAGCCGCCGCCCCGACCCGACGAGAACTGACGGCGCCGGCCGTCAGAACTTGGGCGCGATCGCCTTCGCGATGGCCCGCGCGTTGAACTCCACGTTGTTCTGCGCCGTCTTGACGGTGACGACCGTCCGCCCTGTTGCGAACGTGCACGCCCAGTCGGTCGGCCCGTCGACCTCGTAGAAGGTCGTCTGGTAGAGGATGCCGTCCACGCCCGGCACGAGGTCCTGCACCCCGTGGAAGTTCGCGCCGCGCTTGCCGATTCGCACCATCGCGTTGTAGGCCGCGTCGGCGCTCGCGTAGGTCTGTTTGGTGATCTCCAGGACGGCGTAGGCGTCCGTCCAGAACAGGAATCGGCAGCCGACGACCTTGCCGCGCGCCATCAACACGAAGTGCTTGTCGATGCGGTTGCCCTCTTTGGTCGCAGCGTCCGTGACGCTGATGTAGGGGCAGTCGCCCTCGACGGCCTTGACCGGCCCTACCGGGATCGGCCCGGTCGGCGTCGGCTTCGGTTTCGGTGTCGCCTTGGCCGTCGATGTGGACGGATGCGACGTGGACGGATGCGGCGTGGCCGTGCCGGTCGGCTGCACCGGATAATGTTGCGCGCTCGTGCAACCGGCCAGCAACGCGACCGCTGCGAGCCCGATGATCATGCCCCTCACGGGAGCCGAGCGTAGGCGGTCAGCCCGATCAGCGCGGCCGAGTGACCGCAACGGCGCCGGCCAGCTCGGGCAGCGAGTCGTCGAGCGGGGCGAGGTCGGCGTCGGCACCGCGCCGGATCAGCGCCCGGCGCAGCAGCTCGTCGGCGAACTGCGGGCTCTTGGCCAGCACCGGCCCGTGCAGGTACGTGCCGAACACGTTGTCGCGAACCGCGCCTTCGGTCCGGTCACGACCGTTGTTGCCGCGCCCGGTCACCGTCGTGCCGATCGGACGGACGCCCGAACCGAGCTCGGTCATGCCACTGTGGTTCTCGTATCCGATCAGCCGCCCGAACTCCGGCGTTTCGAGGTAGTGGTTGCCGATCAGCCGGGTCTGCGAGCCGCGCGTCACGACGTCCAGGACGCTCGTCCCCGGGATGTGGTTGCCGTCCTGCGTGACGAACTCGTGGCCGAGCATCTGGTAGGTGCCGCAGATGGTCAAGAAGACGACACCGTCATCGGCCATCGCCCGCAGGGTGGATGCGCGGGAGACGAGATCATGGCCGATCTCGCCCTGCGCGGCGTCCTGGCCGCCGCCGCCCAGCACGATGTCGGCGGTGAAGGGCAGCGGGTCACCGAGATGGACCGGCACCACCTCGCACTCCAGGCCGCGCCACTCCAAACGCCGGCGCAGCACGATGACGTTTCCGGTGTCGCCGTAGATGTTCATCTCGCGCGGATACAGGTGGACCAGAGTGAGCGAGGTCAAGACGTCTCTCCCTCGTCGCCTTCGGGCGAGCCGATACGCATCAGGATCGCGTGCAGGGCCCACATGGCGGTGTAGGTGCTGAACACGACGACCTGCTGGCCCGGCGCCACGGCCGCAACCGCGGCCCGGACGCCGCCTTCCAGGTCCGGCTCGACGGCGTGCACGGCGATGCCGTCGTACAGCAGCCGGACCGCCATGTCGGCGGCGCGCGTCCCCGACGTGGACAGCCGCGGCTTGCGGCCCATGAACGCGCCGGTGAAGTCGACGTCCCACAGCCACGACACGTCGCGGCCGTCCGCGTAGTCGTCGTTGATGGCGATGACGATCGCGGCCGGGTCGGTGTGCTCGAGCGTCCGCAGCGAATGCCGGAACCCCGCCGGGTTCTTGACCAGTTGCAACACCAGCGGGCGTCCGTCGACGTCGAAGGTCTGGCCGCGGCCGAACGCCGGCATCACCCGGCGCAACCCACCGGCGATCTCGCGGGGCGCGAAGCCGAAGGTGAGCGCGAGCGCCGCCGCGGCCGCTGCGTTCTGCGCGTTGTGCGCGCCCTCGGCCCGCAGCGGGACGATCTGCTCGACGCCGCCGATCCGCAGCACCGTGTCCTTCGACGTGCTCGACGGCAGCGACACCAGCTCGGCGTCGGCGACCGCGTTGGACTCGTACAGCGGCCCGCCGTAGAGCTCCTCGTCGTTCGGGAACTGCGCACGCAGCTCTGGCGAGACGCCGAAGTAGGAGACCTTGGCCGTCGTGTCGTCGGCAATCGCGGCAACCCGCGGATCGTCGCGATTGAGTACGACGGCCTCGGTCGTCGCGGCGGCGACCTTGGCGAGCAGGCGGGCTGTCGTGTCGATCTCGCCGAAGCGGTCGAGTTGGTCGCGCATGACGTTGAGCAGCACGAGCCGCGAGGGCGGCACGACCTTGGTGAACCGCACGGCCCACGCCTCGTCCAGTTCCAGTACCGCGACGTCGAACTTGAGCCGTCCCGACCAGCGCGACCGCTCGACGGCGGTCGTCACGACCCCCCTGGTGAAGTTGCTGCCCGTGTCGTTCGTGAGCACCCGGAACCGCTCGGCCAGGATGGTGGCGATCATCTTGGTCGTCGTCGTCTTGCCATTGGTGCCGGTGACCACGACGACGCCCTCCGGCAGACCCGCCATCGCCCGGGGCAGGTAATGCGGAAAGACCTTCTCGACGACGAGCCCGGGCAGGGCATTGCCTCGGCGGCCGACCAGCCGGAGCAGCAGCAGGGTCAGCTTGCCGAGCAGGACGGGGAGCAGCTTCATCCGCGGCCCAGGCCGAGCGTATGAGCGGGTGCCGTGCTGCCGGCGGGCTGCCTCATGAGGCGGGGTGGCGAGTCATGATGCGGTAAAGGCTACCGGCGCGGAGCAGGCCTGACGGACGCGTTCGCAAACGTGCGGATTGGTCGGAAAAAAGTGGTGCCGGCCTTCCCGTGGGTGGAAGGCCGGCACCTCCAGGCGCTTCAGCGGGTGCGGGGGGAGGGGGGTTCCCGCTGGCGCGCCGCCTGTGGGGGCAATCGGCTAGTGCGGCGACTGCCCGTCCGCAGTCCCGGGCGCGGTTGTCACCGGTGGGTGCGCGCTCGGGTATGCGGGGTCGTGCGGATCGTTCGGATATTGAGTTGTGTGCCAGATCGGCGCGCAGTAATCGAGGACTTTCTCGTGACCGCCGGCCGCCTTGGCCAATTGGCGCAACGCCTCATCGACCTCGGCCTTCGAACGCGCCGCCGTGTAGGCGGTGCACAGCAGGTAGCGCTGGCTGCGGATCCCGTTCGCGGACGAACTGCGACTCGCCGGCGTCTGCGGCGGCGGAGTGACCGCGTTCAGGCCCGGCTGCCCCTTCTCGTCGGAGGGCGCGTGCGACCGAAGCGCCGTCTGGGTCGGCGTCTGATGCGAGGAAGCGATCGTGGGAGGTGGTTTCGGATGGTGCCGCGGTGCGCCGAGATGGTCATGCGCGAGCCGCTGCATGGACCCGGGCAGCGAACCGGTGTACGCGGCCGCTGCCACACCTCCCACGGTCAGGGCGCCGAGCGCCGCCGCGGCCGCGACCCCGTGGCTGACTCGTGAGTTGATCACGGGTCGACGCCGGCGCAGGACGTGCCGGGCGTGCCGCGGACCGGTGCTCGCCGGGCGGGTCGCGATATACGCAGCCACCGCCCGGGGCTCGCCGGATAGTTCGTGGACCGAGGGCGGCGCCGACGCTGCGGCGAGCAGCTTCGCAACAGCTTGCTCGTCGGACGACGCGCCGACAGATGGGTGCTGGCCGCGCAAGAGTCGTTCGGCCGCCACCTCGTCCAAAGGCGAGGTGTTGCGCGAGTACCAGGTGCGACGCGTCATGTCATTAGGAGAAGCGACGGCGAGGCCTAACGCGTTACACCCTCCAGTGACGAGGTGTCCTTGAGGCGGCTCGCGAGTGTGCGCAACCCGCGATGCGCAGCAACCCGAACCGCTCCGGGACGCTTGCCGAGCAGGCGGGCGACTGCCTTCACGTCCAGGCCGGCAATGACCCGCAGGGTGATCGCCTCGGCCTGGTCGCGGGGCAGGGTCGCGATGAGCGCGAGCGCACGTTCGGTGTCGATGCGCTCCAGCACCGATCCAGCGGTGTCGTGCCGGCCTGGGCGATCGAATTCGGCGACGTCGTCGGTCAGTCGCACCGGCGCCCGGCTCGCGCGGCGCCAGGTGTCGATGGCCCGGCGACGGCCGAGCGTGCACAGCCAGCCGCGAAAGGCGTTCTCGTCGCCGGTGAAGTCGACGAGGCGACGCGAGACGTCGACCCACACGTCGGCGGCGATGTCCTCGGCAGCCGTCGTGTCGTGAAGAAGTACGCGAAGGTAACGAAGCAGCGCAGGATGGGCGTCACGCCACAGCATGGCGAACGCCATCTCGTCGCCACCGGCCGCAGCGTCGAGCACGACCCCGAACTCGTCCTCGAGCACGAACGGCACGTTACGCGGACACGGCGGTGCGCGTCGGTCAACTCGACCGACGCGCACCGTTTGTCCTACTAGATAAAGGAAATCAGGGTGCAGCATTCACACTTGTGAGCCATCCGGCGTTCGGTGAGCCTATGCCGGTCACGTCGTCCCAGCCCCTGGCGAGCGTCAGGGAGGAGTCCTGGTTGAACGTGCGGACGCTGTACAGCAACCCGTCGGTCGGGTCGACGCCGTTCGCGTAATCGACCCGGACGTTGCCTGCGTCCTTCGGCGTCCCCTTGATGTCGGTGAACGTGCCCGACCCGGCCTGCGAGTAGATCGTCGGGTTGAGCAACCCGAGGCCGCTGCCCGCGTTCTGCAGGGTCAGCGCCGTCATGCCGGCGAACAGCGGCGAGGCGAGGCTAGTGCCGCCGATGCGGTACTCGCCGTAGTGGACGCTGTCCGGGAACGTCTGCGTCTCGCCGATGAGCATGCCGGTCGTCGGATCGGCGTCCAGGCCCACGTCAGGTACCGCCCGGCCACCGGGGGCGCTGGTCGGCACGACGCCGTTCTGGTAGTCGGGGCGGTTGAACAGGGCCGAGAAGCCACCGCCTGCGCCGTACAGGTAGCCGACGGAGTCCCACGACGCGCCGTCGCCGGACAGGCTGTACTTGTGGGTGCCCCAGCCGCTCTGCCACTTGAACGTGCCGTCTGCCCCGATCGCGTCGACGGTGCCGCCGATCGCGGTGGCGTACGGATCCGACGCCGGGTAGTCGACCTGCTTGATTGCGGTGCGCGCCAGCTCGTCGCCGTTGTCACCCGAGGAGAACATGAAGCTGATGCCCTGCATCGCGCCCTGCAGGAAGACTTGCTCGTACGCGGCGACGACGTCGGCGGTCTCGTTCTGCTCGACGTCACTCCACGAGTTCGTCACCAGCGAGGCCTCGTTGTCGTCGACGACCCGGGCAAGCGTGTCGAGGAAGTCGCTGTCGAAGCAGCTGGCCGATGCGTAGTACTTGATGTTCGAGCCGCTGGCCATCGCGTGCACGGCCTCGACGTCGAGCGTCTCCTCGCCGTACCAACCCGACGGACCGCAGTCGGCCGCGTGGGTGAAGTGCGTCGGCAGCGTCTGCGTGAGCTGGCCGCTGGCGTAGCTCGCGTCGCCGTGGTTCGCGGCGTACCTCGACGCGTCGCCGGCGATCGTCGGCGCGGCGTACGCGTCGGTGATTGCCACGGTGACGCCGGTGCCGTCCAGATCGGTGTCGCCTTCATAGGCGGCCCGGAATTGCGGGCCGGTGTAGCCGCACGGCGCGTACGGCAGCACCTTGCCCTTGAACGTCGGCAATGGCGTGTGGAAGTCGGCCTGGTATTTCGCCTGCACCTGCCCGTAAGACAGCGAGCACGGGCGGGCGTTGGCGAAGCCCGCGGGCGGCGGGGCGCTCTTGCCGGCGTGCTGGACCTTGTGCACGGTGGTGTCCAGACCCGAGACCGACAGGATGGATCCGGCAATGGTCGCGGGTGCGCTGGCGGCGGTACTCGGCGCGGTGACCGACTGCCCGTCGTGCTGGTAACGCTGCAGCGAGACGCCGAACGCGTTCTGTGCGGCCGCGACCGAGCCGGTGACCGAGATGTAGCGGCGAGCGCCCTCGACGCCGGTGACGGACAGCCCGGATGCTTTCAGCCACGACTTGACGCTGCTGATCGTCGCGTCGGTGGGTGCGTACAGCTTCTGGTATGCGCTCGGCGTGATGAAGTGCCGATAGGTCGCGCTGCCCGGAGTCGAGACCGCGGTTGCCGCCGCCTTCAAGTCGGCGAGCCCGCCGCGGGGCGCGAGGTAGACCCGCAGGTGCATCGCCGCGCTCTTCGACGCTGCTCCCACATGGTCGGCGTGCGCGAGCCAGGTCGGCTTGGTGTTCGGTACCGCCTTGCGGGTGACTCGGGCATCGGCCCCCGGAGCCGCGGCCAGGCACCCTAGTGCCAGTGCCGATACGGCAGCCACCGACGTCGCTGTTCGGATGGCAATGCGTCTTTGCATGTGCGAACCCCCCTGATTGACTGGTGGAACAGAACGGACGGACCTACAGGTCACGCGCAAACGTCTGGTTTTACGCACGTCGTGACCAACGTAAGCGTGTCGTCTGACGTCCCGCTAGGGGTATGCATGAGGCCACTTGTGCCATTGACACAAGTTCCGCTACGCAGCCTTCACGTGAGTCCGTACGTCGACGGACTCCGGTCAGCGTCGGGGAAACTGCCCTGGCACGCGGCCAGGGCCGGACGGCCCGGCGAAGGCCTGGGCGATTTCGAGCCACTGGTCCGCGTGCTCGCCCGAGGTCCGGACGGCCAGGTCGTCGCGATGACGCCGCTGGGTCGCGAGCAGGCAGAAGTCCAGCGCCGGCCCGGTGACCAGCTCGGCAGCGTCCTCGGGTCCCCATGCCCAGGTCGAGCCGTCGGGCGCCGTGAGCTCGACGCGGATGGGCTCGTCGGGCGGCGCCAGACCGTTGACGCCGAACGCGTACCCACGCGCGGCGACGGCGATGTGCGCCACGTGGCGCAGCCGCTGCGTCGGCGGCCGGATGACGCCGAGCGCGTCGGCGATGTCCTCGCCGTGCGCCCAGGTCTCCATGATCCGGGCCGTCACCATCGACGCCGCGCTCATGCCGGGACCGAACCACGGCATGTGCGCGCCACCGGGCAGATGCGCGATCGCGCCGGCCAGCTCGATGTAGCCGTCGCGCCAGCGAGTGAGCAGCTTGGCCGGCTCCTCGCTGGCCAGCTCCTCGGCTCCGCTCGTCACGTAGCCGGTGAGATCCTGAGCAGCTTGTCTAGCCTCGAGGGCAAAAGCATCCTCGTCTGTAGCGGAGAGGAGAGCTAATCGATCTGTCCAGGCAAGGTGAGCGATCTGATGCGCAATGGTCCAGCCTTCGGCCGGTGTCGGCGTCGCCCACTTCTCGGCGGGCAATGGGGCAACCAGATCGTCGAGGCTCGCAGACTCCGCACCAAGATCACGTACGAGGTCTCGCACGAGGGTGGCGGTCATTGTCTGATTCGACCGGTCGGACCACACTGCTGTCAATCAGCCCTCTGTAGTTCCTAATCACGTTCGGTCAGCACGGCCACACAGTCCGCGACCGGGATTGCGCCGTTTGTGAATAACGGACTTATGCGCCTGCTGCCGCGCTCGGCGACGACGGCGAACGTCAGGGACAGGTCTCGTCGGTCTTCACCACAGCGAAGTCGATGCGTGCGTCCTGCCCGAGCTTCGTTCCTGCCGGCACGCTCTGGCTACACACCTGCCAGTCGCGGTCGAGGATCTGGTGTCGTCCAGCGCCGGTGGCGTCGGTCGACGAGGTGAAGAAGATCGGGTTTCCCGAGACGCGTTGGATATCGTCCTGTGCGGCCTGCAAGATCTTGCCGACCTCGTCGGGCATGACGAAGTCGGCTGATCCCGTGCCGGTCACTGGCGGGTGTGTGGTTGATGTCGCCGAGCGCAGTGGTGCAGTTGAGTTGGGCGTCCGCGTCGTCGCGCCGCCCGGCGTAGTTGTGCTGCCGCAGGCTGCCAGTAGCGGCACGGCGCCGCTCGCGATCACCACCCGGGCGGCTAGCTGAAGCGTCCTTGCTGACATTGACCGTCTGGTCCCTTCGCTCGCGTGCTCGGTCCGTAGCTGACGCAGTCAGTGGACAACGGCGATCGCGTCAACCTCGATCAGGTACCCGGGCTCGGCCAGCGTCTCGACGCCCACCAGGGTGTCGGCGGGCTTGTGGTCTCCGAATACAGCGATCCGGGCTGCCGAAATATCCGGCAGATACTCGGGCCGGTGATGAACGACGTAGATCGTGAGCTTGGCGACCTGCTCCGGTCGGGCGCCTGCGGCGCCGAGAGCACGACTGACGTTCGCGAACGCTTGGCGAGCCTGAGCGGCCAGGTCGGCGGGGCCGACGATGTTGCCCTGTGCGTCGTCGGCCACCTGTCCGGCGACGAACACCAGACGGCTGCCGGTCGCGGCGATGAGGTGGGTATAGCTCGCAGGCGTGGGCAGCCCTTCAGGATTGATGAGTTCGAGCGTCATCGGTGCGGCCTCCGTCGGCATTCGGTCAGCGCCGTCGCCCGTGACTCAAGTTGAGTGGAGACGAGGGGAATCGAACCCCTAACCCCCGCCTTGCAAAGGCGGTGCTCTGCCAATTGAGCTACGTCCCCGAACGTCCCAGCGCCAGACTACGTCTTGGGAGCGCCCGGGTCGGTTTCGGTGGCCTCACGCCACAGCGAGGCGGTCGCCCGGTTCGACCCGCGCTTGCGCACGAGGGCCACTACCCCGGCGACAACAGCAACTAGCAGGATCGGCTTGCGCACGGTCTGCACCTTCCGTCGGCGTCGGTCCGCGGCCGCGTGTGCGGTCGCCGGGCGCATGACGCTGTGGGCCTGGGAGGACTTGAACCTCCGGCCTCATCCTTATCAGGGATGCGCTCTAACCGTCTGAGCTACAGGCCCGGGAAACGCGAAGAGTCAGCCTACCGGGCGCTCTGTGACCACTCCAAACGACCTAGTCGCGTTCAGACAACGTTACTTCGATGCCGCCGACGAGGTCTGCGCAGAGGTTGTAGACGACTGATCCGACGGTCGACAGCGCGATGAACAGCACGATGTTGATGACGCCGATGATCGCAGCTCCGCCGAAGACCAATCCCGGCGTGATCGGCTCGTGCGAGCCGGCGCCGTTGATGGTGGTGGCAGCGTCGTTGATGTGGCCGATGACCCCGGCGGCCTGCAGGATCCCGTAGAGCAGACCGACCGTGATCAGCCAGACGAAGAACAGGGCCACAGACAGCACGCAGGAGAACTTCAGCACCGTCCACGGATTGATGTGGCGCAGTTGCAGCCTCGCGCGGCGCGGGCCGCGGGCTCGCGGGCCACGTGAGGGTCGCGCCGGGCCGGCCGCGCCCGGACGTCCGGCGGCACCGGGTGGCCCGTAGGCCTCGTTGGGCGCCGACGGCGGGCGTAGCGTGCCGATCGTGCCGGCCGGCAGCCCGCCGGGTGGACCGGCCGCGCCGAACGACTCCGGCGGCGGAACGAAACCTCCGGGCGCGGCGCCGAAGTCACCGGGCGGCCCGAACTCGCCGGGTCGTGGATCGCCGTACGCCGGGCCTGGCGGCGGGCCGAACCCGCCTGCGGCAGATCCGAAGTCCCGGGGCGGCGCACCGAAGTCAGCAGGCGGGCCGAACTCACCAGGCGGGCCACCGTTCGGTCCGTTGGACACGGCGCCGGCCAGGGTCGGTTCGCCGAATCCGCCCTCTGCCGCAGGATCGCCGCCAGGCGCCCCGTCGCTGCGTGTCGGGGGTGGTGGTGGGCCTGCCGTATTGAACGAGGGGCGGGGCCTGGTCTCCTCGGCGATGTCGTGCGAAGGCCCACCGTTCGAGTCGGACCCGTTCGGTTCAGTTGGCGACGGGTGGTACTGAGTTGCCGCGTCGGGTGGGCTGAAAGTCTCGCCCGGGTAGCGCGGCCCGCTCATGTCGGACCCTGCCACGTCGCGACCGGGCACGACGTAACGCCCCCGAGTTGCGCATTGATTGGCTCGCTGCGCTGGCTCATTGCGTCTACTCCTGCTCGTCCGGCTCGTCGGCGTTACGGGCGATGGCGACCAGGCTGACTCCCTCGGGAAGGTTCATCAACCGAACGCCCATCGTCTGCCGCTGTGCCCGGCGCACCTCCGCAGCCTTCGTACGGATGACCACACCGTCGGACGTGATCGCGTAGATCTCATCCTCGGGCCGGACGGCGACGGCGCCGACCAGCCCACCACGCGTGGACACGATACGCGCCGTCAGTACCCCCTTGCCCCCTCGGCCCTGCTGCGGGTACTCGTCGATCTTGGTGCGTTTCGCGTATCCGCCGTCGGTCGCGACCAGGATCTCTTGCGACGTCGCGCTCTCGCCGCGGATCACTTCCATGTCGAGCAGCTCGTCAGCGCCGCTGAAGCGCATGCCGATGACCCCGGACGTTGCCCGGCCCATCGGGCGGAGCGTCTCGTCGTCGGCCGTGAAGCGGATCGACATCGCGCTGCGGCTGACCAGCAGCAGGTCGTCGTCGGACGAGATCAGCGCGGCGTCGATCAGCTCGTCGTCCTCACGCAGGTTGATCGCGACGATTCCGCCCGTGCGGTTGGAGTCGAAGTCGGTGAGCTTGGTCTTCTTGACCAGGCCGGCCTTGGTGGCCAGTACGAGGTACGGCGCGACCTCGTAGTTCTTGATCGTGATGACCTCGGCGATGGTCTCGTCGGGCTGGAAGGCCAGCAGGTTCGCGACGTGCTGGCCGCGGGCGTTGCGGTTTGCCTCGGGCAGCTCGTAGGCCTTCGCCCGATAGACGCGTCCCTTGTTCGTGAAGAACAGGATCCAGTCGTGGGTGGAGCTGACGAAGAAGTGCTCGACGATGTCGTCGGTCTTCAGGTTCGCGCCCTGCACTCCCTTGCCGCCGCGGCGCTGCGCCCGGTACAGGTCGGTCTTGGTGCGCTTCGCGTAGCCGGTGCGCGTGATCGTTATGACGACCTCTTCTTGCGCGATGAGGTCTTCCATGCTGACATCGCCGTCGTACGGGACGAGTCGCGTGCGCCGCTCGTCGCCGTGCTTGTCGACGATCTCGCTGAGCTCGTCGCGGATGATCTGCCGCTGACGTCCGGGCTTGGCCAGGATGTCCTTGTAGTCGTCGATCTCGGCGGCGATGCGGTTGTGGTCGTCGATGATCTTCTGCCGCTCGAGCGCGGCCAACCGGCGCAGCTGCATGTCGAGGATGGCGGTCGCCTGGATCTCGTCGATCTCCAGCAGTTGCATCAGGCCGCCCTTTGCCTCCTCGGCAGAGGGCGAGTTGCGGATGAGCGCGATGACGGCGTCGAGCTGGTCGAGTGCCTTCAGCAGTCCGCGCAGGATGTGGATGCGCCGCTCGGCGTCGGCAAGCAGGTACTGCGTGCGCCGGACGATGACCTCGATCTGGTGGTCGACGTAGTGGCTGACGAACTGGTCCAGGCGCAGCGTGCGTGGCACACCGTCGACGATCGCCAGCATGTTGGCGCCGAATGTCGTCTGCAGCTGGGTGTGCTTGAACAAATTGTTCAGTACGACCTTGGCGACCGCGTCGCGCTTGAGCGTGACGACGATCCGCATGCCGATCCGGTCGGAGGACTCGTCGTTGATGTCGGCGATGCCGGCGACCTTGCCCTCGCGCGCCAGCTGGGCGATCGACTCGACGAGGTTGTCCGGGTTGACCTGGTAGGGCAGCTCGGTCACGACGAGGATGGCGCGACCCTTGACGTCCTCCTCGACGTTGACGACTGCGCGCATGCGTACGGAGCCTCGGCCGGTGCGGTAGGCGTCCTCGATGCCGTCGCGCCCGACGATCAGCGCCCGGGTCGGGAAGTCCGGGCCGGGGATCAGCTCGATGAGCTTCTCGAGCAACTCCTCCTTCGTGGCGTCCGGGTGGTCGAGCGACCAGGCGACGCCGGCCGCGACCTCGCGCAGGTTGTGCGGCGGGATGCGGGTGGCCATGCCGACCGCGATGCCCTCGGACCCGTTGACCAGCAGGTTCGGGAACCGGGCAGGCAGGATCACCGGCTCGACGGTGTTGCCCGCGTAGTTCGGGACGAAGTCGACGGTCTCCTTGTCGATGTCAGCCAGCATGTGCATCGCAAGTTGCTGCAGCCGGCACTCGGTGTAGCGGTAGGCCGCTGCCGGGTCGTTGCCGGGTGAGCCGAAGTTGCCCTGCGGATCGATCATCGGGTAGCGCAGCGACCACGGCTGGGCCATGCGCACCAGCGCGTCGTAGAGCGCTGTGTCTCCGTGCGGGTGGTAGTTGCCCATCACGTCGCCGACGACGCGCCCGCACTTGACGTAGTTGCGGTCGGGCCGGAACCCGGAGTCGTACATGCCGTAGAGGATCTTGCGATGCACCGGCTTGAGGCCGTCGCGCACGTCAGGCAGCGCCCGTCCGACGATGACCGACATCGCGTAGTCGATGTAGCTGCGCTGCATCTCGGTCTGGATATCGACCGGCTCGATCCGATCAAAGCCCGTGCTATCCGTGGTATCAGTCACGAAGCAACTGCCTTTCTAAGTAACCATCGGGCGATGAGCGCTCGCGCGAAGAGCAGCGCCCGCGCGCCCGAAGGGCTTGCGCTGGCCCGACGGGTCGGCCCGAGCGGAGCGAGCGGTCGAGACGTCGGGACACTTGGGCGCTAGATATCGAGGAAACGGACGTCGTGGGCGTTGCGGACTATGAACGAGCGCCTGGCTTCGACGTCCTCGCCCATCAGCACGCTGAACAACTCGTCGGCGGTCGCGGCGTCGTCCAACGTGACCAGCCGCAGGATGCGGTGTGCGGGATCCATCGTGGTCTCCCACAGCTCCTTGGAGTTCATCTCGCCGAGGCCCTTGTATCGAGCGACGTTGTCCTCCTTGGGCAGGCGCCGGCCGGCTTCGAGGCCGGCCTTGATCAGGCCGTCGCGTTCCTTGTCGGAGTACGCGTAGCCCGGCTCGCCCTTGGACCACTTGATCTTGTACAGCGGTGGCTGGGCCAGGTAGACGTGCCCGGCCTCGATGAGCGGGCGCATGAACCGGAACAGCAAGGTCAGCAGCAGCGTGGTGATGTGTTGCCCGTCGACGTCGGCGTCGGCCATCAGCACGATCTTGTGGTAGCGCAGCTTGCTGATGTCGAAGTCTTCGTGGATGCCCGTGCCCAGCGCGGTGATCAGGGCCTGCACCTCGGTGTTCTTCAGGACGCGGTCAATGCGCGCCTTCTCGACGTTGATGATCTTGCCGCGGATCGGCAGGATTGCTTGGAACATCGAGTCGCGGCACGACTTCGCCGAGCCGCCTGCCGAGTCGCCCTCGACGATGTACAGCTCGCTCTCGCGGGGGTCGGTGGAGCGGCAGTCCGACAGCTTGCCCGGCATGCCCAGCGTGTCGAGGGCGTTCTTGCGGGCGAGCCGGCGTGCCTGCTGCGCGGCCTTTCGAGCACGCGCTGCCTGCGCGATCTTGTTCACGACGGTCTTGGCGTCACCCGGGTTGCTCTCGAACCAGTGCGTCAGCCGCTCGTTGCAGACGCGCTGCACGAACGTCTTGGCCTCGGAGTTGCCGAGCTTGGCCTTGGTCTGGCCCTCGAACTGCGGCTCGCCGAGCTTGACCGACACGATCGCGGCAAGGCCTTCGCGGATGTCATCGCCCTTGAATCGGTCGTCGTCGGTGTTCTTGATGATCTTCCTGTCGACGGCCCATTTGTTGACGACGTTGGTCAGCGCGGCCCGGAAGCCCTCTTCGTGGGTGCCGCCCTCGTGGGTGTTGATCGTGTTGGCGAAGGTGTAGACGCTCTCGCTGTAGGTCGAGTTCCACTGCATCGCGATCTCGACCGAGATCGCCCGCGCCTTCTCCTCGTCCTCGAAGCTGATCACCGACTTCTGGATCGGATCCTTGGTCGCGTTGAGGTGCCGGACGAAGTCGGCGATGCCACCTGCGTAGTGGTAGGTGACCTCTTTCGGCCCGCTGCGTGCCTTCGGCGCGGCAGCGGCGTCGTCCTCGTCGACGACCGGGCCCTCGCGCTCGTCGCGCAGGACGATGGTCAGCCCCTTGTTCAGGAAGGCCATCTCCTGCAGCCGGCGGCTGATCGTCTCGAACGAGTACGTGGTGGTCTCGAAGATCGTCGGGTCGGCCCAGAACGTCACGGTCGTGCCCCGCCGGCGAGTCTTGCCGCCCTGGGTGAGCGGAGCGGCAGGCTTGGCGTTCAGGTACGGCTGCGACCAGTGGTAGCCGTCGCGGTCGATCTCGACATCGAGACGGTGCGACAGAGCGTTGACCACCGAGACGCCCACGCCGTGCAGACCGCCGGAGACCGCATAGGTCTTGCCGTCGAACTTTCCGCCGGCGTGCAAGACGGTGAGGATGACCTCGACCGTGGGCTTCTTCTGCGTCGGATGCATGTCGACCGGCATGCCGCGTCCGTTGTCGGCCACCCGCACGCCGCCGTCGCCGAGCAGGGTGACCTCGATGCGGTCGCAGTAGCCGGCGAGCGCCTCGTCGACGGAGTTGTCGACGACCTCCCACACCAGGTGGTGCAGGCCGCGCTCCGAGGTGGAGCCGATATACATGCTCGGGCGCTTACGAACCGCCTCGAGGCCTTCTAGAACGGTGATGGAACTGCCGGTGTAGTCCGATTTGCCATTCTTTGCAGTACTGGTGGCCACCGAGGCAACTCCTTCTCACCAACCGCTGGTGAACGGTTCGGGACGGTTCGATTCCGGACATGAACACGGGGCGGACCAGGCGGCTAGCGAACCGGCGTGGTACCGACCCCATGCGACACCCCAGTCTAGTGCATGGACGGCACTGATCGCCTCTTCGACGCGTCCCAACCGTGTCATAGAAGCCCGGACAGCCCCCTGGGCGCGGGAACCCACGCGACCGGGGGTCTGCCGAGCTCAGCGCTCGATCCAGCGTCGCCGGGCTTGCGGCCGCCGAGGCCTCGGAGCGGGCCGGGACGCCGGTCAGCGAAGCTCCGCTGCGATGCGTTCCAGGTCGGCCCGCCAGACATCGTCGGGCAGCGGCGGCAGCACGTCGAGCCAGAGCGGCAGGTCCGAACCGCGCAACTGCAACAGGCCGGCCGGGCGCACGATGATCCACCAGTGCAGGTGTGCGCCGCCGTCACTCCACCGATTGAGGTGGACGCGGCCGACACCGTCGATCGCGGCATGGATCGCCCGCTCGACGCGTACGAGCAGCACGCCGAGTTCGGCGGCGAGTTCCGGCGTGAGGTCGGCCTGGTCGACGTGCTCGCGAGGTTCGAGCCAGAGGGTGTGCACGCCGTCGGGCCGATCCGGCGCGCGCAGCCGCCAGGTCGGCGACGTCCACAAGTACGCGTCGTCGGACGTCGCGCACTGCCCGCACGGCACGCCACCCTCGCCTCGCCGCGGCGGCTCGGGCAGCGTCGGTTCCTCGAACGGGACGACGCTCATCGGCGACTCGAACGGGAAGATGTCGCCGAGCTTCTCGGCACTCGGCGCGGGCAGTCGCCCGTCGACCTCGGCGGCGCGGATCCCGGCCAGCACGATTGCGGGGTAGGCCGGCACGGATTCGGTCATCGCGCGACGGTATCGAAGGTCGCCGCGTGGCGATCAGCCGTAGGTGTCGCGTGGACCCCGAGCGCCGCGCACCGATCGCGCACCGTGCTTCCACGTCGGCCCGATCGGACCGCTGACCTGGATCCGGGTCACCACGGTCGGTCCCAGTTCGGCGACGAGTCGAGCGAGCAGCGTGCCGCTCAGCATTCGCAGTTGCGTGGCCCAGGCGGTCGACTCCGCACTCAGCCGCAGTTCACCCTCGCGAAGGCTGATCGGCTGGCACCGCATTGCGATCTCGGCGCCGACCAGCGAGGGCCAGTCGGCGAACACGCGCGCTTCGGCGACCGGGCGCTCCCAGCCACGCTCGGCGAACAGCCCGGCGACGACGTGCTTGACCGGCTGCGGGTCACGCTCGTCCGGGCCGGGTCCTGAGTAGCCCGTGGAGCGGCGACTCGTGCGTTGTGCGCGACGGCGCGCGAGACGATCAGATGTCCGAGATATGCGCTGCGCGTTAGACAAGGCACTCTCTGCGATGTCTAACGCGGCGGTATCTACGGCCTGTGACGGATCATCCACAGGTGATCGGAGTTTTCCACCGTCCACTGTGGACAGACTGGTGATCTGGGTCTCATCGGTCGTCGAGTCAGCCGTCTCATCCGTGTGATCAGCGCACACGACGCACCTCGCCGGCGTGCACGTCGAAGCGCGCTCCGGCCAGCTGCTCGGGCACGTCGGAGGCCACGGCCACAGTGACGATCGACTGCTCGGCCTTGCTCGCGACGAGCGCGAGCTGGTCGCGACGGCTGCCGTCGAGTTCGGCGAAGACGTCGTCGAGCATCAGCACTGGGTCGTGGCCGGCGCCGGGGGATTCGTCACGCAGCAATTCGTAGCACCCGAGACGCAGGGCGAGCGCCGTCGACCACGACTCACCGTGGCTGGCGTAACCGCGCACGGGCAGCTCGCCGATGCGCAGCTCGACCTCGTCGCGATGCGGGCCGACGAGGTTGACGCCGCGGTCGAGCTCCTGTGTGCGCAACCGGGCGAGCTCGGCCAGCAGCGCCGCCTCGAGCATCTCGACGCTGCGGTCGTCCGGCAAGCCGTCGCTGATCGAACTCAGGTAGGTGATGCCGAGCGGTGCGCTGTCCGGGGCAACCTGCGCGTAGGCGAGCGCCGCGTGCGGGCGCAGCGCGTCGACGGCGTCGAGCCGTGCGGCGAGCAGCGCGGCACCGTGCTGGGCGAGGTGGCCGTCCCACACGTCAAGGGTGCGCAGGTCGCCGGTGCCGCCGGAACGGCGGGCCGACCCGGCGGACTTGAGCAGCGTCGCGCGCTGCTTGAGTACCCGCTCGTAGTCGGCTCGGACGGCGGCCATCCGCGGGCTGCGCTGCACGAGCAGGTCGTCGACGAAGCGGCGGCGCTCGGCCGGGTCGCCGCGCACGATCGCCAGATCCTCCGGGGCGAACAGCACGCAACGAAGTACGCCGAGCACGTCGCGCGGCCGAGTGACTGCCGCGCCGTTCAGCTTTGCCCGGTTGGCGCGTCCCGGGGCGATCTCGACCTCGACGCGCAACTCGCGTCCCGCGGAGACGACGGCCGCGCGAACGACGGCCCGCTCGGCGCCGGTACGAACGAGCGGCGAGTCGGTCGGGACGCGGTGGCTGCTCAGCGTCGACAGGTAGCCGAGGGCCTCGAGCAGGTTCGTCTTGCCCTGGCCGTTCGCGCCCACGAGCACGGTCGGGCCCGGCTCGAACGTGACGTCCGCGCTCGCCCAGCTACGAAAGTCCGCGACCGACAGATGCCGCACATGCATGACAGGGCGCTAGCGCGGTAGCCGCATGGGCATGATCAAGTAGTAGTACTCCTCGTCGGACTCCGCCGGACGCAGCACAGTCGGCTTGTTCGCCGACGGGAACAGCAGCCGGGCACTCGACGTGTCGAGCGCGCCGAGCCCGTCGAGCAGGAACGTGGCGTTGAACGCGATCGTGATCGGCTCACCGTCATAGACGACCTCGAGCTGCTCCTCGGCGCGGCCCTCGTCGTCGCCGCCGGCGCTCAGGTTGACCCCGCCCTCGGCGAACTCGAGCCGAACCGGCGTGCTGCGATCGGCCAGCAGCGCGACCCGCTTGACGGCCTCGACGAACGGCGCGACCGCGACCTCGGCGGTGGCCGACCACTCGGTGGGCAGCAGCGTGCGATATGGCGGAAACTGCGGGTCGAGCAGGCGCGTAGTTGCCCGGCTGGCACGTCCACCCGTGGCACCGCTGAAACCGATGATGCCGTCGCCGGCGCCGGCCGAGGCGGACAGCGCGATCGTGAGCTCGTCACTCTGCGCCAAGCTGCGCGCGGCGTCGGCGAGGGTGCGTGCCGGGATGACGACTTGCGCGGATGCCTCGCCGGCACTCGACGGGCTCCATGCCAGCTCGCGTACTGCCAGCCGGTACTTGTCAGTTGCCGCGAAGGTCAGCTTCTCGCCGTCGATCTCCAGTCGCACGCCCGTGAGCATCGGCAACGTGTCGTCGCGTCCGGCCGCCACTGCAACCTGCGCGACCGCCGTGGCGAACGCCGCGCTGTCGACTGTGCCGGCCGTGGTCGGCATCTGCGGAAGTTTCGGGTAGTCCTCGACCGGCATCGTCGGCAATGTGAACCGCGCCGAGCCACAGGCGATCGTCAGGCGCGAGCCGTCGACGGCGACATCGACCGGGTGCGGCGGCAGCGACCGGGTGATGTCGGCGAGCAGCCGGCCCGACACGAGAGCGGTGCCCGTCGTTGCCGCCGCGACTTCGAGGTCGACCTGCGTGGATGCCTCCAGGTCGAATCCCGAGATCGACAGGGTCGAGTCGTTCACGTCGAGCAGCAACCCGGCCAGCACCGGGATGGTCGGGCGGGTGGCGAGGCTCCGCGCCGCCCACGCCACGGCGTCGGCCAACGCGTCACGCTCGACCCGGAACTTCATGGTGCCTCCATCGGTGCGTCCCCAGATCGGGGTCGGTTAGTGCTTTGGTATTTGACCTGTAGGTAGAGCAATCATCGTCTGTCGTCGTAACAGCTGTGGATACTGGGGACAACCGGCTGCCGCCCAGTAAACACGCGGGCTATGACTGTGGACGAGAGGCTCGCCTCGGATCGGTGCGCTGTGCGGGTCCGGTGGACGGACAGGCGATGTGCACCGCCGTCCACAGCGAAGCACCGGCTGTCCACAGGGGCGCCCACATTATGTGGACGGCCCACCTCGATAGTCACGCGCGGGCTCGCGACTTGATCCGGCTGGTGAGCTCGCTGATCTGGTTGAACACGCTCATCCGCTCGGCCATCAGGCCGCGGATCTTTCGGTCGGCGTGCATGACGGTCGTGTGGTCGCGTCCGCCGAAGGTCTGGCCGATCTTCGGCAGCGACAGGTCGGTGAGCTCGCGGCACAGGTACATGGCGATCTGGCGGGCGCTGACGAGCACCCGGCTGCGCGAACTGCCGGTGAGATCGTCGAGCGAGACTGAGAAGTACTCGGCGATCACGGCCATGATGTGCGCGGCGGTGATCTCCGGACTGTCCGATTCGCTGATCAGATCCTTCAGGACGATCTCGGCGAGCTGCATCTCGACGTCCTGCTTGTTCAGGCTGGCGAACGCGGTGACGCGGATCAGCGCGCCTTCGAGCTCGCGGATGTTGCTCTGGATCTTCGTCGCGATGAACTCGAGCACCTCAGGCGGCGGGTTCATGCCTTCCTGGGCAGCCTTCTTGCGCAAAATCGCGATGCGCGTCTCGAGGTCGGGCACCTGGACGTCGGTGATCAGGCCCCATTCGAACCGGGTGCGCAGGCGGTCTTCCAACGTGGACAGCTGCCTGGGCGGGCGGTCGGAGCTGATGACGATCTGCTTGTTCGCGTTGTGCAGCGTGTTGAACGTGTGGAAGAACTCCTCCTGCGTGCGCTCGGCGCGCTCGAGGAACTGGATGTCGTCGATCAGCAGCAGATCCTGTGACCGGTAACGACCCTGGAACGCTTGCATCTTGTCGTCACGCAACGAGTTGATGAAGTCGTTCGTGAACTCCTCGCTCGATACGTACCGCACTTTGATACCCGGGAACAGGCGCTGCGCGTAATGGCCGATCGCGTGGAGCAGGTGCGTCTTGCCCAGACCGGAATCGCCGTAGACGAACAGCGGGTTGTACGCCTTCGCCGGCGCCTCGGCCACGGCGACGGCCGCCGCGTGTGTGAAGCGATTGCTCGACCCGATGACGAACGTGTCGAAGGTGTACTTCGGATTGAGCCGGGCGTCGCGGTCGCTGCCCCGCGAGTTGCCACGGTCGACCGTGTACGGCACCGGCTGTGGCGGGCCGCCGCGCTGGTTCGGTGTCCAGTCGTCGAAACGTGAATCAGCGAAGTCGTTGAGATCCTCTGCCTGCTCGCTCACGGAATCCGTACCGGTCTCGCCCTGCTCGTCGGTGTGCTGAACGGTAACGGCGACCCGGATGTCGCGGCCGAGCTCGGCGCTGAGCGCGGTTGCGATCATCGGCCGGAGCCGGTTTTCGAGGTAATCCTTGGCGAACTCGTTCGGGGCGGCGAGTAACGCGGTGTCCTCGACCAGCCCCAGCGGTCGCGTCAGCCCGATCCACGCTCGGTGATGCGGTCGAATGGTGTCGTCGTCGAGGCGGCGGATGGCGCGTGTCCATACTTCGCCGAGATCCGTAGTTTCATCCAAGAGCCCAGTCCATCCCCCCAGGTCGTCGGTCTCGTCGCCGTCCTCCGCTGACGATCTCACGCGCTGCCCTGGGCCGCACGCCGGCCGGGGGCCGCTCTTGGCGAGTCAGTCCACAGCGTCGTCCACAGACTGTGTACGCAAGCAAGCGATCGGGTCGCCGCCGACGTGCCGCGCTACCGCGAGCGGCACCGGCAGGTGAACCTAACAGCGCGTGCGAGATCGTCACAACTGAGCCCGGCGTGTCGTTGCCCTCGGCTACAAGGTGCATACCGTATGGTGGACGGTTCGCCGGTCGCCTGGTTTGACCCGGAGCTCAGGTCATCCGTACCGTAGGTCGTTCCCCAGTTGTGGACGGGCGCCTTGCGGCGCTCCTCCCGTGCCCGGGGGCAAGACTTGTGCGGTTCGCGGCCAGATGGTCCGCAGACCGATCCCGCAGATGACAGCTCGACCGACCTTGATGGAGCCCGACCGTGAGCAAGCGGACCTTCCAGCCGAACAATCGCCGTCGCGCCAAGACGCACGGCTTCCGCTTGCGCATGCGCACGCGTGCCGGCCGCGCGATCATCGCGGCTCGCCGGCGCAAAGGCCGCAACACGCTGTCGGCCTAGGTTCACTGGCAGCAGGACTCGTGTTGCCGCGGGCGAATCGGATGCGGCGGTCTGGTGATTTCACCTCCGTCGTCCGTGATGGTGTCCGCAGCCGGCGTGGCTGCCTCGTCGTACATCTGCAGCCGGGCTTGACGGCTGGCGCGGCGCCGCGGGTCGGGTTGATCGTTGGACGCTCAGTCGGGGGCAGTGTCGCCCGGCATCGGGTCGCCCGGCGGTTGCGAGCCCAGTTAGCCGCGCAGGTATCGACGCTGCCGTCCGGCACCGGACTGGTTGTGCGGGCGCTGCCGGATTCGGCGGACGCTACGTCCGAGCGACTCGGCGCTGACCTGGGTTCAGCCCTGGCCCGGATGCAGGTGCTGCGATGACGCGGCCCCGGTCCGGTCGCAGCGTCGCGGCGCGGGTCGTGCTCCGGCTGATCCGCGGCTGGCAGGTCTTCGTCAGCTCGTGGCGCGTGCCGTCGTGCCGATTCACCCCGTCGTGCAGTAACTACGCGGCGGAGGCCGTCGAACGGTTCGGCGCCGGACGCGGGACCTATCTCGCTGTGCGCCGACTGTTGCGCTGCCACCCCTGGCATCGGGGCGGGCACGACCCGGTGCCTCCGGACGTTGCCGATTCGGCGACTACGCCCAGACCTGTTCCCGTCCCCGTCCGGTCGTCCCGGACAGCCGCCTAGGAGACGCGTTCGTGTTCGACTTCCTGTACACCGCTGTCTCGTGGGTGCTGCTGCGGTGGCATCAACTGTTCACGGCGATCGGCCTGGACAAGGACGGCGGGCTGAACTGGTCGCTGTCGATCGTGTTCCTGGTGATCACGGCCCGGCTGCTGCTGTTCCGGTTCTTCGTCAAGCAGGTGCACTACCAGCGGCACATGCAGTTGATGCAGCCGAAGATTCAGCAGTTGCGGGAGAAGTACAAGAACGACCGCGCCACCATGCAGCGCGAGATGATGAAGCTGCAGCAAGAAGAGGGCTTCAACCCGGTCGCCGGCTGTCTGCCGATGCTGCTGCAGATCCCGATCTTCATCTCGCTGTTCCACGTGCTGCGCCACCTGTCGAATTCGGTCAGCCTCCACTCCGGCAACCCGAAACTGACGCTGTACACGTTCACCGAGGACGAGACGTTCAGCGCGGCCAGGGCGCACCTGTTCAGCGCGCCGCTGGCGGCATCGCTGCGCGACAACGCACACAAGGTCGAGGTAGTGCTCCAAGGCGACCTGTCGAGCACCCGGATCGTCACACTGGTGCTCGTCGTGATCAGCGCGGCGGCGACCTACCTGACCCAGATCCTCGTTCGCCGCGGGCAACCCACCGAGCCGGTCGGCACGGCGGCGACGGTCCAGAAACTGATGCTCTACTTCATCCCGGTGTCGGTGCTGTTCTCCGGGCTGATCTTCCCGCTGGGCGTGCTGCTGTACTGGTTCACGAGCAACGTGTGGACGTTGGGCCAGCAGTTCTACATCAACAAGTTCCACCCGCACGTCGCCGCTGAAGCAGCACCCGTCGGCGAGCTCGGTAAGAAGCTCGCACCGAGGCCTGGGCAGAAGCCGGCTCGGGATCGCCGCACGATCGACGTCACGCCGGCGGACGTCGTCGACGACGACGAGGTACCGCCCGATCACGCGCCACCGGCTCCCCCGCGCACGAGCGCGCCACGTCCGGGCGCGCGACCGAACCGTGGATCGAACCGGCCGGGGGGCAAGCGACCCAGCCAAGCCAAGAAGCGGCGTTAGATGTCTGATTTCGAGAGGATCCCCGCCCGTGAACGACACAGAGGTTTCGGTGGACGAGCAGATCTCCGGCGAGCACGTCGCCGACGGAGCGATCAGCGACGAAGCACAGGGCGACGAGCTCGCCGCTGACGAGACGCTGGCCGACGAGCTGGACGACGAGTCCGCGCCGGACGGCGATCTGCTGGTCCGTGAGGGCGACATCGCCGCGGACTACTTGGAGCGGTTCCTCGACATCATCGACTACGACGGCGACATCGACCTCGACGTCGAGAACGACCGCGCCATCGTCGCGATCGTCGGCAGCGACCTGCAGCCTCTCGTCGGCCGCAGCGGCGAGACGTTGGACGCGCTGCAGGAGCTGACCCGGCTCGCGGTGCAGCAGCGGACGGGCGAACGCAGCCGGCTGATGCTCGACATCAGTGGTCATCGCGAAGCACGGCGTGCGCAGCTGCGGACGCTGGCCGAGGCGACCGCCCGGCGCGTCCTCGAATCCGGCGAGGAGGTGAAGCTCGCCCCGATGAACCCGTTCGAACGCAAGGTCGTGCACGACACCGTGTCTGCGATCGACGGCGTGCGCAGCGAGTCGGAGGGCGAGGAGCCGCAGCGCCGCGTGGTCGTCCTTGTCGAGCAGTGAGCGCCGAAGACTTGGCGAGTGCCCGCTAGCGCCGGACCACCGGACCGCCCGGTAGCAGAGCCTGCGTCACCGGCGAGCATCGCGTCCGTCGCTCCCCCGCCAGCCGCGGAGCGGCTGTTCGGCGAGCGGCTGCAGCTCGTGCAGCGCTACGCGACCAGGCTGGCCGGCGACGGCGTGGTTCGCGGGCTGATCGGGCCGCGCGAGGTCTCCCGGCTGTGGGATCGGCACCTGTTCAACTGCGCGGTTGTGGCCGACTTGCTGCCGGTCGGCACGCGAGTCGTCGATGTCGGCACTGGAGCGGGGTTGCCCGGCATCGTGCTCGCTTGCCGGCGCGGTGACCTGGTCGTGGACCTGGTCGACTCACTAGCTCGGCGAGTGGCATTCCTGAATGAGGTTGTGGACGAACTCGAACTGGCCTCTCGCGTGCATGTCGTGCACGGGCGTGCCGAGGATCGGGCAACACTTGGCAAGGTCGGTGGCGCGCCGTGGGTGACTGCGCGTGCGGTGGCGCCATTGGACCGATTGGTGAGATGGTGCCTACCACTACTGGAATTAGGCGGGACGCTGCTCGCCATGAAAGGCGCCCAGGCAGAGTCCGAGGTGCAGACGCATAAGGCGGCTATCGGTCGCCTGGGGGGTGAGGTGTCGATCGTGACGTGTGGCCGCGACGTGCTCGAGACGCCGGTAAAGGTCGTCGCAATTCGGCGTGTGCAGACGCGAACCGCAAGGCACCGAGGGAGACGATGAGCCAGTCACATCGCAAAGTCGGGACTGCCGGAGGTGTTTCACGTGAAACATCGAGCGCCGAGGTTTCACGTGAAACAGTGCTCGACACTCCCATCGCCCGTGAGGCATTGCAGGCGGTGAACGTCATGAATATTCACCGGGAGCGCTGGCCCAAGCCTCCGGACACCCGCGTGATTACCGTGGCGAACCAGAAGGGCGGCGTCGGAAAGACCACGTCAGCGGTCAATATCGCGGCCGCCATGGCGATGCATGGGTTGCACGTCCTTGTCATCGATCTTGATCCGCAGGGCAATGCCAGTACGGCACTCGGCGTCGACCATTCAGTCGGCACGCCGTCCATGTATGACGTGCTCCTGGGCGACGGCAAGATCGCGGACGTTGTCGCGTCCGTCGAGATCTCCGAGACCCTGTTCTGTGCGCCGGCAACGATCGATCTCGCCGGGGCAGACCTCGAACTGGCGTCGCAGGTATCGCGTGAGTATCGGCTGCAACGTGCGCTCATCGGTCTGCTCGACGCCGGCCAGGATCTCGACTACGTGTTCATCGACTGCCCGCCGTCGCTCGGCCTGCTCACGCTCAACGCGCTGGTCGGGGCCCGCGAAGTGCTCATCCCGATTCAATGCGAGTACTACGCCCTCGAGGGCCTGGCCCAGTTGCTGAGCAGCATCGAGATGGTCAAGTCGTACCTGAACACCGGGCTGACCGTCAGCACCGTACTGCTCACCATGTACGACAGCCGGACCCGGCTGGCCGATCAGGTCGCCGCCGACGTGCGGGCGCACTTCGGCGACCTGGTGATCGACTCGGTCATCCCCCGCAATGTTCGAGTGTCGGAGGCGCCCGGCTTCGGGCAGACGGTCATGACCTATGACGCGGGGTCACGAGGTGCCGTCGGGTACCTCGAAGCGGCGCGTGAACTGGCCGACCGTGGCCGGGACGGTCATGCCCAGGCAGCACAGAAATCGAATGACGAGGAGACATCGTGAGCAAGACGCGCATAGGCGGGCTCGGACGTGGATTGGGGGCGCTCATCCCCACCGCACCCACCACTCCCTCGACGCCTGTCGGGGCCGGCACCGTGCTCGCTCCCCCATCTGGGGTGGCCCCGGACGGGACTGGCCCGTTGCCGGTACCGGGCGCGTCCTTCATCGAGGTCGATGTCAACACGATCAAGACGAACCCACGCCAACCACGCCAGGTGTTCGACGAGGAATCACTCACCGAGCTCGCGCATTCGATCCGCGAGTTCGGCGTGCTGCAGCCGGTCGTCGTGCGCCGCCGGGACGCCGGCTACGAACTAGTCATGGGCGAACGCCGGTTACGTGCGGCTGTCGTCGCCGGCCTGCAGGCGATCCCGGCCATCGTCCGCGACACCGAGGACGACGCGATGCTGCGCGACGCCCTGCTCGAGAACATCCATCGGGCTGCGCTGAATCCGCTGGAGGAGGCGGCCGCCTACCAGCAGCTGCTCGAGGAGTTCAGCACGACCCACGACGAGCTGGCGCAGCGGATCGGGCGCAGCCGCCCCCAGATCAGCAACACGATCCGGCTGCTGAACCTCCCGGTGCCGGTGCAGCGCAGGGTTGCCGCCGGCGTGCTGTCGGCAGGCCACGCTCGCGCCCTGCTGGGCGTCGAGGAACCCGAGGCGCAGGAGGAGCTGGCAACCCGGATCGTCGCCGAGGGGCTGTCGGTACGGGCGACCGAGGAGCTCGTCTCGATGCGTGGCCACGCGCTGGCCGACAAGAAGCAGAACCGCCGGACGGCGCCGCAGCGGATGGTCGCCCCCGGCGTCGCCGACCTCGCCGACCGGCTGTCCGACAGTTTGGACACGCGCGTCCGCGTCGACCTGGGCCGGCGCAAGGGCAAGATCACCGTCGAGTTCGCGTCGGTCGACGACCTCGAGCGCATCGTCGCGCTGATCGCACCGCAGCTCGCGAACGGGCGCAGTCAGTCGACCGGCACGAACGAGCCGTAGGCGACCACCTCGGACAGCGGCCGGCGTCCACGGCGCAGTGACGGCGAGGGGCGGTCGGGTGCGCGGTAGCCGAGGCTGATCGCGCCGATCGGAGTCAGGCCGAGCGGGACGTGGAATGCAGCGCGCAGGACGTCCCAATGCTCACGCGAGATGCCGAAGAAGCAGCCTGCCAGACCGGCGTCGACGGCGCCCAGCAGTACCAGCAAGGACGCCATGCCGGTGTCGATGTGCCAGTACGGAACCGGCCAGCGCGCCTCGTCACGGTCCGTCCAACCCTTGTCGGGCTCGGCGTAGCGGTCGAGATAAGTGTCTTTGTCAGAGAATGCGATGACAAGGACGGGCGCTGTGCGCATGCCGACCAGCCAGGAATCCGGTGTGGCGTCCGGCGAGGTCGTCGCCTCCCAGAAGGCGTCACGCGCCGCAGGCGAATCGAGCACGAGGAACCGCCAACCTTGACTGAATCCGGCGGACGGCGCGTGTAGCGCAAGGCCGAGCAGTGAGTCGATCGCGGCGCGTGGGACCGCCCGGGACGGGTCGTACGCACGGACCATGCGGCGCTTGCGGACGACCTCGGCGAATTCCATGGTGGGCAGCCTCGCACGGAATGCGCTGTCGGCGGCGGCAGGGCGTATGCGATCGTGAATCCGTGCAGCTGAAGCAGTCCCGCAAGCTCGAAAACGTCCTGTACGACATCCGGGGTCCGGTGCTCGACGAGGCCAGGCGGCTCGAAGAAGAGGGCCGCCGGATCATCAAGCTCAACATCGGCAACCCCGGGGCCTTCGGCTTCGAGGCGCCGGAAGAGATCCTGGTGGAGGTCATCCGCAACCTGCCCGCCTCGCAGGGTTACTCCGATTCGCAGGGCCTGCTGTCGGCACGCATCGCGGTCGTGCAGCACTACCAGGAGCGCGGCATCAACGGCGTTAACGTCGACGACGTCTGGCTGGGCAACGGCGTGAGCGAGCTGATCACCATGTCGTTGCAGGCGATGCTCGACGATGGCGACGAGGTGCTGATCCCGGCGCCCGACTATCCACTGTGGACAGCATCGACCAGCTTGGCCAGCGGCCGCGCGGTGCACTACCTGTGCGACGAGAGCAACGGCTGGCTGCCGGACCTCGACGACATCGAGGCGAAGATTTCCCAGCGGACAAAGGCAATCGTCGTCATCAACCCGAACAACCCGACCGGCGCCGTATACCCAGAGGGGGTACTGCAACGGATCGCCGAGCTGGCCCGGCAACACTCACTGGTCGTCATGGCGGACGAGATCTACGAGAAGGTCCTCTACGACGACGCCACGCACGTGCCGTTCGCGGCCGTCGCGCCGGACGTGTTCACGCTGACGTTCAACGGGCTGTCGAAGGCGTATCGGCTGGCCGGATTCCGCAGCGCCTGGCTGATGGTCACCGGACCGAAGCGCAACGCCGGCAGCTACCTCGAGGGCATCGCGATCTTGGCGAACATGCGGTTGTGCGCGAACGTCCCGGCACAGCACGCGATCCAGACCGCGCTCGGGGGCCGGCAGAGCATCAACGACCTGGTGCTGCCCGGTGGCCGGCTGCGCGAGCAGCGCGACGCCGCGATGACGGCGCTGAAGGAGATCCCCGGCGTCACCTGCGTGCAGCCACGCGGCGCGCTGTACGTCTTCCCGCGCCTGGACCTCGACCTCTACCCGATCGAGGACGACCAGGCGTTCGTGCTGCAACTGCTGCGCGAGCAGCACGTGCTCGTGGTGCAGGGCAGCGGATTCAACTGGCCGCGTCCGGATCACCTGCGCATCGTCACTCTCCCCCGCGCCGATGACCTGACCGAGGCGATCGGCCGGATCGGCACGTTCTTGGACGGTTATCGGTCAGGATGAGCCGGGTCGCCGACACGCGGCCGGCGGCTTAACATCGCGGCAGTGGTCCGTCGCTTGGAGTCGCCTGGTGTCTCGTCGGCTGGTGAACATAACGCTCGACAATCTCGGAGACCTGTCGCCGCGCTGCCGGTCGTGCGTGTACTGGGAACTCGATCCGGTCGCCGGTGAGCGTGCTTGCGAGACCGGCGGCACCGATCTGGAGAAGGAGGCCTGGGTCTCCGACACCCTGCTCGAATGGGGTAGCTGCGGCAAGATCGCCTACGTCGACTCTGCCCCTGCTGGCTTCGTGCTGTTCGCGCCCCCGGCGTACGTCCCGCGGTCGGTCGCGTTCCCGACGTCACCGGTGAGCCCGGACGCCGTCTTGCTGATGACCGCCCGGGTGCAGCCGGAGTTCGCCGGCGCGGGCCTCGGCCGGATGCTGGTGCAGGCCGTGGTCGGCGACGTCGCGCGTCGCGGCCTGAGGGCGGTCGAGGCGTTCGGGACGCCGAGGGCCGACGAAGACGACGCCGACAAGCACGCGTGTGTCCTTCCGTCGGACTATCTGCTGGCGGTCGGCTTCAAGACGGTCCGCCCGCATCCGAAGTACCCCCGGCTGCGGCTGGACGTGAAGTCGACGGTGTCGTGGAAGGAAGACGTCGAGTACGCGATCGACCGTCTGTTCGCGACGATCACGCCGACCCCGAGCGCGGTGTCGCGAGGCTGAGCTGTTCAGCCGCCTATGCGGGCGGGCACGACCAGGATCGGCGGGGGTTGCAAGGTTTGCCCAGCGACCGGCCTCGACTCGTAGGGGTGGGCTAGCCCGGGTCGCCAGGCAAGCAGGCGGGTCTTGGAACCCGCGTCGAGCGCAATCACGAGCCAGCGGCTGTCCGCGGAGAACGCGAGTCCTGGATCGGCCTTCGCAGGCACCTCGACGCCCGGCACGATCGTGAGTCGCCCGGTATCGAGATGCAGGATCGCGACCTCGTTGGGTGCGATGGGATGCCCTTCGAACTGGGCGTCTCGGGTCGGCCGTTCGAGGGTCAGCGCGAGCAGGCGGCGATCCGGGCTGACCACGCCCGCGAACGCTGGTCGAGGCAGCCGGTAGCTGGTCGCCCGCGCATCGGCGACTGACATGCGGCGCAAGATGCACGGCTTGTTGCTGTCCGCGTCGCATGACTCGGCCCACACAACAAGCCCATTCCCGGCTGCGACAGGCCATCCCTTTCCCAGGTTGGCGCGCAGGCGGCCGGTCGTCGCATCGATGAGGAGCACCGAGCCAGGAGAGGTCCCCTCGCTCTCGCGCTGGAGGATGCCGACGACGACACCGCTGGCGCTCGCTTGCGGATAGAAGCCGGCAGGCAGCTGCACTCGGCGCCCGCCCGCGAGCGGGATGAGGAGGCCGCGCGGGTGGTCCTCCGTCGGGGACGACACACCCCACGCATCAGCGCCGTCAGACAACACCATGTCGATAGAGCCGGCAAGCGTGACCGGACCAGTCCGGACGCCGACGCGGACGACGCGCAGTGACGAGAACTCGCACGTGGTCGTCACGGCATAGGTCTGCGACGCCACGTCGAGGTCGACGACGAACTCGCCCGGCCGGAGCCCGGCCGGGGTCTCGCCGGTCACCCGCCCCGTGTCGAAGTCGACGGTTCGAAGCCGTCTCCCGGCGAGCAACACCCTGATGCCAGTGCGTTCGCCCGGTGCTGTGCTCGACACGATCGGCAGATCAGCGTCTGAACCGCACGCCCCGGGCGCGGTCGGCCATGGGCGTGGCGTCAAGGTCGTCGTCTCAGAGGCCGGCGGCGGTAGGACGAGAGCACCGGACGTCGTGCGCGGTGGCGGTGCCGCGGACGGGTGCGCCGATCGGGGCCATACCCGAACGGCGACGGCGGTGGCTATCGCCAGGACGGCTAGTAGTAGCGCCCCGAGCCTTACCCGGCGGGGTAAGGGCAGTCGGGTGGGCTCGAGCAGCTCCTCCTCGTCGCCCACATGACCATCAGAGCACCGTGCACCCCGAAAGGTCGACCCGGCCCGGTCGGCCGCTAGGCGACTATGGCCGGCAGCCGCATGACGCCGGTGGGCGGGTCCTCGGCCTTGGGCAGGTACAGCCGCTGGACGGCGACGAGCAGCCCCTCGGCGATCGTGTCGCGAAATGCCGCGTCGACGAGCCGCGCCCGGTCGAGCGGTGAGGTCAGGTAGCCGACCTCGACCTGGACGGCGGGCATTCGGGTCAGGCGCAGCAACGCCCACGTCTTCGGGTGGACGCGACCGTTGAGCATGCCGGTGCGGGCGACGAGCTCGCGCTGGGCCAGGTCGGCCAGGCGCTCGCCGATCGTCGAGCTCGACTCGCCGGCGCCGTAGTGGTAGCTGGCCAGGCCGTTCGCCAGCGGCGACGCAGCGCCGTCGACGTGCAACGACAGCAGCATGTCGGCGCCGACCTGGTTGGCGAAGTTGGCGCGCTCCTCGTCGCTGGCGCCGTTGTGCGGTCCGCGGGTGAGCCAGCTGGTGACGCCGAGCGCGGTGAGGCGTCCTTCGAGGCGGGTCGCGAGGTCCCATGCGAGGTCGGCCTCGCAGATGCCCGCGGCCTCGACGCCGCGGTCGGCACCGCCGTGGCCCGGGTCGAGTACCAGTCGCTTGCCGAGCAGGCTCGGGCCCGACTCGACGACGCGCATCTGCTCCCGCAGCAACTGCGGGCGTCCACCGATGACCCGGCGGCCGAGCTGGCGCAGCGCTCGCAGCGTGGCGGGACCGCAGATGCCGTCCGGCACCATCCCGTAGTCGCGCTGGAAGGTGCGCAACGCACGCTCGGTGTGACGGCCGAAGATGCCGTCGGCGCGGGCGAGGTCGTAGCCCATCTCGAGCAGTTGCTCTTGCAGGGATGCGACGTCGTCGCCGGTCAGCAGGCTGCTGGCGTTGTGGCCGAGGACGCGATCGCCGAGGCGCCAGCGGGAGCCGGCCAGCGCCGCGTAGGTCTCGACGCCGACGACCCCGTCGACCGACAGGCCGCGCCGCTGCTGGAAGTGGCGAACCGCGAGCTCGGTCGCGGCGTCATAGGTTGCCTCGACCGCCGGGTCGAAGTTCGCGATCAGGCCGAGCCCGGCGAGGACGCGCCGTACTTCGGCGACGGCATCACCGGTGGCGCCGCGGCGGAGTGGCTGCATCGGAACGAGGAACCTCACGAAGCGATCAGGCCAGGACGCTGGACAACAGACACTGTGGCGGACAGTGGGCCGTCAGTCATTGTGCCTCAGCCTAGGCGCCACACCGAATGGGGCATAAAGTCCGCGAGTCCTTCCGGCCCAGAACATGACAAAGGCGACCATAGCTGGCCGCCTTTGCCGAAACAATCACTCAGCCCTCATCGGGCCGAGACTCTAGGGAAGGTAGTCCGCGAGCTCGCGGAGAATAGCCGCCTTGGGGCGGGCGCCGACGATCGACTTGACGATCTGGCCCTTGTCGAACACCGACATCGTCGGGATCGACAGGATCTGGTAGTCGCGGGCTATCGCGGGGTTCTCGTCGATGTTCACCTTCGCGACGGTGATCTTGCCGGCGTACTCACCGGCGATCTCGTTGAGGACCGGCGCGACCATCTTGCACGGTCCGCACCACTCGGCCCAGAAGTCGACGAGCACGGGCCCGTCAGCCTGCAGGACGTCGGCCGCGAACGTCGCGTCGGTGACGGTCTTGGTGTTCTGACCCATGTCGGCTCTCCTGGTTGTGGGTTGGTCCTGGTGCAACGATGTCTCGCCGGTCGTCATTCCCGATGATCAGCTGCTCACGACTGCGGCGTCGGGCACCTTGTCGTGCTGGCTGGCCAAGTAGCGCTCCGCGTCCAGCGCGGCCTGGCATCCGGTACCCGCGGCGGTGACGGCTTGCCGGTAGACGTGGTCGACGAGATCGCCAGCCGCGAAGACGCCGTCGAGGTTCGTCTTGGTGGTACCCGAATGGGTGAGGACGTAACCCTCGACGTCGAGATCGACCTGGCCCTTGACCAGCTCGCTGCGCGGCTCGTGCCCGATCGCGATGAACAGTCCCTGGACGGCGAGGTCCCGCTCGTCGCCGGTAACCGTGTCGCGCAGCCGGACGCCGTCGACGGTGCCGTCGCCGCTGATGTCGCTGACCTCGGAGTTCCACGCCCAGTCGATCTTCGCGTCGGCGAAGGCACGGTCGGCCATGATGCGGCTGGCGCGCAGCGAATCACGGCGGTGCACGATGGTCACCGACTTGGCGAATCGGGTGAGGAACGTGGCCTCCTCCATCGCGGTGTCGCCGCCGCCCACAACCGCGATGTCCTTGTCGCGGAAGAAGAAACCGTCACAGGTGGCACACCACGAGACGCCGTGGCCGGACAGCTCGTCCTCGCGGGCGATGCCGAGCTTGCGGTAGGCCGAGCCCATCGCAAGGATCACCGTGTCGGCGCTGAACTCTGCGTCGTGTGTCCGGACGATCTTCACCGGGCCGGCCAGGTCGACCGACACGACGTCGTCGGACACGATCTCGGCGCCGAACCGCTCGGCCTGCCCCCGCATGTGCATCATCAGCTCGGGGCCTATGATCCCGTCCGGGAATCCGGGGTAGTTCTCGACGTCGGTCGTCGTCATCAACGCGCCACCGAACTGCGAGCCCTCGAACAGCAGCGGCTGCAGGTCGGCGCGGGCGGTGTAGAGGGCAGCTGTGTACCCGGCCGGCCCAGAGCCGATGATGATGACGTTGCGGCGCTGCGGTGTGCTCACTTCGATGCCTCGATCTGTGGGTGTCTATGCGCCGCAACGATCCTAGAGGGGTCTGGATTCCCTGCCCGGAACGACCCGGCGGGTTGTCAGCGGCGGGCAGCCGCGACGATTTCACGCAGTTCGGGTATACGCATCCGCCAGGCGACGGCGCCGAGCACGGCCACGCCTGCGATGGTGCCGCCGAGCAGGCCGAACAGGGCGCCGGGACGCCCGTGCCCGGCGATGTCGGCGGCCCAGACGACGACCCCGAGCGCGGCCGCCGCGCCGAGCACGGCGGCGATCCCGATCCGCGCGATCGTGCGCAGGACCCGGGCGAAGCCCAGCCGCCCGAAGCGTCGAGTCAGCTTCAGGTACCCGAGCACGGCGCCCACGACATACGACAGCGACGTGGAGACGTTCAGTGCCTCGACGACGTGGTCGCCGTGCAGGGTCTCGGCGGCGATCAGCACGAAGACGACCTTGGCGGCCACCATCCAGATGTTGATGACGGTGGGCGTCCTGGCGTCGCGCATCGCGTAGAACACCCGCATCTGCAGCATGACGAGGGCGAACGGCAATAGCCCGAACGACGCGAGCGCCAACGTCGTGCCGATCAGCCGCGCGCTGTGCAGGTCGGTGCGTCCGAGGAAGATCACCATCGCGAACGACGGGCCGAGCACCATCAACCCCGCCGTCACCGGGACGAGCGCCACCGCCGACAGGCGCGCGCCGAGCGACAGATGGTCGACCACGGCCTCGTAGTTGCCTCGCGCCGCGGCACGTGACATGCGCGGCATGAGGGCGGTGAGCAGCGAGACGCCGAGGATGCCGTACGGCACCTGGAACAGCAGGTCGGCGTAGGTGAAGTTCGTGACGCCGTTGTGGTTGAAGCCGACCTTCACGATGACGCTCACACCGATCTGGCTGGCGATCACGTAGCCGACGACCCAGCCGGTGAGCGATCCGGCTTCGCGCATGCGGCGGTCGCCGCGAGCCTCGGCCCGGAACCGCCAACGCCACCGGAAGCCGGCCCGCCGCAGCGAGGGGATCAGCACCGCGGCCTGCGCGACGATGCCCAGGGTCGTGCCGATGCCGAGCACCAGGATCTGCGGGGTGGTCATGTTCGACGGGACAAGCGTCTTCGGGCCAGGCAGCAACGCGAACACGCCCACCGTCACGATCGTGACCGCGTTGTTCACCACCGGAGCCCATGCACCTGGCCCGTACACGTTGCGGATGTTCAGCACGGCCGTGAACATCGCGCCCAGCCCGTAGAAGAAGATCTCCGGCAACAGCAGCGTGGCGAACGTGCTGGTCAGCTCGCGTTGGCTCGAGTTGTTGACGAACAGCGCCGCGAGCAGGGGTGCGGCGGCCACGGCCAGCAGGGTGGCGATGCCGAGCGTCAACGTGGCGATCGAGAGCAGCCGCTGGGTGTAGGCCTGGCCGCGGTCGCGGTCGTGTTCTTCGGCGTGGACGAGCAGCGGGATCAGCACGCTGGACAGCACGCCGCCGAGCATCAGCTCGTACACCATGTTCGGGAAGCTGTTCGCGCCGTTGTAGGCGTCGCCGACCAGCGCGGTGCCGAGCGCGGCGGCGAGGACGACGCTGCGCACGAATCCGGTGACGCGGCTGGCGATGCTGGCGATCGCCAGGGTCCGGCTCGACGCGAGCAGGCCGGCGTCCGGGCGCCCGACAACCTCGGCCGGGGGGTGCGGCGTGCCGACCGTCGTGGTCGCGCCGTATTCGTCGCGTTGGCGCTGCCGCCCGCCGTAGGTGACCGTCCCCCACTGCGCCTCGGCGTGGGCCCACTCCTCGTCGGACGCCCGCTGCCACGGCATCATGAAGACGCCCGTGCCCGGGTTGTCCTCGGTGAACAAACGCGGCTCGCCGGCGACGACTCCCCGACCGTAGATCGACGGAGTGCTCCAGCCGTCGTCTGCTGGTCGATCGCTCACGCGCGGACCTTGATCGGCAGTGGCCGCCGCGGCGTCGGTGCGTCCGTGCTCGGCCGCTTCGGGCCGGATCGGATGCGCCGGACCACCCGGAAGGCCAGCGCCAGCACCAGCACGCCGCACGCCACCGCGGTGATGATCACGCCGACGGCACCGAGTGCCGTGCAGTGGATGTTGAGGCGCACGGGCGCGCCGAGAGGTGAGCCGTCCGGCGCCCGCAACCGCGCTTCGACCTGGAAGCGGCCGGCTCGCTGGACATGTGCCTGGATCTTCAGCGAGACACGTGCGCCGCTCGGGATGCGCTGGACGCGGACGTCGTCTGTGCGAAATCCTGCGACCCCGTTCACCGTGGTGATGGCGACGCGCACGTTGACGTCGACGGGCAGGGAGTTCACGACAGTGACGAACAGCGGCGCATCGTTCGACGCGAGCGTGTAGCTGCCGGTGGACGGCCGGACGATGGAGACCCCGTTCACCCACCTGGCCGCCTGCTGGTCCAGCCCCGCGGCGAACGTCGCGCCCCGTGCCTGGTTCACCCGCCACGAGGAGGATTCGGCGCGCTGGATCGCGGCCGGCAATCCACCGAGCAATGCGGAGGCGTCGCCGGTGCTGAGGATGCTGCTGAACGATCGCACGAAGGTCGACGTGTTGCCCGCTTGCGCGATCACCCAGGGCGCGACCTCGCTGCCTGGTCCTGGCTCGACCAGTTGCCCGTGATCGACCGGGCGCACCGTGGTCGCGGCCTGGCTCAACGTCAACGACGTCGACCATGCCGTGCGGGCGGTTTCCAGGATCGTCCGGGCGGCGACGTCAGGAGACGGGTCGACGTAGCGGTCGGCGGTGATCACCACGTAGTGCGAGCGGTCGGGCTCCTCGGCGGCGCGCACGGCGAGATCGGAGACCAGCTGCGGAATCGTCTGCGTGCGGGTTGCACTCTGCGTCAGGGCGGGTCCGGCGAACCTCTGCAGGAGGGAGTCGGTCACGGCGGCGACCGCTCCCGGGACGCCGAACTCCGCGGGCAGCGGAGCGAGCGCGTCCGGACGTGGCGAGTCGGTCTTGGCGCCGGGCAGCGCGGTGTCGTTGAGCACGACCTCGGAGGTGCCGCGGCTGAGCAGTTGGCCGAGTGCCGCGGACGTGATGCGCTCGCCCGCCGGCCAGGCGATGTCGCCGTCAGCGGGGATGCCGAGCGCGGCCTGCACCCGCTGCTGCTGCAGCGGCCCGAAATTGTCGGACCAGGTCAGGCGAGCGCGGGCGACCGCGTCGATGTCAGGGTCGGCGTACGGGGTCAGGCTGACGTCCGGCAAGGTGATGATCGAACGCAGTCGCGCCAGCCAGCTTCTCGCCGCCTCGGTACCGGTGCCCGCGGTGCGCACGCCGTTGATCTCGACCTGGTACGGGCCGCTCATCGCCACGAGTTCGTCGATCAGTTCCGGGTCGATCATCAGTGTCAGGTGGACGTTGGAGGCGACGCGTTCGACGACGCTCAGCGCGCGGTCCAGCCGGCCATTCGGTGCCACCGACGTGGCGAGGGCGTCGTCGACGAAGATCGAGCCGTCGACCAGCCGGTGCGGGCGGTCGATCAGCGGCCACACCCAACTCACCTGCACCGGCTTCGGGTTGTCGCGAAACGACGGCAGGTAGGTCTGGGCGAAGCCGACTTGACCGGCCTGGCCATCGGGCTCCGCTGCCGCGGATGCGGTGAAGTCGATCGGGTAGATGCCACCGCCCGAGCTCTGGCACAGGCAGATGCCCTTGCCGTCGTTGACCTCGCTGGTGGTCGTGTTGTACGTGATCCGGCGGACCTCGTGCGGCGCCAGCGGGGTGTCGAGCTTGACCGGCTGAAGCGGTGACAGGCTGCCGCGGTCCGAGGTCGCCGCGGGCGCGTCCATCAACGTCTCGAGCTGATCCTGATGGACGATCGGCACGTCGCGCTCGACATCGAGGTTCACGTCGTACAGCGGCGTCCTCGTCGTGTTCGTCAGCGACAAGGTGATCGTCAGCGGTTCGGGCGTCGACGTGTACCTGGGCGTGCTCGGCGTCATGTTCACGACGGTGACCGTGAGGCCGTTGTCGGGCGGCGGTTGCGCGGCCGCGTCACCGATGCCGATGAACAGGCTGGCGCCGAGCGCGGCGGCCGTCGCGACGGTCGCGGTAATCGCGTGGCTATTCATTGCTCGGCTCCGCGCTCGTTCCGCTCCTTGCTCGCTGGCGCTCGCCGCGATGCTCGCTCGCTGTCGCCTTCGATGCAGCCTCACGCGCTCTCCGCGAGCAGCCGTCCTGCGGCGTCGACCAGCCCCCGCTCGTCCGGGTAGGCGAGCTGGTCGGTGATCTCGGGAAGGGGTACCCATGCCACCTCGGCGACTTCGTAATCGGCGTCGGACAGTTCACCACCGATCGCGCGCATCAGGAAGTGATGCACGGTCTTGTGCACCCGGCGACCCTCGGCGATGAACCAGAAGTCAATTGTGCCGAGCGTCGCGAGTATCTCGCCGCTGATGCCCGTCTCCTCCTCGACCTCCCGGATCGCGGCCTGCTCGGCGGTCTCGCCGGGCTCGACGTGCCCCTTCGGCAGCGACCAGAGCAACCGGCCGCGGCGGTCGACCCGCGCGATCAGCGCGCCGCGCGGAACGTCACCCCGCAGGTCGACGACCAGGCCGCCCGCGCTGATCTCGTCGACCCGCTTGAGCCTTGCCCGTCCGCGTCGCCCGGCCTTGGCCGGTTTGCCCGCCTTGCCGGGCGCCTTGTCCGAGTCGACCGACCGCCGCGGCGTCGGCGAGTCGGGGGCCCGGGACATGCGCCGATGGTAGCCGCAGACCGGTAGCCTGGCCGTCCGTGACGCCAGCCCGCGACCCGGCCGACCTGATCTCCGTGCCGGCCGAGGCCGAGCGCCTGGGTTCGGCGTTCGCGGCTGCCGGGCATGAGCTGCACATCGTCGGGGGAACCGTACGCGACGCCCTGATGGGCCGGCCAGATGCCGATCTGGACTTCACCACCGATGCGCGGCCCGAGGAGGTTCTGGCCCTCGTCGAGCCGCTGGCGGTCGCCACCTGGACGACCGGCATCGACTTCGGCACAGTCGGCGTGCAGGTGGGCGCTCGGCGATGCGAGATCACGACCTTCCGCGCCGACCGCTACGACCGGATCAGCCGCAACCCGGCGGTGGCGTACGGAACTTCGCTCGTCGACGATCTGCGCCGGCGCGACTTCACGATGAACGCGATGGCGCTGTCGGTGGCCGGCGAGCGGCATTTCGCGGATCCGTTCGGCGGGCTGGTCGACCTGGCGCGGGGCGTGCTGCGCACACCGGGCACGCCGGAGGAGTCCTTCGCCGACGATCCGCTGCGGATGCTGCGCGCCGCGCGGTTCGTCTCGGCGCTCGGCGTCAGCGTCGACCCGAGCGTGCAGCAGGCCATGACGGCGATGTCCGGCGAGCTGGCCCGCATCACCGCCGAGCGGGTGCAGGCCGAGTTGTCGAAGCTGCTGCTGGGGGGGCGCCCACGGGTGGCACTGGAGCTGCTCGTCGACACCGGGCTCGCCGACGTCGTGCTGCCCGAACTGCCCGCGCTGCGCATGGCCGCCGACGAGCACGGCCAGCACAAGGACGTCTACGCGCACACGCTGCAGGTGCTCGACCAGGCGATCGACCTGGAGTCCTCGCCGGATCTGGTGTTGCGCTGGGCCGCCGTGCTGCACGACATCGGCAAGCCGGCCACCCGACGGTTCGAGGCGGACGGCCGGGTGACTTTCCACCACCACGAGGCGGTCGGCGCACGCATGGCCCGGGCGCGGCTGCGCGAGCTGAAGTACTCGAAAGATCTCGTCGACGACGTCGCACAGTTGGTGTTCTTGCACCTGCGCTTCTACGGCTACGGACGCGGCGAGTGGACCGACTCGGCGGTGCGCCGCTACGTCGTCGACGCAGGCCCCCTGCTCGACCGCCTGCACAAGCTCGTCCGGTCCGACTGTACGACGCGCAACCAGCGCAAGGCGGCCGCGCTCTCGTCCGCGTACGACGCGTTGGAGGAGCGCATCGCGCTGCTTCGCGAGAAGGAGGAGCTCGACTCGATCCGTCCCGACCTGGACGGCAACGAGATCATGGCGGTGCTCGGCATCGCGCCCGGGCCGACGGTGGGGCGGGCGTACCAGCACCTGCTCGCGCTGCGCATGGAGCACGGCCCGCTCGGCCACGACCGAGCCGTCGAGGAGCTCAAGAAGTGGGCGGCTGACCAGTGAGGTGCGCCCACGCCTCGGGCGTTGCCCGGAGGAACTCGTCGAACGCCATGGGACGGCGCCCGGTCAGCGCCTCGATCGTGTGGCTGGTGACACCCACCTCGCCCGTCGCGATCGCCAGGTAGGAGCCGATCCAGCCCTCGATCTGCCAGTCGGCTCCCGCGGACGCTCGGGACGCGCGCGCCTCGTCCAGGGTCTCGGCGTGGTAGCTGATCTCGCGTCCGGTGACGGTGCTGAGCAGCCGCACGGTCTCGGCCATGTCGATCGCGGACGGCCCGGACACGTCGTAGATCGCGCCGGCATGCGTGTCGTCGAGCAACACAGCGACAGCCAGCCGCGCCACATCGGCACGGGCCACCCAGGCGACCGTGCCATTGCCCGCAGGACCGCGGATCACGCCGTCCTCGCCCACGAACAACGGAGCCCAGTCGGCGTAGAGGCTGTCCCGCAGGGCGGTGAGCGCCATGCCGGCGTCGACGATCGCTCGCTCGGTGTGCGCATGGTCGCGGGCGTAGGTGAAGCTCGCTTGCGGAGCGGCGCCCATGAACGACGTGTAGACGACGCGGCGCACGCCAGCGCTGGCCGCGGCCCGCACGACGCCGCGATGCAGATCCAGCCGGTCACGTGCCTCGTGCCCGGACACGAGGAACAACGTCGCGACGCCGTCGAGCGCGTCAGACATCGCGGTGACGTCCGCGTAGTCGGCGATGGCCACCTCGGCGTCGTCCAGCAGCGGCGTCCGAGCGGGGCTGCGGGTGATCACTCGCTGCCGCACACCGCGTGTGGACAGCTCGCGGGCGACCAGCCGGCCGAGGTGGCCGCTGGCGCCGGTTACCGCGACGAGCCCGCTCATACCGGCGACACCGTGGGTTCGGGCGCGACCTCACGCCGGGGCAGGCGGCCGGCCACGCGAAGGTAACCCACTCCGGCGAGTGCGTAGACGACGCCGAGCACGACGATCGACACGGGCGAGTAGCCGGTGTCGGGCAGCAGGACCGAGGTGGCGACGGCGGCGCTGACGAAGGTCACGTTGAACAGCGTGTCGTAGAAGGAGAAGACGCGCCCACGGTAGTCGTCCTCGATCGACTGCTGCAGCAGCGTGTCGACGCAGATCTTGACGCCCTGCGCGACGAAGCCGAGCACACCCGCGGCGAGGAGCAGCAGCGGCATCGTGTAGGGCAGACCCAGGCCGATCTCGGCCACTGCGGCGATGCCGAGCAGCAGCGCCGGCCAGCGCACGAAGCCCAGCCTCCGTGACGCAACGGGCGTGACCACCGCGGCGAGGCCCGCGCCGATCGCGACCGCTGCGATCGCCTGCCCCAGGCCCGCCAGCCCGGCGCGGAAGATGCCCTCGTCGTGGAAGTAGTTGCGGTACAGCAGCAGCGTGCAGACCGTGCTCACGCCGAAGCAGAACCGGTGCATGCCGATCATGATCAGCGCGTACAACGCCGGCTTGCGAGCGGCGATGTGCTTCGCACCCGCGACCAGGCCGAGCGCGACGGCGCGGAACGTCTCGCGATTGCTGCGCTCGACGTCGTCCGGCCCGAGCGCGTGGCGGCTGAATCCGCGCGCCACGAAGGACGAGGCCAGGTACGGCAGCGCGGCGGCGATGGCGATCGCGGCGTACTCGGCGTTCGTGCCGCCGGTGAAGGCCCGTACCCCGATCGCCGCCGTGCCGCCGAGCGTCGTGGCGATCGACCCGCTCGTCGTCGACAGCGCGTTGGCGGTGACCAACTCTCGCGCGTCGACGACGTGCGGCAGGCCTGCCGACAGCGCCGACAGGAAGAAGCGGTTGAGCGAGATGACGACCAGCGCGCTGGCGTAGAACGGCTCACCGTGCAGGCCCAGGCCGATCTCGGCAGCCACCGCCGCGACGCCGATGGCTCGCAGCACGTTGGAGATGACCATGACGCGTTGGCGCCACCAGCGGTCGAGCAGCACTCCGGCGAACGGGCCGACGAGCGAGTACGGCAGCAGCACCACGGCGAAGCCCGCGGCGACGTCCGCGGCGTGAGCGGCCCGTTCGGGGTTGAACAGCACCGCACCGGCGAGCGATGCCTGGAAGACGCCGTCGCCGAACTGCCCGAGCAAGCGCACGGAATACAGCCGGCGGAAGTCCGGGCGCCGCAGCGAAGCCCGAAGGTGTCCACTGGCGCGCACGCTTTGACGTTAGAGCAAGCGGTTCGCTACGGACGCGTCGATTGCGTACCACCGCGGGGGACGTCGCGCGCCCCGTACGCATACCGGGCAAGATGTCAGCGTGCCCGCCGAGCAGTCGACTCCCTGCGCGTGGACCGGCCGCGTACCCGCGTCGGGACGCCTCCTCGTCGCCAGCCCGTTGCTCACCGAGCCGAAGTTCGCCCGCACGGTCGTCTACATCCTCGAGCACGACGGCGGGGGCACCGTCGGCGTAGTGCTCAACCGTCCCAGTCACACGCCAGTGGGCCAGGTGCTCCCGGATTGGCGGGACGCGGTGAGCGAGCCGGCCGTCGTGTTCGGCGGCGGTCCGGTCATGCCGGACGGCGCGCTCTGCCTGGCCGAACTGGCCAGCCGGCACAGCGACCACGGGCCGGGTGTGCGGCGCATCGCCGACGGGCTGGCCACCGTCGACCTCGACGGAGACATCGCGCTGATCACCGGGATAACGACGCGACTGCGCGTGTTCGCCGGCCATTCCGGATGGGCGCCGGGGCAACTGGCCGACGAGATGGCCGCCGGATCGTGGTACGTCGTCGACGGACGAGCCGACGACGCGTTCTCCGGCGACCCCGCGCCGCTGTGGCGCCGGGTGCTGCGCCGTCAGCCTCCGCCGCTGACCATCCTCTCGACGTACCCCACCGAGCTCGGCCTCAACTAGGTCGGTCGCGCAGCGACGACAGGTTGACGACGATCGCCTCCTGCGTGCTGCGAGCGATGACCACCACGGCCTCGACGTCCGGGTCGTTGTTCTCCTCGCGATGCGGCGTCCACGGTGGCACGTACACGTAGTCGCCGGGCCGGGCGATGATCCGCTGCTCCTCGTCACCGTCGAGAAACACGAACTCGGGAGTGCCGCTGACGACGAAGATCGCGGTCTCCGACTCGCCATGATGATGGTCGGCCGAGTGCTGTCCGGGCTGGACATGCGTCTGGCCCATCCACAGCTTCGCCGATCCGACGCGCCGCTCGTTGATGGCGGCGAAGCGCGCCATCCCCGCCGACTGGGCCGTCTCTGCGTCGACCTCGGCAGCGGGGATGTGGCGCAGCGTCAGCGGTCGACCTCGCCGTTGATGAACTTCTCGACGGCGTCGCGCGCCTCGTCGTCGAAGTACTGCACCGGCGGTGACTTCATGAAGTACGACGACGCCGAGAGGATCGGCCCGCCGATTCCCCTATCGAGGGCAATCTTGGCGCAGCGCAGCGCGTCGATGATCACGCCTGCCGAGTTGGGTGAGTCCCATACCTCGAGCTTGTACTCGAGGTTCAGCGGAACGTCGCCGAACGCCTTGCCCTCTAGCCGGACGTAGGCCCACTTGCGGTCGTCGAGCCAGGCGACGTAGTCCGACGGGCCGATGTGCACGTTGCGCTTGCCGAGATCGCGGTTCGGGATCTGCGACGTGACGGCGTTGGTCTTGCTGATCTTCTTCGACTCGAGACGGTCGCGCTCGAGCATGTTCATGAAGTCCATGTTGCCGCCGACGTTGAGCTGCATCGTCCGCTGCAGTTCGACACCGCGGTCCTCGAACAGCTTGGCCAGCACCCGGTGCGTGATCGTCGCGCCGACCTGGGACTTGATGTCGTCGCCGACGATCGGCACGCCGGCGTCGGAGAACTTCTTGGCCCACTCCGGCGTACCGGCGATGAACACCGGCAGCGCGTTGACGAACGCGACGCCGGCGTCGATGGCGCACTGCGCGTAGAACTTGGCAGCGTCCTCGGAGCCCACCGGCAGGTAGCAGATCAGCACGTCGACCTCGGCCGCCCGCAATGCGGCGACGACGTCCACCGGCTCCTCGTCGGACTCGCCGATGGTCTCCAGGTAGTACTTGCCCAGGCCGTCGAGGGTGTGGCCGCGCTGCACCGTGACGCCCAGCGGCGGCACGTCCGCGATCTTGATCGTGTTGTTCTCACTGGCCAGGATGGCCTCGGACAGGTCGCGGCCGACCTTCTTCGCGTCCACGTCGAATGCGGCGACGAACTCGATGTCGCGAACGTGGTACGGGCCGAACTTGACGTGCATCAGGCCGGGCACCTTCTGCGCGGGGTCGGCGTCGCGGTAGTAGTGGACGCCCTGCACCAGCGATGCCGCGCAGTTGCCCACGCCGACGACGCCGACTCGAATCTTGCCCATTCAGGGGCCTCCTCTGTGTGGTTACGACTTCTCTTGTTCGATCAATTCGGTGAGCCAGCGGACCTCTCGGTCGACCGACTCCAACCCGTGCTCTTGCAACTGGAGCGTGTAGCGATCCATCCGCTCGCGTGTGCGAGCCAGCGAGCTGCGCATACCGTCGCGCTGTGCCTCGACCCGCCGCCGTCGCCCTTCGAGGACCTGCAGCCGGATGTCGGACCGGGTCTGCGCGAAGAACGCGAGCCGCGCGCCGAAACCCTCGTCGTCGAAGGCTTCCGGCCCCACCGCGGCGAGCAACTCGCTGAAGTGCTCCTTCCCGTCCGCGGTGAGGCGGTAGACGCGCTTGCCACGCCGTGACTTCGCCGTGCGCGGCGCCGTGTCGGGTGCCTCCTCGGTGATCCACCCCGCCTCGGACAGCCGCCGCAGCGTCGGGTAGAGCGAACCGTAGGAAAACGCCCGGAACGCACCGAGCAGGCTGGCCAGCCGCTTGCGGAGCTCGTACCCGTGCATCGGGCTCTCGGTCAGCAGCCCGAGAACGGCGATCTCCAGCATTTGCGACTGCGCCCTTATCTCGACGTGATGTATCAGCACGATACATCAGTCCGGACGGAAGGTGTCAATTGAACGCGAGCGGTATCGGACTCGTCTCAACCATTGGCAAGCTTTGTGGGCCAGTCACCCGTCTCGTCCATGGAGGCAGCAAGATGCATGGAGCCACCCGCCGTAGTGCCCTACTCGTCGCACTCGTCGTCGCCGCGCTGTTCGGCACGGCGCTCGCGGCTGGGGCGGCGGCCAACCACTTCGGTTACCACAAGGTGCGCGAAGGCCTGCCGGCCGGCCTGCGGCACTTCTCGCTGACGAGCACCGATGTCGCAGCCGGCCAGCCGATCCCGCAGCAGCCGTTCTGGGGTTGTGACGGCAGCACCGAATCTCCCCAGCTGTCGTGGAGCGGTGCGCCGAGTGCGACGCAGAGCTACGCGGTCACTGTGTTCGACGTCGACGCGCCGACCGGCAGCGGATTCTGGCACTGGGTCGCGTGGGACCTGCCGAGCTCAGTGACCTCGCTGCCGACCGGCGCCGTGCTCCCGGCCGGTGCCGTCAACGGTGAGAACGACGGCGGAGGGCTCGGATACACCGGACCGTGCCCGCCCGCGGGCGACGTGACGCACCACTACCACTTCACCGTGGTCGCCTTGGACGTGTCGAGCCTCGGCCTCGACGCGACGACGCACGCAGCGGTCGTCGGGTTCAACCTCGGCCGGCATGCGCTCGCGTCCGCTGAGTTCACCGCCACCGCGCGGCAATAGCGCGAGTTATCCGGTGACGACGGCGAGCAGGTAGCCGTCGTAGCCCTTCGAGCCGACCGTCTGGATCACGGTCGCGCTCACCCGCGGTTCGGCGCTCACCAGGTCGACGAGCCGGCGGACGCCCTGCACCGCGGCGTTGTCGTTCGACTCGTCGATCACCGCGCCGTCGCGCACGACGTTGTCGACGACGATCACCGTGCCGGGGCGCGACAGCCGGACCGCGTGCGCGAAGTAGTCAGCGTTGCTCTGCTTGTCCGCGTCGATGAAGACCAGGTCGAACGGGCCCACCAGATCGGGCAGCGACTGCAAGGCAGGTCCGACGACCACGTCCGCGACGCCGGCCAGTCCGGCGTTGGCCAGGTTGGCGCGCGCGACCTCGGCGTGGTGCGGGTCGACCTCGAGGCTGACCAGCCGGCCACCTTCCGGTAGTGCGCGGGCGAGCCAGATCGTGCTGTAGCCGCCGAGCGTCCCGACCTCGAGGACGGAGCGGGCGCCTCGCACGAGGGCGAGCAGGTGCAACTGCTTGCCCTCGTTCGGCGCCACGCTGATAGCCGGCAGGCCGCCCGCCTCGGTGGCCTTCAATGCGGAGTCGAGTGCCGGATCGGGCGGCGCGAGCGCCTCGACGAAGTAGTTCTCGACGGCGGTCCATTGGTCCTGAGTCATACCTCGACCCTAGAGCGGAGGGCAGGTACGTGCCGCATCCCTTGCGGGCGGTAATCGACGGGGGTAAGCCGAGGCCTATCGGGCGTGGCCCCCATAGGTGGGCCGGGTCCTCGCGGACCTGGAGGAACGATGGGCAATCCACGATCCGTCCTAGCCGCAGTCGCCGCGGTGGCCGTCGTACTGTCCGGCGCCGCCGTCGCTGTGGCCGCATCGGTCAATGACACCCTCGTCACCGTCGGCAGCCCGACGACGCCGTTCTCGCAGAACAAGCAGAACGAGCCCGCGGTCGCAATCGACCCGAACAACCCGAACGTGGTGGTGGCCGGCGCCAACGAGGAAGTCGACATGGAGTCGTGCGCAGCGGGCGCGCCGAACACCTGCCCGTTCACGCCGGGCGTGGGCTTCTCGGGCGTCTACTTCTCCATGAACGGTGGCGGGACGTGGACCCAGCCGACCTATCAGGGCGGCCGGACAGCTCGTGACTGCCTCGGCCCGGCCGCGTGCGTGCCGCACGTCGGCGCGATCGGCACCCTGCCGCACTACTTCGAAAACGGGCTGGTCGCCGATGGCGACCCCGCCGTGGCATTCGGGCCTCGGCGCGGCGCTGACGGGAAGTTCTCCTGGAACAACGGATCGCGCCTCTACTACGCGAACCTGACCTCGAACTTCGACGCTTCCGGAACGATCAAGGGCTTCGAAGGGATCGCGGTCTCGCGCACGGACGACGTGTCGGCGGCGGCCGCGGGCAACGCATCGGCGTGGATGGCGCCGACCGTGATCTCCAAGCAGTCCAACACGACGTTCTCCGACAAGGAGCAGGTGTACGCCGACAACCAGGCGAGCAGCCCGTTCTTCGGCCGGGTGTACGTCTGCTGGGCGTCGTTCCGTAGCCAAGAACTGGGTCGGGCGCTCCCGACACCGCTGACCGTCGCCCGGTCTGCTGACGGCGGCGCGACCTGGACGGTCTCGCAGGTCGGCCCGGCGACCGACAACGGCATCAACTCTCAGCCGGACGGATGTGTCGTGCGCACCGACAGCAAGGGCAACGCGTACGTGTTCGGCGTCGGCAAGCGCCTCGGCGTCCGGCTGGAGATGATGTACAAGTCGTCCGACGGCGGCGCGCACTGGATTGGCCCCTCGGTCGTCGCTCCGGTCGTGCCTCCGGGTGTCTTCGATCCGGTGCAGGGACGTCCTGTGATGGACGGCCTCGGTGGCGCTCGGGTCGACCTCGCGATGGGCCCGAACGTCGACATCGCGAATGGCCGGCCGGGTGGCCCCGGCTCGGACGAGCTGTTCATGACCTTTGCCGACGCGCGCGCCGGGCTCAACCACGAGCAGATGATGCTCACCTGGTCGCGCAGCGGGGGGCAGAGCTGGGCGACGCCGATGGCCGTGCCGCTCGCGACCGGTGACCGGCCGTTCTACACGGCGCCTGCCGTGTCGCCGGACGGTACCGATCTGTACATCGTCTACAACGCCTTCACCACGCCGTACCGCAACGACACGACGAGCGCGCGAGGACTGGTCGGGGTGGTGCTGCACGCCAATGTGTCCGGTGGTGTGCCGGGCCCGTTCAGCGTGCTGAACCGCGGCGCGGTCGGTGACCCCCGCGGGTCGTCGGCGAATGCGCTGACCGACGAGTTCCTCGGCGACTACGTCTACGCGTACGCGACGAACGACAGCGCTGTCGCCGTCTGGAACGACACTCGCAACGCCGCCGATTGCCCGGCGATCGACGCCTACCGGGCCTCGCTCTACACGGCTACGCCGTTGCCTGCTCCCGACGTGCTCGGCTCGTGCAAGCCGAACACGTTCGGCAACAGCGACATCCGTGGAGGCTCATACGCCGATCCGTCCTGACCTGATCGCCTGACCCGGCCCGGGTAGCCCACCGAGCCCGGGTCAGGCGGATGTCTTGGCTCGAGGCATGGAGCGCTTGGCCGCGGCGGCGGTGATGCGCTGGTAGCCCGAGCCGGTCAATCGGACTAGGACGTCGAGCAGCCGGGCGTCGAGGCCGACGAGGACCCGCGGCCGGCCGCGCTCGACGCCGCGCAGGATCGTCTTCGCTGCGCGTTCGGCAGACATGCGCGCGAGGCGCGTGTCGAAGAACTCGCCCAGCGCGGTGGCGTCGCGGCCAGGGACGGCACCCGCGTTGCGGGCGATGGCGGTGCGCACGCCGCCGGGGTGCACGCACGTGACATGCACCGGATGGCGAGCGATCAGCATCTCCTGGCGCAGCGCCTCGGTGAAGCCGCGCACCGCGAACTTGGCCGCGTTGTATGCGCCTTGCGACGGCGTGCTCATCAGCCCGAACAGCGAGGAGATGTTGACGAGGTGCCCGTCACCGGAGTCGATCAGGTACGGCAGGAAGGCCTTCGTCCCGTTCACCACGCCCCAGAAGTCGACGTCCATCACGCGCTCGATGTCGGCGAAGGCCAGTTCGATCACGTCACCGGTGAAGGCCATGCCCGCGTTGTTGATCACCAGGTGCACCGTGCCGAACTGCGCGGCCACGGCGTCCGCGTAAGCCAGGACGCCGGGGCGGTCGGTGACGTCGAGGCGGTCGGCGTGGACGGTCACACCGGATCGCTCCGCCTGCCGCGCCGTCTCGGCCAGCCCGGCCTCGTCCACGTCGCTCAGCGCGAGCTGTGCGCCGCGGGCAGCCAGCTCGCAGGCCAACGCCCGCCCGAGTCCCGAACCGGCGCCCGTGACGACGGCCAGTCGGCCGGCGAAGCTCATGTGGTCACGTACGCCGGCAGGTCGAAGCGGCGCGTTCGCTGCCGGAACGTGAAGGTGAAGCCCGGCCACAGCGTGGTGTTACGACCATGCGAATCCAGGTACCAACTTGCACAGCCGGACGCCCAGACGGTGCGCGCCATGCGTCGCTGTACTCGAGCGTTGTAGGCATCCTGCACACTCTTGCGGACCTCGACGGTGGCCAGCCGGTTCTCGTCGACAATTCGCAGCGCGTCCATGAAGTAATTGAGCTGGGACTCCATCATGAACATCGCCGAGCTGTGCCCAAGCCCCGTGTTCGGGCCGACGAGCATGAACAGGTTCGGAAAGCCGGCCACGGTCGCGCCCTTGTAGGCCTGCATGCCGTCTGCGCGCCACACCTCGCCGAGCGCTCGCCCGTCCGCGCCCTTGATCTTGTCGAAGGCGGGCGAGTCGGTGACGTGGAAGCCGGTCGCCAGGACCAGCGCGTCCACCTCGCGCACCGTGCCGTCGCGCGCCACGATCGCGCTGGCGCGGACTTCGGCGATGCCGTCGTTCACCAGCGACACGTTCGGGCGTTCGAGCATCGGGTACCAGTCATTGGACAGCAGGATGCGCTTGCACCCGATCTGGAACTTCGGGGTGACCGCCTCGCGCAGCGCCGGGTCCTTGATGCCGCGTGCCATGTTGGACTCGGCCATCCGCCGCGCGGGCGCGGCCATCTTCGGGTTGATCGCGAAGCCGAAGACGAACGTCTCGCGGCCCCAGTAGATGAGTGTGCGGGCCAGCCGCTGCAGCCCCGGGACGTACCGGTAGGCGAGCCGCTCCAGCCGCGGGTACGTGCGGTCGCGGCGTGGCATGACCCACGGTGCGGTGCGCTGATAGACGTCGAGGTGCGCCACTTGCGGCGCAATCTCCGGGCCGATCTGGATCGCCGACGCGCCGGTGCCGATCAGCGCGACGCGCTTGGCGGTGAGGTCGCAGTCGTGATTCCAGCGCGCCGAGTGGAAGACGTCGCCAGTGAACTCGTCGATGCCCTTGATGTCCGGTAGCGCGGGCTCGCACAGTGCGCCGATGGCACTGACCAGGATCTTGGCCGTGTACGCGCCCTCCGACGTCTCGACGTCCCAGCGTCGAGCCGTCGCGTCCCAACTTGCCGAGATCATCCCGCAGTTGAAGACATGTTTGTCGAGCACGCCGTACTTGCGGGCAACGCCGCGCAGGTACTCCTGGATCTCCCAGCCCGACGAGAACGACCGCGTCCAGTTCGGGTTCAGCTCGAACGAGTACGAGTACAGGTGGGACGGGACGTCGCAGGCCGCGCCCGGATAGGTGTTGTCGCGCCATGTCCCGCCGACGTCCGGGCCGCGCTCGATGACCACGAAGTCGTGCTTGCCGGCCTGGGTCAGCCGGACGGCGGTACCAAGGCCGGCGAAGCCGCCGCCGGCGATCAGGATCTCGACATCACGAACTTCGGACATGGCGCCCAGGCTACGAGCGGCACTGAACGCGAGTCAATAGGTTCCTGATCTCCGTTCAATAAGAGGTTAGGATCGGCCGCATGGCCAATCCTCCCGCCGGCCTCTGCCGCTGCGCTCCTCGCTGCGTTCCTCGGTCGCTGGCGCTCCCTGCGGTACTCGCTGCGATGCTCACAGCCGAGGCCGGCTCGTGACCCATCCTCCCGCCGGCCTCTGCCGCTGCGCTCCTCGCTGCGTTCCTCGGTCGCTGGCGCTCCCTGCGGTACTCGCTGCGATGCTCACAGCCGAGGCCGGCTCGTGACGAAGCGCGTGCGGCTCGATCCCGACACCCGGCGAGCGCAGCTCGTCGAGCTCGGCGTGCGCATGCTGGCCACGCGGCGGCTGGAGGACCTGTCCGTCGAGGCGCTCGCCGAGCAGGCCGGCATCTCCCGGGGACTGCTGTTCCACTACTTCCGCTCGAAGCAGGAGTTCCATCTCGAGGTCGTCCGCGCGGCCGCCCGTGAGCTGCTCGAACGTACCGCGCCCGACGTCGGCCTCGCCCCGCTCGAGCAGCTGACCACCTCGCTGGCCGCGTTCATCGACTACGTCACTGAGAACCGGGACGCGTACGTGTCGCTGGTACGCGGGGCCGCCAGCGGCGACGCGACCGTGCGCCGCGTCTCCGACGAGACGCGCACCGAGCTCGCGAACCGGGTGCTGAAGCATCTCGACGCGCTCGGCCTGCCCGCGGACACGCGAACCGAGATCGCCGTCCGCGGCTGGGTCGCGTTCTGCGAGGAGGCCGTGATCTGCTGGCTCGGCGCCCCCGGCGTGAAACTGCCCCGCGAAGACCTGCTGGCCCTGCTGGCCAATGCGCTACCAGGCGTCGTGCTGAACGCCGACCCGCAATGGCTCGCCGACCTGTCCTGACCAGAGGCGCAGAATTGGTTGGTCCGGTACCGCAAGCTGTTTATTAGGATGTCCAACTATGGCGTTCACGGTGCAGCGCAACCCCAATCCGACCAGCGACGAGGACCGCGCGGCCAGGCTCGCCGCCCCGGGCTTCGGGCAGTACTTCACCGATCACCTGGTGCGCATCGACTGGGCTGCACAGTCCGGATGGGGTGACGGCCGCGTCCTGCCGTACGGATCGCTGACCCTCGACCCCGCCACCATGTCGTTGCACTACGCGCAGCTGATCTTCGAAGGGCTCAAGGCGTATCGCCAGCCGGACGGCACGATCGCGACGTTCCGGCCCGAGGCGAACGCCGCCCGTTTCCAGCGCTCCGCGCGACGGATGGCGATGCCAGAGCTGCCTGAGGAACTGTTCGTCGAGTCGATCCGGGCGCTGGTCGACATCGACCGCGACTGGGTGCCGAGCGAGGACGAGGAGTCGCTGTACCTGCGCCCGTTCATGTACTCCACCGAGGTGGGTCTGGGCGTGCGGCCGGCCAACGCGTACACCTACCTGCTCATCGCGTCACCCGCCGGCTCGTACTTCCCGAGCGGCGTCAAGCCGGTGACCGTGTGGCTGTCGACCGAGTACACCCGTGCCGCGCCGGGCGGCACTGGCGAGGCGAAGTTCGCCGGCAACTACGCGGCTTCGCTGGCCGCTCAGGCTCAGGCCGCTGCGGAGGGCTGCGACCAGGTGGTGTGGCTCGACGCCGTCGAGCACCGCTGGGTCGAGGAGATGGGTGGCATGAACCTGTGCTTCGTGTACGGGTCTGGCGCGTCGGCGCGCATCGTCACGCCGGCGCTGACCGGCACGCTGCTACCCGGCATCACCCGCGACTCGCTGCTCACGCTCGTCCACGATCTGGGCTACGGCGCCGAGGAAGGCAAGGTGTCCACCGACGACTGGCAGCGCGGTAACGCGTCCGGCGAGCTGACCGAGGTGTTCGCATGCGGCACGGCAGCCGTGATCACGCCTGTCGGGCAGGTGAAGAGCAGCGCCGGTAACTGGACGGTCGGCGACGGCCGGCCAGGACCGATCACCATGCAACTACGCAAGGCGCTGCTCGACCTGCAGACCGGGCGCGCCGCCGACCCGTACGGCTGGATGCATCAGCTCGTCTGAGCAGTCACGCTATCGCCATGATCGGCCGGACGATTGTGCCGCCACCCAGCGCCGTATGCGGAGCCCGCTGAGCGATCTCGGCCGCGTCGGAGATCGAGGCGACGTCGACCTGCGTTAGGGAGTCGTCGGCCTGCTCGGGGGCGGCGAGTCCGACGAACAGCAGCATGAACTGGGCCGTGTTCCGAAGACGACGATGCTCCCGATTCGGTTCAACGCAATCCCTGGCAAGATTCGGTCATGGACATCGCCGAGCACGTTGCCGCCCTGGAGCAGGAGGGTGTCCGGCTGGCCGCAGCGGCGAGCGATCTGGACGCAGACGTTCCGCCGTGTCCACAGTGGACAGTGCGTGACCTGGTCGTGCATACCGGTGGCGTCCACCGGTGGGCGGCGTCGATCGTGCGTGATCGGCTGGCCGAGGATCCATCGCCGACCGAGGACGAGCTGGCCAAGCCGGGCGAGCGTGACCCGATCGAGTGGTTCCGGGAAGGGCACGCCGAGCTGGTCGCGACGTTGCGCGACGCCGACGCGGCGCTGCAGTGCGTGACGTTCCTGCCCGCGCCGTCACCGCTGGCGTTCTGGGCGCGGCGTCAAGCTCACGAGACCGCGATCCACCGCGCTGACGCCGAATCGGCGCGCGGGCCGATCACGCCATACGAAGACGCCTTCGCGAACGACGGCATCGACGAGATGCTCACCGGATTCGCTGCCCGCCGCAGACGGACCTCCGCCGCGACACCGCACACGCTCGCGCTTCGTCTCGGCGACGACGGCTGGCTGGTCACGTTTGCACCGGACGGCATCAAGTCGGTGCCCGGCGCGGAGGACGCCGAGTGCACGGTGAGCGGCACGGCGTCTGACGTCTACCTCTGGCTCTGGCACCGACCGGCGAACGTCCAGCTCAGCGGCGAGGCGGCGGTGGCGGACTTGTGGCAGGCCGTGCGAGTGCGGTGGAGCTGACGCTACTTCCGCGTTGACGTTGCCCGCCGGCGCGCTGGTCGATGTGGCGGATCCGGCGCGCTCGGATCGCCGAGATGCCCGACGACGGTCTCGCTGATGTCGCCGAGTGCCTTGATCTGCGCGGGAGTCAGCAGGTCGATGAGATTGCGACGCACCGACTCGACGTGGCCGGGAGCTGCGCGCTCGAGCGTGCGCATGCCCTTCGCCGTCAGCGCGACGACCGATCCCCGGCCGTCCGACTCGCACTCCTCGCGGCGCACTAGCCCGCGCTGCTCCATGCGGCTGATGTGGTGCGACAGGCGACTCTGCGACCACAGCATGCGCGCGGCCAGATCGGTCAGCCGACCCTGGCGGCCGGGTGCGGCGGACAGACTCGACAGCACGTCGTAGTCGGGATCGGACAACCCGGCGTCCCGGACGAGGTCGCGACTGATTTGCGCGTTGAGGAGGAGGAACATGCGGCGGTAGCCGAGCCATGCCCGCATCTCCGCGTCGTCGAGCCATCGAGTGCTGGGCATAACTCCAGACTAGATCTAGTTGACATGTCATGCAATCCGTTCGTACGGTACTCCATGACACGTCAAACAAAAGAGGAGCATGATGCCGCGCCGCCTGGTCCAGCTCTACGTAGGCTTGGCGCTGTTCGGCGTCAGCATGGCGTTCCTGGTCCGTGCCCGGCTCGGGCTCGATTCCTGGGACGTCCTGCACCAGGGCCTGGCCGAGCGGACCGGCCTGCGGTTCGGCTGGATCGTGATCGCGGTCGGGGCGCTCGTGCTGCTGCTGTGGGTGCCGCTGCGTCAGCGTCCGGGGTTCGGCACCGTCAGCAACGTGATCGTCATCGGCCTCGCGGTCGACGCGGCACTCGACGTGATGCCTGCGCCCGGACACATGGCCGCACGGTGGGGGTTCCTCGTCGCCGGCATCGTCGTCAACGGCGTGGCCACCGGCCTGTATATCGGTGCCGGCCTCGGCCCCGGCCCGCGTGACGGTCTGATGACCGGACTCGCAGCGCGTGGTTACTCCATCCGGCTTGCCCGGACGCTGATCGAGCTGGCCGTGCTCAGTCTGGGCTGGCTGCTCGGCGGCACCGTCGGCGTCGGCACGGTGCTCTACGCGCTGGCGATCGGCCCACTTGCGCTTTACTTCATCCCGCGCCTGACGGTGCGGACCGAGAGGACCCAAGCATGCCTCGCCTCCTGATCGTCATCGCCAGCACGCGTCCGGGACGCCGCGGGGCGGCCGTCGCCGACTGGTTCGCCGCGGTCGCCCGGGAGCATGGCGGCTTTGACGTCGAAATCGCCGACCTGGCCGAGGTCGACCTGCCACTGCTCAATGAGCCCAACGACGATGCCCGCGACGACTACGTGCACGAGCACACCAAACGGTGGAGCGCCACGGTCGCGGCTGCCGATGCCGTCGTGTTCGTCATGCCCGAGTACAACCGGACGTTCACTGCACCGTTGAAGAACGCGCTCGACTACCTGTACTACGAGTGGAACTACAAGCCGGTCGGCCTGGTGAGCTACGGCGGCGTGTCCGGCGGATTGCGCGCGGCCTATGCGATCAAGCCGGCGCTGACCGCGCTGCGGATGGTGCCGATCGACGACGGCGTGACGATCAGTCGGGTCCGCCGGCACATCGTCGACGGGCGGCTGCAAGCCGACGAGATGCACACCGAGAGCGCGGCCGAGATGCTCGACGAACTGGCGAAGCTCGGCACGGCGCTCGCGCCGCTGCGTCCCGACCTTATGACGTCGGCCAGCGGCGGAAGTTGACGTACGAGCGGCTCGGCGTCGGACCCTGCTGGCCTTGGTAGCGGGAACCGGCGGCGCTCGAGCCGTACGGATTCTCTGACGCGCTCGTGAGCCGGAACAGGCAGAGCTGGCCGATCTTCATGCCCGGCCACAGGGTGATCGGCAGGTTGGCGACGTTCGAAAGCTCGAGCGTGATGTGACCGCTGAAGCCGGGGTCGATGAATCCGGCCGTCGAATGGGTGAGCAGGCCGAGCCGTCCCAGACTCGACTTGCCTTCCAGGCGTCCGGCGAGATCGTCGGGCAGCGTCACGACCTCGAGCGTCGAGCCGAGCACGAACTCGCCCGGATGCAGCACGAACGGCTCGTCGTCCTTCGGCTCGACCAACGCGGTCAGATCGTCCTGCCGCACCGCGGGGTCGATGTGCGTGTACTGCGAGTTGTTGAAGACGCGGAAGTAGCGGTCCAGGCGAACGTCGACACTCGACGGCTGGACGAGCCCGGCGTCCCACGGCTCGACGACGAGCCGGCCCGCGGCGACGGCCGCACGGATGTCGCGGTCGCTCAGCAGCATGGCGTGAGGCTAGTAGGCCGCGTCGTCGGGCAGCCATCCGGTGCGCACGGCCTGCACGCCGAGCTGGAACCGGCTGTTCACGCCAGCGCGTGCCTGCAGCCGCTCCAGGTAGCGGAAGAACGTGCGGCGGCTGATGCGCAGCGTCCGGATGATCGTCTCGTCCGCGACACCGGCCGAGAGCAACGCGAGCAGCCGCTGCTCGATCGGCTCGAGCCGCACACCCGCCTCGCCGGACGGCATGATCGGCAGCGCCGCGCGCCAGGCGAGCTCGAAGAGCCCGACCAGGGCGGAGAACAAGCTGCTCGGCCGGACGATGAGCAGCGACCGGGCCGTGTCGGCCTCGCCGATAGGGAGCGAGACGAGCGCCATCGTGTCGTCGACGACGCTCAGCTTCACCGGGACGTCGTGCAGCACGCGAGCCTGCTCGCCGGCCTTCATGCATGGCAGGACGTTGCCGTCCAGGTAGCCCTCCTGCTCGAGCGAGGACTGCGAGTAGACGACTCGGTAGCGGATTCCCTGGGTCAGGTGGTCGAGTTCGGTGTCATTGCCGGTGCCCGGCATGTAGTACGGCGGCGAGTCGAGGCGGCGCACTTCGTGGTGGACGTTGCGCTCGGCCTGCTCGACGCGTTCGAGCATCGCCGGCCCGGTGACTACCTCGACCAGATGATCGGTGGCCGGTGAGAGGCGCGAACGGCGGAACTCCGCGTACGCGTTGAGCGTCGCGACCATGGCCGCGTTCACTTCGGACTCCCGGCGGGCGGTCAGTACCTTCAGCCCCGCTTCCGGGGCCACCGGCGCGAAGCGGTCACCCGTCGGGCCGGTTCGCCCGACCAATCCGGCGTCGATCAGCTCGGCCAGGATGTCGTGGATGACGTCGGCCGATGCCGCGTTCGTCGCCGCGAGGGCGGGCACATCCGCCGAGCCTTCGTCGATCAGCGAGCAGTAAACCCGCGCGCCCTCTTCGCTGACGCCGAGCAGGCTGAGGTGATGAGTGAGATCGTCCGCGCCCACCACTTCACCCAACCTGATCGAGACCGTTCAGTGCCACTGTCACAATCTGCCACGTCCGCGCGCGGTCGTCGCGATAGAACGACCAGAGCGCGGTGCGTCATCGTTCCACGGTCGCACCTCGCGGAGCAGCGGCCCCCTGGGGCCGCCGCGCGGGAGGCGGGCGCTCGGGGATGCCCGCCTCCCGACCTGCGTTCGGAGCCAGCCGTCGCTGTACCATGACGCCGAGTTCGCGGGTGTAGTTCAATGGCAGAACATCAGCTTCCCAAGCTGACAGTGCGAGTTCGATTCTCGTCACCCGCTCCAAGATGATTCCCCTTGTGGTGCAGGCGAATCCTCCGACGCCAGCCAGATCAGCGGTCACTCGACTTCCTTCGCGTGCCCGCTGCGTGCCCGTTCGACTGTGCAGACCCCGGTGCAATCAGGCGATTCAGCGCATCCGCGACCGCACGATCGCGCTGCGACGTGGTGTGCAGGTAGATCAATGCGGCCCGGGTGCTCGCGTGGCCCATGCGCGCCATCAGGTCAGAGAGTGTGGCACCGGCCTGAGCCGTGAGCGTGTTGCCGGTATGCCGCAGATCGTGGAAGTGCACGTCCGGCAGGTCGGCGGCCGCCATCGCCGCCCGCCAGTGCTTCTGGAAGTTGCTCCGACGTGGCTTCCCGCCCTTAGGGCCGGCGAACACAAAGGCGGCCGGATCGTCAGGGACGTACTCGGCCAGGTGCGCGCGCACGTCTGGGAGCAGACTCGCGGGGATGGCAACAGTACGGCGGCCGGCCTTCGTCTTGGGCGGACCGACGATCAGCGCGCCGCCGCCCATCTCGACCAGGCCACGGCGAATGTGCACCCAGCCATGCTCGGCATCGAGGTCGTGACGGGTGAGCGCGGCCAGCTCGCCCCAGCGCATCGAGCAGAACGTCGCAAGCAGCACGAGCAGCCGGTATCGCCCCGCTATTCCGTCGGCGAGGGCCAGCACCTGCGGCACCGTGAGCGTCGGCCGCTCTGGTGAGCGCTCGACCGAGGCCCCCTTGATCTGGCAAGGGTTGCTTCGGATCAGCCGATCCTCGACCGCGGTTGCCAGCACTGTCCGCAGGAGGCGGTACGCCTTCGCCACTGTGACCGTTCCGACGCCAGCGGCCAGTAGCCCAGCGCGCCACGAGCGGATGCGCGCGGGGGTGAGGCTTGCGAGCGGGTACGAGCCGAGGGTCGGGACGATGTGCAGCCGCACCAGGCCCTCGTACAGCTGGCGGGTCTTGGGCCGCAGGCCCGCGCGCTCAGCGACCCATACCGTGGCGTACTCACTGACCAGCGTCAGCCCCTCATCGGGGTTGATCCACTCTCCGGTCAGCAAGTCGGACTCAGCGCGAGCAAGCCAGCGGTCGGCGTCGGCCTTGCGTTCGAAGGTGTGTGGCGCGGGTCGGTCGATGCCGTCGGGGCCGAGGTATCGGGCCTGCCAGCGACCGGACCGAAGTTGCCGAACGCGTCCGAAGCGGCGCCGCCTCTTGCCCATCAGCGCGCCACCGTCCGATGCCGCCGCCGCGGTGTGGGTTCGACGGTGCCCTCTGCCAGGAACTCGGCGAGCGCGCTCCCGGGGATGCGCACGTGTCGCCCTACGTGCACGAAGCGGATGCGTCGCTCAGCGATGAGTCGCCGCGGGAAGCGCACCGTCGTGCCTAGCAGGGCGGCCACTTCCTCGACGGTGTAGTGCCGCTCCACCGTCTCGTTCTTGTCCAAGCCCGTCCTTCCCTCGCTACGCCACGGTTGCCGAATGACTTGCTGGGTCGGGTGGTCCGGTGCCGTCGCGGGCGCGTTGATACTGGTCGCGCCAGGCGACGCGTTGCCGAACGGATGCGGCGAGGGCCTGGCGGTACTCGTCGCCGTTCAGCTCGCCGGGGTTGACCGGCTCGTAGAGCCAGCGGGGTTCGCCGTCCTCGCGCAGCTCAGTTGCCGAACAACCGTCGGGCAGCTCGATCCCGGCCGCTTCGAGCACGACACGCGCAGCCTCGCGCCGATCGGCCGAGTGTTCGGTGAGGGTCTTACCGGTCCAGTGCCGGGACACGAGCACTCGCCGGCCGCCGTAGCCGCAGCGCTCCGACAGGTGGGCGCGCTTGTCGCAGTAGCCGGGGGTCATGCGGCCGTGCGGGTCCTTCGGCGTGATGCCGTACCGCAACCAGTTCGCACACTGCGGCGAGCACGGCAGCCAACGGGCCTCGGCCGCGAGCCGGTCAGCGTGCGCACGTTGCCTGGCCGACGGCTCGTCGTCAGTGATGCCCTCAGCGATGGACTTGGTGAGGTATTTGGTCAGGTACCCGATCGCGCGGTCGGCCTTGCCCCCAGCGACCAGGCCCTTAATGTCGCACTGGCGACCGGCCCGGAGCGTGTGCGCCGGGGCAACAGTCGGATCAGCGTCGACGGCTGCGAGTGCGTCGGCCCAGCTCGGCAGCGGCGTGCGCGTCGTGGGGTCGAGGAACCGCCCGATGCCCTCGTCGTCCACGTCCCATACAGGCAGTCGCGCCGGGTCGGTGTAGACCGGCTCATCGAACGGCGGCCACCATACGTTCGCGTATGTGGCCACGATGACCCGTCGCAGCAGCGCACGCGGGATGGCTCCCCGGATCGCCATGTGCACGTGCGGCGCGAGCCGCTTCTGCGGTTCGACGGCAGCGAAGTACTGGACGCGGTAACCGACCGCGCGGCGAAGGTTCTGGATCAGCCGGTCGAACAGCTTGCCGAAGTGCAGCGCGTCAAGCACCTGGCGCCGGTAGTCGTAGCTGTCCGGATCGGCCGGGGTGCCGTCGTCGTGGACCCGGCCGTACGAGGGCATGGTGATCGTGACGAACATCGACGGGCGATAGCAACGGCCTTGGTTGCCCTCGTACACCTGGCCGAGTGAGCGAGCCTCGACCGGCAGGCGGGGCAGGTCCGGCAGATCGTCGCGGCGACGGGTCGACCGCACCCGCCGATCCCCGGACTCGCCGTCCTGCTCCTGGTCCTCGTGCTCGTTGTCCTGGTCATCCCCGTCAGCGGGCCGGATCGGGTCCTCGTCCAGGTGCCAGCCTTCCCGGCACTGCGTGGCACGCAGCTTGCGATGCCGTTCCGCGCACGGTGGGCAGTGCCCCGCCCAGGTCGCCCCGCACGGGATCGGCACCAGCCGGGCCTCGCCGGTTGTCGTGTCGATGAGCCGCCGCATGATCGGGTGCACGCAAGCGCCGACCTCAACGGCGACGGCCTGCATGATCTCAGTCGACGGCCAGTCATTGGCCGGGTTGGGGGCGGTCATCGTCCGGTCCTCCACCAGCGCCAGACCCGCCGCACCGAGACGGCGACAAGCAGCCAGGAGATGAGCAGTTGCGCGGAATCGGGGCTCACGGGGAGGCCACCACCGGGCGTCCGAAGATGCGCACCAGCCAGGACCGGCGCCGCGGTGGCGCGATCCGAAGTTGTTCGGCCGGGTCGGGCATGCCGGGGGCGTAGCGGGCGCACATCTCGGCCAGGTCGACATCGGAGACGTAGGCGGCCCGAACGCGGACCGGTTCGCGAACGCCTTCGAGCACGACGTAGCCGGTGCCGGGCATGGAGGCGGGGATCTTGTCGCACTCGGCGCCGCGTTTGCGGGCCCCGTCGCCGAGCACCATGTCCACCTGGACTTCCTCGACCAGGCGCAGCCCGATCCGGGTCGGGAACAGGTCCCGGAAGGGCACGATGTCCTTGGACGGGTCCTGCACCGCCGCCATCACGACCACACCGACCGCCCGCCCCTGACTGAGCAGGAGTTGCAGCGCGGCGTGCGCGCGGCGCTTGGTGTCGCGGTCGGTGTAGGCGATCAGCGCGGCCAGCTCGTCGACGACCAGGACCAGCAGCGGGTCCGCAATCGTGGGCACGTGGGAGCGGGCGACACCGATCAAGCGGGCCTGACGTTCCTTCATGAACGCGACCGCCGCATCGAGCAGGTCAAGCATCCGCGCGGGGTCCTCGTAGCCGAGCCGGTCGAACATGGCCCGCCCGAAGGTCAGTTCCATGCCGCCTTTCGGGTCGACGCCCCACAGCAGCACCGACCGCTGCCGGATGCTGTTCGCGAGCGCCCGCACGATCGACCAGAGCACCGAGCCCTTGCCCGCCCCGGTGGCCCCGGCGATCAGCACGTGAGTGCCGAGCAACCGCAGCACCCACGCCACCCCGGCCTCGGACCGCCCGAGGACGAGCCCGAGCCCGGCGTAGTCGGGCACAGCCGGAATCGGCAACGCCCGGATCGTGTCGGCCAGCGCATCGGCCGAGCGGAAGAAGTCGAGCCAGACTCGGCCGGGCCGCTCCACCCGGACCGCGCAGCGGCGGGCGCCGAAGGTGTGCGCCATCCCGTCGGTGACCTTCTCGAAGTCGGCCGGCGCCTGACCGGCGAGCATGTCCACCAGCACCGCATCGGCGTACTTGTTCGAGCGGACCTTGCGGATGCGCGGCAGATACTCCGCGTCGCCGTACTCCCGAGCCAGCCCGGACAGCGCCATCGCCGGTTGCCAGTGCCGCTGGTAGCACACGATCTGCCGCCACCGACCACGCGCCGGACGGCCGAGGAACCGGGCGAACGTGGTTGGCCAGCGCCACCACCACGCCGCCGCGATACCGGTCAAGCCGATAAGCAGGTATCCGGTCCCGACCCGGCCCAGGTAGTGCACTGAGGCCAGGAACGCCGCTGCCGTGAGTGTGAGCAGCGGGTGCCGGGACAGCCACAGCAGCAGCCGACCCAATACGCGCAGCGCGTTGATTGCGAGGACTTCCCACACGGACCGCTTGCGCGGCAACTCCACGTACTGCCGTGTCCGTCGACCACCAGCCCACCCGTGCGATGCGCGAACGACCTTCCCCCGCCTAGCCACGCCACTCACCCGACCCGTCCGCCTCGGGCGCCACGCCGGGCTCCCAGCCGGTCACCGGAGCGCACCGACCCGGCGCACACCGGCCCGGATGCTCGGGCGTACCGAACAGCAGCCCGCAGCCCGCGCACCGGTCGCGCCAGTCCACGCCGATCGCGAGCAGCTCGTCAGCGATGGCCGAACGCGGCGAGACCGCCCGCACCACATCGATCGGCACCGGCCCGCCGGTCGTCACTGCGGCGGCCGCCATCACCGCCCGGTGCGCGACCTCGAGGAGCAGCGCCACGCGGACCGACGGAGCCAGCGGCGAGCACGCCAACCGGTCCACCGGGCCGGTGTGCTGTCCTGCCTGGCGCTCGGTGAACCGGCGCAGCGCCTGCACCTGTGGCAACGCCCGCAGCGTCGCCGAAACCTCGTTGCGGATCGCGGTCATGACCGCCGCCCTTCCCGCAGCTTCGCCGCGTGTTGCGCGCACAGCGGGCCGTGCCGGCGGTTCGCCGGGACGGACGCCGGTCGCGAGCACGGCTGCTGCGCTCGTGTCCACTCGGTGCACCGGGGCGACCCGTCCCCCGTGAGGGACGGGCCGAACACCGGCAGCACTTCCTGCTCCTGGTTTGCCTGTGGAGGCATCAGGACCCACCCGACGAGCGGGTCTGCTTCGCACCGCTGACGCCATCGGCCGACCAGCGCTCGGAGAACCCGCCCGCCTTCGTCGGCCCCACGTCGCAGCGCAACCCGTCGAACTCGATCCCCGTCAACGGCGTGACGGTCGGGCGGGTCGAGCTGGGCACCCGCACCATCGCCGTCGCCGTCGACTCCCGCCCGAACGCCACCGCCAGGTACATGACCTCGATCAGCCACAGCAGCAGACCGGACTGCTCGTCCTTCGCCTGACGATCCGACGGACGCCGCTTGCCGCCAGGCCCGTCCTCCCACTCCGTGACCGGCTGCACGATTCCCGTCGCTGTCATCGGCTGCCGCTTGCTCTCTACCGCGTAAACCGGCATGGCCAGTTCCCTTCGTGAGCGCCAGGTCCTGTACCTGGCTGTGCTGGCCAGGTTACCTAGGCAACCTAGCCAAGGCAAGGATTAGCACAGGTCACCTAGCCAGGTTGTGGCGACACGCCGTACTCTCGCGGCCATGAGCCTCGATCCGGACGACCCGCGCCCGCCGTACGTACAGGTCGCGAACGCCCTCCGTGACGCGATCACCAATGGCACGCTCCGGCCCGGCGAGAAGCTGCCATCCGGGAGCGACCTCGCCGAGCGCTATGGCGTCGCGCGTATGACGGTGCAGAACGCGGTCCGTGTGCTTCGGGATGAGGAGCTGGTCGTCTCGCGCCAGGGCAGCGGTGTGTTCGTCCGCTCGCGCGCAGAGCGTCCGGTCGGGCTACGCCCGCACGTCGAACGCGCCTTTGAGCAGCGACCCGACGTATCGATCGACTTCGCCGGCTTCAGCGGAGAAACCCTGCTCGGCGTGCTCCAGGAGCCGCTGGACAAGGTGCGGGCCGGTGACCTACCAACGCAGTCGATCGCGATCCGCGCGCTCGTGCCCGACCTCTCAGCGCCGCTCCCCTTGCCGTGCACCGTGGACGGGCTGGCTGATGATCCGGCCTTCCGCGACCGAGCAACCAAGATCATGGCGCGGAGCCTGCCGCCGATCGCCGAAACGCTGGACGAGCTGGTCGACATCGGCCGTGTCCAGTCAGCCAACCTGACCGTGCGTGTGCACCCGTGCCCGCCACCGTTCAAGCTGTTCATCCTCAACGGCACCGACGCGTTCTTCGGCTTCTACCCGGTGCGCGAGCACACCGTCACGATCGCGGGCAAGCGACACACTGTCTACGACCTCATGGGCAAGGACGCCGTGCTTTTCCACCAGGCCGCCAGCGACGAGGCCGACGCCATCGGCACGCAGTACGTGCGCGAAGCCTTCGCCTGGTTCGAGAGCATGTGGACGAGCATCGCCAAAGACGGCGCAGCATGACCAACGTCAGCGCAGGACGCGACCTTGACGCGATCCTGCGCCGGGTACGAGTCGTGCTGCTCGACTTCGACGGCCCGGTCTGCGCAGTCTTCGCCGGAGTCGGAGACACCCCGATCGCGGACCACCTACGCGCCTCACTCAACGACGCCGGCTACCCGACCAACGGCACCGACCAGCTCGGCCCGCACGGCGTACTCGCCTACGCCGCGACACTCGACCAGGCCGCCGCGCACATTGTCGAGGCCGAGCTGGCCGCCGCCGAGCTCGACGCCATCCAGACCGCCACGCCAACCGCGGGCGCGCGGGAGTTCCTCACCGCCTGCGCCGACACCGGCCGACCGGTCGTCATGGCCAGCAACAACAACGCCGAGGCGATCGCGGCCTACCTCGACCGACACCAGCTCCGCCAGCTCGTCGCACACATCGAAGGCCGCGACCCCGACGACGCCAGACGCATGAAACCGAACCCCTGGGTCATCCGGCGAGCCGTCGCCCACGCCGCCGTACCACCACGCGACGCCGTGCTCATCGGTGACGCCGTGACCGACATCGACGCAGCCCACTCCGCCGATGTGCCAGTCGTCGGCTACGCCAACAAGCCCGGCAAGGCAGCGGGGCTCCAAGACGCCGACGCCATCGCAACCGACATGCACGAGCTTGCCGACGCGGTCAACGCTGTCGGCACTGCGCCGGTCGCGGGCCAAGCGAGTGATGCGTGACGCGGCCAGCTTTCAGCCGGACAGCTCACGACGCAAAGACGTCGTCGCTATCCCAGATCACCTCATAGCTCGGGCGCACCGCCGCGTCGCACAACGCACATAGCTCCCTGCCCCGATGAAGGTAGTCAGCCTCGTCAACCTCATCAGCGTCGTACTCCAGCGCCCATGCTTCGAGCCGTCGCCTTAACTCAGGGTGATACTCGATCGCGCGAGGAGATTCCTGGTCGCCGCTACTGAGCCACAACGGCCAGTCCGAACCGGTCTCCGCTCGAAACCACAACCGCGTCGGACTCCCGGGCGGACGCCTCCGATCATCACGCATCCGTGCATATCTGGACCGGCCGAATGGCCACTTAGCCACCATCTCTTCAATGTGGTCCGGATCTACCCCGTCGTGGACGAGCTGACGACGTAACCAACGGACCTCGTCCTCGTCGTCAGCCGAGCGGTCAGTCACGGCGCGGATGGTCGCACGTTCGCCTGCACTTTGCAGCATCCACGTTCGCCCTCCGCATCGCCTGTGACCCGACAGCTGATCCGCGACAGGTCCCCGCCAGGTGATGTGCGACAGGTGATCTAGGAAACCTGAGTCCGTCCACGGGGCGTAGCTTCGAGCCATGCGGTACGCCTACGTCCGCTGCATGGACGGCCACTACTACCTACTCACCGACAATCCGCGCTGCCCACTGGACGGTTCGCTCACGCGAGCGGCAGAGCAGGTACTGCCGATGTTGGGCGCGATCGCAGGCCGCTTGTCCCTTGACGCGCTCGCTGAAGCGGGCGTCCCTCACGACGCGCTGGCTGCCGTCCTTGTAGCCGAGATGCCGGACCCTCAGCCGGTCCCGTGGCTGCTTCGACCGTGGCTCGACGGACACCGCGAAGCACTCTGACCGCTGAGGACTGTCGCTCATCACCTGGCGGGGACCTGTCGCGCATCACCCGTCGGAGCACAGCCCTCCGCATCGCCCGCCTGCCGAGTTAACCTCTCAGGGATCAAGGCGCGGCCTCCCGGCCGCGCTCCGCCCCGGCCCACGGCCTGCGGGCGGACACCTCCGGCGCGCCGTCCTCGGCCGCAGCCGGGGCGGAACCCATCAGTTGGCCGGACCAACCACAGAGGTCGACTCGGGTGTGTGGCTGCCCTCCGCCGCACAATCGTCCACGGCAGTCCGGCCGCATCAAGGGCGCCTACGGCGTCGCACGCGATGGCGCAAGCGCCACCATTGACCCGACCGGCCAGCCGAGCAAAGCGGCAGCTACGAAGGGCATGCGGGAAGTATGCGAGCAGATCAAGTTCCAGCCCGGCGGGTGTCACACTGCCTAGGTGCAGCCACCTCGCGGCCGTCGAACGAACGCCGTTCTACGTTTCTTCTGGGCGGCGTTCGCCACCGCAGCGGTCCTCAACCTGCCGGGCGCGATCTTCGACCTGACCTACCCGAACTGGCTGCTATGGACCGTGCGCGTGGTTGTTGCGATCTGGGTGCTCGCGCTCGTGGTCTTCATGGCCATGCGCGCGGGCGAAGTCGTCGGTGGTGGCGACCGATAGCCGCCGTGCCGTCCAAGGCGATGCTGCGGCAGCCGAATTTCCGTCAGGGTCAACGTGTCGGCGACACCTGCGATCGGCTCGCCCCGCCGAAGCGGACGTTGCAGCGGAACTTCTGGACGTAGTGCGCGCCGCTCATTTTGTATCGCAGCAGACAGGTCCTGAGTTCATCTGGCGTCGTGCTCGTCGCCTTGAGCCGGACGGTCACGATGTACGGGCTCTTCTCCGCCGGCAACATCGTGGAGCCCACCGGGCATCGTGAGGGCTTCGCAGAGAGGCGTCGCGGAGCCAGTGCCGCCAAGAGGCTGACAGCAACAGATGACAGCAACCGGCGCGGACGCAGCCGACCAGCCTTGATCGAAACCGATCGGAAGCCGAGCAGGCGTCTATCGTTTAAACGAGGCCGGACGCGAGTGCACACCCTACGGATCAAGAGGTCCAGCGAGCCTGGCGTGCCCGCTACGTGCCCGATACCACGCGTGTAGTCGGTCATTCGCGGTCACTCACGGACACCCATCACCCCACGAACGCTGGCGATCGGGGCATACCAATCTCGTTCCCAAGCTGTCTTGGGGTCCCTTCGGGGCGCCGCGGATGCGGGAAAATCCCGGGGTGGTTGCCCGCCGACGTCGGCACTTTCATGGCGCAGGTGAGGCCGTCAAGCTGTTTGACGCTGGGAGCCGCTTCGAGGGGCT